>Ga0209278_1001511_pt1 | contig 14003 bp, 11 predicted proteins | sample JI81BgreenDNA_FD_187504 | JGI IMG/M metagenome (GOLD analysis project Ga0209278, IMG submission 187504) | Wastewater effluent complex algal communities from Wisconsin, to seasonally profile nutrient transformation and Carbon sequestration -... | ecosystem: Engineered > WWTP > Effluent > Algae... | reverse complement strand
GCGCCGAGCAGAGCGACGGCGTGGCGCAGGTCGGCGCGGCGATCACCCGCATGGACCAGGGCACGCAGCAGAACGCGGCGCTGGTGGAGCAGAGCGCGGCCGCCGCCGACAGCCTCAAGCAGCAGGCAGCCCTGCTGGTGCAGGCGGTCTCGGTGTTCAAGCTCGGCCACGAGCACCGCTGAGCGGGTCGACACCGCTGACGCGCCCGACCCCGTGACGGCGTCGTCGGCGGGCAGCCCCTAGACTCGGGGCATGCCCGCCGACGACGCTTTTTCCATCTCCCCCCCCTCCCTCGACGACCCGCGGGCGGTGCTGCGCCACCTGTTCGACGTCGCGGTCCGCCGGGCGCTGCCGCGGCACAACACCGCCGCCCACCTGCCGCCGCCACCGCGCGGGCGCACGGTGGTGATCGGTGCCGGCAAGGCCGGCGGCGCCATGGCGCAGGCGGTCGAAGCCCTCTGGCCGGCCGACGCGCCACTCAGCGGCCTGGTGGTCACGCGCTACGGCCACACGCCGCCGCGCCCGCCGGGCGTGCCGGCGCGCATTGAGGTGGTCGAAGCCGCCCACCCGGTGCCCGATGCCGCGGGCCTGGCCGCGGCCGAGCGCATCCTGCAACGGGTGCAGGGCTTGACCGCCGACGACCTGGTCCTGTGCCTGATTTCCGGGGGGGGCTCGGCGCTGCTCACCCTGCCCGCCGATGGCCTCACGCTGGCCGACAAGCAGGCCATCAACCGCGCGCTGCTCGACAGCGGCGCCCAGATTGGCGAGATGAACACAGTGCGCAAGCACCTCTCGCGCATCAAGGGCGGACGGCTGGCGGCGGCCTGCGCGCCGGCGCGCGTGGTCACGCTGACGATCAGCGACGTGCCCGGTGACGACGTGAGCGTGATCGCCAGCGGTCCGACCGTCGCCGACGCCACCACCTGCGCCGACGCGCTTGCCATCCTCGACCGTTACGCCATCGCGGTGCCGCCGGCGGTGCGCGACGCGCTTGCCCGCGGCGCGCTGGAAACCCCCAAGCCCGGCGACCCGCGCCTGGCCGGTCACGAAACCCACCTGATCGCCACGCCCCTGCAGAGCCTGCGGGCGGCGGCCGACGCGGCGCGGGCGCTGGGCCTGACCCCCCACATCCTGGGCGACGACCTGGAGGGCGAATCGCGCGAGGTCGGCAAGGTGCACGCCGCGCTGGCCCGCGCGATCGCCGAAGGCCGCAGCACGCTCACCGGCCCCTGCGTGCTGCTCAGCGGCGGAGAAACCACCGTCACCGTGCGGCCTCACCCCGGCGGTGCGCCGCGCGGGCGGGGCGGGCGCGCTGGCGAGTTCTGCCTCGGGCTGGCCGGCGCGCTGGCCGGCCACCCGCGGGTGTGGGCGCTGGCGGCCGACACCGACGGCATCGACGGCGTGGAAGACAACGCGGGGGCCGTGGTGGCGCCCGACACGCTGGCCCGCGCCAGCGCCGCCGGCCGCCGGCTCGACGACCACCTCGCCCGCCACGACGCCCACGGTTTTTTCAGCGCGCTGGGCGATCTGGTGATCACCGGGCCCACCCACACCAACGTGAACGACTTCCGGGCCTTGCTGGTTCTCTGATCCGGTGTAAGGTGGCGGCCGAACGCACCGCCCCCGTGGTCCGTCCACCCCACCGCGCCCGACCCCCGCCATGACCCTGTCCCTCACCATCAACGGCCAGCCCACGCGCGTCGAGGCCGAGCCCGACACCCCGCTGCTCTGGGTGCTGCGCGACGAGCTCAACCTCACCGGCACCAAGTTCGGTTGCGGCATGGCGCTGTGCGGCGCCTGCACCGTGCACCTCGATGGCCAGGCCGTGCGCTCGTGCGTCACCCCGGTCGCCGCCGTCGGCGTCCAGAAGATCGCCACCATCGAATCGCAGGCCGCCACCCGCGTGGGCCAGGCCGTGACCGACGCCTGGGTGAAGCACGACGTGGCCCAGTGCGGCTACTGCCAGAGCGGGCAGGTCATGAGCGCGGTCGCGCTGCTGACGCAGCACCCCCAGCCGACCGACGCGCAGATCGACGCGGCCATGGCCGGCAACATCTGCCGGTGCGGCACCTACCAGCGCATCCGCGCCGCCATCCACGACGCGGCGCGCGCCCTGGCCTGACGACCGGCCCCCGGGGCCTGGCCGCCGCCGGCTCCGGGCCTGACCCGCTTGACCCGGCGGGCGGCCAGCGGTCCAATGCTGTATGTAAACACAGTATTCAAGGCCGTCATGACCACCGCCCCCAACCCCCGCTCACCCCTCGCCGCCCTCAAGGGCCGCGGGCTGGCGTTTCACCAGCCGCACCGCTTTGAGCGCGACACCCGCGAGGCCGTGGACGACGGCTGGCCCGCGGACGCGGAGGAGGGTGCCGCCGCGCCCCCGCCCACGACGGTGACCTGGGAAGACGCGCGCAGCGCCCTGACCGACAACGACTCGCCGGACATCGGCTTTCGCTACGGCCTCAACCCCTACCGCGGTTGCGAGCACGGCTGCGTGTATTGCTACGCCCGGCCCAGCCACAGCTACCTCAACCTCTCGCCGGGGCTGGATTTCGAGACCCGGCTGATCGCGCGGCGCGGCCTGGCGGCGGTGCTGGCCCGCGAACTGCAGCGGCCGGGGCACCAGCCCGACGCGCTGGCCCTGGGCACCGTGACCGACGCGTACCAGCCGGTGGAGCGTGGCCTGCGCCTGACCCGCGCGGTGCTGGAGGTGCTGGCGCGGGCGCAGCACCCGGTGGCCATCGTCACCAAAGGCAGCGGCGTGGAGCGCGACATCGACCTGCTCGCGCCGATGGCCGCGCGCGGGCAAGCCGCCGTCTACGTCACCCTCACCACGCTCGACCCGGCGCTGGCCCGCGCGCTGGAGCCGCGCGCGGCGGCGCCGCACCGCCGCCTGCGCACATTGCGCGCGCTGGCCGAGGCCGGCATCCCGGTCGGCGTGAGCGTGTCGCCGCAGATACCTTTTGTGAACGACGACCTTGAGCAGGTGCTGGCCGCGGCGCGCGAGGCCGGGGCCACGCGGGCCTTCTACCAGGTGCTGCGCCTGCCCTGGGAGCTGGCGCCCATGTTCCGGCGGTGGCTCGATGTGCACTGCCCCGACCGCGCGGCGCGGGTGATGGCGCGCCTGCAGGACCTGCACGGCGGACGCGATTACGACAGCCGCTTCGGGCTGCGCATGAAGGGGCAGGGCGTGTGGGCCGACCTGCTGCGCCAGCGCTTCGACCGGGCCACAGCGCGGCTGGGCTACACGCGCGGCCGCCAGCCGCTGGCCACCGAGCCGTTCCGGCCCGACCGGCTGGGGCCGCAGGCCAGCCTGTTTTAGTGCGCTGCCCCGGGGGGCTCGGTGAGCCACGCCAGCACGTCATCGCGCCAGAAGCCGAGCGCGGCGTAGTAGCCCTCCCAGACGCAGCCGTTGCAGCCGCGCCCGCAGCAGGTGGTGGGCTCGGGCGGCGGCGGGCGCACGGCGGTGTCGGGGCTGGCGCCGCGCTCGCGCTGGCCGCGGCCGCGCAGGTGGGCCACGAGGGCGCGCGCGGTGTCGAGATCGGCCAGCGGCAGCGTGGCCACCGGCTGCGGGGTGAAGCGGCGCTGCACCCGGCCGGCGAAATCGGCCGTCTCGCCGAACATGGCCGCCGGCCGCACCCACAGCCCGAAGCCGCCGTACAGCGCGCGGTACAGCGTCATGCCGAGCAGGGTCTCGCTGCAGCGCACCGTGTCGATCACCTCGTACCAGCCGCCCTTGTAATGGCGGTACAGGCCGGGCGGGGTGGGGTTCAGCGGCGGCAGGTCGGCGTCGGTCATGGCGCCGCAGTGTAGGGCCGCGCGCCGGTCACCTTCGCGCGGGGGCTCAGGGCAGGACGATCCGCCCGGTGCGCGGGTCGTCGCGGCCGGCGAGCACGGCGGCGTAGACCGCGGCCAGGGCCTCGGCACCGCGGTGATGGCGCGCTTCGAGCCACGGCGGCGTGGCGCCGGTCACGCGGTCCACGTGCGCGCGCCAGGCCGCGCGCTGGCGGTCCAGGAAGCCCTCGGCCCCCCAGTCGGCGACCCGCTTCTTGGCCTGGGCCGGCGCGAAGAACAGCGCCGGCCGCGGCCCCGGCAGGTCGCGCGCGCCACCCAGGTCCTCCACGTGGGTGCCGCCCACCGAACAGCTGTAGGCCAGGGCGCTGAAGCGCTCGTGCAGCGCCCGGCGCAGCCCGGCGTTGCCGGCGAAGTCCACGTAGACCAGCGGTGTGTCGGCGGGCAGCGCGTCGAGCTCGCCGTAGGGCAGCACGCGGTGGTAGACGCCCAGCGCCTCGCAGGCGCCGACCCGTTCCGCGGCGGTGAGGCCGACCACCGTGACGCCCGGCCGCGCGGCGAGCAGGGCGGCCGTGGCCAGCGCGGTCTTGCTGCTGGCCGACGACAGCAACACCGTCGTCGCGCCGAAAAAGGCGTTGTCGGCCAGGAAATCGTCGATCAGCCAGGCGGTGAGGAACAGCGGGCGCAGTAGCGCCAGCATGTCTTCCTGGGCCGGGTCGTGCAGCGGGTCGGCCGCGCAGCGCAGGACCTGGTTGTAGAGCGCGTGCAGCTCGGCCCGGTGGGGCGCGCCGTCGGTGAAGCCGGTGGCGGACAGCCGCGTGGGCTGCAGCACCGCGTGGGTGGCGGCGGGCCAGAAGCCGTACAGGCGCTCGCCCACGGCCACGCCCGGGTGGTCGCTTTGCACCACCGTGGCGAAGCCCCACAGCGGGATCACGCCCCAGGCGGCCGCGTCCTCGCCGCCGGCCGGGTAGAAGCGCCAGTAGCCCATGGCTTCGCCGAAAGCGGCGTAGGTGATGTTGTTGGCGGTGAACGCCACGCGCTCGATCCGCACGCGCACCGCCCCGGGCGGGAGCGGTTCGTCGGGCAGGGTGACGGTGCGGGTGGTGGCGAGGTGGTCGCGGCGGACCTGGAACTGCTGCGTGGTCATGGGACGTGGGGCTCGGAGCGCAGGGCGGAGCGCACATCGTGCCGCGCGGCGCGGCGCGCCGCTGTCGCCTGCGCGCCGCCCGGCCTCAGACGCCGCCCAGCGCCCGCAGCACCGCTTCGGGCGTGGCCGGGGCGTTCAGCGCGCGCGGGTTCCCGCCGGCGCGGGCCACGGCGTCGCGCAGGGCCTCGTAGACGCTGATCGCCAGCATGAACGGCGGCTCTCCCACGGCCTTGCTGCCGCCCACGTTGTCTTCCCGGTTCGGCTCGGGCCAGAGGTCGACCCGCAGCCGCGGGGGCAGGTCGCCGGTGGCGGGGATCTTGTAGGTGCTCGGCGCGTGGGTGAGCAGGCGGCCCTGGTCGTTCCACACCAGCTCCTCCGTCGTGAGCCAGCCCATGCCCTGCACGAAGCCGCCTTCGATCTGGCCGATGTCCAGCGCCGGGTTCAGGCTGCGGCCCACGTCGTGCAGGATGTCCACCGCCAGCACGCGGCTCTCGCCGGTGAGGGTGTCGATGGCCACTTCCGTGCAGGCGGCGCCGTAGGCGAAGTAGTAGAACGGCCGGCCGGTGAGGGTGGTTTTGTCGTAGTGGATCTTGGGCGTGCGGTAGAAGCCGTCGCTCCAGAGCTGGATGCGGTTGGCGTAGGCCTCGCGCACCACGTCGTCGAAGCGCCGGGTGGCGGTGGGGGAGATCACCTGGCCGGCGCGGAACACCACCGCGCCGGCACCGCAGCCGTCGAGCCCGGCGACGAAGGCGGCGAGGTTGTCGCGCACCCGGCGGGCGGCGAACTGCGCCGCGCGGCCGTTGAGGTCGGTGCCGCTGGAGGCGGCGGTGGCGCTGGCGTTGGGGACCTTGCTGGTGTCGGCCGCGGTGCAGGCCACGCGCGCCAGCGGCACGCCCAGCTCGTCGGCCACGATCTGCGCCACCTTGGTGTTGAGCCCCTGGCCCATTTCGGTGCCGCCGTGGTTCACCATCACGCTGCCATCGGTGTACACGTGCACCAGCGCGCCGGCCTGGTTGAACAGCGTGGCGGTGAAACTGATGCCGAACTTGACCGGCGTGAGCGCCAGCCCGCGGCGGATCACCGGGTGGGCGGCGTTGATCGCGTCCAGCGCGGCGCGCCGCTCGGCGTAGCGGCTGGTGCGCGCCAGCGTGGTGAGCAGCGGATCGAGGATGTTGTCCTCCACCCGCATGCGGTAGTGCGTCTCGTCGCGTTCGCCCACGCCGTACAGGTTGCGCCGGCGCACGGCCAGCGGGTCCAGCCCGAGCTGGCGCGCCACGTCGCCCAGGATGCGCTCAATCACGATCACGCCCTGCGGCCCGCCGAAACCGCGGAAGGCGGTGTGGCTTTGCAGGTGGGTCTTGCAGCGCATCGACTCGATCGCCACGTCCTCCAGGAAGTAGGCGTTGTCGGCGTGGAACACCGCCCGGTCGGCCACCGGGCCCGAAAGGTCGGCGCTGAAGCCGCAGTTCACCAGCATCTGCAGCCACAGGCCGCACAGCCGGCCGGTGTCGTCGAAGCCCACCCGGTAGTGGTAGGCGAACGGGTGGCGTTTGCCAGTGATCAGGAAGTCGTCGTCACGGTCGAGCCGCAGCTTGACCGGGCAGCCCAGCCGGTGGGCGGCCACCGCGGCCCACACCGCCAGATGACCGGCCTGCGTTTCCTTGCCGCCGAAACCGCCGCCCAGGCGCCGGCATTCGACCGTGACCGCGTGGCTGGCGATGCCCAGCGCGTGGGCCACCCAGTGCTGCACCTCGCCGGGGTGCTGGGTGCTGCTGAGCACCGACCAGCGTCCCTGCTCCAGCGGCCGGGCGCAGGCGATCTGGCCTTCGAGGTAGAAGTGCTCCTGGCCACCGACCTCAAAGCGGTCCTCCAGCACGTGCGGCGCGCGCGCCAGCGCCGCCTCGGCATCCCCGCGCGCCACCCGCACCGGCGGCAGCACGTACGAGCGCTGGGTGTGCGCGGTGTGCACGTCCAGCACCGCCGGCAGCGGCTCGATGTCCCAGCGCACCAGCCGCGCCGCGCGGCGCGCGGTCATGGCGTCGTCGGCCACGATCAGCCCGCCGACCTGGCCGAGGAACTGCACCGTGCCCTGCGCGAACACCGGCTCGTCGTGGGCGAAGGCGGCCAGCACGGGGTCGCCCGGGATGTCGTCCGGCCCGATGAAGGCGCGCACGCCGGGCAGCGCGAGCGCGGCCGACGGGTCGATGCCGCGCAGCCGGCCGTGGGCCACCGGCGAGCACACGGGCGCGGCGTGGCGCGTGCCGCGCCACTCGGGCAGGTCGTCGAGATAAGGGGCGAGGCCCGCCACCTGGGCGGCGGCGCTGTCGTGCGGCACGCTGCGGCCGCTCGCGCCGGCCTCCGGGGAGAGGCCGGTGTCCGTGGCCTGGGCCGGGTGCCCGGGCGTGTGCGGTGGCGGATGCTGCGGCGGGTGCGCCTTCATGCGGCTTCCTCCAGACGCAGGCCGGTGCTGCCCTGCGAATCCAGCCACCAGCGGCGCCACAGGTTGGCCAGCAGCGCGCGCCGGTAATTGGCGCTGGCGCGCAGGTCGCTCAGCGGGTCAAACTCCGCGCGCAGGGCGCGTCCGGCGGCCTCGGCGGTCTCGGCCGACCACGGCTGGCCCCGCAACACGGCCTCGGTCTGCCGCGCCCGCGCCGGCACCGCGGCCACGCCGCCCGCGCCCACCCGCGCCTCGGCCACGCGGCCGTCCGCCAGCCGCAGCCGCACCGCCAGGCACACGGCGGAGATGTCGTCGTCGAAGCGCTTGCTCACTTTCTCCACCCGCACCCATTCGCCGTCCACCGGCCGGGGCACCTTGATCCAGGCCAGCACCTCGTCGGCCGCCAGCGCGGTGCGCCGGTAGCCGAGGTAGAAGTCCTCCACGGCCAGCTCGCGGTGCGCGATGGCGCGGCGCCGGGCGTCCCAACGCATGAGCACGACGCTGGCGCCCAGCGCGATCAGCAGCGGCATGCTGTCGCCGATCGGCGAGCCGTTGGCCACGTTGCCGCCCAGGGTGCCGGCGTTGCGCACCGGCAGGCCGGCGAAGCGGCGCGCCCAGGCCGCCAGCGCCGGGCGCTCGCCCACCAGCGCGGCAAACGCCGCCTCCAGCCGCACCGCCGCGCCGATGGCCAGGTGGTGCGGGTAGGTTTCGATGCGGCCGATCTCGGCCGCGCCAGTCACGTCGATCACCCGGTCCAGGCGCCGGTGCTGCTTGGTGATCCACAGGCCCACGTCGGTGGTGCCGGCCACCAGCTGCGCCGTCGGGTCGGCGGCGCGCGCCCGCAGCAGGGCTTCGAGCGTGGGCGGCCGGCGGTAAGGCCCGTCGGCCGGCGGGGGCAGCGCGTCCAGCGCGGCCAGCAGGGCCGGGGCATCCAGACGCGCGCCGGGCGGGCAGGGCAGGTCGCCCATGCGCTGCGCGGCGTCGATGAGCGGGCGGTAGCCGGTGCAGCGGCACAGGTTGCCCGACAGGACGGTCTGCGCGGCCGCCCGGTCGAGTCCGGCGCCGCCGCCGGCCTCGTACTGGGCCCACAGGCTCATCGCGAAGCCGGGGGTGCAGAAACCGCACTGGCTGGCGTGGCAGTCGACCAGGGCGGCCTGCACCGGGTGGGCCTGGCCGTCCGGGGCGGCGATGTCGGCGGCGGTGAACACGGCCCGGCCGTGGGCGGCGTGGGCCAGGGTGATGCAGGCGTTCACCGCGCGCAGGCTCAGGCGGGGCGGGCCGCCGGCGGCGTCGGCCGCCGGCGCGCGCTCGGCCAGCACCACCGTGCAGGCGCCGCAGTCGCCTTCGCCGCAGCCCTCCTTGGCCGCGGTCAGGCCGAGGTCTTCGCGCAGCAGGGCCAGCAGCGGGCGGTCGGGTGGTACATTGCCGGCCGTCACGGCCTGGCCGCGGTGCCAGAACGTCAGGGGTTGGGCGTCGCAAGGGGCGTTCATGCGCGCCAGAATACCCCCGGTGCCCCACCCCGTCATACAGCCACCCGTATGCCGCCCATGGTCGGGCGCCCATGCCCGCCGACCGTGACCGGGGTTGAATACATGTCCATGTTCGACAAGATCGATCTGCACCTGATCCGCGTGCTGCACACGGTGCTCACCGAGCGCAGTGTGTCGCGCGCGGCGCTGCGCCTGGGCATGCACCAGCCCGCGGTGAGCGCGGCGCTCAAGCGGCTGCGCGAGCTCGCCGGAGACCCGCTGCTGGTGCGCTCCGGGGCCGGCATGGTGCCCACCGTGGCGGCCCTGCGCATGATCGAGCCGGCGGCGGAAATCCTGCGCAGCGCCGAGGTGCTGTTTTCCAACGCCCGCAGCTTCGACCCGGCCACCGCCCGCCACAGCTTCAGCCTGGCCGCCAGCGACTACCTGGACCCGCTGTTCCTGCCGCAGCTGGTCATCCACCTCAAGGCCGCGGCTCCGCTGGCCAGCATTGACATCCACCCGCTCTCCCGCGACGCCGACTACCGCCAGCTGCTGGCCGACGGCACGGTGGACGTGGTGATCGGCAACTGGGCCGAGCCGCCCGGCGAGCTGCACCTGGCGCGCCTGTTCGGCGACGAGGTGGTCTGCCTCGTGTCGCAGCAGCACCCGGCGGTGCGCCGCGGCTGGGACGTGGCCGCCTGGCTCGGCGCCGAACACATCGCACCCATGCCCACCCACCCCGGCGCCCGCGGGTTCATCGACGAGCACCTTGCCCGTCAAGGGCTGACCCGCCAGATCGTCGCCCGTTGCCCGCATTTCGGGCTGATCCCGGCCATGGTGGCCGGCAGCCTGCTGGTGCTCACCACCGGGCGCCAGTACGCCGAGCGCTTCACCACCAGCCTGCCGGTGGCGGTGTTGCCCTGCCCGGTGAACTTTCCGCGCATGATGTACTACCAACTCTGGCACGAACGCACCCACGCCGCGAGCGCCGCGCGCTGGCTGCGCGACCAGATCAAGCACGTGGCCGCCGCGCTGCGCCGACCCGACGAAGCCCCCCGAGAGGCCGCATGACCGCACCCCCACCGCCGCCCCGCCTGGAGCTGGCCGGCATCACCAAACGCTACCCCGGCGTGGTGGCAAACGACCGCATTGACCTGCGCGTGCTGCCCGGCGAGATCCACGCCGTGCTCGGCGAAAACGGCGCCGGCAAGTCCACGCTGATGAAGATCATCTATGGCGCGGTGGCCCCCGACGAGGGCCGCGTGGTCTTCAACGGCCAGCCGGTGCAGGTGCGCAACCCGCAGGCCGCCCGCGCGCTGGGCATCAGCATGGTGTTCCAGCATTTCAGCCTGTTCGACACGCTCAGCGTGGCCGAGAACGTGTGGCTCGGCCTGGACCGCGCGCTCAGCCTGCCGGAGGTGACCGCCCGCATCACCGAGAAGGCCCGTGCGTACGGTCTGGACATCGACCCGCAGCGCCCGGTGCACACCCTGTCGGTCGGCGAGATGCAGCGGGTGGAGATCATCCGTGCGCTGCTGGCCCAGCCGCAGCTGCTGATCCTGGACGAGCCGACCTCGGTGCTCACGCCGCAGGCGGTGGAGCGCCTGTTCGTGGTGTTGCGCCAGCTCGCGGCCGAGGGCTGCAGCATCCTCTACATCAGCCACAAGCTGCACGAAATCCGCGCGCTGTGCTGCGCCTGCACGGTGTTGCGCGGCGGCCGCGTCACCGGCGTGTGCGACCCGCGCGAGGAGAGCAACGCGTCGCTGTCGCGCCTGATGATCGGCGCGGAGCCGCCCGCGCTGGGCGAACGCCATGGCGAGCCGGGCGCCGCGGTGCTGGAGGTGCAGGGCCTGAGCCTGCGCAGCGCCGATCCCTTCGGCACCGACCTGGCCCACGTGGCGCTGCAGGTGCGCGCCGGCGAGGTGGTCGGGATCGCCGGCGTCTCGGGCAACGGTCAGGCCGAGCTGCTGATGGCGTTGTCCGGCGAGGACACGCGGGCGCCGGTGGGCAGCGTGCGCCTGGGCGGGCAGGACGTGGCGCGCCTGGGCCCCGGCGCGCGGCGCGCGCGCGGGCTGCATTTCGTGCCGGAGGAGCGGCTGGGCCGCGGTGCGGTGCCCACGCTGTCCCTCGCCCACAACCTGCTGCTGTCGCGCCGCGACGCGGTCGGGCCGCTGGGCTGGCTCCACCTGGGCCGGCTGCGCACGCAGGCGGCCGAGATCATCGCGCGCTACCAGGTCAAGGCTAACGGACCGGAGGCCCCGGCGCGATCCCTGTCCGGCGGCAACCTGCAGAAATTCATCGTCGGCCGCGAGATCGAGGGCCTGCGCGCCCACAGCGAGTCCACGCGCGCGCCGGCCTTGCTGATCGTCAGCCAGCCGACCTGGGGCGTGGACGTCGGCGCCGCCGCCCAGATCCGCGGCCAGATCCTGGCGCTGCGCGACGCGGGCTGCGCGGTGCTGGTGGTGAGTGAAGAGCTCGAAGAACTGTTCGACCTGAGCGACCGGCTGCACGTGATCGCCAAAGGCCGGCTGTCGCCGGCGCTGCCCCGGGCCGAGGCCACGGTGGAGCGGATCGGCGAGTGGATGTCGGGCCTGTGGCCGCAGGCCGCGCAGGAGGTGGGTCATGTGGCGGCTTGAAGTGCGCGCCCAGCCCTCCCGGGCCTGGAGCCTGGCCTCGCCGCTGCTGGCGCTGGCGCTGACGGTGGTGATCGGCGTGTGTCTGTTCATCGCACTCGACAAGGACCCGGTGCGCGGCTTGCAGGTCTTCTTCTGGGAGCCGATCAAGAGTCCGTACGCGCTGTCTGAGCTGATGGTCAAGGCCACGCCGCTGCTGATCATCGCCCTGGGCCTGTCGGTGTGCTTCCGCTCCAACGTGTGGAACATCGGCGCCGAGGGGCAGTACGTCATCGGCGCGGTGTTCGCCACCGCGGTGGCGCTGCAGGCCGGGCCCGACACCTCGCGCGGCATCGTGGTCGCCGTGCTGGCCGCGGGCATGCTCGGCGGGCTGCTGTGGGCCGGCATCACGGCGCTGCTGCGCGACCGGTTCAACGCGAACGAGATCCTCGTCAGCCTGATGCTGGTCTACGTGGCGGTGCAGGTGCTCAACTTCCTGGTCTACGGGCCGTGGAAAGACCCGATGGGCTACAACTTCCCCCAGACCAAGACCTTCGAGCGGGTGACGCAGATGCCCCGCCTGCTCGACGGCTCGCGGGTGAACATCGGGCTGGTGCTGGCGCTGATCGGCGTGGTGGGCGTGTGGCTGTTCCTGTTCCGCACCCGCGCCGGCTACGCCCAGATCGTCGGGGGCCTGGCGCCGGCGGCGGCGCGCTACGCGGGCTTTTCGTCGCGCCGCGCGCTGTGGACGGCGTTGCTGGTGTCGGGCGCGGCGGCCGGGCTGGCTGGCGCGCTGGAGGTGGCCGGGCCGATCGGCCAGCTCACGCCCTACGTGCCGGCGGGTTACGGCTTTGCCGCGATCATCGTGGCCTTCGTCGGGCGCCTGCACCCCGTGGGCATCGTGTTCTCGGCCATCCTGATGAGCATGTTCTACATCGGCGGCGAGCTCGCGCAATCGCGTCTGGGCCTGCCCAAATCAATCACCGGGGTGTTCCAGGGGCTGCTGCTGTTCTGCCTGCTGGCCTGTGACACCCTCATCGCCTATCGCCTGACGCGGAGCAAGAAGTGATGGAGTCCTACGCGCTGCTCATCGCTGCCACGCTGAACGCGGGCACCGTGCTGGCCATCGCCTCGCTGGGGCTGCTGATCAATGAAAAGGCCGGCATCGTCAACCTCGGCGCCGAGGGCATGATGCTGTGCGCCGCGCTGGCGGGTTTCGCCGCCGTGGTGCACACCGGCAGTCACACCCTCGGCTTTGCCGCCGGCATGCTGGCCGGCGCCACCATGGCCGGGGTCTTCGGTCTGCTGGTGATCTGGCTCAACACCAACCAGTACGCCACCGGCCTGGCGCTGAGCCTCTTCGGCGCCGGTTTCTCGGCCTTCGCCGGCACCGGTTATGTGCAGGAAAAGCTCCCGGAGAACACCGTGTTCTCCATTCCGGTGCTGGCCGATGTCCCGTTTCTGGGCGCCGCCCTGTTCCGCCACCACCCGATGGTCTACGCCTGCGTGGCGCTGGCGCTCGGGCTGATCTGGTTCCTCTACCGCACCCGCGCGGGTCTGGTGCTGCGCAGCGTGGGCGAGAGCCCCGAGTCGGCCCACGCGCTGGGCTATGGCGTGCGCCGCATCCGCTGGCTGGCGGTGGTGGCCGGCGGGGCGCTGTGCGGTCTGGCGGGCGCGTATGTCTCCACCATCTACACGCCGCTGTGGGTCGAAGGCATGATCGCCGGCAAGGGCTGGATCGCCCTGGCGCTCACCACCTTCGCCACCTGGCGGCCGGCCCGCGTGCTGTTGGGCGCCTATTTGTTCGGCGGCGTCACCATGGTCCAGTTCCACCTGCAGGGGATCGGTGTCAACGTGCCCAGCCAGTTCCTGACCATGCTGCCCTACGTGGCGACCATCGTGGTGCTGGTGCTGATCTCCCGCAACCCGACCTGGATCCGGGTCAACATGCCCGGCTCCCTGGGAAAGCCGTTTTACCCGGGCGCATAATTTGCATGCTGGTTCAGGTACCCTGCTCCGCAGGGTGAAAACCGTCGGCGGAGCGCCTTTCTTCATCACCCATCCCATCCACACGAGGAACCCATGACCGATCTGAGCAAACGTTCGCTGATCAAGGTGGCCGCGCTGACCGCGCTGGCCAGCGCCACCCTGATCGGCTGCGGCAAGAAAGAGGAAGCCGCGCCCGCCCCGGCGCCAGCGCCGGCCGCCGCCCCCGCCCCGGCCAAGCCCGAGCCGCTGAAGATCGCGTTTGCCTACGTCGGTCCGGTCGGCGACGGCGGCTGGACCTTCGCCCACGACAACGGCCGCAAGGCCATCGAGAAGGAGTTCGGCGACCGGGTGGTCACCTCCTTCGTGGAGAGCGTGCCGGAGAGCGCCGACGCCGAGCGTGTGATCCGCGACATGGCCAGCCAGGGCAACAAGCTGATCTTCGGCACCACCTTCGGCTACATGGAGCCGATGCTCAAGGTCGCGGCCGACTTCAAGGACGTGAAGTTCGAGCACGCCACCGGCTACAAGGGCGCCGAGAACATGCGCACCTACGACAG
>Ga0209278_1001510_pt1 | contig 14007 bp, 10 predicted proteins | sample JI81BgreenDNA_FD_187504 | JGI IMG/M metagenome (GOLD analysis project Ga0209278, IMG submission 187504) | Wastewater effluent complex algal communities from Wisconsin, to seasonally profile nutrient transformation and Carbon sequestration -... | ecosystem: Engineered > WWTP > Effluent > Algae... | reverse complement strand
TGGTGGTGTGCCAGCTCAAGATCAACGTCACCAACGCCTACGCCGGCAGCCTGGCCTGGAGCAACTTCTTCGCGCGCATCACGCACAGCCACCCGGGGCGCGTGGTGTGGGTGGTGTTCAACATCCTGATCGCGCTGATGCTGATGGAGCTGGGTGTGTTCAAGGCCATCGGCGGCGTGCTGGGCCTGTACAGCAACCTCGCCATCAGCTGGATCATGGCCGTGGTGGCGGACCTGGTGGTGAACAAGCCGCTGGGGCTCAGCCCCAGGGGAGTCGAGTTCAAGCGCGCGCACCTCTACGACATCAACCCCGTGGGCGTGGGCGCGATGGCGCTGGCTTCGGTGCTGTCCATCCTCGCCTGGTTCGGTGTCTTCGGGCCCTGGGCCGAGGCCTTCTCGGCGCTGGTGGCGGCGGTGGTGGCCTTCGTGACGGCGCCGCTGATCGCGTGGGCCACCCAGGGCCGCTACTACCTGGCGCGGCCGGCCGAGGCCGCAGTGGCGCCAGCCACCGAGGGCGCCTACCTGGGCCGGGCCGCGCTGCGCCGCTGCGTCATCTGCGAGCGCGAGTACGAAGGCGAGGACATGGCCCGCTGCCCGGCCTACGGCGGCCCCATCTGCAGCCTGTGCTGCAGCCTCGACGCACGCTGCCACGACCTGTGCAAGCCCCCCGAGGCCCGCGGCCGCGAACAGGCCCGCGCGCTGCTGCGCCGCCTGACACCGCGCGCCTGGTGGCCGCAGCTCGACACCGGCCTCGTGCGCTACCTGCTGCTGATGGCCGGCGTGGGCACGGTGCTGGCGGCGCTGATGGCGGCGGTCTACACGGTGCAGGTCGACACCCTGGGCGTGGGTGCGAAGGACGGGGCCGACGCCGTGGCCCCGGCGCTGCGCCTCACCTTCGTGAAGCTCTACGCCGCACTCATGCTGGCCGGCGGCGTCATCGGCTGGTGGATGGTCCTCACGCAGGCCAGCCGCCGCGTGGCGCAGGAGGAGAGCAACCGCCAGACCGAGCTGCTGGTGCGCGAGATCGAATCCCACCGCCGCACCGATGAAGAACTGCAGCGCGCACGCCGTTCTGCGGAGGCCGCCAACCAGGCCAAGACGCGTTACCTCAGCGCCATCAGCCACGAGCTGCGCACGCCGCTCAACAGCATCCTGGGCTACGCGCAGCTGCTCGACGAAGACCCGAGCCTGCCCGCGCCGCGCAAACACGGCATCGGCGTCATCCGCCGCGGCGGCGAACACCTGCTGAGCCTGATCGAGGGCTCGCTGGACATCGCCCGCATCGAAAGCGGCAAGCTCACGCTGGAGCCCAAGCCCATGCGCCTGCGCGAGGCGCTGCAGCAGATCGTCGGCATGTTCGAGCTGCAGGCCGCCGCCAAGGGCCTGCGCTTCGAGCACGACGTGGCGAGCGCCCCCGAGCGCGTGAAGGCCGACGAGCGGCGGCTCACGCAGATCCTGATCAACCTGCTGGGCAACGCCGTCAAGTTCACGCGCGCGGGGCGCGTGGCGTTCCGCGCCAGCCACGTGCGCGACATGGCGGTGTTCGAGATCGAGGACACCGGCCCCGGCATCGCGCCCGATGACCTCGAACGTGTGTTCGAGCCGTTTGCGCGTGGCGCGGCCGAGGGTGGCAGCGGCATCGGCGGAACCGGCCTGGGCCTGACCATCGCCAAGATGCTGACCGAGCTGATGGGTGGCGAGATGACCGTGAGTTCGCGCCCCGGCGAGGGCACGCTGTTCCGCGTGCGCCTGTTCCTGCCGGCGCTGCAGGGCATGACGGCCCCGCTGCCGCCACCGCGTGGCGACTACGCCGGCCCGCGACAACGCGTGCTGGTGGTGGACAACGAGGAGGTCGACCGCACCCTGCTCGCGCGCCGGCTGCAGGGCCACGGTTTCGAGGTGCTGGAGGCCGGCTCGGGCCTGGCCGCCCTGGGCCTGCTGAAGGAGCAGCCGGTCGACGCCATCTTCATGGACCTGGCCATGCCCGGCATCGACGGCTGGGCCACCATCCGCGCCCTGCGCGCGCAGGGCCTGAGTGCGGCGCCGGTGGCCATCGTGTCGGCCAACGCCTTCGACAAGAACCTCGACAACGACGTCGGCATCACGCCCGCCGACTTCATCACCAAGCCCGTGCGCATGGACGAGCTGCTCGACTGGCTGGGCACGCAGCTGCAGCTGCAGTGGCTGCCACGCGGCACGCCGGCCGCGCCACCGCCGGCCGCGGCGGGCGTGCCACCCCCGCGCGAGCAGCTCCTGGGCCTGCAGCAGCTGGTGGCCCTGGGCTACCCACGTGGCACTCGCCAGCGGCTGGACGAGATCGCCGCCGCACACCCCGACTGCGCCGGCTGGCTGGCGCCGCTGCGCGAGCTGGCCGAGCGCTTCCAATTCGACCGCCTCTCGAAGGTCCTCGATGACGCCCTTGCCCACACGACCGATGAATGACGCTCACCCGCAGGCTGCGCCCTTGCCCCCGCTGGCCGAGCGCGGCGCCGGCCTCGTGCTCATCGTCGACGACATGCCCGACAACCTGGCCATGCTGCACGACGCGCTCGACGCCGCCGGCTACGTGGTGCTCGTGGCCACCGACGGCACGCAGGCCCTGGCGCGCGCGGCCGCGGCCGACCCCGACATCGTGCTGCTCGACGCCGTGATGCCCGGCATCGACGGCTTCGAGGTGGCGCGCCGCCTGAAGGCCGGGCCCGAGACGGCGCACATCCCCGTGGTCTTCATGACCGGCCTCACCGAGACCGAGCACGTCGTCGCCGCCTTCGAGGCCGGCGGCGTGGACTACGTGACCAAGCCGCTGCGCCCGCCCGAGGTGCTGGCGCGCATGGCCACGCACATGGCCGCGGCACGGCAGGCGCGCCAGGCGCGCAACGCGCTCGATGCCTATGGCCATGCCACGCTGGCCGTGCGCCTGAACGAGGGCATGGCGCGCGTGGTCTGGCAGACGCCGCTGGCGCGCCGCTGGCTCGTGGCCTGGTTCGACCCTGGCGCGGTGGAGCGGCTGCCGCTGGTGCTGACGAACTGGCTCGTCGGGCTCGCATCGGCGGGCGTGGCGCGGCCCTTCACGCTGGCGCGCGACGGCCGCCAGCTCGTGGCCGCGCTGCAGGGCCGCACGGTGGACGACGACTGGCTCGTGGTGCTGCGCGAGGTGGACGACGCCGACACCGTGCAGGCCCTGGTGCGCACCTTCGGCCTCACGCTGCGCGAGAGCGAGGTGCTGTACTGGGTGGCCAAGGGCAAGACCAACCGCGACATCGGCGACATCCTGGGCGCGAGCCCCGCCACGGTGAAGAAGCACCTCGAGCGCATCCACGAGAAGCTGGGCGTGGAGACGCGCACGGCGGCGGCGGCGCTCGCGCTGCAGCGGGTGCGGGGGCTGGGCGCGGGCTGAGCCACGCGGACAAGAAAAAGGGCGGCCCGGAGGCCGCCCTGATCAGGAAGCGAGCCGCGCCCGCGTCAGAACGAGTAACGCAGGGTGAGCTGCACGGCCCACTGCGACTCGCCGGAGCGCTGACGCGTCTCGAAGTCCTCGACGCTGCCCATGCTGTAGATGTACTTGCCGGTGGCCGGGTCCAGACCGACGTAGTTGACGAAGCTGCGGTTGCTGGGGAAGCCGATCTCGTCGATGCGGCCCCATTCCTTGTTCAGCAGGTTGCCGAAGTTCAGGACGTCCAGCGTGATCGTGCCCTTGTGCTTGGCGCTGAAGCCGGGCACTTCCTGGCTCAGGCGCACGTCAACGTTGTTCACCCAGGGGTTGAAGCTGGTGTTGCGACCGACCACGCCGCCCTTGGCGCGTGCCAGGTCGGGGTTGGCATCGACCACCGCCCAGAAGCGCGTCTCTTCGGCTGCGCCGCCGCGGAAGATCACCTCACCCGAGCCCGGTGCGCTGGGGATGTACATCAGGTCGTTGCCGTTGACGCCGTCACCGTTCAGGTCGTTGATGTAGGTCCAGCTGTAGGGCTTGCCGCGGCGGCCCTCGTAGAACACGCCCAGCGTGGTGCGGTTCTTGCCGAAGAAGGCCTTGCTCCAGCTCAGGCTCGCGTTGAAGCGGTCCTTGATGAGGTAGTTGGAGTTCGAGGCGACTTCTTCGTTGGGGTCGAACGAGACCCGGCCGTTCCAGTTGGAGATGGCGCGCGACGAGGTCAGCGGGTTCACTTCGGTCATGCGCGTCTTCGTGTAGGCCACCGACCAGTTGACGGCCGCACGGTTGTCGGCGCTCGCCAGGGACACCGTGAAGGTGTCGCCGCGGCCCTTGTCGGTCTTGCTGGCCAGCACCACGTCGTTGAACGAGCGGTTGCGCAGGGTGCGGGCGTCGAAGGTGCAGGCCGACTCGCGCACGCCACCCGCGGTCCAGCAGTTCGGATCGTAGGCAGCGGCGTTGTAGAACAGGGGCCGGCCGTCAGCACCGCGCCGGGTCGGCGCGCCCAGGTTCAGGTGGGTGTAGTGCAACGCGGCGGCGTTGCGCGTGTGCAGCCATTCAGCACCCAGCACCGTGCGACCGAGCACCGGCATCTCCGGAAGCTCGGTGTCGAACGCCAGGTTCATCTTCCAGACGGAGGGCTGCTCCAGGCCGGGGGCGATGAGGTCGACGTTGGCCGCCGGCAAGGTGCCAGCCGGCGTCGGCTGGGTGGCGGGGTTCGGGCTGAAGGTGACACCGGCGCTAGCGCAAGCAGATGCGCTGGAGCACTGGTACGTGGTGACCACGTTGCCGGTGTTCGAGAACGGGTTACTCAGCCAGACCGCAGCCGCCGCGCCCTGGAACAGGCCAAGGCCACCGCGCAGCTGCATGCGGCGCTCGTTGCCGCCGAGCTTCCAGTTGAAGCCCAGGCGCGGCTGCACCAGCTGTTCGCCGTCGATGGTGGTGTCGTTGCGCAGGCCGAAACCGCCCGTCGCACGGCCGGTGACCGGATCGACACCCGCTGCCGCGGCAACGGCCGGGTTGAACACCGGGCGCGAAGGCACGTCCTGCTGGTCGATGCGCAGGCCGGCCATCAGCGTGAAGTTACGGCTGACCGTCCAGTTGTTCTGGAAGAAGAGACCGGTGTTCTGCAGCTTCCAGGTGGCAGCGGCGTCGCGCAGCGTGAAGCCCGGCAGCGGCAGCTGCGCCAGGTACGACGACGGCGTGCCGTCCTGGAAGCGGCGCAGCACGACGGCTTCGATCGTGGCGGCGTCCGCGGTGGCGCAGTTGACCGTCCCGATGCCGTCGTACGTGCCGTTCTCGCAACGGAAGCTGTAGTTGCCCAGCGAGTCGGAGACGAAGGCGTTGAAGATCTCGTTGTCCTGGCGGTCGAGGCCGAACTTGAGCTCGTGGTCGCCCAGCGTCCAGGTGGCGCCGAGGTAGAGGTCGGTGGTGTCGGTTGCGAGCTCGTTGAAGTGGCGGAAGCGCTCGGTGCCGATGTTCAGGTTGCGGGTACCCGTGGCCACGCCCGTGACGCCCGCCGGCAGTGCGCCCGTGAAGGTGAGGTTGACATAGGGCTGGCGCGAGTTGTTGTTCGGCACGCTGGTGTAGTCGCGCGTCGAGTACTTGAACTCGGTGCTGAGGTTCGGGGTCCAGTCGGCAAACCACTGACCGACGATGGTCTCGATCTCCTTGCCCTGGGTGTAGAAGTGGCTGTTCAGCGACAGCGCGCGGGTGTTGAAGCCCGGGAAGAAGGGCTCACCCTGCTCGGTCTTGGTGTAGCGAACGCTGGCGCGGTGAGCGTCGGTGATGTTCCAGTCGATCTTGAGCAGCGTGTCCTTCACCGTGAGCTCGGTGCCGGTGGGCACGTCGGGCGAGCCCACGACATAACCCGGGTACGTGGCTGCCGCGACGTCGCGCGCGCCCGTGATCGCGGTGCTCGTGATGCCGACGTTGGTGCTCGCGCTGCCGATGGGGCCGAACTCCGGGCTGGTGCGCGAGCTGGCCAGTTCCTCGTAGGCGGCAAAGAAGAACAGCTTGTCCTTGATGATCGGGCCGCCGAGCGTGAAGCCGTTGAGCGTCTCCTCGAAGGCCGGTGCCGGCGTGTAGGCGCCCGTGGTGCGGTTGTAGCGGTCGCCGACGAGGTTGTCGTCGCGGCGCACGTGGAAGATGCTGCCGCTGAACTCGTTGGTGCCGCTCTTGGTGACGGCGTTGATGTTGGCGCCGGTGTAACCCTTCTGGGTGACGTCGTAGTTGCTCAGGTTCACCTGCACGGTCTGGATCGCATCGATCGAGATCGGCTGCTTCAGCGTCGGCAGGTTGTTCGACTCGAGGCCGAAGGTGTCGTTGATGGTGACGCCGTCGATCGTGATGCTGTTGAAGCGCGTGTTCTGGCCACCGGCGCTGATCTCGCCACGCTCCTTGTCGGTCTGGCTCAGGCGCGGATCGGTGCGGGCGTAGTCCTGGAGGCTGCGCTGGATCGACGCAAAAGCCTGCAGCTCGCGTTGGCCGATCTGCGTGCCCGCGCCCATGGCGCTGTTGTCGAAGCGGGCGCTGGCGGCGCGGCCGGTGACCGTGATCGTCTGCGCGGTGGCCCCGAGTTGGGCGTCGAGGGCCAGCGACTCCGCCAGCGCGAGGTTGATGTCGCTGCGGCGGTCGATGTCGTTGCCGCGCTGGAAGGTGATGCTGTACGGGCCACCCGGGCGCAGGCCGCGCGCCGCATAGCGGCCTTCGGCGTCGGTGGTGGCGGTGACGGTGGTGCCCGAGGGCTGGTGCGTGATGGTCACGGTGGCGCCGGCCACCGGGCGGCCGTCGCCACCGACCACGCGGCCGCTCACCGCGGAGGTGGTGTTCTGGGCCAGGGCGGGCAGCACCGTGGTGGCGGCCACCACGGCCACCGCGGCGGCCACGGCGGTGCGGGGGAACAGGAGCCAGTCGTCTCGGGTCATGAAAAGGTCCTCGGATCGTTGGAAGGGCGGCCGGGCCGGGCACCGGCAGAAGCCGATGCCCGGGCATGCCAGCCAAAGAACAGCAGAAACAACAAAAAGCCAGTGCGGCGGCTACGGCGCCGTCGCGCTGTAACCACCGGGAAACCGACAGTGTGCAATCGCAAGAGGCCCTGGGCCGTTGCAAGCGGGCCTCAGCGCCCCCGCGATTGCCCGGCTTGACGCCGGAGCCCCGTGATGGTGCGGGGAGCGCAGGCGCAAGAATCGTGCCCCAAAGCTTGGCGCCGCCCTGTGCCACTGGCGTGACAATCCGCCCTCCAGCCGCGGGGATCGTCGCCTCCGCGCCACAGTCTGCCCATTCCGCGCCCTGCGCCGCCCGCCGTGAGCCCACCCGCCGCCCCCGCCTTGCCGCCGATCACGCTGCGACGGGCCACCCCCGCCGACGCGGCCGCCGTGGCGCGCCAGATGGCCGACGACGCCGTCTTCGCCAACCTGATGCAGCTGCCCTGGCCCACCGAGGCCCTGTGGCGCCAACGGCTCGAGAAGATGGCCGCCGCCGCCGAAAGCGCCGAGCTGCTGCTGCTGGCCGAGCGCGACGGCGTGCTGCTCGGCAGCCTGGGCCTGCACCCCATGGACCGTGTGCGCCGCCGCCATGCCGCGATGCTGGGCATCAGCGTCGGTGCCGCGCACCAGGGGCAGGGCGTGGGCACGGCGCTGATGCAGGCCGTGTGCGACTACGCCGACCGCTGGGCCCACCTGCTGCGCCTCGAACTCACCGTGTTCGCCGACAACGCCCGCGCCATCGCGCTGTACCGGCGTTTTGGCTTCGAGCAGGAGGGCCGCCACCGCGCCTATGCGCTGCGCGATGGCGCCTACGTCGACGTGCTGTCCATGGCCCGCCTGCACCCCCACCCGCCGGCCGCCACCTGGCCGCACCCCGGAGACGCTGCATGACTTCACCCGCCCCCGACGAGACCACGGCCCTGGAGGCCCTGGCCACGCGGCTGCAGGGCTTCGGCTCGTCCGTCCACGCCGAATGGCTGGACGGCGCGCTCACCGCCGTGGCCGCCGGCGCCTACCTGCCCGAACCGGCCGCGGCCTGGGTGCCGGCCCTGCTGGGCGAGGAGTTCGAGCGTGCGTTTGCCGACCCGGCCGATGTCGCGCAGGCCCAGGCCACGGTGCTGCAGCGCCTGGAATCGCTGCGCCGCATGCTCGACGGCGAGGCCCTGCTCGACAACCCCGACGCGCTGCGCCTGGAGCCCATGCTCTACAGCTGGGACGACGCCGCCGACAAGCTGCCCGCCGAGCCCGACGACGACGCGCGTGCGCTCATGCAGGGTGGCGCGCTGTGGGCCGAGGGCTTTCTGTCGGCCGTGTCGCTGTTCCCCGAGATCTGGGTGGAGCCGGCGGACGGCGAGGCGCGCGACCTGCTCGCCGAACTGCTGGGCGACATCGAGGCCCTGCTCAAGCCCACGCCCGACGACGCGCCCGTGCCGCCGGCGCCCGAGGGCGAGGAGCCGCTGAGCCCGCGCGAGGCCGCCATCGACCGCGCCCTCTTTGCCGCACAGGACCTGCGCCTGTTCTGGCTGGACCACGCGCCCAAGCCGGCCACGCGCCGTGTCGAGCCCCAGCCCGGGCGCAACGACCCCTGTCCCTGCGGCAGCGGCAAGAAGTTCAAGAAGTGCCACGGGGGGGCGGCGTGACGATGGCGCTCGAACCAACCACAGGCGCCGCGGGCGAGCTCGCCGGCCGCCACATCGTGCTGGGCCTGTCGGGCGGCGTGGCCTGCTACAAGGCCGCCGAGCTGGCGCGCGAGCTGCAGCGCGAGGGCGCCAGCGTGCAGGTGGTGATGACCGAGGCCGCCACGCAGTTCATCACCGCGGCCACGATGCAGGCGCTCACGGGGCGGCCGGTGGTCACCTCGCAGTGGGACCTGCGCGCGCCCAACGCCATGCCGCACATCAACCTCACGCGCGAGGCCGACGCCCTGCTGGTGGCGCCGGCCAGTGCCGACTTCATCGCGCAGCTGGCGCAGGGGCGGGCGGGCGAGATCCTTTCACTGCTGTGCCTGGCGCGCCCGCGCGAGCGCTGCCCGCTGCTGCTGGCGCCGGCCATGAACCGCGAGATGTGGTCGCACCCGGCCACGCAGCGCAACGTGGCCCAGGTGCGCGCCGACGGCGCCACCGTGCTGGGCCCCGCCGCGGGCGACCAGGCCTGCGGCGAGGTGGGCGACGGCCGCATGCTCGAGGCCGACGAGCTGCGCGACGAGCTCATCGCCTTCTTCCAGCCCAAGCGGCTGGCCGGCCGCCGCGTGCTGGTGACGGCCGGGCCCACCTTCGAGGCCGTCGACCCCGTGCGCGGCATCACCAACCGCAGCAGCGGGAAGATGGGTTTTGCCATCGCGCGCGCGGCGGTCGAGGCGGGCGCCCAGGTCACGCTGGTGGCCGGCCCCGTGGCGCTGCCCACGCCGCGTGGCGTGGCCCGCATCGACGTGGGCAGCGCGCGCGAGATGCTGGCCGCCGTGCTGCCGTTGGCGCCCGCGCACGATGTGTTCGTGGCCACCGCCGCCGTGGCCGACTGGCGCCCGGCCGAGGAGGCCGCGCACAAGATCAAGAAGGACGGCAGCGGCGTGGTGCCGGCGCTGGCCTTCGTCGAGAACCCCGACGTGCTCGCCACCGTGGCGCGCCTGCCCGAGGGCCAGCGCCCCTGGTGCGTGGGCTTCGCCGCCGAGAGTGAAGATGTGGAGCGCCACGCACGCGCCAAGCTCGCCAAGAAAGGCGTGCCGCTGGTTGTGGGCAACCTGGGCCCGGCCACCTTCGGCCGCGATGACAACGCGCTGCTGCTGGTGGAAGCCGGCCGCACGACCGAACTGCCGCGCGCCGGCAAGCTGGCCCTGGCGCGGCAGCTGGTGGCCGCCATCGCCGAGCGCCTGCCCGCGCCGCGCGCCTGAACCATGACAACCATCGACCTCCGCATCCTCGACCCGCGCATCGCGCCCACGCTGCCGGCCTACGCCACGCCGGGCAGCGCGGGCCTGGACCTGCGTGCCTGCATCGATGCACCGCTGGTGCTGCAGCCCGGCCAGGCCGAGCTCGTGCCCACGGGCCTGGCCCTGCACATCGCCGACCCCGGCCTCTGCGCGATGCTGCTGCCGCGCTCGGGCCTGGGCCACAAGCAGGGCCTGGTGCTGGGCAACCTCGTGGGCCTGATCGACAGCGATTACCAGGGCCCGCTGATGGTCAGCGCCTGGAACCGCGGCAGCGCGCCGGTCACGATCCAGCCGCTGGACCGCATCGCGCAGATGGTGATCGTGCCCGTGGTGCAGGCTGAATTCCGCGTCGTCAGCGACTTCGCGGCCAGCGCGCGTGGCGAGGGCGGTTTCGGCAGCACCGGGCGGGCCTGAGCCGCCCGCGGCCTCAGTGCAGGGGCGAGTCGGTCGGTCGCCCGTCGAGCACCGACACGAAGCCCTGGCCCAGGCTGCGCGCCTCGATCTCGTCGTCGCTGGCCTCGCGCACGCCGCGCACCTTGATGTGCAGGCGCAGCGCCATGCCGGCCAGCGGGTGGTTGCCGTCGAGCACCACGTGCGAGGGGTAGATCTCGGTGACGAGGTACACGGCATCCGCCGGCATGCCCTCGGTCACCGCGCCCGGGGGCAGGCCCTCGAAGGCCATGCCGGGCTCCAACTGCTCGGGGAACAGGTTGCGCGCCTCGAAGCACACGAGGTCCGGGTCGTAGTCGCCGAAGGCGTGCTCGGGCTCGAGGTGCAGGTGCAGTTCGGCGCCTTCCGTGTGGCCGGCGAGGGCTTCTTCGACCTTGGCCAGCAGGTCGTCGCCGCCGTAGAAGAACTCCACCGGCTGCGCCAGCTCGTCGATCGGGTTGTTCTGCGCGTCGGCGAGCTGCCAGGTGAGGCTCACGACGCAGGGGCTGGCGATGATCATCGGGGGATGATGGCACAGCGCTGCCGCGCACAATCCCAGCGATGACCGCCCCCGAATTCACCGACGCCACCGCGCTTGCGCGGCCCCTGCCGCTGCTGGGCGGGTTGAGCCCCGCCACCTTCATGAAGCGCCATTGGCAGAAGAAGCCGCTGCTGGTGCGCCAGGCCTGGCCCGGCGTGGCGCCGCCGCTGGCGCGGCCGGCGCTGTTTGCGCTGGCGCAGGCCGATGGCGTGGAATCGCGCCTGGTGGAGCGCCGCGGCGCCGGCACCGCGGCCGCCGACTGGCGCGTGCGCCGCGGGCCCTTTGGCCGGCGCGCGCTGCCGCCGGTGTCGCGCCCGGGCTGGACGCTGCTGGTGCAGGGCCTGGACCTGCACGTGCCCGCCGCGCGCACGATGCTCGAGGCCTTCCGCTTCGTGCCCGACGCGCGGCTCGACGACCTCATGGTCTCGTGGGCCAGCAGCGGCGGCGGCGTCGGCCCGCACCTCGACGCCTACGACGTGTTCCTGCTGCAGGTGCAGGGCCGGCGCCGCTGGCGCATCGGCCCGCTTCGCAAGGGGCAGGACCACGGCTTCGTGCCCGGCGCGCCGCTGAAGCTGCTGCGCCAGTTCGAGCCCGAGCAGGAATGGGTGCTGGAGCCCGGCGACATGCTCTACCTGCCGCCGCGCTGGGGCCACGACGGCGACGCCGTGGGCGGCGACTGCATGACCTGCTCGGTGGGTTTCCGTGCGCCCTCTGAAGGCGAGCTGGCCAGCGATCTCGTGGCCCGCCTGGCCGACGAACTGGCCGAGGCCCTGGCCGACGAACGGGGCACCAGCGCCGAGCCCGGCGGCCTGCGCTACCGCGACCCCACCCAGGCCCCCACCACCACACCCGGCGCCGTGCCCGCGGCGCTGCTTCACTTCGCCCGCCAGGCCGTGCAGCGCGCGCTGGATGACGACCCGCGCTGGCTCGCGCGCACGCTCGGCGAGTCGCTCAGCGAGCCCAAGCCCGGCGTGTGGTTCGAGGCCGCCTCCGTGGCCGATGCGGGCGGCGCCGTCGTGCTCGACCAGCGCACGCGCATGCTCTACGACGAGCAGCACGTCTTCATCAACGGCCAGGCCTTCGAGGCCGGCGGCCGCGACGCCCGCCTGATGCACGAACTGGCCGACCGCCGCCGCCTGGCCGCCAGCGGCCGCCGCCGGCTGAGTGCCGGCGCCCAGGCGCTGCTCGCGCAGTGGCTGGCCGACGGCTGGCTGCACCTCGATCCGCAGACACCGGGAGACCCGGCATGAACACGCCCGCCTCGCCACCGCCGCCCCTGCCCACCATCGAGGGCCCCGAGGACTTTGCGCCGGCCGTCGTCTGGGGCATCCACACCGCCATCGCCGACGGTGCCCGCACCATCACGGCGGCCGACATCGCCTTCGGCGAAAACTGGCCCTGGGACGACGCCGCGCTGCTGTCCGCCCTGGCCGGCTGGCTGCGGCAGCCGGGCCGCCGCCTGCAGCTGCTGGCGGCCGGCTACGACGCGGTGCCGCGCACGCACCCCCGCTTTGTGCAGTGGCGGCGCGACTGGGCCCATGCCATCTTCCCGTTCGTGGTGCCCGAAGAGCTGGCGCACGGCCTGCCCACGGTGCTGGTCGACGATCGCCGGGTCAGCGTGGCCCGCCTCGATCCGGTGCAGGGCCGCGGCCGGGCATCCCTCGAACCACGCACACGGCTGCACTGGCATGACCAGGTTGATGCGTTGCTGCAACGTTCCAGCGCCGGTTTTCCGGTGACAACACTCGGTCTCTGAGCCAGCTCTAGGGTATTTACCGACTTAAGTTTATGATCCGTGGTTGGCTGCTTAGCACAAAACAAGATTTGTGCAAAGGCACCCGATCGGTGCGTGACCGATGCGATGCAGGCAAAAGAACCGAACCGGTCCGTTGGATCGGCAAGGGGCGGGCCCGCTTCGCATGGGCCCCGGGCCTGTCGCCAACCGAACCCCCAAACCACCCTTAGGACGTTTTCGCATCATGAACAAGTCGCTCGTTCTGGCCACCCTGGTCGCCGCCTTCGCCCTGGCGGCCTGCGGCAAGAAGGAAGAGGCTCCCGCTCCTGCCCCGGCTCCCGCCGCTGCCCCCGCCCCGGCTCCCGAGCCCGCGCCGGCTGCTGCCCCGGCTGCCGACGCCGCTTCGGCCCCCGCCTCGGCCGCTTCGCAGTGAGCGACGGGCCTGCAGGGCCCGCCCAGCGAAAGCTCCAACAGAAAGCCGCCCCTCGGGGCGGCTTTTTTCATGCCCGTGCGGGCGGCTTCAGCGCAGCTCGGCCAGCAGCTGGGCGGCCACGCGCTTGCCCGTCTCGCCCTGCTCGGGGCCGCCGGTGGACGTGAGGATGGCCACCAGGGTCTGCTGTCCGTTGGCGCGCACGAACACGCGATAGCGCCGCACCTCCAGCGGGTTCTCGGTGTTGCCGAACAGGCGCGACCAGAAACCCGGCTCTTCCTGGCCGATGCTGTTGGGATCGACGTAGCGCACGAAGTACAGGCCCTGGCTGCGGTCGCGGTCTTCGACCGTGAAGCCGCCGCGGTCCAGCGCCAGGCCGATGCGGCGCCAGGCGCGGTCGAAGGCCTCGTCGATCTCGAGCGCCGCGCCGTCGCCCACGAGGCGGGCACGCGAGGGTGCTTCGGGCGCGGCGGCGACGGCCACCCGCGCCGCGGGCTCGTCGCGCGCGCCGCCCAGGCTGACCATCAGCCGCGCCAGCATCTCGGCCTCGAGCTGCGGGTCACTCGGGCGCAGGCGCCAGCGCGTGGTGTTGTCGTCGCGCGCGCCCGTGGGAGAGACCACGGTCTCCTCGACGCCCCGGTGGCTGATGAAGATCTCGGTGGCGGGCTTGCCTCCGATCTCCACGCGCTCCAGCCGCGTGCGGAATTGATCGCGCTCGCCGGTGTCGAACAGGTTGCCGGCGAGGCGGCCGAGCAGGTTGCGCACCACGTCGTTGGGCAGCTTGCCGCGGTTCTCGGCCCAGTTCGTCTCGATGACGCCGGCCTTGGCGTCTTCGGTGGCGATCTGGAAGCCGCGGGCTTCCCAGAAGGCGCGCAGCTGCGGCCACAGCTGCTCGGGCGGCACCGGCGCCACCAGCCAGCGCTGCTGGCCGCTGCGCTCGATGCGCAGTTCGCCCACGCCCTGCAGGGCCACGGCCGGGGCGCCAGGGGCCGCGGCCACCGGGTTGCCGGCGGCGGCGCTGACGACGCCACCTTG
>Ga0209278_1001509_pt1 | contig 14014 bp, 11 predicted proteins | sample JI81BgreenDNA_FD_187504 | JGI IMG/M metagenome (GOLD analysis project Ga0209278, IMG submission 187504) | Wastewater effluent complex algal communities from Wisconsin, to seasonally profile nutrient transformation and Carbon sequestration -... | ecosystem: Engineered > WWTP > Effluent > Algae... | reverse complement strand
AGCTGGGGCTGAACTTCAACGAGAACCCCTGGCAGGGCAGCTTCGTGGTGGACCAGCTCACCGACCTGGTGGAAGAGGCCGTGTACAAGGAGTTCGAGGCCATCAGCGAGCGCGGCGGCGTGCTGGGCGCCATGGACACCATGTACCAGCGCGGCAAGATCCAGGAAGAATCGCTCTACTACGAGCACAAGAAGCACGACGGCAGCCTGCCGCTGGTGGGCGTGAACACCTTCCTCGGCAAGGACCACGGCGGCGAGATCACCACCACCATCGAGCTGATCCGCAGCACAGAAGACGAGAAGGGCCAGCAGATCACCAACGTGCGCGCCTACCAGGCTGCGCGGAATGGTGGGGCTTCAGAGGGCCTGAAGCCGCTGCAGCAGACGGCGCGGAAGCGCGAGAACCTGTTCGCCGCGCTGGTGGAAGCGGTGAAGACCCACAGCCTCGGTCAGATCAGCCATGCGCTGTATGAGGTGGGTGGGGAGTACAGGCGGAACATGTGATGCTGAGAGTAATGAAAAGGGGGTTGATGTGAGGCAAGTTGAGAAAATTCCGGTCAAGGACTTGTTTCTTGATTCTCATAACCCACGCCTCCCGGAACACTTGGACGGCGCGACTGAAGCGGAAATAGTCCGTCATTTGAGGGTGGAAGAGGCCCTCGAGGAACTTGCGCAGTCATTTGCAGACAACGGCTACTTCGATACTGATCCCCTCGTGGCTGTTGAGGCGGAGAGTGGGCGTTACATCGTTGTCGAGGGTAATCGTCGTTTGGCGACCTTGAAGATTGTTCTCGGCTTGATCCCGGAGCTAGAAGATCTTCAGTTCTCCACAATTGAATTCTCTGCCGAGCTTTTGAAAGACCTCAAAGAGGTGCCGTGTTTTGTTGCCGATAGCCGCGAAGACGTAACTAGGTTTATCGGATTTAGGCATATCGGTGGTTTGAGGCTTTGGCCACCCGAAGCAAAGGCGCGATTTGTGTACCAAGCCGTGGAAAGGGAGGGGGCGCGCCTCCCCGACGCCGAAGTCTTTAAGGAGGTTGGGAGGCAGACGGGCAGCAATGCTCAAGGTGTCCGAAATCTTTATGTCGCCATTTGTCTACTGCGACATGCTCGCGAAGAGTGGGGTGTCAACGTCGCGAGCTTGCAATCTGAGCGGTTTGGTGTGTGGCAGCGTGCGCTTTCTTCCTCTGAGATCAAGGACTTCATCGGGCTTAAGGCGGCACGCGATTTCCGCGAAGTTAAGCAGGCAATTGAGCAGACAAGAGAGAAAGGGATGAGGGAGGTTGTCCTTGATCTGTCTCCCAAAGTTAGCGGAAGACCGCCCCTTGTTCGTGATTCTCGAATGATCACTGAATACGGGATGATTCTTGTAAATCCAGAGGCCTACGTTCTCCTTCGCGAAACAAACGATTTTGAGGCTGCGCGCCAGCGTTTGGCTTCCGGGAGTGTTGCGGATAGGTTGCGCTCTCTCTGTGAGCGGGCAAGTCAGATCCTTGAGGAGGTTGGTGCCTCGGAGAAGATTGAGCGCGTCGAAGAGGCTTCAAGTTTTGCCGACCGCCTAGCCAACTTTGCAAAGAACACGGCTGCACTTCTGAAGGCAAAGATTGCCGAGGAGAAGGGTGTCGATGGTTAGCTTTGAGCCGGATGGATTCGGCCCATATGCGGCAGCCTCTTACTGCGCCGACTATCTGGAATTGTTGGCATGGCTGCATCGGGCGCCGCTTTGGGGTGACTACGATGAGTATCTTCGCGGTGCCGATCTGCGGCTTTCGGAGACCTTTGTTGGCGGGGGGCTTGATGAGCCTGCCGGTATTCCTGAAGGTCATGACGAGCCAGAGCGCCTCGGGAGCAATGAGTCTCAGGAGTCGAAGATTCTATTTGTGAAGGACATCCTTCATGAGCGTGCTGCGTTGCTCGGGGATCTATATCCTTTCGAGATCAGCAGCGATCGACTGCTGCGAGTTCGATCAAACCCGAACTATCTCGGCTTGCTCGCGCTCTGCCATCTCCATGTCTCAAGTGATGAAAATGGGGAGGCTCCGACCAAGGTGTTCGAGCGCGCGGTTGCTGACACTTTTCGCGCCGCTGGCCTTGGTGCTGCCGTTATGGGCACCAGTACGGGTACGGATTTTCGGAGCGCACTTGAAGCAGTGTGTGAGGAGCTTGGCTTGTCCGGTGACGCAAATGCAGTGACTCATTCTCGTTGGCGTAAGGATGACGGTGCCGACTGCGTTGTGAAGTTTCAGTTTGGCGAAAATCGAACGGGTCAGTGGGTCTTTGTGGGCCAAGCAACTATCACTGGTAGCCAGAACTGGAAGAAGAAAGGAAATGAGCCAAGCGGAAAAGCATGGAAAGGGTACTTGTGTCTTCCAGACAACCCAGGGAAGTTTCTCGCGGTTCCACATCACGTCCAGCGAGATGTTTGGCAGTATCTGTGCAGTCACATCGATGGTGGAATAGTTATCGACAGGTTGAGGCTTTGCGCAATGGCGTCTCGAGAGTGTGCCGATTTGGCTGATGCTGCTGAGCGGCTAGAGCGTGCGGGCGTTGCTGAGCTTTCCTGACCTATGAGAGTTGTAAGTCTTTTTTCTGGAGCGGGCGGATTCGATCTCGGGCTCACGGCGGCAGGTCTGTCGCCGAGTATTGCTATTGATAGTGATCCTGTTTGTCGATCGGTGTTGAGGGCCAATTTTGAGACGGTCGTTCCGGAGGGCGGTGATGTCGCGAATTGGTCTGCGGTAACGATCCGTGACGAGGCAGGTTTCGGAAGGGGCGAAGTCGACTTGATGGTTGGGGGGCCTCCTTGTCAGCCGTTCTCCGCCGCGGGTTTATGGCACAGCGGGGATACCCCCCGACTTCGAGATTCACGTGCATCCACTCTTCATGAGATGTTGAGACTCACGGGTGAGTTACTGCCTCGTGCCGTATTGATTGAGAATGTTCCAGGATTTGCCTTCAAGGGAAAGTCTGAGGGGCTTGACTTGGTCCGTCGCACTTTTGCTCAGATTAATCGCCGACACGATGTCAGCTATAGGCCGGTCCACTCCATCCTCGATAGTGCCGACTTTGGTGTCCCGCAGCATCGGCGGCGTCTCTTCATCGTGGCCTTGCGGGACGGAGGGAAGTTTGAGTTTCCCGAGGCAACGCACGGAGATGGTCGACGTGATTACGTCGGTTGCTGGGATGCGATCGGTGGAATAAAGGTGCCCAAGGCCGAGCTGCCCGACCTCCGTGTAAGGGGTAAGTGGGCAAGTCTTCTTCCGACGATCCCCGAGGGCGAGAACTACCTCTGGCACACGTCACGCGGCGGCGGTTCTCCGCTTTTCGGGTGGCGTACTCGGTATTGGAACTTTTTGCTTAAGCTCAAGAAGGATCGTCCTTCTTGGACGTTGTCTGCGAGCCCGGGTAGCGCAACCGGTCCGTTTCATTGGGATAATCGAAGGCTGAGTCGGACTGAGTTGATGGCCATCCAGACGTTCAGCAAGGACTTCAGGCTCGATTGCGATTACTCTTCGGCACAGCGACTGATCGGGAATTCGGTGGCCCCGCTCTTGGCGGAGGTCTTGGGCAGGTCGCTAATGAAGTCTCTCGCGCCTGAGACGACTTATGGTTCAAGAGTGCTCAAGCTTGGTGTACTTAAGTCGCGGGCTGCCCCCACGCGGTCAGTATTCGAAACCACCATTCCGAGTTGCTATAGAGACCTTGGTCCTAAAGAGGACCATCCCGGCACCGGAGCTGGCCCCGGTGCCAAGAAGCGCGGGAGCTCGAGCGCTGCCAAACGTGACTTGGCATGACGTTGGGGGGCGAGGGCTGCCGAGGCGATGGGGTGGAGAAGCAATTCGCTAAGCTAGGCGCCAGAAAATCAGAGTTGTCCGTGCAGCGATAAGGTTTGCCTAGATGAGTTCCGCTAGGTCACTAGATCTTCTCCTGCACTCTTGATGCTCTCAGGTCTGCTGAGCACAGGGCACTCCCGCAAGACTTCTCTCGCCATCTGGGTGCGAGGATTGAGCCTCGGCCCGGCCACTATGCTTCCGATTTGCCTTTATCTGCGCTGCCCAGAACTTAGATCGGCTTCCAGGTGGCGGAAAAGGCGAGTAAGTGTGGCCGCGCCATGATCACCAGTGGACGAGGATCACTGCGCGCTGCTTGCGCGGCACGAACTCAGGCCTTACGGGGTAGGTCGGTACTGTCGAGGCAATAGCGGAAGCCTTGAGCATGGGCCGCCTTCCGGGCGACGATTTCTGTGTCGGCTTCTCTGCTTCGCACCCGCGACATCAATGCAGAGCGGTGCTCCGGATTGAGGGCGTGCCTCAGGCGGCTCGTGCTTTTCCTGCCGGCTTGAAGGACTTCTCATCGGAGGTGCACCCACCCAATTGCTTGGCGATCACCTTGGCAACGGCGGCGATAGCAGGCACTACAACCGAGTTACCGAACTGCTTGTAGGCACGGGTGTCGGAAACGGGAATGCGGAAGTCGTCGTCGAAGCCCATCAGGCGGGCGCATTCGCGTGGGGTCAGTCGGCGCGGATTCCGGCCGTAGCCCTGATCGACGAGGATCTCGGACCCGTCCTTGTAGTATCGGGCGGAAAGCGTGCGAGTCGTTTCGTGACGCTTCACCACGGCACAGCCAAAGCCATTGCCCTTGTCGCGGTGCTTCTGTGCGTAGGCTTGTAGGTAGTCCCAGAGCTCGTCGGATAGGGTGTAGGACGCCTTGACTCGATCACGGCGGCGGCGCACCTCCATATAGCGCTCCTCAGAGCTGCGGATCTTGTCTTCCTTGTGGAGGATGCTCCCGAGCTTCGGCCCCTTGTCGATCGGCGGAATGATCACATCGCCCCAGGGGAAGTCCTCCCCATCGCGGAAGCCGACAATGATGATCCGCTCGCGATGCTGCGGCACGAAGCTCTTGGCGTTGATGATCTGGTAAGTGACGGTGTACCCGAGGTGCTGCCGAAGCACCTGGAGGATTGTGTCGAGCGTTCGTCCTCCATCGTGCCCGACGAGGTTCTTAACGTTCTCCAGCAAGAACGCCTTTGGGCGCTTGGCTTCAATGACCTTTGCGACGTTGAAGAACAGGGTGCCCTGTGTCTGATCGAGAAAGCCGTGGGGTCGGCCCATAGAGTTTTTCTTTGAGACACCAGCAATGGAGAAGGGCTGGCAGGGGAATCCGGCTAGGAGTACGTCGTGATCGGGGACATCGCTTGGGGCCACCTTGGTGATGTCGCCTTCGAAGCGGTGGTCTTCGCCGTCGTCGAAGTTCGCGAGGTACGTCCGACGGGCGTACGGGTCCCACTCGCTCGTAAAGACGCAGGTGCCACCCTGCTTGTCGAAGGCCATGCGCATGCCGCCGATGCCCGCAAACAGGTCCGCGAACCGGAAAGCGCCCTCGTTGGCGGCCCGAGGCTTCGGGGGGAGCAGGTGCTGCTTTATCTCGGCCACTGTGGTGGGGTCGGGGATCCGCCCGTCGGCCTGCCAACGGCGCACCGTCCGCGTGCAGACGCCCAAGGTCTGGGCCACGCCTCGATGCCCGTGCCGGGCGATGGCTCTCTCGAGCAGTGTTTTGACGTCCATGAGCACTCCGGAAAGGGCGGCGACAGTGTGTCCAAATCCGTCCCGTGGGGGAAGCGGAATTCGAGCGTGCACGCCTCGCGTCGCAGGGTTTGCGACCTAGGCTTTGTCAAATCCTCGTGCATGGCCCGTCCCCGCGTCTGTCGGCCGTTGCCCCCGGCTTGGTCCGAAAGCATGATCGGGCCTCCTCGGAAGACGCTTCCCTAGTTCTCCGGTCGATAAGGACATGTCATGACGGAAATGGACACGCCCCAGATTCGGGCGTTGATGGCGCAAATTCAGCAGAAGCTTCCCGTGAAGGTCACGGTAGAGGCGGCAGCGGCAGCAGTCTTGGCGGACTTCGAAGCTGTCCTCGGGGGCGCCTTACCTTCAGAAACGGTTGCAGACCTCGAAATTGCGAAAGCTCGCGTTCTGGCGGCGCTGGCGCCGCCGGAAATCGTCCACAAGCTTTCCATCGTTGATCCTGAACTTGAGGATTGGTATCGGGGGCCTCAAGAAGGTGATCGTCATTGGCCGACACTGAGCGAGTACTTGGTCAGCACCAAAGGCTGGTCGAAGACGACTGTTGAGAACATCAACAAGAGTTCGTGGGAAGTCGTCTCGTCATTGGCCGACCCGAGGCGCTCCTCTTTCACGCACAAAGGTCTTGTGGTGGGCTACGTGCAGTCGGGAAAGACGGCCAATATGACTGCAGTGATCGCCAAGGCCGTGGATGCCGGATACAACATGGTCATCCTTCTGGCGGGCGTCACGAACAAGCTTCGCGCTCAGACGCAGCGTCGAATAGATGCCGATGTCGTTGCGCGATTTCCACACCTGTGGTTTAGCTATACCTCGGCCGACGCCAGTAAAGATGAGGACGACACCGCCGAGAACGGTGATTTCGTTGTGCCTCAGAATCGTTGCTTCCAAATGCCAGCGCGAGGCCGCGTGCAGTACGCAGTGGTAAAAAAGGAAGCCACGCGTCTCCAAAAACTGGTGGCCACGTTCGAGAAGACCCCTAGGAGCACTCTCGAACAGATGCGGGTGTTGTTGATTGATGATGAGTGCGACCAAGCCTCCGTCAATGCCTCCTCAACCGATGACGGGATCACGAAGATCAACGACTTGCTGCGCCGATTGATCGGCGTGATCCCCGCCTGCTCCTACGTCGGGTACACGGCCACCCCGTTCGCCAACGTCTTCATCAATCCTTTTCCGAAGGGCGGGGAGATGCTCGACGATCTCTACCCGAAGCACTTCATCACAGCCCTGCCTCGGCCGGACGACTACGTCGGAACGCTGGAGGTGTTCGGCAGCATCGCGGACGGCGCGGACGAGGATGGCGAGTCGAATGACGGGCGGCCGATGGTGCGCGTCGTTCCGAAGGAGGAGCTGCCCAAGCTCCGCCCGGTGAAGCTGAAGCAGAAGGACAGCTTCACCCCGGCCGTGACGCCGTCCATGGAATCTGCGCTGCTGTGGTTCATCGCCAGCTGCGCCATCCGACGTCGCCGTGGCCACGCGGACGCCCACATGACGATGCTGGTGCACACCTCGCCGCACGTCATCCAGCATCAGCGCACCATGGAGGTCATCCGTGCCTGGCTGCTGGCGAGCGGTGGGGCTCTGCGGGCCGGAGCGGGCGAGGTCTGGGAGCGGCTCGTCGCGACGTTCGAGTACGAGACCGGCCGTCTGCCGCTCACCCACTCGGGCGAGACTGCGCTGACTCCCGCCGATCTGCTGCCCTGGATCCGGGAGACGCTCGACGCCATGGAACTGGTGATCGAGAACGGCATCAGCGAGGAACGCCTCGATTTCACCGGGAAGCCCAAGACCTACATTGTCGTCGGCGGCTCGGTGCTGGCCCGCGGCCTGACGCTCGAAGGCCTCTGCGTCTCCTATTTCCTGCGCACCTCGAAGCAGTACGACACGCTGCTGCAGATGGGGCGGTGGTTCGGCTTCCGTCACGGCTATGAAGATCTGCCGCGCCTCTGGGCCACGGCCGATCTGATCAGCGCGTTCCGCGCGATTGGCCGGGTGGAGGAGGAGATCCGCACCGACATCGCCCGCTACGTCGGCACCCCGAGCTTCACGCCGATGGACCTGGCGGTACGCGTTCGGCAGATCCCCGGTCTCGCCATCACTTCGGCGGCAAAGATGAAGCACGCGGTCCAGGTGGCCATGAGCTATTCCGGCCGCCATGTGCAGACCATCCGTTTCGACCACCGGAAAGCCGACGTCATCGCCGCCAACTGGAAGGCCGTGGATGCCCTTGCGGCCGCCTGCACGGCGAACGGCCGCGAGGGCCCGACGCGGCCCGGCGTCCGCCTGTTCCAGCAAGTGCCGGTCGGCAACGTCCTCGCCTTCCTGAAGGCGTACGGTCTCGCGCCAGCCCTGGAACTGACGCCCAAGTCGCTGATGGCCTACATCACCGCCGGCGGCGATGCCCTGGCGGCGTGGAACGTCGCCTTTGTCGGGCCGGCGAAGGGCGTGGGCACCATGGTGATTCCATCGCTCGGGTCGATCGGGCTGAATCGCCGCTCCAAGTTGAAGGAGTCCGACGAGGATTGCGCGGACATCAAGGCATTGATGTCGAAGTCCGACGTCCTGATTGACGCTGGCAAGAACGTGCCGGGAGCCGGTTCGAAGTCGTGGGATGAGTTGAAGGCCGAGCGCCCGGCGGTGCCCCTGCTGCTGATCTATCCGATCGACAAGCGGTCCGAGCCCGAGAAGCCAAGCGAGATCCGCGCACCGCTGGATGCCGTCGATCACATCGCCGGGATGGGCATCGTCTTCCCGGGCACCCAAGTGGCATCGGGCAAGTTCCTCGCCGTGAATCTCGAGGTTGAGGAGCCGCTGTTGATGGAATCCACCGACGACGAGGCTGAGGACGCGTGATGGCGGTCGATCCGAAAGTGGCGTGGGCGCAGCTGCGATCCAGTGCCGTCGGCGATGGCGAGCTGGAGATTCCGAGCTTCCCCAGTGCGGCGCTCGCGTTCGGCCGCGCGCTGCGGTTCGCTATCGGGCCGGGGGGAGCACCAAGATTCCTTGTGCCGATCGAGCAGGGCTCGCCGCCGCCGAACCTGACGGAAACACGCAACCTCAAGTTCGCCTCGTTCAAGGGCAAAGCGGCGGGCGTCGCCGGCCTGTATGTCGACATCCTGTGCATCGATGCCCGATTGACCTCGGTATTCGCGGATTTCTGCGAGTCCATTGCCGCCCGTGTTGAAGCCGGCGATGACCCGGGCCAGGCGGTGAAGAAGACGTTGGACGAGTTCCGCGCGCTCTTCGATGTGCCGGGGAGCCGGGTGCTCTCGGAGGCCGAACGCGTGGGGCTGCTCGGTGAGCTCTGGTTCCTCGATGGTCTTGCCGCGCATTCGCCCGGCCGCGTCGAGGCGTGGATGGGTCCACTGGGCCAGCGTCACGACTTCAAGGCGGGCAGCACGGCCATCGAGATCAAGACGGCTTCGAAGAAGGGCGTGAGCCGCGTCACCATCAGCAGCATCGAGCAGCTGTCCGCGCCGTCCGACGGCACCCTGTACCTCTGGCATCCCGTGTTCGAGACCACGGCTGGCGGCGCACTCTCCATCGGAGGACTCCTCGCGTCCTTGCTGGACCGCGGCGTGGACAAAGGCGCGCTCGGGAAGCGTTTGGCGGCAATGAAGCTGGATCTCGATGCCCTGATGAAGGACGAGACGCAGGGCTTCACCTTTGAAGGCGTGACGGCCTATCGCGTTGCGCGGGGCTTCCCGCGCATTGCGCTGGAAGACATTGGCGGCGAATTGCCCGCCGGTGTGTTGTCAGTCTCCTACGAGATTGATCTTGCCCAAGCCACGTCGTTTGCGTTGTCGCCACAGGAAATGGAAGAACGGATCACGGAGTTCGGTGCATGACACGGTTGTCGTTGTTCAGTGAGCCCTTCGCACCCACCGGGAACATGGCGGGCGAGGGCTTCCGGAGGCTGCTTGGTCGTCCGGCCTTGGGTTTGTTGCAGACGGTGCTGCGCGAGTCCTTGCAGAACGTGGTGGATGCGGCCATCACCGACGAGGGCCCGAAGGTGTTGGTGCGTGTGCGAACGCTCACCGCGGACCAGCGTCGCGTCATTCAGGAGTCGGTGTTTTCCAAGCGCCCTAGTGCTGACTGTTCTGCTCGCGACCTTGGCGCGTCACTGCACGGTGAGGTCAAGGTCCTGGAAATCGCAGACTTCCGGACGATCGGCCTGTCCGGTCCGACGCGAGCTGACCTCATTCAGGACGGCGGCGAAGCACCCAACTTCGTCAACTTCTTCCGCAATGTCGGCGCCGGGCGCGACTCGCACCAGGGCGGCGGCACCTACGGCTACGGCAAGAGCGCCTTTTATGCGGTCAGCCAGTGCGCGACGATCCTCGCGGACAGCCTCACCCGACATGACGGCAAGGAAACACGCCGATTCCTCGGCTGCCACCTCGGCGCCGCCTTCGACGTCGCGATGAATGGTGCGCGTAAGCGCTACACCGGTCGCCATTGGTGGGGCGTCAGCGACGCGACGGACGGCGTCGATCCGCTGGGTGGGGATGCCGCAGCCGAGCTGGCGGGTGCACTCGGGCTGCCAACGCGAGGCCCGGGCGATTCGGGGACGACCATCGTCGTGGTCGATCCGGAACTGCCGGAGGGCGTGGGCAGTGATGGCATCGCCAAAGAGATCATCGAAGGCATCCTCTGGAACTTCTGGCCGCGGATGACGCGGGACTGCCCGTCGCGTCGTCGATTGGAAGTGCATGTCGAAGTCGAAGGCCGCGCGTGGAAGGTGCCGACCCCGGAGACCTTCCCGCCGCTGGACCTTTTCGCCAAGGCGATGGCGCAGTTGCGCGGGAAGGCGGGCGAGGTCCAGTCCATTCAGTGTGGTAATCCTCAGAAGGTCCTAGGAAGCCTTGCTATCTCTCGAGGTCTCACTGCGGGACGACATGTGATCAGCGAGCGTCCCGGAAGCCTCGTGCCCTTGCAGAGCTGCCACATCGCTCTCATGCGCCCGGTGGAGCTGGTGGTGAAGTATCTGAAAGGCACCCCGCTATCAGACCCCCGCTTCGAGTGGGCTGGGGTGTTCATATGCAGCGAAGAGGACGAGGTCGAGACCGCCTTTGCGCAGTCCGAGCCGCCGGCGCACGACGACTGGGTGCCGGACAATCTGCCGAAGGGCCGGGAGAAGACCTTCGTCAATGTGGCCTTGAAGCGCTTGAAGGAAGCGGCGGTGACCTACGTCCAAGCGCCCGGCTCACGCACCGGCTCTGCCCACTCCCAAGAGGGGCTGGTGGGCGCGGCCGCCATGCTCGGCGGTGCGCTGGCGGGCGCTGTGGCGGAGGGGCCAGGGCGCCGCCAAGGCGCCGGGGGCAGGGGATCCACGCCCAAGACCACCACCGTCGGCAAAGCCACCTTCGAGCGTCTCTTTCTTGGTCCATCGGGGGAGCGCGTCGCGAGGTTCCGCGCCGCCCTGAGGAACGCCGGGAGTGATCCGGACCTGAGCGTGGTCGCGCACGGATTCGTTTGCGTCGATGGCGGTGGCGACGCCGGCGCGAACGATGAGCACACGGTGAGCGTGCTCGCCATGGCTTTGGAGGACACCGATCGCTCGGCGGACGGCAGCCGATTGAAGGTGGGTCGCCTGGCCGGCCAGGTCGTGATCGACGTCCTCGTGCCCAGTGACGCCGCCGTGGGCGTCAAGCTGGAGTTGGTGGGAGGTGCGCGATGAGTCGTGCGATCGCGTTTCCTTTCCTCGTGCTACCGGATGAGGCCGTGCAATTCAGCGGATGGCGCATCGGCGTGGGGGAGAGCGAGCTCGCGCCGTGTGGACCGACCCTTGAAGGCTGGGACTACAGCACCGCGGTGAGGGCGGAGGTTGATATCGGTTTCGATTGGGCGACGGTGTCGAAGTGTCTCGGTTTGGAGACCACGCCGTTCGGGATCACAGCGGTGGTGTGGTGGAGTACAGGACAAGGCGCGATGCCCCGTCGTGAGTTGGGAGCACGAGAGACCTTGATGCCCGGTGTGCCCAAGACCCTTGGTGTAGCAGTATCTGGCCAGAAGCTTTCGTCCCGTATCCGCTTGGAGTTGGAGCTGTTCTGCACCGTCGAGGCGGATCCCGCGCACGCCCTTTCCCCTGACATTCCAATGGCGCGCGTCTGGAGCTTGGAAGCGGACGTGCTGCTTGAAGGCGGCGGCGCCTCCCGCTTCCCCCTGGAGGCCAGGAGCTTCAGTGAGGAGTTCCCGAATGACATCCGCCGGCTCGCTCCGTGGTACCTGTGCTGGCGCTCGGGCGCGCCGGATGCCGATTTCTCCAGCGCCGTCCGCCTGTGGATCAATGCGGACCTCGCGGTCTTCATGGAACGGTTCACGACCGGCGACGCGCTGACGGTGCAGGCCGTGTTAGGAGATGTGAAGGAGCAGATCGTTGCGGGAACGCTTGAGACGGAGGAGTTCGTTTTGGATGGCGACTACGCCGAGGGCACGGTGGGTGCCCAGGTAAGGTTCTGGATCGAAAGCGCGTTCCCGGGCCTGGATCTGGATCAGGTGCGGGGCATGCTCAAGCAGGACCGCGGCCGGTTCAGCGCCGCATTGCTCGCCAGTGCGGCGCAGGGAGACCAAGCATGACGCTCCTCCTTCCACGTCTCTCGCCGGCTGAAGTTGGTCCACTGCTGGCTTTGGCCGCAGAGGGCCGACTTACTCCAGCCAGTGCCAAGGCACGGACGTTTGACGAATCGCGCGGCATCCGTTGGGCGGCAACGGGCGGTCATCAAGATGCGTCCGCGTTCTGGAGAGTCGCAGGTGAGCTGAGGGCAATCGCCGCGACCTGCGGTTTTCCAGATCCCAAGTCCGTCAACGGGCGCGCAACGTTTGATTACCTCGCGAGCGTTGCACTTTCTCAAATGCCCGAGCTTCAATCGGGTGAGGCGCTGCGCAAGGATGTGTGGGCGTGCTTGTCAATTGTCGGCGCGCCCGATGTCGCGCTTTGGCGCTATCCAGACACGCATAACGATCGTCTTGATGGTGGCGTAAGGAATGTTTTTCAGCGACTTTGGACAAGAGGAGTCACGCTCGACAGGGGGGTGTCTTCGGACGATCGATGGGGCCTTCTCAAGCTGCTCAAGGAAGATGCGATGGTGGCAATCTTCGAGAGGCCGGCAATAGCTCGTGACCGACGTCTGGCAAGGGCATTGGCAGAAGCTTGGGTTCGTGCGGCGCGACGACATGGAGCGTCTTCAATGGAGCCAAGAATGCGAGCTGCTGCGATCAGATTGCGCGTCCGAAACGTCATTCAAGGGTTGAGTCTGTTGGATGACGCTCCGTTGGCGGCCATGCTCGATGGATTCTTCTCACCTGTTTCATGAGCGAGCTGCCATTAAGCAAGCGACCGGAGACGGCGCTGGAGATTCAGGAGGCGGAAGTCGCTCTTGAGCAGGCCGCAAGTCTCGCGCTGGGAAGGATGCTGATGGCCTTCTCTTCGATGGAGATGGAGCTCGGTTTGGCGCTCGTTTGGGTGAACGAGGGCAAAGAGCTTGAGGCGCGAACGGCGAAGCTCGATCAGTCCAACTTCCACACGAAGCTGGAGGAACTGAGGAAGCACCTCGACCAGCGAGATCGCTCCGACGAAGTCGTAAAGAAGCTCTCGGCTTGGATGGAGAAAGCCCACGCGTTGCGCGGGATCCGCAACGAACTGGTTCACGGTCGCTGGGGCATCGCGGCCGTGGAAGGTGTTGTCGTGAACGTCATCGGCTTGCCGACATCGCCAGAGCAGCGCTCAACCCGCTATCGCATTGCGGACCTCGATCGAATCGTCGAGGACATCCATCACCTCCGAGGCGAACTCTCCAAGCTTCGAAAAAGGTGGCCGATACGGCGTCGCTGATTCGCCGATAGAAAGATGCCGACATCTAGCATCAGTCTTTTCTGACCCCCTCGTCCGCGCCTTTCCGACACCGCGTCGCGGGCTTCTCCGCCAGTCTCCTCGGCACCCGCCACCCCCGGCGGGCATCCCCCCAACAGGAGAACCCGATGTCCCAGAACCTCGTCACCCTCGCCATCACCGACGAGCAGCTCGCCGCCGCGCTGGCCGGCCTGCAGCAGGTGGAGGCGGCGCTGCCCGGCTTCATCGCTTTCGAAGTGGGCGAACGCCGCGGCCTGCCGCTGATGGGCCCGCGCTCGGAGCCCTTCGCCCGCCAGACCCTGCGCGTGCTGGAGCAGAACCCCGGCATCGTGCCGCCCAGCCTCGACCTCGACGCCGCCCGCGCCGACCTCGAGGCCCACGACCGCCTGCGCCCGCTGCTGGAGCGCCTGCAGCGCCTCACCGCGCGGGTGGACGACACGGTCGCCGCCCTGGGCAGCGACGTGATGGACGTGGCGCTGGAGGGCTACGCGCTGGTGAAGGTGTCGGGCCGCGCGCAGGGCCTCGACGAACTGCGCCGCGAGCTGGGCGGCCGCTTCGCCAAGACCCGCCGC
>Ga0209278_1001508_pt1 | contig 14024 bp, 15 predicted proteins | sample JI81BgreenDNA_FD_187504 | JGI IMG/M metagenome (GOLD analysis project Ga0209278, IMG submission 187504) | Wastewater effluent complex algal communities from Wisconsin, to seasonally profile nutrient transformation and Carbon sequestration -... | ecosystem: Engineered > WWTP > Effluent > Algae... | reverse complement strand
CCGCGCGCGTTTTCATCGAAGGGTTCGACGCGCCGTTCGAGAGCATCGTCTACATCATCAACGACCGGGTCGACCCTGAAAGCCGGATGGTCGAATTGCGGCTGCCGATCGCCAATCCGAACTACCGGATTAGCTCCGGCCTTGCAGCGCGAGCCGAAATCCAGATCCCGCCGGAGCCAGCCATCATTCTGCCCCGAACAGCAATTCTCGGCGACAGCTCCGCCGCCCATCTTTTCATCATCCGTGATGGCAAGGCTCAGCGCCGCGAGGTCAGGTTCGACAGTATCGACCTCGACAGGGTGCTACTACGGTCAGGCCTGAGCGCAGGCGAGGAAGTGATCATCGATCCTCCGGCAACCTTGCGCGACGGCCAGCAGGTGAAGCTGCGCCGCACGACCGGCGAGAAGTAATATGTGGCTGGCCGATGTTTCGATCCGGCGTCCGGTGTTTGCGACGATGCTGATAGTCTCGCTCGTCGTGCTGGGCCTTGTTTCCTTCGGTCGCCTCGGAGTCGATCTGTTTCCCGAAGTCGAATTCCCCTACGTGTCGGTAACCACTACACTGCCCGGCGCATCGCCTGGAACGATCGAGACAGAAGTCACCGACATCGTCGAAGAGCAGCTCAACACCATCGCGGGCCTGCGACAGATGCGTTCTGTCAGCGCCGAAGGGGTGAGCATCGTCAATCTCGAGTTTGAGCTCGAACAAGACGCCGACCTCATGGCCCAGGAAGTCCGTGACAAGATGTCGCGGCTTGGTGCTGATTTGCCCGCCGATGCAGAGCCGCCGGTCATCGAAAAGGTTGATCCCGACGCTGCGCCTATCCTGTCAGTTCTCTTGTCCGGCGATATGCCGATCCGCGATCTGACCACCTTTGCGGACGAGGACGTCAAGGAACGATTGCAGCGGGTTCCGGGGGTCGGCTCGGTCGAACTTGTCGGAGGGCGCGAACGCGAAATGCGCATCTGGCTGGATGCATCCGCCATGCGCGCACGCGGCATAACGGCAGACGACGTTCTTTCGGCAATCCAGCGTGAAAACGCGGAGCTTCCGGGCGGAAGGCTGGTGACGGAGGGGCGGACACGCCAATTCGGCATCCGCACACTCGCAGAAGCGGCGAGCGCAGCCGAGTTCGCGAGGATTCCGATTGCCTATCGCCCGAATGGCCAGACTGTCCGTATCGGCGATGTCGGCCGCGTCGAAGATTCGGTCGAAGATGAAACCAGCTATGCGCAGCTCGATGGCAAGCCTGGTGTGGTGCTCGAAGTGCGCAAACAGAGTGGTGAAAACACCGTCGCAGTCGCAGACCAGATCCGGACCGCAATCGACGACATAAGCGCAAGTGCACCGGATGGGGTCGACCTGGTTATCGCACGCGATACATCGCGCTTCATCGAACAGGCAATCGGGGACGTGCTGTTCGATCTTGTCATCGCGGTGTTGCTGGTGGTGGCCGTAACCTTTCTGTTCCTTTTGAGCTGGCGCGCGACGATCATCGTTCTCCTCGCCATTCCGACCTCGATCGTTTCCACCTTCGTCGCATTCGCCGCATTTGATTTCACCATCAACATGATCACCCTGCTGGCACTCACTGTGGCGATTGGTCTGTTGGTGGATGATGCCATAGTGGTGGTCGAGGCAGTCCAAAATGATGTCGATGCCGGTGTTGATTCAACCGAGGCGGCACATGCTGCGACCAAGCGCGTCGCACTGGCGGTGCTGGCAGGCACATTTGCAACGTTGGCGGTCTTCGTGCCGATCGCCTTCATGGAGGGCATCGTCGGGCGTTTCTTCTTCCAATATGGACTGGCGATCGTGTTTTCCGTCAGCGTTTCGATGCTGGTTGCCTTCACGTTGACGCCAGCCCTGTCGGCCCGATTGCTGCGCCCGGAACATCCGGAAGATGGCTGGCTGGGACGTATAGAGCGATTTCATGTCGGGATGCGCTTGCGCTACGAACGACTCGTCAGCTGGGCAATTGGCAGACGGTATGTGGTGCTTGCTGGCGCCCTGGCGAGCGTTCTTGTCGGCGGATTTTTTGCCGGGCTTGTGCCGAGCACATTTATGTCCACCACTGATCGGTCGGAATTTCTCGCGACGGTCAAGCTGCCCCTGAGCACAGGGATCACCGGAGCGCGGGATGCAGCCCGGCAAGCTGATGTCATCCTGCGCGAAAACCCGGAAGTCGAACTGGTGTTTGCGAGCGCGGGTAGCGGCACGAATCCCAAGGTCAACGAAATCGATATCTATGTCGGGCTGACCCCCAAGCGGACCCGTGACTTGTCACAAGATGACCTGATGACCTTCGCGCGCGACGCCCTCAGTGAAGGTGTCGCCGGAGCGCGTGAGGTATCTGTGGCGGAGGTTCCCTGGGTGTCGGGTGGAGGTGTCGGGCAAGCTGCCATCGAGCTTATCATCACCGGAAGTGATACAGCGGCGATCAACGATTATGCGCAATGGCTACAAGGTGAACTCGCCGCCCGGCCCGACTTCGTCGACGTGCGCTCCACCTATGAGGGCGGCCGACCCGAATTGCAGATTGTGCTTGATCGTGACCGCGCAGCGGACCTCGGCATATCGGCGCGCAGCCTTGCCGCGGCCTCCCGTACGCTGGTCGGAGGCAGTGATGCGGGAACCTTCGAAGCCGACGGGCGGCGCTATGATGTCCGCGTGCGCCTCGACGAAATTAATCGGCAGACCCTCTCGGATGTTCAGGCACTGCCACTCAGAACCGGACAAGGCACGCTGGTCGATCTGGCAGCAATCGCCGATGTCGAAGTGGCATTAAGCGCCGCGGAGATCGACCGTATTGATCGATCGCGCCAGATTTCAGTGCAGGCGAATACAGCCCCCGGCGTAGCGCTGAGCGTCGCGGTTACGAAGGTTGAGAACCTCCTTGCGTCCAACCCGCCGCCGCCTGGACTTTCGATCCGGACCGAGGGCACAGCGCGAAGACTGGCCGAGACGGGGGAGGCAATTGTCTTCGCGTTCGGCCTGGCCATCGTGGCGCTCTACATCGTGCTGGCAAGCCAGTTTAACAGCTTCGGGCAGCCGATCATCATCATGCTCACTGCGCCACTTTCCTTTTCAGGAGCCTATTTTCTCATGTGGGCAGGAGGACAAGAAATGAGCCTGTTTGCTCAGATCGGCATGATTGCACTGATGGGGATTGTGATGAAGAACGGCATCCTTCTGGTCGATCTCGCCAACCAGTATCGGGACGCAGGCATGGATCCCGCCTCTGCGATGCGCAAGGCAGCGCCTGAACGCCTGCGACCCGTCCTGATGACAGCGCTGGCGGCAATATTCGGGATGCTGCCGGTCGCGCTTGCTCAATCGGATGCAGCTGAATGGCGTAATTCAATGGGATTTATCATCATCGGCGGATTGACCACTTCGACCTTCCTGACTTTGCTTGTGGTGCCGGCTGCTTACTCTGCAACCGCTGACCTACGAGGGATCGTGGCCCGCTTTAGCAAAGCAGATCGCAAATCACGTCACGGCTTCTCCGCCTTTTGATTACCAATGAGCAGCTCCGAGTGATCAAAACGGAGTCAATTTGATATGGGTGTCGACACCGCACTGTTACAAACCTTCAAAATTTAGCTGGAGAAAGCCAATGGAATATCGTCAACTCGGGAAATCTGGCTTGCTTGTGTCGGAACTGAGCTTTGGCACCATGTCCTACGGTGCTGACGGCTACTGGGAAGTGGTCGGCGGTCTGGATATAAGTGAGGCGCAGCGACTGACGGACACCGCCATTGATGGCGGCATAAATTTCTTCGACACGGCCGATGTCTATTCCCACGGCCGATCGGAGGAAATCCTCGGTAAAACTATCAAGGGCAAGCGGGATCAATTGGTTGTGGCAACCAAAGTGCGCGGGCGGATGAGCAAGGAGATTAATGATGTCGGCCTGAGCCGCCATCACATTTTAAGAAGCTGCGAAGACAGCCTCAAGCGCCTCGGCACCGACTACATTGATCTTTATATCGTACACAGCTTTGACTTCATGACTCCCTTGGAAGAAACCCTTTCGGCGCTGAATGCCTTGGTGCAGCAGGGTAAGGTTCGATACCTCGGATGCTCCAATTTTTTCGCTTGGCAGTTGATGAAGGCGCTCGCCATCAGTGAGAGTCACCATTGGGAAAAATTTGTTTCGCTTCAGGCGCACTATTCATTGATCACCCGCGATGTAGAATATGAACTGGCGGCACTTTGCGAGGATCAGGGGCTTGGTCTGACACCATGGTCACCACTTTCTGCAGGGTTTCTGACCGGCAAATATCCGCGCGGAAGTAAGGCACTTGAAGATGGCCGGCGAGACCGCGAGCAGCAGAACTTTCTTCAGTTCGACGAGGATCGGGGCTACGCCATCCTTGGCGAGGTGCAAGGCATCGCCAAAGAGCGTGGCGTAAGCGCCGCCCAAGTGTCTCTCAACTACCTACTCCGCAAGCCGATAGTGAGTTCGGTGCTGGTCGGCGCAACGAAACCCGAACAGCTAACTGATAACCTTAAAACCGTGGAATGGTCACTGACCGAGGACGAAGTCGACCGGCTCAACAAAGCCAGTGCACCGGCACCCTATTATCCCAAATGGATGCTCGAATTCACCCGCAATGATCGGGCCGATCCTGAATTCTTTCTGTGACCGGCGATCTGACCATTAGGCGCACTTGTGGGGAGTCAGCGGCGCGAGAAAGGCCCTGTGACCTGACCTACACAGATGGACTATAGCTGGCAAAGCCCATTAAGGACGGGCTGAAATTTGTGTTACTGCAGGCAGAAAAAGCCGGATCGCCGTTTCCGTAAGGGGCCAGTTAAATTTCTAGGGAGGCAAGGTTTGAGATAACGGAAAACCTGTCGGCCTACATCAAGACTTCAGTATTTCGTCCCATATTTCTTGCCAGGCGCCTGATGCCTTGCCCGGATGTTTTACGGCACGAGCCGCCAGAAGGTTGGCGCCGCCGTCTGGGTCACCGACAATAATCAACCCCACCATGCCCATGCTGCGATGCGGGAGGCAATGATAGCCAAAATACCCTGGACGATCGAAGACCACCGTGACCGGTTTGCCGATCCCGCCGGTCCACGGTTTTGCTCCGGAGGGCAGCATTCCGGGGGTGGCGGCACAATTATGCGTTGGTTCGCCGGGACGAAACGTGACAGTCGATCCCACCCCGATACGCAAAATCCGGGGAGTGAACTCCATGCGCCTGTCCGCTCCTGACCCTGTCGTAACCATGTCCACCGTGTAATTGCGCGGCCCCGCCGCAAGCCCCAACGTCGAAACCAGTCCGCAAGATGCGGCACCGGCAAGAACAATTCTTCGGGTCATCATGATCGCGTAGATCCTTGAATGTCTGTTGATATGACGAACAGATAAGGCAGAAGACGCAAAGGAGAAACCGGCCGCCCTTCAGAGGCCGGCCGATCTCCCTTAGGGTGCCTTATTTCACGTCGAACCGGTCAAGCATCATCACCTTGTCCCACGCCTTGGCAAAGTCAGCGACGAATTTCTGCTCGCCGCCCTTCACCGCATAGGTTTCAGCAACGGCGCGCAGTTCCGAATTGGAACCGAACACAAGATCGACCTCGGTCGCGGTCCACTTGAGCGCGCCGGTGGCCCGGTCACGGCCCTCGTATAGCCCCTTGGTTTCCGCCGGCTTCCACGTGTTGCCCATGTCGAGCAAGTTCACGAAAAAGTCGTTGCTGAGCGTGCCTGGCGTGTCGGTGAAGACACCATGCCGCGCTCCGCCCGTGTTGGCGTCCAGCATCCGCATTCCGGCCAGCAGCACCGTCATTTCCGGCACGGTCAGCCCAAGCGAGTCGGCTTGGTCGATCAGCATCTGCGTGGGGGTGAGGCGGGCCTTGTCGCTATAGAAATTGCGGAAGGCATCGGCTGCCGGGCGCAGCAGCTCGAAGGATCCAGCATCGGTTTGTGCGTCGGTCGCATCGGTCCGGCCAGGGGTGAACGGCACGCTGACGTTCTGCCCTGCCGCCTTGGCAGCATCCTCGACTGCGACCACGCCGCCGAGCACGACCAGATCAGCAATCGACACCTTCTTTGCGCCCGAACGCGAATTGAAGTTGGCTGCCACGCCTTCCAGAGCCGTCACCACCGTAGCGACGGTCGCCGGATCATTGACGCCCCAATCCTTTTGCGGCGCAAGCCGGATGCGGGCGCCATTGGCCCCGCCGCGCATGTCGGTGTCGCGGAAGGTGACGGCCGATGCCCATGCAGTGCGCACCAGTTCCGAACGGCCAAGACCGGTTTTGCGGATGCTATCCTTCAGCGCGACGATATCGCGGGCGTCGATCACCGCGTAATCGGCCTTGGGCAGCGGATCCTGCCAGATCAAGTCTTCTGCCGGAACTTCGGCCCCGACATAGCGCGCCTTGGGCCCAAGATCGCGGTGGGTCAGCTTGAACCACGCACGGGCAAAGGCTGCATCCATCTCGGCCGGATTTTCCGCCCAACGCTTTGTGATCGGGCCATAGGCCGGGTCGTAACGCAGCGCGAGATCGGTGGTCAGCATCACGGGCGCATGCGTGACGTTTGGATCGAAGGCGTCAGGGACAAACTTCAGCTCTTCGGCGTTCACTGGTTCCCACTGCTTGGCACCGGCGGGGCTGGTGGTGAGCTTCCATTCGAAGGCATAAAGATTTTCAAGGTAATTGCTGCTCCAGTTGACCGGGGTCGCCGTCCACGCGCCTTCGAGACCGCTGGTGGTAGCATCCTTGCCAACGCCAGTGCCGCAGCTGTTCTTCCAGCCGATGCCTTGCGCCTCGACGCTCTCGGCTGCCGGTTCCTTACCCACGCAGTCCGCTGGTTTGCGCGCGCCATGCATCTTGCCGATGGTGTGGCCGCCGACGATCAGCGCAACGGTTTCCTCGTCGTTCATGCCCATCCGGCCAAAGGTGGTACGGATCTGCTGGGCGGACTTGAGAATGTCAGGATTGCCCTCTGGCCCCTCGGGATTGACGTAGATCAGACCCATTTCCGAGGCAGCCAGCGGCTGATTAAGATTATCGCCTTCCGCATTACGCTCAGACGTCAGGAACTTGGTTTCCGGGCCCCAGTAGACCAGTTCGGACTCCCAGGCATCGGCGCGGCCACCGGCAAAGCCGAACGTCTTGAAGCCTGTGTTTTCCAGCGCGACATTGCCAGAAAGGATGATGAGGTCAGACCACGACAGCGCCGCACCATACTTCTGCTTGACCGGCCACAACACGCGGCGGGCCTTGTCGAGATTGCCGTTGTCTGGCCAGGAATTGAGCGGTTCGAAACGGATCTGCCCGCCATCGGAACCGCCGCGGCCATCGCCCGAACGGTAGGTGCCGGCGCTATGCCATGCGAGGCGGATGAACAAACCGGCGTAATTGCCGTAGTCTGCTGGCCACCACTCTTGCGAGTCAGTTAGCGCGGTGTTGATGTCGGCCTTTACCGCCTTCAGATCGAGCTTTGCGAATTCCGCCGCGTAATCGAAACTAGGCCCGTTCGGGTCGGGGTTGTATTCATTTTGGCGCAAACGGTTAAGATCGACCACATTCGGCCACCAATCCTGCACATTGCGCGGCGCAGCTTCGGTCTGCGGCATAGCGGCGCGGTCCATGCCCGGCTCATTAAACCCAGGTGGAGTTGCGAGCACAGGGGCGGCCAAGAGAAGGCTGGAAGACAGGAGCAAATGCCCCTTAAAGCGTTGCGACATGGTGTTTTCCCTGTTCATGTTCCAAAATGGTCTGGCCTGAGGCAGCAGATCCTGAGGCGCGAGCCCATTAGATGCCGCACATAAGTATGGGCAAACGCGGAGTCTCGATGACAGTAATCCAGAATGTCTGCGCTAGCGCCGCTCTCAGGGGCTTATTTTCACTTCCTCATCTGGCTGAAGGGTGTGTGTCGAACATAACCAAAACATCCAAAAATGCAGTGATTTCCGCATCATCACAGATCGGCTACGGGCAAAAATCTCCTCGTTGCAATGCCTTCAGGTCATGCAAACCAAGCTGGGATGTGTGTGTTTGAAGAACCTCAGATCTTGGCAAATGCATGGCTAAATGTGCCGTAGTTGGTCCCGCCAAGAAGCCCTTGAACGCCTTCACCATCCTGCCCGCCGAGAGCTCGAAAGATGTGTCTGGCAGCAAGATGCTGAAGCTGATGCAGCAGTTCAACGACTGGATCAGGGACGCGGGTCGCCAGCTTGAATGTTAAATCCCTGCCATACTGGGAGCCTTTGCAGTCCGGTCAGCGGTGATAGCCTCGACAACCCTCTGTAATGAGGACGCACATTTGCACAGTACCCTCGTGCGCTGCTTGCATTTACGAATATCGCAGCAGTCGCTGCGGACTGCTGATTCTAGCAGCCAATCTACATTTGTAGCTCACACTGGGTCGGAATGCCGACACCAGCAACTTCCATAAGGAGGCTGGACAGAAGTTAGCATTTCGACGACTGGCAAGCCAAATTTTGCCCTTGCCTCTTTGACGGGTTCAACAGATGGAAAGTGGGCTTTCCCGTTCTATTCCCTATCAACGCACACTTTGGAGCCGCAGTCGTAAGCGATGCTATGGGTACCAATCACCTTGCTAGCCTCATTGGCACAAGTCTTGCGCAATGGCTCACAAGCATCTTTAACGAGTAAGATTGGCACATTGGGTGCCACCCAAGTCCGGTTTGTTTTCGGGCTCCCCTTTTCGATTCTGTTTTTTATCCTGTCCCTGTACATTTTCGACGAAACTATACCTCAGATCACTATGGCGTCATTATCTTGGGCTATGTTAGGAGCGGTAAGCCAGATTGGGGCGACTGCTCTCATGCTTCTGGTAATGCATCGCCGCGCCTTCGGGGTCGCCTATGCTTACATCAAGACCGAGCCGGTGGTTGTAGCCATCATGGGCTTTCTTTTCCTCGGTGATCGGCTTTCAGCCTTAGGTTGGGCTGCGGTTCTCGTGGTTACGATGGGAGTTCTGGTCGCCTCGGTCCCACCACGCGAGTTCAATAAGCTGTTGCATGAGCGAGCAATGATCGCCGCAGGCCTACTTTCTGGGGGCCTTTTCGGCTTGTCGGCCGTCGCTTTCCGTGCGGCGATTGAGAATGTTCCGCAAGGCAGTTTTATCGTCAGATCAATCCTAATGGTCACGATCACATTGACCATTCAGACCGTTTTACTCGGGGTCTGGCTCGCATGGCGCGACCGAACTGCGTTTACCGGGTCGCTTGTGGAATGGCGCAGAAGCGTTGGAGCGGGATTTCTGGGTGCTTTTTCGTCAGCATGTTTGTTCTGTGCCTTATCACTAACGCCAGCGGCAAATGTGCGTACGCTTGCTCTTATCGAAATGCCTTTAGCCGCACTTCTTTCTGGAAAGCTTACAGGGAAGAATATGGTTGGGCATGAACTGGTGGGCCTAATATTGGTAGCTATTGGAATGCTGATGCTCTTGCTGGCAGCTTTGCCCTCACATTTTTGACGTCCGTTTAGAGGTCTTTTGCTGAAAGGCCTCGTTCGGCGAAATTCTCACGAAAGCTGCCGGCTCGCCAACAGGTGGGTGCCGGGTTACGGGGAATTATAATCTATAGGTGGGAAGGTGACGCGCAGGACAGATTCCAGTATGGTTCTCACCGGGCCGGCCACCAATCGTAAGAAGAGTCAAAGGTGCTATCGCTCCTGATCGTGCTCGCTGAAAGCTCCGCCATGACGGTCAGCAAGGACGAGTTGATCGAGAAGATCTGGGACGGACGGATCGTTTCGGGATCAGCGGTCGCCGTCTGGATCAAGGACACTTGCAAGGTGATCGGCGACGACGGCGAAAGCCGACGCCTGATCCGCACCATTCCCGGCAAAGGCTTCCGGTTTTGCGGAAACTTGGCGGATGCCGATGCTTCCGTTCTCTTTTCTGGTAGTTATGCCTCAACCCCACAATCAATCCGCCGACGCGATCTTTCACCTCGCGCGAGGGTCGCCCGTCCATTGCTGTGCTGTCCTTCGAGCTTTCGGGGGAAGCGGCTCGCGTTCCTCTAACCGGTGTGACCGTTTGAGCATCGAGGTGTAACAATGTCGTTGATCAGAGCGAACTTCGCCCTAAGGTCTACCATGTGACACAGCGCCTCTTTCTGTATCTCGCGGCATTTCTGGTCGCGCTGCTGCCCGTCGAGGCAACGTACGCAGCGAACGGTTGTGCCCCCATGGCAGAGATGAACGCGGATGCAGGCGACTGCGGCGATTGCATGGATGATGAGCGTCAGCAGTGTCAGAGTTACTGTCTCGCCTTGTGCCAGACGCTACCAGCAGCGCGCATTTCTCCGCTAGAAGCCAGCGATCTTTCGTCACTCACCTTTCTCCCGCTTCTCGCCAATTCTCCGCCTTCGCCAATCGGAGGGCCGGAACCGCCGCCTCCCCGAATTCTCTGCTGATCAATTGAATTCAACCTCAACGGAGATACCATCATGAAAAAGTACATTCTTACCGCAGCGGTGCTGCTTGGTTCCAGCTCGGCGGCATTTGCCGCTGCGCCGGATCAGGTTGCCTCCCTGGCCATGTCCTGCTGCGACCTCGTGCTCGCTTGCTGCGATGCGGCCATGAGCTGCTGCCCGTAAGGGAATGACCAGAGCATGAGGGCGGGCGTCCGGTCATTGACCGGGCGCCCGCCTTTTTTTCGCGCCGATATCACGCATCTGACATCCTGCAAGCTCTAGAAAGGCTAGGGCAGGCTGGCTCCTAACCCACTCGGCGAAACGTACTGAACTGAAATTGCTGGACCGAGCCGCCCGGTGTCAGATGCTCGTGGCGCTCTTCGTTCGCCAGATCAAAGTCCTGATCAATAATCGCGGCGATACTGGCTGCGTCATGCCTCGCAACGGTCAGGCCGCTGCACCGCTCCGGGCCGTCGGGCGCGAAAGTCCCGATGATAGCAATGCCATGACTTGCGAGAGCCGAACGCATCGCTTCCACATAGGCTTGTTGCTGCACAGGATCGGTAAGGAAATGGAACGCTGCGCGATCATGCCAGACATCGTATCGCGTGGTTGACCGCCACTGCGTTACGTCGGCCACGATCCATTCGACCGAGTTGGACGCAGCCCCAAGCCTCGCCTTTGCAACGGCCAGCGCACTGGCTGACAAGTCGAGCACCGCCACCGGCGCATATCGCGCTTCGACGAGCGCACCCGCTAGCCGTGACGCGCCGCCGCCAATGTCGATCACGCCGCCATGCCCCGGATAGGCAGCGGAAATCAGCTCAAGCGACAGCGCGGGTGTTTCCTCGAACCAGCTTACCTGCGCGGCATCTTTGGTTGCATACACATTTTCCCAGTGGGAACTTGGCTCGTCGCTCATGAGCTTTTCCTCATTATGTCGTTCGTCCCGGCCCGAAAAGGATCAACCCAGCGCCAGCGAGGCAAATTGAGGCTCCGATGACATCCCAGCGATCCGGCCGTGCACCTTCCACTGTCCAGAGCCATATCAGCGAAGCCGCGATGTAAACACCGCCATAGGCTGCGTAAGCGCGCCCCGCGACGGGCGTATCAACGAGCGTAAGAAGCCAAGCGAATAAGGCTAAGGAAACCACGCCCGGAAACACCCACCACACGGGCTTGTCGAGGCGCAGCCATGCCCAGAAGGAAAAACAACCTGCGATCTCTGCCAGTGCGGCCAACGCATAGAGAAATCCGGTTTGGAGGGTCGGCATGGTCATAGATGGATCCGTGGTGGTAGCGGGCCTGTCGAGATCATCGCTGCGGGTCGCAGGATCGTCAACGCAGCATCCGAATTACTTGAACGCGAGGCCGAAGCGCCGTTCCGGATGGAGCGATCACCTCGCGGGCACAGTGCGCGGGGCCAGGGTTTCGATGATCTTGCAATCGGCCACCGTCCCGTGACGGCAGGACCCAATGACCCGGTCAAGCTCGCCGCGCAGCGCTCTCAGATCGGCGATCTTGCGGTCGATTTCGGTGAGGTGGACGCGCGCAATCCCGTCAACCGCATCGCAGGATTGGTCCTTGTCATCGGACAGCGTGAGCAGTTCGCGCACCGCTTCGAGCGTGAAGCCGAGATCGCGGGCGCGGCGGATGAACGACAGGCGCGCCAAATGATCATTGTCATAGGCACGGTAATTGGCGCTTGTCCGTGCCGGCGGGGGCAGCAGCCCGATCTTTTCATAATAGCGCACCGTCTCGACCTTGGTCCCTGTGGCGCTCGCGAGCTCGCCAATCTTCATCGCCACTCCTTCGGGCTTGACCCTGTAGCTGCTACAGGGTGTAGATAGAGTGCCGACTCGGGATCTGTCGAGAAGGCAAGATGATGGCTGATGATTGCTGCAAGGCCGCGTGCGGGACGACGGCAACGCTGAACGATCCGCGCTGGCGCAGAGCATTGTGGATCGCGCTTGGCGTCAACGCGGGCATGTTCGCTGTCGAGATGGCGGCAGGTGCTGCCGCTGACAGCCGTGCGTTGCAGGCGGACGCACTCGATTTTCTGGGTGATGCTGCCAATTACGCGATCAGCCTGCTGGTTGCCGGGATGGCGCTTACTTGGCGGGCGCGGGCTGCCCTTGCCAAGGGCATTACTCTTATCGGCCTGAGCGGTTGGGTCATGATCACAGCGGTCTTGGCGGCATTGGGTGGGGCGGCACCTCAACCAGAGCTGATGGGCATGATCGGTGCTCTCGCGCTCGCAGCCAATGCCGGCGTCGCCATCATGCTCTACCGCGTTCGTACGGGTGACGCGAACATGCGCTCGGTCTGGATCTGCTCGTGCAACGACGCGATCGGCAATATTGCGGTGATGGCGGCCGCGTTCGGCGTGTTCGGCACCGGAACGGCCTGGCCGGACCTTATTGTTGCTGCGCTCCTGGCGCTGCTCGGGATCAGCGGCGGCATTCAAATCGCCCAGCAGGCGAGACTTGAATTGCGGAGCGTTGCGGCATGAAAGTTTCCCGTTCGACACATATCGCGCTCAAGCCGGAAACTATCTGGGCAGAAGTGCAGATGGCGGGCTTGCTGAAGCATATCGCTTGGCCGCTGGTGCGCTTCATCCCGGTCGATGACGCGGCATTTGTCCGGTTTCAGCCCGGCGGGCGCTACGAGGTCAAGCTCCGGCTGTTCGGCATGATTCCCTTCGGGACCCAGTGGATTGCAACCTCGCTGCATGAAGCGGAGGACAGTGAATGGCCCAAGCGACTGCGTGATAATGGGCACAGTGCCCTTATTCCCAAGTGGGATCATTGGATCACTGTCACGCCTGAACCGAATGGGGGGACGCGCTACAGCGACGAGGTCGAAGTTTCGGCCGGAGCCATGACCCCGTTAATCTGGGCGTTCGCGCACATCTTCTATTGGCACCGGCAGCGACGCTGGCGGGGGCTTGCCAATAGCCTTGCCGCGCGGCGGGTCATCGCGGCCGAAATGGCGGCGTACCATTCAGCCGTAGAAGAGGGCGACGATGGTCGGGCATGGCACCATCTGGAGCGGGTGCATATCGTGTCGCAGCCCTATCTTGGCCCTCATCTTGCCAGCCATGGCGCTATGTTGCGGTTTTCTATCCGGCGGGGTGATGCGCGCGAGGCGCTGGGCCAGATCTTCCGGCTTATTCTGGCCCCGCTGGGCGCCCTGACGGGCCGTTTGCCGATTGGGAATACTGGTCGATCTACTGTGAGCGCATTTGCGCCGATGCCCATACCTGTCGATTTGGCGGAAGCGCTGCGTCAGCAGGTATGATCCTATGATCATCGCCCCTAAGATAAACGGCATAAATTCAGCCATTCACTATGCCACCTCGCTGGAGACAGGTGAATTATGGCCCGGCGCTTGCGGTAATCCCGTTTATGACTTCTCCGCGCCCTAATCTCTTGCACGACCGTTCCGCCAAAGATAGGAGCCTGTGGTGCTGTTCATGAAATCAGCTCGCGTCAAGCGCCTCTTCGCCTTGCTTTGCATGGTGTTGGCGCTTGTTTATGCGAGCGCCTCCGGCTCAGAGGTCTTGAACTCAATACAGCATTCTGGAGCGGAGGCATCCGCACACGATCATTC
>Ga0209278_1001507_pt1 | contig 14037 bp, 12 predicted proteins | sample JI81BgreenDNA_FD_187504 | JGI IMG/M metagenome (GOLD analysis project Ga0209278, IMG submission 187504) | Wastewater effluent complex algal communities from Wisconsin, to seasonally profile nutrient transformation and Carbon sequestration -... | ecosystem: Engineered > WWTP > Effluent > Algae... | reverse complement strand
CATTCCCCAAATCCGCCTCTACACCGATTGGCTGAAGGAGACGCGCGGGTATGCGTTCGGCAGCTATCCCGAGCTGCATCGCTGGTCGGTCGAGGATCCGCAAGGATTTTGGCGCAGCATCTGGGATTACGAGGGCATCGCCTCGCCGACCGAGCCCGTCGCGATCCTCAGCGGCGATGCGATGCCACACGTGCGATGGTTTGAGGGAGCACAGGTCAACTACGCGCGGCACGTCTTCAGCCATGCGGCGGCCGCGGAGGCGGCGGGACAGCCCGCCATCGTCGCGATGGACGAGCGCGGCACTACCACCTCGATCGGGTGGGCGGAACTACAGCGTCAAGCCGCGTCGCTCGCGCTTTCTCTGCGGGAACGCGGGATTACACGCGGCGACCGGGTGGCGGCCTATCTTCCCAATATCCCGGCTGCCGTCATCGGCCTGCTCGCCTGCGCCAGCATCGGGGCGGTCTGGACACTGTGTTCGCCCGACATGGGCACCAATGCCGTTCTCGACCGCTGGCGGCAGACCCAGCCCAGGGCGCTCATCGCGGTCGACGGCGTGTTCTATGCCAGCAAGGCGATGGATCGCAGCGCCGCGGTGGCGTCGATCCGCGAACAGCTCCCGTCGATCGAGACCGTCTTCGTGGTTGCCAGCGGTTTCGCCGAACGGGCGCTCGCGGACGCGACCGACTTCGCTGCAGCCACCGCGCGCAGCGACGCGGAGGTTGCCGCGTTCGCGCCGGAATGGCTGCCCTTCGATCATCCGCTCTGGATCCTCTATTCGAGCGGCACCACCGGCCTGCCCAAGGCGATCGTCCACGGCCACGGCGGCGTTCTGCTCGCCACGGCAGCGGGGCGGATGCACTTCGATCTGGGGCCGAGCTATGCGGAGAATACCTTCGGCGAACGCTTCCATTGGTACAGCGCGAGCGGATGGGTGATGTGGAATGTGCAGGTCGGCGGGCTACTCAGCGGCACCACGATCTGCCTGTTCGACGGATCGCCGAGCGGCAGCAAGGCCGACCCCGACTGGACGCACCTGTGGGATTTTGCGGACCGCACCGGTGTGACATGGCTCGGAGCGGGCGCGGCGTTCTTCGTCAATTGCCGCAAGGCCGGCGTGGCGATCGAGCAATTGCCCGGCGCGGCGCGCATCCGCGCACTCGGCACGACGGGATCGCCACTTCCGGCGGATGTCCAGCGTTGGGGCAGCGCCGGGTTCGCCGCACTCGGCCGGCCCGACATCTGGTGGTGCAATGTCAGCGGCGGGACCGAGATTGCGGCGGCCTTCATGGCCGGCAATCCCGAATTGCCCGACATGCCCGGCCGCCTCCAATGCCGCCACCTCGGCGCGGCGATCGAGGCATGGGACGAACATGGCCGCCCGGTCATCGACACGGTGGGCGAACTGGTCTGCACCCGGCCCTTTCCGAGCATGCCGCTCTATTTCTGGGGCGATGCCGACGGCAGCCGTTACCGCGAATCCTATTTCGCCGAATGGCCCGGGGTGTGGCGGCACGGCGACTGGCTCACGGTCCACGCCGATGGTAGCTGCACCATTTCGGGCCGCAGCGATGCGACCATCAACCGCCACGGCGTGCGGATGGGCACGGCCGAAATCTATGCCGCCGTCGAGCAGCTGCCGGGCATTGCCGATACCATGATCATCGAGGTCGACACGGCCGGGAGCAGCAGCGAACTCGTGATGTTCGTGGCGACCGACGCGGGTGTGCCGCTGGACGAGGCTTTAGAGACGGCGGTGGCCACGGCCATCCGCACCCGCCTCTCGCCCCGCTTCGTGCCCGATCGCCTGATCGCCGCGCCGGGCATCCCGCGCACCATTTCGGGCAAAAAACAGGAGCTCCCGATCAAGCGCCTGTTCGCCGGCTGGCCGGTCGCCAAGGTGATCAACGCCGATGCCAGCGCCACGCCCGAACTCCTGCACTGGTACATCGAACAAGCCGAGCGCAGGCTGCGCGAGAGCGGGCGCGACGCGGCGGCGCAGCGGGCGGGACAGGTTTCGTGACGGTCGGGGTCGTCGGCGCAGGCCTGATGGGAGCCGAGATCGCGCTGGTCTTCGCGCTGGGCGGGCATGAGGTCCTGCTCCACGACCGCAGCCAGGAGGCCCTGACGGCTGCGCTCGTGCGGCTCGCCGGGGTGATCGACAGAGGCGTGGCGCGGCAGGCCTACCCCGCCGAGCGTGCGCGTTCCGCGCTCGACCGCATCAGGCCAGCCGCCGATCTGGCGGCGATGGCCGACTGTGCGATGGTGACTGAGGCGGTCTACGAAGCGCTCGAGGTCAAGACCGAGGTGCTCCGCGCGCTCGATGCGGTGGTCCGCCCGGACTGCGTGATCGCTTCCAACACCTCGACCTTGCCGATCTCCACGCTCGCGGCTTGCATGCCGCAGGCGCGCCGTGCGCACTTTCTGGGAACGCATTACTTCTCCCCTGCCTCACGCATGGCGCTGGTCGAGGTGATCCCCGGCTTTGCCACCGACGAGGCGATCACGAATGCGACCATCGCCATCCTCGAAGCAGTCGGCAAGCAGACGGTGCGGATCAGGGACGTAGCAGGCTTCGCGGTCAACCGGATGCTGCATGCCATGCTGATCGAAGCGGTGAAGCTGGTCGAGGAAGGCGTCGCCACCCCGGCCGATCTCGACATTGCCTGCCGGCTTGGCCTCGGCCATCCGATCGGCCCCTTCGCGATGATGGACATCGTCACAGCGGATCTGTGCCTGCAGGTGCAGCAAATCCTTCACGATGCCTATGGCGAGCGGTTCCGTCCGCCGGCCTTGCTCAAGCAGCGCGTGGCTGCTGGATATGGCGGCGGCCGCGGCAGACGGGGATGGCTCGATGCAGGCGGCTGACACGGGCAACGGCAAAGGGACACCCATGATGACCGAGGCGACAGCGCCGCGCGCGCAGACCGATACCGGCACCCCGACAAGGGCGGGGATCACCCTCGGGATGCTGGCCTTCGTCTACGTCCTCAACTTCCTCGATCGCCAGCTGGTCTCGATCCTCGCCAAGCCGATACAGGACGGGCTTGGCGTCAGCGATGGTCAGCTGGGCCTGATCACGGGCTTCTATTTCGCGCTGTTCTATTGCTTCATTGCGATCCCGGTCGGCTGGCTGGCCGATCGTACCAGCCGGGTGAAGGTGCTGTCCGCCGCCTGCGCGATCTGGAGCGCGGCGACCGCCGCTTGCGGCATGGCGGCGAATTATGGCCAGCTGGTCGCGGCGCGGATGATGGTCGGTGTGGGCGAGGCGGGCGGGGTGCCGCCGTCCTATGCGATCATCTCCGACACCTTCCCGCGCGAGCGGCGTACCACCGCGATGGCGATCTTCAATCTCGGCCCGCCGCTTGGCTCTGCGCTAGGAGTCGCTTTCGGCGCATCGCTGGCGGCCGCGTTCGACTGGCGGATTCCGTTCTATGTGGTCGGCGGGGTCGGCGTGATCACCGCTGGCGTGGTCTATGCGATCGTCCGCGAGCCGCGGCGGGGCGAGGCAGACGGGCTTCCCGAGATTGCTTCACCCCCCGCCGGGTCTGACGGCTTCACCGCAGCGATCCTGCAGTTCTTCCGCCATCCCCTGCTGTTCACCGCCTCGCTTGCGAGCGGGGCGGGCAATTTCATCACCTATGGCTTGCTCAACTTCACTGTCCTTTTCCTGATGCGCGAGAAGGGTATGGCGCTCGAGGATGTGGCAATCTGGTATGCGCTGGTCGTGGGGATCGGGATGAGCGGCGGGATCTATGCCTCGGGTAGGATCGTCGACCACTTCGCTCGCCGCAGCAAGGCCGCCTACGCCTCGGTGCCCGCCGTGTCGCTGGCGCTGGCGCTGCCCTTCTTCCTCGGGTTTGTCTGGGCCCCGCGCTGGGAGCTGGCGCTGGTATTCCTGCTGGTGCCGATGTTCCTCAATTCCTTCTTCCTCTCGGCCACGGTGACCTTCGTGCAGGGAGAGGTCCCGCCTGAGCGGCGCGTCATGTCGGGAGCGCTGCTGCTGCTTGTGATGAACTTCATCGGCCTCGGCCTCGGCCCGACCTATGTCGGGATGATGAGCGACTATTTCCGACCGCTCGCAGGCGAACACGCGCTGCAGTCGGCCTTTTATGCGCTGGCGCCGATGTATCTTGTCGGCGCCCTGCTGTTCGGGATGCTCGCGCGGATGATCCGGCGCGCGGAGACAGCATAATCGACCTACGCGCTTCCTTGCAGAGAGGGGACACAACCGTGAAAGCCAGCCATCGCATCACATTGTTCATGGCATCAGCCATCGCTCTCGCGCTGCCCGACGCGGCGATGGCGAAGGAGTCTGCGGCGGCCGGGGCGCCAGAGGCGCGCTGTGCGGCGCTTGACGGGTTGAGCCTTGCCGACACCACGATCGAGAGCGCGGCGGCCGTGCCGGCTCGCCTGCCGCAGACAAGCATCGCCGGCGAAGTGGCGGGCTACCCCGCCTTCTGCCGCGTGGTGGCGCGGGTGCGTCAGGCGCCGGGCTCCGACATCGGGGTCGAGCTGTGGCTTCCGCTTCGCGGCTGGGCCGGCGTGTTCCACGGCAATGGCAGCGGCGGTTTCGCCGGGAAATTCACGCTCGGCTATGCCGGCATGGCCGAGGGGCTGCGGCGCGGCTTTGCCACTGCGACCACCGATGCCGGAACGGCTCCTGCCACCCCGCTCGAGGGCGAGGCTCTGATTGGCCAGCCGCGCAAATGGCGCGACTGGGCACGGCTTTCGACCCATGTGATGACTGTCACCGGCAAGGCGATCACCAAGGCATTCTACGGCGCGGACGCGCGGCGATCCTATTACACCGGCTGTTCAACCGGCGGCCAGATGGGGCTGATCGAAGCCCTCTACTACCCCGAGGACTATGACGGCATCCTTGTCGGCGCGCCGGTGATGAACCGCACCTGGGGGCATGCGGCGGTGCTCTGGAACTATGCCGCGGCGAACCGCGCTCCCGGACGGCGGATCGCCGATGCAAAGCTCAAGCTGCTCAACCGCGCGGCGATCGCGACCTGCTGGAAGCAGGGTCACGGTCTCGCTGGAGATAGCTTCATCACCGATCCGATGAGCTGCCGCTTCGATCCTGCCGTGCTCCAGTGCAAGGCGGGCGATACCGGCAGCTGCCTTACCGAAGGCGAGGTGGCCACCGCGCGGGCCTTCTATTCCGGCCCGGTGGACAGCCATGGCAGGCCCGGCTTCTTCGGCTGGCTGCCGGGCAGTGAGATGCCCGACACCTTCAGCTGGTCGTTCCTGCAGCAGCCAGTCAGCGGCAAACCGCCGTTCAGCGACCTGTTCCGCTGGGTGCTGGGTGCCGACTGGGACTGGCGCGGCTTCGATGTCGAACGCGACATGGCGGTAGTGGACGCGCAGCTCGGCCCGATCGTCAATGACGCGACCGGCGGGAGCCTCGCCGCCTTTGCAAGGCGCGGTGGCAAGCTGATCGTGTTTCACGGCCTTGCGGACACGCTGGTGCCGCCAGGACAATCCGCCGCCTTCTTCGATCGCCATGCCGCCGCGATGGGAGGTGCTGATGTGCTGTCCGAGCATGCGCGCCTGTTCATGGCCCCCGGCATGATGCACTGCGGCGGCGGAACCGGGCCGGACGCCTTCAACGCGACCCTCGGCATTCCGCCGCGACCTCCGTCCGACGACCGGCACCACGACATGTTCTCGGCGCTGGTCGCCTGGGCCGAGGAGGGCAAGGCTCCGGAACGCATCATCGCTACCCGCTTTGCGAGTGATGACCCCGGACGTATCGAGATGCAGCGCCCCCTCTGCCCCTGGCCCCAGCGCCTTTCCTATCGTGGCGTCGGCTCGACTGCTGCACCCGGGAATTTTGTCTGTGAGAAGCCGCCGGGTTAGCATCCGATGCCACCCTTGCGTGAGTGACATCCCAGCCGTGCAAAGGCCGAAAGTCGTTGGACTTATCCCGCATCCTCATTGCCAATCGCGGCGGGCTCTCTGTCGATCTTCAGCCAAGAGCCAAGTTTCTCGCCGATCATAAAGCTGGCTTGGCGGCGCGGGGAGTTGCCCGATCTCCGGAAGGGGAAAAGCATGACCCCCAAGCTGTATGGCCACTTCGGAGGAAGTCAGCCGATCAGTTTGGCCATTTTGAACGACCGCCTCTGGGTCGGCAGCCGACATCGTCCGGCTCAGGCGATGGCTGGGGGTTCCTCAAGGTTCGTTTTCCAAACACTGTATGCGGAAACTGAGGCCATTGTCGTCACAAACTAAGGATTGTCGATGTCGTTTATGCGGCCGTTACAGAACCAAAGAAAAGTTTCCACTATAAGAGTGACTTTATGCGATTGCGTCATAGTCTCGTAGCGATAGCTGCCGACCGGGACAGTCCGGTGCCATGCTCTGAGGCGATAATGAACGCGGGCCTCGGAGTAGACCTAATCGTCTGACTCTGAGGAAAAAATTAGCGCGGACCTCTACTGTCGGTGCCACGCGCCCCGTGCACTGCGTCAAGATAGGCCGCCGCGTCGTCCTTGTTCTCGCGCTCGAGCTGCCGGATCGCATCCGAGATATTCTTGCGGCATTGATCACCCGCGTCACCCTTCACGCATTTATCGCGCTCACGGTTGAGCTCGGCAGCCTTCTTGGCGCGCTCCAGCATGCGGTCACTGATTGCGCTGGCTTCGGCAACATCGATCAACGGGGCCTTCTTCATGGCTTCATCGAGCGCCTCGCGCACGTTTCGGTAATCGCGCGCTATTCCGTCGCTGCCGGTCACAGTCGTCGCCGTGCCAGGCGCGCCGGATATGACCGTGCCATCCCCGTAGGTCATGTTGCCCGCACCATCGAGAACGCCTGGTTGCCCATCAGGTCCGACTGCGGGAACGCGCTCGCCATTTGGCAAGGTTACCCAGCCTTCTGCCGCCGTGTCAGTGCCGCCGGCCGCCGAGCCCTTGTCTGGTGCATCGCGGCCGATAGAGGTCCCATCTGGCCGGGTAATGACGGTTTCCCCCTTATTGCCCATCCCCACCCGCGTGCCATCGGGATAGGTGACACTGCCATCGGCGTTCCGCTTGCCGCGCTGCCCGCTCGGGTCGGTTGCGCGTACCTGCTGGCCATTGGGCAGTTCGAATGTATCGGGCGGAGGCTGCGAGCTGGTACTGCCGTCAGGTCGCGTGACTACGGTACTATCGTCTGCGCCCACGCCCACTCGGGTTCCGTCGGGATAGGACACGCTACCGTCAGGATTGACCTTACCCCGGCGGCCATCGGGCGCTGTTGCACGGACCTTCTGTCCGTTTGGAAGAGTAACGAAGTCGCCTGTCTGGGCGGCCAAGGCAACCGGATGCACTAGTAGCAGCGCGGCCGACGCCAACAGCGCAAGCCGCTTCATGGCGTCACTTCAACCACGTCGACATAGGCAACGTTACGGTTCAGCGCGACCGCAACATAAACTGTGGGCTGATTGGGCACATTGCGCCGCGCCGTGAAATATTCAACGTCGCCGGCAATCCCGAGATTGATGCCGTTGACGGGAACGTAGCCTGCACCAAGCTGATGGTAGGCCGAGCTGCCGCACTGTGTCTTACGCGAGCACTGCCAATCGATCACGAAGCCCTGCCGCAGCAAGGGCTCGCGCCAAGCCGCAATCATCGCCGAAGGCGTTTGCCCGCCGGCCAGCTCATAGCGTGTACGGGTGAGAACACCCGTGTGATCCTGGAAGCTGATCAGCTTGGGTTTGAACCCCGTAATCCGACGATAGGAAGACAGCTTGCCCGCCTGATGATCGGCAGCATTTGCGCCTGGGATCGGAGGCACCGAAAATGGCTGAGTAGTGGAACTAGAGGCTGATCCTGCACTGGCTGAGTTCGAAAAGGGATCAAGGACTTCGCTCGATGAAGCGCTGCCAGCTGCGGGTTGAGCAGTCACTGCGGGTAGCGGAGAAACGCTGTCGCCCCGGTCAGCGTTATCCGGCAGGCAATCACGCGCGCCGGTTGCACATTGCACAGCCTCGCGGGTGCGTCGTTGCGCCTGCCTCTTGGTCTCGCGCTCGGCCTCTCGCTTGATGACGTTGCCAAGTGACTGCGCGGCAACCTGTGTGGCCGGAAGAGTTGCTAGCAGGCTGGTGATCAGGGCGCCGATGATGAACCGCATGGTGTCTCTCCATCATTGTAAGGCGCAGAACGTCCTCTGCACCAGTCATCCCGTTGCGGCATAAGTTGTAAATCCGGCGGCAGGTCATCGCTTGTAGAAAGTAGACAAGATGCTGGGGGGGCACGGTTTCCGGATAGCCCGACGCTCCAAAGTGCCGAGGTTCGCAGCGAGCCAATACGCTGCAAAACCTGCTTTCGTCCCTTGCGGAGAAATGAGACATGCTCACTGATTTTGAATACATGCAGGGCCTTAAACTCGGGTCGCGAATGGCGGCTCTCGGCGAAACCAGACGTTCGCTCTGGCCATCGCGAACGACCGAGTCTGGGTCGGGAGCTGACGGTGCCCGATACGGGCTGCGAATGACGGCTTTTGCGGGTTCGTTATCCACAAGCCACCATTCTGAAGCGACCCCGTTCCGGTCATCCTCAGGAGCGGGTAAAGGGTGCCCCTGTTCGAGAAAGTCGATCTCCAGTACGAAATCGGTTGCCAGTCGTTCGATATGGTGGGGAACGGTAGGGGGTATGATCACGGTTTCCCTATCTCCGACGATGGGGCCGTGATCTGCCTCATCATCGTCCCACACGAAACGGATCTTGCCGGACAGGACGCGCAGTCTCCCCCAAGTGCCTTCCTTCAGCCGGTGCTCGCGCAGCAGGCCTTTGGGAAGACTGTCGCTGCCGAACGGGCCAATCGTGCGATAAACTGCTGTGTCATCTGGCAGCCCGAAACGCCCCTGCGGTCCCGATACCCCGCTCACCTGGCAGCCCCGCTTGCAATGATGATGACGGCCGCAGCCGTGCCGAACAGAGCAACGGCGCCCGGAATGACCAAGATTTGCCCGTACACCGCTTTGCGGTCCATCGGTCCACACCACGTGTGAAGGACGCCCTTGCTATCGAGCGGTGACCGGTCCTGCGCGGGATTCTGGCGCGCCATGATCGTTGCAACCCCGAAGAACACGGTTGCGTAGAGGGCCGACACCAAGATCGAGAACAAAGCCATCCCGCCCGAACCGAGCGCCAGTGTCATTGCCAGAAAGAAGATGCCGTAGCAGGCAAGCATGGTCCGCCAGACCCGCAAGGGCAGCTCGAAACCGCGTTGCTCGGGCTGGACATGGCGCTGCACCTCGGGAGCGGCGATGATCTCGGGCAGAAGGTCGTCGAACCTTTCGGCTTGCGCATAATTGCGCTGGTCCTGTCTTGCTTCAAACATGGGGAAGGGCCTCCTTGGTCATTGCTCCCGCCACCCCGTCGCGCGCAACATTGATACCGGTGAGCAGGCTTTCTGCGATCATGCGCGCGCGTTCGGCGACGTGTTCGGATGCACGCGAATCCTGAGCCATCTGGCGCAGATTGGCGTAGAAGAGCTCAAGCCAGCGGATGAAATGGCGTTGCTCAAGGCCGGGAATCGCGATGTGGCGCGCCATCGGATTGCCGGAAAATTCGCCGCTGTTGTGCAGGATCGAACGCCAGAACTGCTTCATCCGCGCAAGGTGCGGGGGCCAGTCGGAAATCCGTGCGGCAAATATCGGGCCAAGCAGATAGTCCTTGCGGACCGCTGCATAAAACCCCTCGACCAAGTCGGAAACGAAGCTTTCGTCTATTCCTATGGCCTCGGCCTCGCGACGCTTGGCGGCGCGGGCTCGCAAGACATGTTCGCGGGCTTCATGGGATAGTCGCGGTGAAGTCATGGCGTTCGACTCGAATATCGGTATCTCGGTTGCCTATTTACCCCGCTTGCAGAAAAAAGCAATATTCCGTATGCCTAATTTATGCAGCTTACCCTCAAGACCGATTATGCCTTGCGCATCCTGATGGCGCTGGCCGCCACCGACGAGGTACTGTCGGTCGAGTGGCTGGCGGCGCACTACAGCATCTCCCGCAACCACCTCGCCAAGGTCGCGCAGGCACTGACGGCCGCGCAGCTGGTCACCACGACACGCGGTCGCACCGGCGGTATGCGGCTTGCCGTCTCGCCGGAGGAGATCAATGTCGGGGCGGTCGTGCGCCGGTTCGAACGTTTCGAAGGCTTTGTCGCGTGTATGGGCGGCGAGGAGCCTTGCGCAATTGATGGCGTATGCGGGCTGAAACCGGCGCTGGGAGGCGCGCTTGAGGCCTTCCTGACCCACTTGGATCGCTTTACGCTTGCCGATATTGCCCGCCGATCCGATGCGATACGTGACCGGCTTATGCACCGCGCCCCTCAATCAGAAGCAATCGGGATCGATGGCTAATTCATAGAGGCAGATCGGCCACAAGAAGAGGGGGGCGGCCGTCAGCAGATCGGCTCGAAACTGGGCTCCTTCGTGCTGGGACGGATAGAAGCCGCCTCTCCGAAATTCACCCAGTTTCAGTCATCAGCGGGTTCGGGCCTCAATTGCAAAAGCAGCCTGGCGGCTTTCGGCGGATGCAGACGTTGCCTTTGATGCTGAGGAACGACCGGGTCTGGGTCGGCAGCAGCCGGAAGGTCTTGGGACATTCCTGCCTTTCCCTGGTGCGCACCTTAATGGCTGCGTTTGCCATTAGCAGCCGATCAGCTTTCAGCCCGAATTCTCCAGCGCCCGCGATTTTCGCGGCGAACTCATCGAACGGCTGTTCGATCGGGAGCATTGTCTCCAGGTGATGCCGGCTCACCTTCGCGCATCCCGTGATCACGGCATGTAGTCCCCCGTTCCATCGATTAGGCCCGTCTCACCCCTTTTGCGAGGCGGATGGAGAAAGAGAGATGATGAGAATTGGCGTAGCCGGCATTGTCGGCGCGGCTGGTCTTGCCGCTCTGGCAGTCGTGCCGGAGCCGGCTGAAGCGCAAGGTGTGCGCAACCGGATCGATCGTCAGGCCAAGAATTGCCCTCCGGGTTGGTCGAGCGACAAGGACTTCTGCGTCGCCAATTCGGGCAGTTCGCCGGCAATCTATCATATTCCGCGCAACGGGCAGTGTGCCGAGGGCTATGATGCCTGGGCGAGCCGCTGGTGCGTCGAAGACAAGTCCTATGCGCGCCGCAAGAGCAGTGGCAGCGCAAGCGTTTCGTCTGCCCCGGCAGCGGGCGCGGGCGCGGGCGTCCCGCAGTCGGCGGGTCTGGTGCTTGCCAAAAGCAATCCGCAGCAGCTCTGCCCGTCAGGCTACCGCACCACGGGCAATGCCCAGCATTGCATCACGATCTACGAAAATGCACCTGCCGCCCGCGCGCGCCCGGCTGGCGGCTGCGCGCTTGGCGAACTGGAGGAGTTGGGGGCATGGTGCACATCGCGCCAAACCGGACTGACCTGGCAGCAGATCGAATCCATGACGATGCAGGACGTCAACATCATCTATACCGTCACCAAGCAACGTCCTTTTCCCGAGCGGGACGTCACGACCACGCCGCTGATGGTTGAACTGCGCGGCACAGCAGCGCCGCAATCGGCATCAAACGCACCGGCTGGCACTGCGCAGACCGCAGCCGCCGACGCTGTCGACAAGCCCGCCTGCAAGAAGAGCAAGAAGGGGCAGGCTGCCCGCGCACTCGGCGGGTTGCTGGGCAAGAAGGGCGCAGCGGCCGAGGTTGCCGGTGCAGTGCTGGACTGCGCTGACTGACAGGCCTTCATGCGAGCCGCGTCGCCAAGGCACCGGCGCGGCTCGCATCGGATGCTACCCTTCAGCTGACCGGCAGGATCAGCGTGGCGCGCGTGCCGTTGGCGCTCGCAGTCACGCTGAACTGCCCGCCGATCTGCTTCGCGCGGCGGTCCATGTTGGCAAGGCCCCGGCCCGGCATCCAGCGGCTGCGATCGGTTATGCCATTATCGGCAATGTCGATCACCACCGCGCCATCCGCGCGGGTCGTGATGACAATCTCGACCCGTCTTCCGCCCGAGTGACGTACGGCGTTATTGATCGCTTCCTGCATGATCCGGTAAATCGCAAGGATCGTGCCCGGCGGGAGAGTGATCGAAACCCGATCAAGCGCGTTGCGCCACACCAGTTCCATGCCCGCTGCGCGCAGCTTCGTCTCGGCCCGCTCGCGGAACTGACCGAGCGCGAAATCAAGCGTGTCTCCGACCGAGTCCAGGCTGTCGATCATCAGCCGCAAATCCTCGATCGCCAGTTCGACCGTCCCCTCGATCGCCTCGCGCGGGATCGCCGTGTTGCGTACAAGGGTGAGCACCGACAGCAGATGTCCGCCCATGCCATCATGCATGTCCTGCATGATCCGCGCACGTTCGGATTGGACCGCGGCCTCCGCCTCGCGCTGGCGGAGCAGTTCAGCCGTGGCCTCGATCTCGGCCTGTTTTGCGCCGATTTCCTGTTCGAGCAGCAGATTGGCATTTTCGAGGCGCATCGACAGCATCCGCCCGCGCCGGACAATCCCGAGAAGGAGCAGGATCGCAAGGCCGAACAGGCCAAGCGGCGCGCTGCTGAGTGTCAGGGGATCCCGGTCAAGACTATCGACCATGTCGGCAAGGCTGATGGTCGGCACCAGCAGCACAACCGCTGCATCGAGCGACCATCGCGCGCGGTCAATCGCCAACCCGCGCCACAGGCTGGCGATGATCGCGATGTTGGCGAACAGCACGATCGACACCTCAAGCGCCGTTCGCAGGGCGACCGGCGGCGGATCGGTCGCCATCGCGGATGCTAGGATCAGCAGCGCCCAGACGGGGACGAGCACGACCAGCCAGCGGTCGAACCGCGGTCCGCCCGGAAACCATCGGTCGACCAGCGCGACGAGACCAGCGAAGGTCAGCAGCAGCGCCGCCCACCCCGTGGCGATGAAGACCGGTTCGCGCGTCGGGGTAAGGATGTCGATCTGCCACAATCCTCCGAAGGCCAGCCCGGCGAAGGCCGTCGCCGCCGCAATCGCTTCGCGGCGATAGGCCGGCCCGGTCGCGAGCAACAGGCAGGATCCGGCCCCGAACAGGCCGAGGACCATAACCCCGAAGGCGGGGATCAGCGCCTGCATGCGCCATTGGCGGATGGCATCGTCGATCGTCCCTCCGGGAGCAGCGATCACCCCTGAAAGAAAGGCCTTGCAGCACTCCCGGCGGACCTCGACGACCAGCGCGTTGTCGCCCCGGTGCAGCATCGCCGGCGGCACCACCCATTTTGCGCCGAGCCGCCCGCCCCGCCAGGCCGGCGCATCGGATAGCGGCATAGTCTGCCCGTTGACGGTGAGGCTCGCCCAGCGATTGTAACGCGGCACGAAGACCACCAGCCCGCGATCCGGCTGGAGGACACGCACCTGCGCTGCAAACCGCGCATCGGGACCCGTGCCGAGGTAATAGTCCGGGCGTCCGTCTGCCTCGCCAAGTGTGCCGTCCGGCTGCTCCAGCTTGATGTTCGTGACGGCATTGAGCGCCAGCCGCTGGTCGGCGACCGGCGGGCGCAGCAACAGGGCTATGCCCCAGAACGCCGCCTGCACGAACAGCGCAAGGATCACGAACCGAACCATGCCGCCGCGGCCCGTGCCCGCCAACGGCTGCGGCAATCCGCCTGCGATCATCGCGTGTCCATCTTGATGAGCCCGCTCTGGATCGCCTCGAATACAGCTTCCGAGCGACTGTTGACCGCCATCTTCTGATAGATCGCCTTGACGTGGCTGACGATGGTGTGAGGCGATACCCCGAGGATCTGCGCCGCCTCCCGCTGGGTAAAGCCGCGCGCCAATGTCTCAAGCGTCTCGCGTTCCCGGCTGGTGAGGCCGAAATCCTCGACACCCGCGGACCGTGATGCCGCGGACGGCGCTGACGCCGCCTGCTCGCGAAAGGCGCGTAGCAGTTGCGCCGCTGCCTTGGGACTGATCGGCACACCCCCGTCACGCGCCGCGCGGATCGCGCGTGCCAGTTCGGCAGGATCGGTGTCCTTGAGGATGAACCCGTCCGCCCCCACCGCGAGCGCATCGTTGATTGTCTTGCGATCGCCCAGAACGGTAAAGACCAGCAC
>Ga0209278_1001504_pt1 | contig 14060 bp, 14 predicted proteins | sample JI81BgreenDNA_FD_187504 | JGI IMG/M metagenome (GOLD analysis project Ga0209278, IMG submission 187504) | Wastewater effluent complex algal communities from Wisconsin, to seasonally profile nutrient transformation and Carbon sequestration -... | ecosystem: Engineered > WWTP > Effluent > Algae... | reverse complement strand
ACACGGCGATCAGCAAAACCGTCAACGTGCCGGCCGACTACCCCTACGCCGAGTTCCAGGACCTCTATCTCGAAGCCTGGCGCTCGGGCCTGAAGGGCTTGGCCACCTACCGGCCGAACAGCGTGCTGGGCTCGGTGCTGAGCGTCACGACCGCGCCCGAGGCCGCGCCGGAGGTGACGCTGCACATCGCCGGCGCCAACCGCCGCCTGGCGCTGGACGGCCTGCCCGCGCCGGTGCTGTCGTCGCTGCGCTGGCCGGGCCGGCCCGAACTGCCCGCAGGCAACACGGCCTGGACCTTCATGGTCCACCACCCCTTCGGTGACTTTGCGCTGTTCGTGGGTGAACTGGCCGCGGCCGATGGCCGCTCGGCGCAGCCCTTTGAGGTCTGGGTCAACGGCACCGAACAGCCGCGTGGCCTGGGCGCGCTGGCCAAGACGCTGTCGATGGACCTGCGGGCCAACGACGCGGCCTGGCTGCAGCTCAAGCTCGACGCGCTGGCCACCGTGGCCGAGGAGCGATCTTTCGAGATGCCGTTCCCGCCGCACGGCGAGCGGCGGCTGTTTCCCGGCGTGGTCGCGGCCACGGCCGCGGTGATCCGCTGGCGCTGCGAGCAGTTGCATGCGCTGCCGCAGCCGGGCCGCAGCGCACCGACGCCCGTGATGGACGCGATGTTCAGCGTCACCGAGCCGCACACCGGCCCCTCGGGCACGCTGGCCTGGTGTGTCGACATCGACAACCCTGGCACCGGCGAGCATTTCACCCTGACGCTGAAGGAAGTGACGCTGCCCAGCGCCGACGGTGGCGTGGTGACGCGGCCGTGCGCAGTGGGCTTCTCGGGCAACTACCCGCGCGCGCTGGACGGTCTGGCGCGTTTACTGTCGCTGGACATGCGCGTCATCGACCCGGCGTGGATCGGCATGAAACTGCGCAAGCTGCTGAACTACGCCGAGCCGCTGGGCCACTTCATGGCCTTCGTGCCCGGCCTGCCCCACGGCGAACGCCGCCAGCAGGTCTGGCCGTCGACAGTGGCCTACCTAGCGCGGCTGATCATCCACCGCTATGCCTTGCTGGGCGTGCTGGACGAGGCCGGTTTCCCGCTGCGTGACATGGGCGTCCTGGAACCCTCGGGCGACGGGCCGGCACGCGAGCACCTGCTCGCGGGCAAGGTCTGCACCGAGTGCGGCAACGCCACCGTCATCCAGAAGGACGGCTGCGAGTTCTGCACCGCCTGCGGCGCCATCGGCCAGTGCGGTTGAGGGGCTGAGGTGTCCAGCGCCTTGTCGTCCTCCTGTCCCTTTCCCTACCGCGGGCCGCCCGAACTGCAAGCCGCCGTGGTGGCGGCGCTACAGCAGGTGGTGGACCCCGAGGTGGCACTCAGCGTGGTCGATCTCGGGCTGGTCTACGGGGTCGAGATCGAGCCTGGGCAGGCGCGTGTCACGATGACCATGACCTCGGCCGCCTGCCCCGTGGGGGACGTGATCGCCGAAGACGTCGAAATGGAGCTTCGGCGTGTGCTGCCCGCCGGGACGGCCGCGGCGGTGACGCTGGTCTGGGAGCCTGCCTGGACGCCGGAGAAGATGAGTGAGCGCGCCCGTCGCTTCATGGAATGACCGCGTGAGGTCCGTCGCCGCCGCGGCGCCATGGCGCCTGGCCGCCACGGTCGCGCTGGCCCTGCTGGCGGCGGTTTCGCTGCTGGCAGCCGTGGCCGGCGGCCTGTTGCGCGCGGGCGTCGACTGGCGCTGGCTGCAGGGCACGCCCGTGATCGCGCAGGCGGCCGGTGCGCACGCGGCGCTCATGTTGTCGGGATTCCTGGGCATGGTGATCGCCATCGAACGCGCCGTCGCGGTGCGCCTGCGCTGGGCCTTTGCGTCGCCCGTGGCGGCCGGGCTGGGCAGTGTGGCACTGCTGAGCGGGCAGTTCAGCCTGGGGGCCGCGCTGGGCGTGGTCGCGGCCGCGGTTTCGGTCGCTGTGCACGGGGTGGTGCTGCAACGCCAGCGGGCGCCGCACACCGTGCTGCTGCTGGTGGCCGCGTGCGCGTGGCTGGTGGGCAACCTCACCTACGCCACCGGCCACGCCATGGCCGATGCCTTGCCCTGGTGGTTCATGCTGCCGGTGCTGACCATCGCCGCCGAGCGCCTGGAGCTGACGCGTTTGACACCGCGCCATGCTGTGGCGGTGCCGCTGCTGTGGATCATCGTCGGGGTGTTGCTGGCGGGTGCCGCGCTGTCACCTTACGCCGTGGCGGGTGGCGTGCTGTTCGGCCTGGCGCTGGTGCTCTTGGCCTTGTGGCTGGGGGTCTTCGACATCGCCCGCCGCACCGTGCGTGCGCAGGGTCTTGCGCGCTACATGGCGGTATGCCTGCTGGCAGGTTACGCCTGGCTGGCCGTGGGCGGCTTGTCATGGATGGGCATGGTGCTGGGGGCCGCCGGCCGCGACTTGGCCTTGCACGCCCTGGGCCTGGGTTTCATCTTCAGCATGGTGATGGGCCACGCGCCGGTGATCCTGCCTGCGCTGCTGCGCGTGACGCTGCGCTTCGGGCTCTGGTTCTATGCCCCGCTGCTGGTGCTGCATGCGTCGCTGCTGCTGCGGCTGATCTGGGGCTCGGCATGGCCTGCGCTGCAAAGTACGGGGGCAGCGTGGAATGCGGGCGCCCTCGTGCTGTTTGCTGCGATGGTGATTTTCTCTTCGGCGCGCCGTCGCCTCCCCGGTCTTGCCGAGAGGCACGCCTCAAAGCGTCCGGTACAGTGAGCCCATGCGTCGTTCATGGAGCCTCTCTGCCAAGTTGGGTGCCGTCGGGAGCGCCCTCTTGCTGATGGCCTTGACCTCGATCGGCCTGACCCTGTGGGTGACTTGGCAACTGGAAGGCGGCGCTGCGGCGGTCAACGAGGCCGGCCGCATGCGCATGCAGACCTGGCGCATGGCGCAATCGCTGGCCCGCGACGACGCGCAGCGGACTGCGGACTTGGCAAAACAGTTCGACCAGAGCGTGAGCTTGCTGCGCACGGGTGACCCGGCGCGCCCACTGCTGGTACCGCACGACAACGAATCGCGGCAGGCCTTTGCTGCCGTGCAGCGTGACTGGCTGGAGCTCAAGGCGCGGTGGACGGCTTTACCTGGGCCGGGTGCTGAACTTGCGGCACACCAGGCCGGCGCCTTTGTCGATCGCATCGACACTTTTGTGTCTGCAATCGAACACCACCTCGCCCGGTTGACAGCCATCCTGAATGCGGTGCAGTTCGTGATGGTCGCGCTCACCATTGGCAGCGCCATCGCCTTGCTTTATTCCGCCTACCTCTTCATCTTTAACCCGCTGTCCCGCTTGCAGTCCGGGCTGGCCCGGGTGGAGTCGGGCGACCTCGCGGTGCGGGTGGACCCCGGCGCCGACGACGAGTTCGGCGCGCTGGCCGCCGGCTTCAACCGCATGGCCGCGACCTTGCAGGGCCTGTATCAGAACCTCGAGTCCAAGGTGAAGGAGAAGACCGAGCGCTTGGAGGCTGAACGCGCCCGCCTCGCAGCCCTGTACGAATCGGCGGCCTTCGTGGCCCGCGCCGATACGCTTGAAACCCTGGCGCAGGGCATCGCCCGGCAGGTGCGCCAGGTGGCCCGGGCCGATGCTTCGGCCGTGCGATGGTCGGACGAGGCCAACCGCAAGTACCTTTTGCTGGCCTCGGACTGCCTGCCGCAGGCGGTGATCGACGAGGAACTGTGCATCCCCACGGGCGATTGCCTGTGCGGCCAGCCCCAGGGGGGCGCGATGACACGCGTGATCCCGATCATGGCGGAGGGCCCCGCGTCGCGACTGGGCCAATGTGCGCGCGAGGGCTTCCAGACCGTCATCAGCGTGCCCGTCAAGCTGCACGAGCGCATGGTGGGCGAGCTCAACCTGTTCTACCGCGGGCCCCGGCAGCTGTCCGACGACGACCGTGCGCTGCTGGAAACCATCGCCAGCCACCTCGCGGGCGCCATCGAGGGCCTGCGAGCGGCTGCGCTGCAGCGCGAGACCGCGGTGGCCGAGGAGCGCAGCTTCATCGCCCGTGAACTGCACGACTCCATCGCCCAGAGTCTGGCCTTCCTGAAGATTCAACTTGGGCTGCTGCGCAACGACATCAAGAGCGCCGATGCGGCCCGCATCGATAAGACCCTGAACGAACTGGACACCGGTGTGCACGAAAGCCTGGGTGACGTGCGTGAACTGCTGGTGCACTTCCGCACGCGCACCAACAGAGAAGACATCGCCCCCGCCTTGAAGACCACCCTGCAGAAGTTCGAGCACCAGACCGGCCTGGCCACCCATCTGGACATCGAGGGCGAGGGCCTGCCGCTGCCGGCCGACGTGCAAGTGCAGGTGTTGCACGTGGTCCAGGAGGCATTGTCGAATGTGCGCAAGCATGCCCACGCCCGCGAGGTGTGGGTGGAGGTGCAGCAGGCGCCGCAGTGGCGCGTGGAAGTGCGCGACGACGGCTGTGGCTTTGATCCTGCGGGCCCCGGACCCGACGAGACCCACGTGGGACTGCGCATCATGCGCGAGCGGGCGCAGAACATCGGCGCCACGGTGGAGGTGGCGTCGGTGCCGGGCTCGGGTACCTGTGTGGTGCTGAAACTGCCCGAGCGGGCGGGGCTGGCGGCATGACGTCGGCGCAGCCCATTCGCGTGATGGTGGTCGACGACCACACGCTGTTCCGACGAGGCTTGATTGCGCTGCTGGCGGGCGATGCCCGTTTCGAGGTGGTGGCCGAGGCTGGCGATGCCAACGAAGCGCACCAGCGGGCTGCCGCCACGCAGCCCGATGTCATCCTGCTGGACAATCACATGCCGGGCGTCCAGGGCATCGATGCGTTGGCCGGGTTCAAGGCCGTGGTGCCTGCGGCTCGGGTGTTGATGTTGACCGTGAGCGAAGACGAGCGCGACCTGGCGGCTGCCTTGCGCGGTGGCGCCCGCGGCTACCTGCTCAAGACCATGGACAGTGAGATGCTGGCCTCGGCCATCCAGCGCACGATGGCCGGTGAATCGGTCGTCAGCCCCGAGATGACCAGCAAGCTCGTGAACGCTTTCCAGGCCGGGCACGGCGCGGCTTCGGCGGCCGCGCCCGCCATCGACACCGATCCCATTCACAGCCTGTCGCCGCGCGAGCTCGAGATCCTCTCGCTGATCGCCAAGGGTGCCAGCAATAAGGAAGTGGCACGCGACCTGCGTATTGCCGAAGCCACGGTGAAGATCCACGTGCAACATATTCTGCGCAAGCTCAACCTCACCTCGCGCGTGCAGGCCGCGGTGTACCTCACGGGGCGATCAGTGTGAGCGCCGGGAACGAACTGCTGGACCTGCTGTCGCTGCGCTACTCGGTGGGGCCGAAGTACCTGGCGCCGCCGGGACCGAGCCCCGAGCAATGGGCCCGAGCCGCCCAACTCGCGTTGCGCGCACCGGATCATGGGGGGCTGAGGCCGTTTCGCTTCGTCGTGGTGGGAGACGGCCAACGTGAAGCATTGGCCGAGTTGTTCGCAAAGGGTGCCTTGCAGCGTGGACAGGGCGCTGAGGACGTTGAGCGCGCCAGGGCTCGCGCGTTCAACGGGCCTGGGCTGGCCGCTTTGGTCGCCCGCGTGCGCGACGATGTGCTCGATGTCCCAGCCCACGAGCAATGGATGTGCGTGGGTGCGGCGCTGTTGAACGCGATCAATGCACTGCACCTGATGGGCTTTGGCGCCAAGGCGCTGAGTGGTGCCTCGGTGTCCGACGCGGCCGTGCATGCGGCGTTCTGCGGGCCAGGGGAACGTCTGGCGAACTGGATCGTCGCGGGCCGCCCCGTGCGCGCGGCGCATCCGAAGGGGGGTGTCATGGCATCCCCCGCCATCAGTACCTGGCAGGGCGGGCCAGTGTGGCGCGCTGATCAGGACTGACGCTGAGGCTTCACGATCGGGCCTGACGATCAGGCCAGGGGAGTGCTCGCTGGACCGACGCCCCGCCGGATCCGCATGGCCAGCCCGATGCGATCCAGTTCGGCGTCACTCAGCAAGCGAGCCGCCATGGGCAGCAGCTCGGTCTCCTCCCTGGCGATGTGCTGCTCGTAAAGCTGCACGAAGCCTGCCACGTCATCGTCATCCAGTGATGCCGCGGCGCCCTCGGCGACCTGCAATAGATGCTGGCGCAACCCGGCCCAGTATCGTTCCAGCGCCCGATGGTCGTTGCAGAGCGCTGTCGTCAGCTCGCGCAGGCAAGTCGCATCCGAGCCGGCCATCGACTCCAGCAAAGCGGGAAACAGGTCCTGCTCTTCGTCTTCGTGGTGGTGCCGTGCGGCGGTGTCGAAGTAGCGCATGACGGCTCGCGCGGCCTCTTGCGCCGGGCGGTCTGCGCCGTGGTCTTTCAGGTGGTCCAGCAACCGTTGCAGGGTTTCGCACTGGTGCTGCACGCGCCCGTGGCACGCGGCCAGCATTTCCAGCGGCACTTCGAAGCCGACGGCAGGGGCGCTGTGGCCGGGGATCGTCTGGGCCATGGTGGTTTACTCCTGCTGGAATTCACGCGCCGCGGCCCGCGCGTGCGGCGCGCCGGGGGATTGGTGCGGCCACTACCTCGGGCAACTTGCGGCCCGTCTGCGATCGATGGGGCCTGACACTCGTCGCTGACGGACCTGGCTGGCCTTGTGTCATATCCGCCAGCGTGGCGCCATCCAGAGCCTTGAAATAGCCCGCCAGCGCATCGTCGAACAAGTGCTTCAGCCGGCAGTTCGGTGACAGCGTGCAGGCGTTGGTGGCGGCGTCGAAGCACTCCACCAAGCGGAAGTCGGTCTCGGTGGCCCGAACCACGTCACCGATGCGGATGGTCTCGGGCTCGGCCATCAGCCGCAGGCCGCCGCCGCGGCCCCGGGTGGTTTCGAGCAGACCTTGGCGGGCCAGGTCGTTGACGACCTTCATCAGGTGGTTCTTCGACAACCCGTGCTGCTCGGCCAGCTCGCCGATCGTGACCAGGCGGTCGCGGTTCGTGGCGCAGTACATCAGCACGCGCAGGGTGTAGTCGGTGTATTCGGACAGGCGCATGGCGATCCTCAAAGATGCACGCAGTGTATTGCTTTAAGGCGGGCCAGTCTTTAACATGTATGCATGCTACATCTTTTGACCGACAACCCGGCTCCAGGGAAGGCGTTCACGGCCATGAAGGAACCCATCCCCCTGAGCGGCACGGGCGCTCCCCGGAGCGTCTCGGGGGCCGCTTCGAGCGCGCAGTTCCCGTTGCCTGGCTGGCCGCTGTTTCGCCTCGGATTCCGGCCGTTCTACCTGGGTGCGGCCGCGTTCGCCCTGTTCGCGGTCCCGTACTGGATCGCGGGCCTCCTGGGCTTGATGGCGCTGCCTTCGACGATGCCGCCGCTGCTGTGGCACGCCCACGAGATGCTCTACGGCTTTGCCGTGGCGGTGATCGTCGGCTTCCTGCTGACGGCCGGCAAGGCATGGACGGGCCTGGCCACGCCGCGCGGTGCCACGCTGGCGGTGATGGCGGGGCTGTGGCTGGCAGCGCGGTTGTCCGCCGTGGGGGCGCCGTACGCGGTTTACGCCGTTCTGGACGTGGTGTTGCTGCCTTGGGTGGCTTTCGTGTTGATCCAGGTCCTGCTGAAAGCAGGCAACCGGCGCAACCTGCCACTGGGCGCGATCTTGTTGCTGCTGGCAACCGCCAATCTCACCTTTCACGCTGCGGTGCTGGGCTGGCTGGACATCGATCCGCTGCGGGCGTTGCACGCCGGGTTGGCCCTGGTCGTGATGATCGAATGCGTGATCGCAGGGCGGGTGATTCCGGCGTTCACGATGTCGGCGCTGCCAGGACGACAGCTGAAGGTGCCGGTCTGGCTGGAGCGCAGCACACTGGCAGCGACGGCGCTGTCCCTGGCCGCCTGGGTGCTGCTGCCCGCCAACCTGGTCACGGCGGCTGGCTTTGCCTTGGCGGCCTTGCTGCATGCCGCACGCTTGTGGCACTGGCAGCCGTGGCGGACACGGTCGCGACCCATCCTGTGGGTATTGCATGCAGCCTATGCCTGGTTGCCCGTCGGCTTTGTGCTGCTGGCCTGGGCGCAGCTGGGTGGCGTGGCCGCTTCTGCCGGCATTCACGCCCTGGCGGTGGGCGCCACGGCCGGGCTCATCGTCGGCATGGTCACCCGCACCGCCAGGGGCCACACCGGGCGCCCGCTGAAGGTGTCGCGTCTGGAGGTGGCCGCCTACCTGCTGGTGGCGGGTGCCGGCGTCGCCCGCGTGCTGCTTCCCTTGGTGTCACCGGCCCACACGGCCGAGGGGCTGGTGGTGGCCGCAGCCGCCTGGGCCGCGGCTTTCGCCCTCTACCTCTGGGTCTTCGCGCCTTGGCTGCTGAGCAGCCGTCTCGATGGCAAGGACGGCTGAGCGTTCTTGTTCTCTCACCGTGCCCACGGCGCGCACTCTTTCATCTGTTCTGCGCGCCCGGGTGCTCACTTCCCCTGAAAGGTTCCCATGACTGCAACCCTGATTCAACCCACCTTCGAGCTGGACCTGCGGACCATCGCGCCACGTGATCGTCACCCGCTGATCTTCGGTCGCTTCGATGCCCTGGCCACCGGCCAGGCGCTGCAACTCGTGAACGACCACAACCCGCAGCCCCTGCGCTATCAGTTCGAGGACCGCGCTTTCGGACAGTTCGAATGGGCCACGCTGGAAGCCGGCCCGTCGGTCTGGCGCATCCAGATCAGCCGCATCGCTGACGCCGTCGCAACTTCGGCAGGCGCCAAGGGCGACTCCTGCTGCTCAGGCGGCGCCTGCTGCGGTTGACATCCCGCACGCGCAGCGATGACCTTCGTCGTCACCGAGGCCTGCATCCGGTGCAAGTACACCGATTGCGTGGACGTGTGTCCGGTGGACGCATTTCGCGAAGGGCCGAACTTCCTCGTCATCGACCCGGACGAGTGCATCGACTGCGCGGTCTGCGTTCCCGAGTGCCCCGTGAATGCCATCTATGCCGAAGAAGACGTACCCGCCGGCCAACAGCACTTCACGCCGCTGAACGCTGAGCTGTCGCGCGAATGGAAACCCATCATGAAAACCAAGCTCGCGCTGCCGGATGCCGAAGCCTGGAGCAAGATCGAACACAAGCTGGGCGAGCTGAAGCGATGACAGCCCGGACGCGATGTGAACGCTCGTTGGCCGGCGCGCCCTGAGCATGGCCAGCTCCAGGAAGGTCATCCCCATCACGCCGGTATCGGGTGCGAGCGACGACGGCAGACAGTTCGTCTCGATGATCCAGAAGCAGGCGACGATCTACCCGCGGGCAGTGAAGGGCTGGTTTGCCGCCTGGCGCTGGTTCTTCGTCTGGCTCACGCAGCTGCTGTTCTACGGCCTGCCGTGGCTTCAATGGGGCGGACGTCAGGCCGTGCTGTTCGATCTGGAGGCGCAGCGCTTCTACATCTTCGGCCTGCTGCTCTATCCACAGGACCTGATCTTCCTGGCCGCGCTGCTGGTGTTGTCGGCCCTGGCACTGTTCTTCTTCACCGCGGTGGCCGGCCGGCTGTGGTGCGGCTACACCTGCCCGCAAACGGTCTACACCGAGATCTTCATGTGGGCCGAACGCCAGATCGAGGGCGACCGCATCGCCCGCATGCGGCTGGACCAGGCGCCCTGGGGCAAGAACAAGATCCTGCGCAAGGGCGCCAAGCAGGGGGTGTGGCTGGCCATCGGGCTGATCACCGGTTTCAGCTTCGTCGGCTACTTCACGCCGATCCGGGAACTGGCTGCTGCCGTGGTGGCCCTGGACATGTCGGCGTGGAACGCCTTCTGGGTGCTGTTCTATGGCGCCGCCACCTACGGCAACGCCGGCTTCCTGCGCGAGCAGATGTGCAAGTACATGTGCCCCTATGCACGTTTTCAGAGCGCGCTGATCGACAAGGACTCCCTGGTCATCGCCTACGACGCCGGGCGCGGCGAACCTCGCGGCTCGCGTTCGAAGAAGGCCAACGCCTCCGCGCAGGGCCTGGGCGACTGCATCGACTGCACCTTGTGCGTGCAGGTCTGCCCCACCGGCATCGACATCCGCAACGGGCTGCAGAACGAGTGCATCGGCTGCGCTGCCTGCATCGACGTCTGCGACGACGTGATGGACAAGATGGGCTACGCCAAGGGGCTGATCCGTTACGCCAACGAAAACGGTGTCGTGAACGGCTGGACGCGGCTGCAGATGTTCAAGCGTGCGCTGCGGCCGCGTGTGCTGATCTACGGCGCATTGCTCACCCTGGCCAGTGCAGGCTTCGCGGCGGGTGTCGCCCTTCGCAGCCCCTTCGAATTCAACGTCATCAAGGATCGTGGATCGTTGGCGCGGGTCGTCGACGACGGCGCGATCGAGAACGTCTACCGGATCCAGATCATGAACCGTACCGAGGCGCTGCAGACCTACCGGGTGGCCGCTTCCGGCATCGAGGGTCTGGTGCTTGTGGCCAAGCCTGTCAGAGCCGGCCCGGCCGCCGTGGCCTCGATGTCGGTGAGCTTGCGCCTGCCTTTCGAGGCGGCACAAGGGCTTGCTGGCCGATCTGTGCCGGTAGTGTTCGAGATCACTGGCGTTCAGCGTCACGCAGGAGACGACGTCGAAAGGTCGACCATTCAACTCGAGAAGTCGACCTTTATCGTGCCGCGCTGAACGCCACGATCTCGGTCAGAGACTGCGCCCTTCGCCCGCCTCTTCTTCGGTCCGGCCGTCCCGGATGTGATAAATCCGCTTGAAGGTCGGGATGATCTTCTCGTCGTGGGTCACCACGATGATGGCCGTGTGGTACTGGGTGGCCATCTGGTTGAGGATGCGCACGACGGCCAGGGCTCGCTCGCTGTCCAGTGGCGCCGTGGGTTCGTCGGCCAGGATCACCGGCGGCCGGTTCGCCAGAGCGCGCGCGATCGACACGCGCTGCTGTTCGCCGCCCGACAACTCGGACGGCTGCGCTGTGGCGCGATGCCCCACGTCCAGTGCTGTCAGCAGCTCGAGCGCCCGCGCGCGCGCCTCGGCGTTGGGGCGCCCAGCGAGCATCGGCAACAAGGCGACGTTGTCGGTGATATCGAGGAACGGAATCAGGTACGGCGCCTGGAACACGAAACCGATGCTGTCGCGGCGCAGCGCACGCAGGTCGGGGATCTTCCAGCCGTCCTCATAGATCGTCTGCCCGCCGAGGATCATGCGTCCGGCCGTCGGCTCGATGACGGCGCCCAGGCACTTCAGCAAGGTGCTCTTGCCCGAGCCCGAGGGGCCGATCAGGCCCACCACCTCGCCCGGCGCCACGACCATGTTGACGTTCTTCAGCGCGTCCACTGCCGTGTCGCCTTCGCCATAGCGCTTGCGCAGGCCTTCGATGCGGATGCCGGCTTCTTCGCTCATGGGTTGCGCCCTCAGCCGCCGATGGCCGCGGCCGGATCGACCGCCAATGCCGCGCGGATCGCCAGCGTACTGGCCAGTGCGCAGATCACCATCACCGCGACTAGGCCGAGCAACGCGTCGTTCACCTCCAGCAGCACGTACTTCGGGAAGATCGGCGCCCAGAAGGTGGCCGCCACCTTGCCGACGATGAAGCCGATCAGCCCCAGCCCCAGCGCCTGCTGCAGGATCATCCCGGCGATCGTGCGGTTGCGCGTGCCGATGAGCTTGAGCACCGCGATCTCGCGGATCTTGCTCAGCGTCATCGTGTAGATGATGAAGGCGACGATGGCCGCGCTGACGATGGCCAGGATCACCAGGAACATGCCGATCTGCTTCGCCGACGTGGCGATCAGCTTGGCGATCAGAATCTCTTCCATCTGCGCGCGCGTGTAGGCCTCCAGGTGCTTCCAGCGCCGGATCGGCTCGGCCACGCTCTCGGCCATGGCTTTGACATCCGTGCCGGGTTGCACCTGCACCAGCACCGTGTTGACGTTGTGGTTGGCGGCCTGCGAGGCCTGGATCGCCTCCAGCAAGCCGGGCACCCCCGGCCGGTTCAATGCCGGGTTGGCGGCCGTGCGGGCGCGGTCATTCAGGATGGCATCGTTGTCCTTCAGGAACTGCGCTTCCTGCGCGTCCTTGAGCGGAATGAAAACCATCGGATCGCCGCCGGACGACACCATGCGCTGGGTCAGGCCGACCACCATGTAGTCGTGGCGCCGGATGCGGATGTGCTGGCCCAGCGTGAAGCCGGTTCGCACGTCGACCACGGCCTCGTAGTGGCTGCGCGTGACGTGCCGGCCCGCCACCAGGTAGCCGGGCGAACCCGGTTGAGCCGGCTGGCCCGGCTCGAAGCCGACGATCATCGCGCGTACTTCGCGGCCGGCGTCTCGTCCGTCGCTGGCACGCACCTGCATCGTCAGGTAGGTGACGTTGGCGGCGCGCGCCACACCCGGCAGGCCGCGCACGCTGCGCACAACGTCGTCGCGCAGGCTGGACGATTCCGCGTACGGTCCCTGCGTGTCCTGCTGCACCACCCAGAGGTCGGCGCCGCTGTTGTCGAGCAAAGCACGCGCATCGTCCACCATGCCGCGGTAGACCCCGGCCATCGTCAGCGTCACGCCGATCAGCAGACCCAGGCCGATGCCGGTGAGAACAAACTTGCCCCAGGAATGAAGGATGTCGCGGCCGGCCAGGCTGATCATGGCTTGCTGCCGGAGAGCTGGTCCACGACCTTGATGCGACTGCTCGCGGTGATGGCCTTCTCGCTGTAGACCACCACCTCGTCACCGGCCTTGAGGCCTTCGAGCACCTGTACTTGACCGTCGAGACTGGCCTGCCCGATGCGCACCGGCGTGAACGTCGGCTTGCCGCCTTTGATGCGCCACACGCCGACCTGATCGGCCTGGCGTTGCAGCGCAGGGTTGGGCAGCAGCACGGCCGGGGCCGTGTCAGGCAGTGTCAAGGTGACCTCGGCCAGTTCATCGGTGGACAAGCCCTGCGGCAGGATGTCCATTGAAACAAGAGCCACGCGCTCCTCGGTGATGCTGTCGCTGGTGGCCTCCACCCGGACCACCTTGCCCGAAAAGCGCTCACCCGGCTTCGATCGCAGCACGATTGAGGCAGGCAGGCCAGCGGTTAGGCCGGTCGAGCGGCCCTGGTCCAGCCGCACCCGGATCCACAGTGACGCAGGCTCAATGAGCCGGAGCACGGCCTGCCCCGCCACCACGGTGGACCCGGCCTCTGCGTCGCGGCTGATGACGACACCTGGCGCGGGTGCCAGCAGGCGCACGTTGTCACGCTGCTGCCGCAAGCCCGCACGCTCGGCGGCCAGGCGCAGGGTGTCCTGCCGCGCAGCCGCCAGATTGGCGTCCGCGGTGGCCACGGCGGCATCGGCCGAGGCCTGCTCCTGCTGCTTGGCCTCGACCGCGCCGGCGCTCATGAACTTCTGCGCACCCAGTTCGACATAACGACGCGCTGTGATGCCCGCCAGCTCGCTGCGCGCCTGGGCATCCCGCAGCTGCGCTTGTGCCGCGGCGACCACGCTCGTCGACCGCGCCACCGATGCCTCCAGGGCTCTGGCGCGCTCTTCCAGGTCCACCGGGTCCATCTCGGCCAGCAACTGGCCAGATGTGACCGTGTCCCCCACATCGACCCATACCTTGCTGACGCGGCCGGCCACAGTTGGACCGATCAGGTAGGACCGGCGCGCCTCGACGGTGCCGATGCCGAATAGCGATGGCGACAAGCTGCCGTCGGTGACCTGTGTGACCGTCACACGGGTGGGCGCCAGGGGCCCGGAGCGCATGACCACATACCCTAGCGCAACGATCAGCAGCATCCCTAGCGAGCCCAACCCGAGCCGCCGCCACCAGTTCGAGGGAATCTTCATGCTGGCGCTCGGATGCCGCGAAGGTAGATGGAAAACACTGCATCGGCCTGAGTCTTGATCGCCGCGGGTTTGCCCGTCAGCATCGACTGCATCACCAGCCCCTGCACGATGCCGACAAAGAGCGTGGCGGCGGCTTCGGGGTCGAGCCCAGTCGGCAACTCGCCCGACTTCATGCCGGCCTTGAACTGATTCACCAGAAGCTGCCGGTAAGCCTTCAGCAGCGCCCTGACTTCCTGCTTCACGGGGGAATCCGTGGGCTGCTGCAACTCGTGGAAGA
>Ga0209278_1001503_pt1 | contig 14062 bp, 13 predicted proteins | sample JI81BgreenDNA_FD_187504 | JGI IMG/M metagenome (GOLD analysis project Ga0209278, IMG submission 187504) | Wastewater effluent complex algal communities from Wisconsin, to seasonally profile nutrient transformation and Carbon sequestration -... | ecosystem: Engineered > WWTP > Effluent > Algae... | reverse complement strand
GGGCCACCCGCACGCCGCCAATGAGCGCGGCGGCTGGCGCACCCGCTCCGTGGCCGTGGCCGAGCGCCACAACGCCGCCTCGGTGCTGCAGGGCGGGCGCGTGGCCGGCACCTACGCCAAGCGCGAGCTGCCCAACTACCAGGTGTTCGACGAGCGCCGCTACTTCGCCAGCGGGCGGGATGCCGGGCTGCCGCCGCTGGTGTTCGAGGCCGGCGGCCGCCGCTTCGGCGTGCTGATCTGCGAGGACGCCTGGTTCGACGAGCCCGGCCGCGCCGCGCGCGAGGCCGGCGCCGAGATCCTCTGCGTGCTCAACGCCAGCCCCTTCCACCTGGGCAAGGCCGGCGAGCGCGAGGAGCGCATGGCCGAGCGCGCGCGGGCCACAGGCTGCCCGCTGCTGTTCTCGCACCTCGTGGGCGGGCAGGACGAGGTGGTGTTCGACGGCGCGTCCTTCGTGCTCGACGCGCAGGGCCGCGTCGGCGCGCGCGCCGCCAGCTTCGAGCCGGCGCTGCTGCTGGCCGACATCGCGGCCGACGCCACCGTGGCCGGGCCCGTGGCGCCGCGGCTGGAGCCCGAGGCCGAGGCCTGGCGGGCCCTGGTGCTGGGCGTGCGCGACTACCTCGGCAAGAACGGCTTCCCCGGCGCGATCATCGGCCTGTCGGGCGGCATGGACTCGGCCCTGGTGCTGGCCGTGGCGGTGGACGCCCTCGGCGCCGACAAGGTGCGCGCCGTGATGATGCCCAGCCGCTACACGGCCGACATCTCCTGGCTCGACGCCCGCGACATGGCCACGCGCCTGGGCGTGCGCTACGACGAGATCGCCATCGAGCCCATGTTCGACGCCTTCCGCGCCAGCCTGGCGCCGCAGTTCGCGGGCCTGGCCGAAGACACGACCGAAGAGAACCTGCAGGCCCGCATCCGCGGCACCCTTCTCATGGCGCTGTCCAACAAGACCGGCGCCATCGTGCTGACCACCGGCAACAAGAGCGAGATGGCCACCGGCTACTGCACACTCTACGGCGACATGGCCGGCGGCTTTGCCGTCATCAAGGACGTGGCCAAGACCCTCGTGTACCGCCTGGCCGAGTGGAAGAACCGCCAGCCCGTGGTGCGTGCCGACGGCAGCGTCGGCCCGGTGATCCCCGAGCGCATCATCACGCGGCCGCCCTCGGCCGAGCTGCGCCCCGACCAGACCGACCAGGACAGCCTGCCGCCCTACGAGGTGCTCGACGACATCCTCGCGCAGTACATGGAGGAAGACCGCTCCATCGAGGAGATCGTGGCCGCCGGCCATGCGCGCGCCGACGTCGAGCGTGTGACGCGGCTCATCAAGCTCAACGAGTACAAGCGGCGCCAGGCGCCGGTGGGCATCCGCATCACCCATCGCGGATTCGGGAGAGACTGGCGCTATCCCATCACCTCGAAGTTCCGTGCTTAAATCGTTCTCAGTCCCACCCTCGCACGCGGAGTTGTCATGAAGCAGATCACGGCCATCATCAAGCCCTTCAAGCTCGAGGAGGTGCGCGAGGCGCTGGGTGAGGTGGGCGTGTCGGGCCTCACGGTCACCGAGGTCAAGGGCTTCGGCCGCCAGAAGGGCCACACCGAGCTCTACCGCGGCGCCGAGTACGTGGTGGACTTCCTGCCCAAGGTGAAGGTGGAGATCGTCGTCAAGAACGCCGACGTCGACCGCTGCATCGAGGCCATCGTCAAGGCCGCCAAGACGGGCAAGATCGGCGACGGCAAGATCTTCGTCACGCCGGTGGAGCAGGTGGTGCGCATCCGCACCGGCGAAACCGACGAAGCCGCGATCTGAGCGCGGCTCCGACCTTCGCTCAGACCTACGCTCAGACCTTAGAAAAGTCGTCGTTGCCGCGAGCGGCCCGCGCGGCGGCGGCCACGCGGTCCAGCAGCGCCACGGGCTCGTCGTCCACCAGCACCAGCCCGCGCATGGCCGGGCTCAAAAAGCCCTCGGCCACGGTGTGGTCCATGAAGCCCAGCAGCGGCTGCCAGTAGCCCGCGGTGTCGAGCAGGCCGATGGGGTTGTCGTGGTACTTGAGCTGGAACCAGGTCCACACCTCGAACAGCTCCTCCAGCGTGCCGATGCCGCCCGGCAGCGCGATGAAGGCGTCGGCGCGCTCGGCCATCATTTGCTTGCGCACGTGCATGGTGGGCACCACGTGCAGCTCGGTCAGCCCGGTGTGACCAACCTCGAGCTTCTCAAGGCTCTCGGGGATGACACCCACCACGCGGCCGCCGGCGGCCAGCACGGCGTCGGCCACCTCGCCCATGAGACCCACCTTGCCGCCACCGTAGACGAGCTGCCAGCCTCGCTGGCCGATGGCCGTGCCCAAGGCGCGCGCGGCGGCGGTGTATCCGGGCCGTGTGCCGTGGCGCGAGCCGCAGTACACGCAGATGCTCAGGGGGCTGGACGGGGGCTTCGGGTTCATCGGGCAGTGGCCTTGGGCGCGCGGTGGGGCGGGTACCAGGTGATCACGCGCGTGCGGCAGATCGCGTCGTGCAGGAACTGGCGGTCGGGGTGCAGGCGGGCGAGCGCGGCGTACACCAGCACCCAGGCCAGCAGCGCGCCCGTCACCGGCCCGCCGCCCTTGAGCCCCGCGAGCTGCGCGATGCCCAGCCCGGGCAGGAACCAGATCCACGCGAGCATGTAGCGCGCCAAGGCGCGCAGCGGGCGCAGCGGGTGGCCGTCGACCGTGACCACGCGCAGGTGCCAGGTCAGCATGGCCAGGGTCTGGCCGTTGCGGGTCCAGGAGATCACGAAGTACAGGCCCAGCACACCGAAGAGGAAGGCCTGCAGGCCGGCCGAGCCCACCAGCGCGTGCCGCTGCTGCGTGGCGACGCCGTAAGCCAGGCCTGCCAGCGCCACGATGCCAAAGACGAGCACGCCCTCGTAGGTGAAGGCGGCGAGGCGGCGGATCACGCCGGGAGTCGGCGCCCCGACGGTGCCGCCCGGGTTGGCGGGCGAACTCACGGCCGCGGCGCCGAAGCGGCCGGCGCGCTGCGCACCACCGCCGCCCCCTGGGGCCCGCGGCGGGGCAGCAGGGTGGCAGGGTCGACGAAGCCGGGCGTGGCCGCGATCTTGGGCAGGCCGTGCTGGATGGTGGCGGGGGGGAGCGATGTCTGGTTCATGGGCGAGGTGGTGGCACCCGACCGCGCCTGGTGCAGCGCGGTGGCGGCCGCGCGCTGGGGAGCGGCCGGCGCGGATTGCACCACGTTCGACTTGGCCCTCGGCGCCGAGGCCGATGCAGCCGGGCGCGCTGCTGGCCGGACGCGCTGCTCGGCCAGGCGCTGGCGCTCGGCCTCGGGCAGGGCCTGGTAGGCCTTCCAGGCGGCCTGGCGGTCTTCGGGCGATACCCGGCGAGCTTGCTGGAACTGCAGCCGCGCGCGGCGCCGCTGCTCCGGCGTCATGCGCACCCACTCGGCCATGCGTGCGTGCAGGCGCTGGCGCTCGGCGGCGTTCATGGTGGCGAAGCGCGAGGCCACTTCCAGCCACTTGGCCTGGCGCTCGGCGCTGAGCGACGCCCATTCGGCCTGCAGCGGATCGAGCGCCTGCTGCTGCGCCGGGTTCAGGCGTGCCCAGGCCACGCGTTCCACGGCCAGCGCCGTGCCACACAGCAGCAGCCCGGCCAGGGCCAGCGCCAGCCACCACCCGGCCCGGCGCGCGGCGGTGGCCGTTGCGATGGCGGGCTGTGCCGTCATCACGGTGCGGGCGTGGCCGGCGCGTCGAGCAGGAACTCGGCGAAGCCGGGGTCGGTGTAGGCCTCGGGCGGCAGGTCGTCGGCCAGCAGTGCGGCGTCGATGTCGGCCGCCACGGCGATCTGTTCCTGCGCCGCCCAGCGCTGGATGCCCACGAGGCCGGCCACCAGCACCAGCAGCGGCAGCAGCGCGGCGGCGCGCTGCCACCAGGGCACCGGCGAGCCGAAAGGCGGGCCTCCTGCGCCAAAGGCACCGCGGGTGGCCGCACCCAGCACGAGCGTGCCGGCCAGGCCCGGGTTGGCGGCGGCGGGCTGGGCGGCGGCGCGGGCCTGGCGCGCGCGCTCCAGCGCCACCTGCCGCGCAAAGCGCAGGCGCTCGGTGGTGTCTGCGGGCAACTCGGCCTGCGAGGCGGCGAGCGCACCCACCAGGCGCGCGGCCACGCGGGCCTGGAGCGCGTCGGTGTGGGGGCGCTGGCGGTTCATCGTCGGACTCCCTTGTCATGCAGGGCCTTGGCCAGGGCGTGGACGGCCCGCGAGCAGTGTGTCTTGACGCTGCCCTCGGAACAACCCATCACCGCCGCGGTTTCGGCCACGTCGAATTCTTCCCAGTAACGCAGGAGGAAGGCCTCCCGTTGACGCGCAGGCAGATCCTGCAGCGCCGCTTCGATCAACTTCAGCACCTGCGTGCGGTACACCGCATCCGAAGCACTTTCGGTGCCCAGCGTGTCGTCCAGCAGGTGCAGCGACTCCAGCAGGTCAAAATTGCCATCACCGTCGGCGTCGCCCTCGAAATCGCCCAGGTTCTGCAGCACGCCGGCGCGCACCTTCTCGCGGCGGAACCAGTCCAGCGTGGCGTTGGCCAGGATGCGCTGGAACAGCAGCGGCAGCTCGGCCGCGGGGCGCTCGGCGTACTTCTCCGCCAGGCGGATCATCGCGTCCTGCACGATGTCGAGCGCGGCGTCGTCGTTGCGCACGGCCCAGGCCGTGCGCTTGAAGGCGCGTCGTTCGACGCTCTGCAGGAAGTCGGCGAGTTCCTGGTCGGTGGCCAACAGGGGTGGGCGGCAAGCCGGGGCGCCCAACAGCAGGGCGGCCGGATTATCGCGGCGCCATCGCGTGGTGCGCCGCGCCGTCAGCCCCGGACAAGCCCGCGGTGCATAATCGCGGGCTCGCACAACGTTCTTTGAGGTGCGGACCCGGGCGGTGGATCGAAGATCCAGCGACGGGCCGCACCAGGTCTCGACGGCCTACCCAGGCCTCCTCCAGACCGCGCAGGCACCACATCCGCCTCACGAGGGCGCGAAGAGGTGCACCGATGGATTTTCGTCAGAGAAAACCTCAGAGGTTCAACATGGATCTGTCTGCCGCGGAAGTCAAGCGTGCCGCTTCGCCCGAAGTTCGCGCACAACCGTCTTCTCCCCCTTCCTCCACCGCTACCGGCGCCGAGATCAACGGCTCCGAGATCCTCGTCCGCTGCCTGCAGGCCGAGAACGTGCGCTACCTCTGGGGCTACCCCGGTGGCGCCGTGCTGTACATCTACGACGCGCTGTACAAGCAGAACACCATCGAGCACGTGCTGGTGCGCCACGAACAGGCCGCCATCCACGCCGCCGACGGCTACGCCCGTGCCACGGGCGAGGTGGGCGTCGCGCTGGTGACCTCGGGTCCGGGCGTCACGAATGCCATCACCGGCATCGCGACGGCCTACATGGACTCGATCCCGATGGTCATCATCACCGGCCAGGTGCCCACGCCCGCGATCGGCCTCGACGCCTTCCAGGAGTGCGACACGGTCGGCATCACGCGCCCCATCGTCAAGCACAACTTCCTTGTCAAGGACGTGCGCGACCTCGCGCTGACGATGAAGAAGGCCTTCCACATCGCCCGCACCGGCCGCCCCGGCCCCGTGGTGGTCGATGTGCCCAAGGACGTGTCGCTCAAGACCACGGCCTTCTCCTACCCCGACAAGGTGGAGATGCGCTCCTACAACCCCGTGCGCAAGGGCCATGGCGGGCAGATCCGCAAGGCCGTGCAGCTGCTGCTGGGTGCCAAGCGGCCCTACATCTACACCGGCGGCGGCGTCATCCTGGGCAACGCCAGCGCGGAACTGCGCGAGCTGGCCGACCTGCTGGGCTACCCCTGCACCAACACGCTCATGGGCCTGGGCGCGATCCGCGCCTCCGACCCCAAGTTCCTGGGCATGCTGGGCATGCACGGTACGTTTGAAGCCAACATGACCATGCAGCACTGCGACGTGCTGCTGGCCGTGGGTGCGCGCTTCGACGACCGCGTGATCGGCAACCCCAAGCACTTCGCGCAGAACGAGCGCAAGATCATCCACGTCGACATCGACCCCAGCAGCATCTCCAAGCGCGTGAAGGTCGACATCCCCATCGTCGGCGACGTGAAGGAAGTGCTGGTCGAGCTGATCGCGCAGATCCGCGAGGCGCAGGCCAAGCCCGACGCTGCGGCGCTGGGCGCCTGGTGGAGCCAGATCAACACCTGGCGCAAGCGCGACTGCCTGGCCTACAAGCACAGCACCGAGGTCATCAAGCCGCAGATGGTGGTCGAGAAGCTCTGGGAGCTGACCAAGGACCGCGACACCTACATCACGAGCGATGTCGGCCAGCACCAGATGTGGGCGGCGCAGTTCTACCGCTTTGAAGACCCGCGCCGCTGGATCAACTCCGGCGGCCTGGGCACCATGGGCGTGGGCCTGCCCTATGCCATGGGCATCAAGCTGGCCAAGCCCGAGAGCGACGTGTTCTGCATCACGGGCGAGGGCAGCATCCAGATGTGCATCCAGGAGCTCAGCACCTGCCAGCAGTACCGCACGCCGGTGAAGGTGGTGTCGCTGAACAACCGCTACCTGGGCATGGTGCGGCAGTGGCAGCAGCTCGACTACGGCGGCCGCTACTCGCACAGCTACATGGACGCGCTGCCCGACTTCGTCAAGCTGGCCGAGGCCTACGGCCACGTCGGCCTGCTGGTCGAGAAGCCGTCCGACGTGGAACCGGCGCTCCGCGAGGCCATCCGCCTCAAGGACCGCACCGTGTTCCTCGACGTGCGCACGGACCCCACCGAGAACGTCTGGCCGATGGTGCAGGCGGGCAAGGGCATCACCGAGATGCTGCTGGGCTCCGAAGACCTGTAAGCGCTGTTCCCCCCGCGGGCCGGCGGCAGCCGGCCCGTCTTTCACCCGATGCTGCGTGGCCAAGGGCCCGGGGTTACCGCCCCGACGTCTGAAGAGCGCGTGGCCAGGACATCCACCATGAAACACATCATCGCCGTGCTGCTCGAGAACGAGCCCGGTGCCTTGTCGCGCGTGGTCGCGCTGTTTTCCGCGCGCGGCTACAACATCGAAAGCCTCACGGTGGCGCCCACCGAGGACCCGAGCCTGTCGCGCATGACCATCGTCACCACGGGCAGCGACGAGGTGATCGAGCAGATCACCAAGCACCTGAACCGGCTCATCGAGGTCGTGAAGGTCGTCGACCTCACCGAGGCCAGCTACACCGAGCGCGAGCTGATGCTCGTGAAGGTGCGTGCCGTCGGCAAGGAGCGCGAGGAGATGAAGCGCATGGCCGACATCTTCCGCGGCCGCATCATCGACGTCACCGACAAGAGCTACACGCTGGAACTCACGGGCGATTCGTCCAAGCTCGACGCCTTCCTGCAGGCCATCGACCGCGCCGCCATCCTGGAGACCGTGCGCACGGGTGCCTCGGGCATCGGCCGCGGCGAACGCATCCTCCGCGTCTGAACGGCGCGCATCCCACACCCCATTTTTCTGGAGAGAGAACCATGAAGGTCTACTACGACAAGGACGCCGATCTCAGCCTCATCAAGGGCAAGAACGTCACCATCATCGGCTACGGCTCGCAGGGCCATGCGCACGCGCAGAACCTGTCCGACAGCGGCTGCAAGATCACGGTGGGCCTGCGCAAGGGCGGCGCCAGCTGGGCCAAGGTCGAGAAGGCCGGCATCAAGGTGGCCGAGGTGGCCGAGGCCGTGAAGGGCGCCGACGTGGTGATGATCCTGCTGCCTGACGAGCAGATCGCCACCGTCTACAAGAACGACGTCGAGCCGAACATCAAGCAGGGCGCGAGCCTGGCCTTCGCGCACGGCTTCAACGTGCACTATGGTCAGGTCGTGCCGCGCGAGGACCTCGACGTGTGGATGGTGGCCCCCAAGGCCCCGGGTCACACCGTGCGCAACACTTACACGCAGGGTGGCGGCGTGCCGCACCTGATCGCCGTGCACGCCGACAAGTCGGGCAAGGCGCGTGACCTGGCCCTGAGCTACGCCGCGGCCAACGGCGGCGGCAAGGCCGGCATCATCGAGACCAACTTCCGCGAGGAGACCGAGACCGACCTGTTCGGCGAGCAGGCGGTGCTGTGCGGCGGCACGGTCGAACTCATCAAGGCCGGCTACGAGACGCTGGTGGAAGCCGGCTACGCGCCCGAGATGGCCTACTTCGAGTGCCTGCACGAGCTGAAGCTGATCGTCGACCTCATCTACGAGGGCGGCATCGCGAACATGAACTACTCGATCTCCAACAACGCGGAGTACGGCGAGTACGTCACGGGCCCGAAGATCGTCACCGAAGAGACGAAGAAGGCCATGCGCCAGGCCCTCAAGGACATCCAGACCGGCGAGTACGCCAAGAGCTTCATCCTCGAGAACAAGGCCGGCGCGCCCACGCTGATCAGCCGCCGCCGCCTGACCAGCGAGCACAGCATCGAGGTCGTGGGCGAGAAGCTGCGCGCCATGATGCCGTGGATCAAGGCCAACAAGCTGGTCGACAAGAGCCGCAACTGACGTGGGCGCCCCGGGGTCTCCCGGGGCGCTATCCTCGCGCCCCGTGAACGACGACCCCAACCCCCACGCCGACGACGAGCCCGCGCCGCTGCCCCCGCGGCGCCGCGGCATCTACGTCCTGCCCAATGCCATCACGCTGGCGGCGCTGTTCTCGGCCTTCTACGGCATCGTGATGGCCATCAACGGCCGCTTCGAGGCCGCCTGCATCGCCATCTTCGTGGCCGCGGTGCTCGACAGCCTGGACGGGCGAGTGGCCCGCATGACGAACTCGCAGAGCGCGTTTGGCGAGCAGATGGACAGCCTGTCCGACATGGTCGCCTTCGGCGCCGCGCCCGCGCTCATCATGTACCAGTGGGCGCTGCAGGACCTGGGCCGCCTGGGCTGGATCCCCGCCTTCGTCTACATCGCCGGTGCCGCGCTGCGCCTGGCGCGCTTCAACGTCAACATCGGCGTCGTCGACAAGCGCTTCTTCCAGGGCCTGCCCAGCCCGGCCGCGGCGGCACTCGTCATCGGTTTCATCTGGGTCATGGACGACTCGGGCTTCAAGGGCGTGAGCCGCATCGACTGGATCGAGTGGTCGGCCTTCGCGATCACGCTGTACGCGGGCCTGTCGATGGTGACCAACGCGCCGTTCTACAGCTTCAAGGTCTGGGGCGGCCGGCGCACGGTGCCGTTTGCGGTGCTGATCGCCGTGATGCTGGTGATCGCGCTCGTTGCGCTCGACCCGCCCAAGGTGCTGTTCGGCATCTTCTGCCTGTACGCGCTGTCGGGTTACGCGGTCTACGCCTGGCGCAAGTTCAAGGGCAAGCCGGCCAGCGTGCTGGCGCTGTCCACCGACGAGCCCGACGAAAAGGGCCTTCATCCCTGATTCGGCGCGCTGCCGCTGCGTGCTACATTCCGCCCATGTCGTCGTTCAAGACCGTCTCGCTAGACCTAGGCACCGCGCTGCGGCTGCCCTGATCGAACGCGACCGTCTCTACCGAACGAACGCACCCGGTTCCCCCCGATCAACGGCCCGCCAGCGCACAGCAGCGGGCCGTTTGTCTTTCTGTCCCTCTTCCCGAAGCTGCGTGCGCACCGCAACCCCCGCAAAGGCACGACCATGACCGACAAGCTCATCATCTTCGACACCACGCTGCGCGACGGCGAACAAAGCCCCGGCGCTTCGATGACGCGCGACGAGAAGCTGCGCATCGCGCGCCAGCTCGAGCGCCTGAAGGTCGACGTCATCGAGGCCGGCTTCGCGGCCAGCAGCAACGGCGACTTCGAGGCCGTGCGCGCCATCGCGCAGGCCATCAAGGACAGCACGGTGTGCTCGCTGGCCCGCGCGAACGACCGCGACATCGGCCGCGCCGCCGAGGCGCTGAAGGGCGCAGCGCGTTCGCGCATCCACACCTTCATCGCCACCAGCGAGCTGCACATGGAGAAGAAGCTGCGCATGACACGCGAGCAGGTGCTGGAGCAGGCCAAGCTCGCCGTGCGCTTTGCGCGCCAGCACTGCGACGACATCGAGTTCAGCCCGGAAGACGGCTACCGCAGCGACCCCGACTTCCTGTGCCGCGTGCTCGAGGCCGTGATCGCCGAGGGTGCGACCACCATCAACATCCCGGACACCGTGGGCTACGCCGTGCCCGAGCTGTACGGCGAGTTCATCCGCAGCCTGCGCGAGCGCATCCCCAACAGCGCGCGTGCCATCTGGAGCGTGCACTGCCACAACGACCTGGGCATGGCGGTGGCCAACTCGCTGGCCGGCGTCAAGATCGGCGGCGCACGGCAGGTGGAGTGCACCATCAACGGCCTGGGCGAGCGCGCCGGCAACTGCAGCCTGGAAGAGATCGTGATGGCCGTGAAGACACGGCGCGACTACTTCGGGCTCGAGCTCGGCATCGACACCTCCCAGATCGTGCCGGCCAGCCGCATGGTCAGCCAGACCACGGGTTTCGTGGTGCAGCCCAACAAGGCCGTGGTCGGCGCCAACGCGTTTGCGCATGCCAGCGGCATCCACCAGGACGGCGTGCTCAAGGCGCGCGACACCTACGAGATCATGCGCGCCGAAGACGTGGGCTGGGCGGCCAACAAGATCGTGCTGGGCAAGCTCAGCGGCCGCAACGCCTTCAAGCAGCGGCTGCAGGAACTGGGCATCGAGATGGCCTCGGAGGCCGAGATCAACGCCGCCTTCATGCGCTTCAAGGACCTGGCCGACCGCAAGGCCGAGATCTTCGACGAGGACATCATCGCGCTGGCCAGCGACGAAAGCGTGACGGCCGAGCAGGAGCACTACCGCCTTCTGTCGCTCGCCCAGCACAGCGAAACCGGCGAGCGCCCCCACGCCCGCGTCGCCTTCGCCGCCGGCCCCACCGAGCACCACGCCGAAAGCGACGGCAACGGCCCGGTCGACGCCAGCCTCAAGGCCATCGAGTCCCAGGTGAAGAGTGGCGCCGAGATGGTGCTGTATTCGGTGAATGCCATCACCAGCGGCTCGACAGAATCGCAGGGCGAGGTCACCGTGCGGCTGCAGCACGGTGGCCGCGTGGTCAACGGCGTGGGGGCCGATCCCGACATCGTCGTCGCCTCGGCCAAGGCCTACCTGGCGGCGCTGAACAAGCTGCACAGCAAGGCCGAACGGGTGGCGGCGCAGGGCTGAGGCCTCCGGGCCGCCCCACACCGGGCCAGGGGCCTGGGCGGGCACTTTAGGAAACGCCTGCAAGCATTTGATATTGCCGGCGTTTTCGGGTGTCGACTACACTGCGGCGCATCCGGTATGGGGCATTCATGGGACTGACACCGATCGACACGCTGACGCGGGGCGTCCTCGGGGCGCTGGCCCTGGTGCTGGCCACCGCGCTGCCGCTGGCACCGGGCGCCGCGGAGGCCTCCACCGCCAAGAAGCCCACCAGCACGGCGGCCAGCAAGGGCAAGCCCCGTGCACAGGCCACGGCCAAGCCCCGCTCGGGCGCCAAGGCCAAGCCGCGCGCCGGTGCCCGCAAGGCCGGCACCCGGGCCAAGAAGCAGCGCGTCGTGCGGCGGCCGCCGTCGGTGGGCCAGCTCACCGGACTCCACGCCACCGAAGACCCTTTGTCGCTGCGCTCCAGCGTCGCGCTCGTGGTCGACCAGGAGACCGACGAGGTCCTGTTCAGCAAGAACCCCGAAGCGGTGCTGCCCATCGCCTCCATCACCAAGCTCATGACCGCGCTGGTGGTGGTGGACGCCGGGCTGTCGCTCGACGAGACGCTCGTGGTGTCGCAGGACGACGTGCGCGGCACCGTGGGCAGCCGCGCGCGCTCCAAGCTGCGGCCCGGCACGCGCCTCACGCGAGGCGAGCTCATGCACCTGTCGCTGATGTCGTCGGAGAACCGCGCCGCCTACGCGCTGGGCCGCACCTACCCGGGTGGCCTCAGCGCCTTCGTGCGCGCGATGAACCGCAAGGCCGCCGAGCTCGGCATGAGCGACACGCGCTACGTGGAGCCCACGGGCCTGTCGGCCGACAACCGCAGCAGCGCCGTCGACCTGGCGCGCCTCGTGAAGGCGGCGTCGGAGCACCCGGTGATCCGCGACCTCTCCACCTCGCTGCATGCCGTGCTGCCCGTGGGCCCGAAGCCGCGGCCGGTGGAGTTCCGCAACACCAACGGCCTCGTGCACAACCCGGCCTGGGACATCGGCCTGCAGAAGACCGGCTTCATTTCCGCCGCGGGCCGTTGCGTGGTGATGCAGGCCGAGCTTGCCGGCCGCCAGCTGATCATGGTGCTGCTCGATTCCGCCGGCCGCTACTCGCGCATCGGCGACGCCGAGCGGCTGCGCCAATGGCTGTCGGAGCAGACGCTGCTGCCGCTGTTCGGCCGCCGTGCCGCGCCGCTGCCGCCGCCGCCGGCCCCAGTGCCGCCGCTGCCCAGCGTGCGCTCGGGGCCCTTGCCCAGCGTGCAGTTGCTGCCCGCGTCGCTGCCGCCCGTGTCGCTGGCGCTGCCCACGGCGTCCGCCGTTGCGACGCCCGGGGTGCCGCTGATCGACCCGGCCAAGCCCTGGGTCCAGGTGCCCGCGCTGCCGCTCACCCTGTCGGGCCCGGCGCCCGAGCCGCTGGTTCAGCCGCGGTAACCCAGGGCCTGCGAGATCTGCCGGGCCGTGGCGCGCACGCGCTCGGCCCAGCCCTCCTCCAGGCGGTCGGAGGGCGCGGAGATCGAAAGCCCCGCCACCAGCCGTGCCTGGTCGTCGTAGATGCCCGCCGCGATGCAGCGCACCCCGAGTTCCAGCTCCTCGTCGTCGCGCGCGATGCCGCCTGTCCGCACCTGGGTCAGCTCGCGTTCCAGCCGCGGCAGATCGGTGATGCTGTTGCGCGTGTGGCCGGCCAGGCCCGTGCGCGCCGCGTAGGCGCGCACCCGCGCGGGCTCGTCGTGCGCCAGAAACAGCTTGCCCACCGACGTGAGGTGCAGCGGCGCGCGCCCGCCCACCGCGCGCACCACCTGCATGCCCGAGCGCTCGCTGTAGGCACGCTCGATGTAGACGATCTCGTCGGCCTGGCGCATCGAGAGGTTGACGGCCTGGTGCGTGAGCTTGTGCAGCTCGCGCATGGGCGCCAGCGCCGCCTCGCGCACGTCGAGCCGTTCCTTCACCAGGTTGCCCAGCTCGAGCAGCCGCATGCCCAGGCGGTAGGTGCCGGCCTGCGGGCGCTCGACGTAGCGGCCGATGGTCAGGTCGTTGAGGATGCGGTGCGCGGTGGACGGGTGCAGGCCGCTGCGCTCGCTGATGTCCTTGAGGCTCAGCGCTTCGTCGGCGGTGGCCAGCAGGTCGAGCAGCAGGAAGGCGCGTTCGAGCACCTGGATCGTGGGCGTGGTCGGTGGCGTGGCGGTCATGGGCGTGCAGACGGTGGGTGAATTTTGCATGGCGGAACCGCCAGCGGCAATCCGGAAGGCGCTGCGGTGGGCGCTGCTGATCGCGGGGCTGGCCGGGGCCTGGTCGCCGGTGCAGGGCGCGGGGGCGCTGGCGCCCGCCGGGTCGTTGCCGGGGGCGTCGGCGGGCGTCGGCCCGGCCGCAGCGATGGCCAGCGGCCAGGCCAGTGCCCCGGCCAGTGCGTTGGCCGATGGCTTGGCGGGCCCGCCACCGCGCCGTTGGATCCCGGTGCCGCGGCTGCGCGGGCGGCTCACGGCGGCCGACCTCGGGCTGGTCGTGAACACCGCCGACCCCTACTCGGTGGCCGTCGGTGAGCACTACGCCGCCGCACGCGGGCTGTCGCCCGAGCAGGTGCTGCGCATCGCGCTGCCGATTGGGCCGCATCTCCCGCCCGAGGACTTCGAGCGCCTGCGCGAGGCCATCGAGGCGCACTTCGGCCCGCGCACCCAGGCCCTGGCCCTGGCCTGGGTGGCGCCCTATGCCGTGGCCTGCAACTCGATCACGGGTGCGCTCGCGCTGGGCCTGGACCTCGGGCTCTGCAGCAACAGCTGCGGCCGCTCGCGCAGCTCGGGCTGGTTCAACGCCGCCTCGCACCGGCCGTTGCAGGTGCCGGGCTGGCGCCCGTCGATGCTGCTGGCCGCGCCTTCGGTCGA
>Ga0209278_1001500_pt1 | contig 14079 bp, 10 predicted proteins | sample JI81BgreenDNA_FD_187504 | JGI IMG/M metagenome (GOLD analysis project Ga0209278, IMG submission 187504) | Wastewater effluent complex algal communities from Wisconsin, to seasonally profile nutrient transformation and Carbon sequestration -... | ecosystem: Engineered > WWTP > Effluent > Algae... | reverse complement strand
TTATATTTTGTAGGTATACACGGTTCTTGTTTGCAAGAATAAGACCATAATAAAGGACTAATACATAAAATATAAAGTAGTAGTTTCATAATTTATATATGCTTAGCTTTTGATAAAATTATTTTAAAACTTCTACCCAACCATTGCATTTCACTCCTGAAGGTGAAACAAGTAAATAATAATACAAGCCATTGACGACATCTTTTCCCCAATCATTTTTATAATTATCTGATTTAAAGACTCTTTTTCCCCACCTGTTCCAAACTTCTAATTTAGAGTTCGTTTCAGCTACTTCAAATGTATCATTGATACCATCATTGTTGGGTGTAATGGCGTTGGGTGGTTGGATTGGAGGAGCAGGTATGCTGACAGTTTTCTTGACAACTGTATTACAGCCATTTGGATTAAGAGCTGTAAGGGTAACAGTATAATCTTTGTTGGGTTCTTTATAAATATACTCTTGAGGATGAGTACCTTCTAAAACTGTTCCATCACCCATATCCCAAGTAAATCGGACAAATTTCGCTGTATCTAAGGTGGTAGGCAAATTTAATTGAACACGATAGGGAGTGTTACAATCTTTGAGTAATTTAAAGGTGAAATCGGCTGTAAGAACAGGCAAAACAATTACTTTTACTTTTTGATCTAATCTACATTTGTCATTCACGAAGGTAATAGTGTATGTTGTTGTCTGTGTTGGAGATGCAATAGGGTTGGCAATATTTGGATTGCTTAAACCTGTGGTAGGTGTCCACTGATACGAATATGCACCACTTGCTTGCAATTGAATACTTTCTCCTCTACAAATTTGTACACTATCATTTGTTTGGAAATTGGGTATAATAATATTAAGATTTTGAATGGCTTGATCTGTTTGATTACAATTGGTAACACTTAATCTAACTTTATAATTTCCAGCAATCGTAAATGTATAAAAAAAGTCTTTATCTGTATTCTGAGAGAAAATTACATTATTTCCTGCATCTAAAATTTCCCATAAAAAGTCATCAGCATCTAAACCTGTAAATTTGAATAACAGTCTTTTTTCACATGTTTCCGTACCACTCACAATAATTTGTGAGTTCTTGGGGTTCACCATATCGAAGTCAGCACTCACATTAAGCTTAAACTTAAAAACGGCATTATTACAATTACTACTGTTATTAGATGTTGACCAAGCTCCTGCTGTTGTTGGAAAACCTTGTGTAGCTCCACACGATGCACAAGTAGAATGGTAGATAATTCCATTTTTAGCAAAACGACTGGTTCCACCATCCACATGATCGCCTACTTCGTTGCTCGAGTTTTCACCAAAAAAAGTACCATATAGAAGTTTTTCCATGTTCTTTTTATAAACAGCAATGTAAAAATCACGACCATTGACAGTTGTACGTCTATAGGCATCTACTGTTGTTGGCATATTTCGAACATCACTGCCTGTTCCATTCAGAGACGTTCCGCCCCAACCTGCAATATAAATATTATTACAGTTGTTTTCAGTGACTACCAAAAAGGCTGTAGGCGAAATATCTGGATTACCATCGCCACCACCAATACGTGTACTCCAACGACTAGTTGTTAAATCTGGACTTATTTTATGAATAAACTGTCCACTATTAGGGTTATTATAAACTCCAATAGAAATAGGATAATTTCCAAATGTCTGTCCAAAAGCATAAACTTCTTGGTCAGAATCTAAATCTATAAAAAATGCCATATCAGCGGCACTAGTGCCTAAATAAGTTGTGGCAATAAGGGTTCCTGTTGCATCAAATTTGGCAATAAATCCATCATCACCACCTAACGCAATTGGATGAAGACTACCTGTGGTAGCAGATAAATTATTACTGGTTGTTCCTCCACCTACAAAAACCTCATTGGCAGAATTTGTTTGAATGGATAAAGCAATATCCAGACCATTACCTCCAAAATACTGCCCCCAAGTAATATTGAGAGTATTATCCATTTTGATCACTAAGCCATCAGATGTGCCACTTAGAGTATTTGAGCCAGTCAGTACAGGGATAGTAGCTGAACGAGTTGTAGAAGCTATGTATACATTATCAAGGGCATCTACATATACATCACCTCTAAGTTCATCGCCATAATTGTGAATGGTTGTTCCTCCAGAAGGTTTTAAACCATCATTCCCTGTTCCTCCAATCAAGCGTGAAGCATTGAGCGTTCCGTTGGCATTTAGTTTGGTAACAAATATATCACTGCCATTAGAATAAGAAATACTCACGACTGTAGTTGCGACTCCCCCTTGAAATGTACTTCCCAATGTAGTTGGGAAATTGGTTGAACTAGTTGTTCCAAAAATTAATAATCGGTTTTGATTATCTACCACCAAGCTGTGTGGAATTTCAGAATCAGAGCCACCAATAAAGGTAAGTTGTTGTAATGTAGTGCCTGTGGCATTGTACTTAAATATACCAACATCGGTAAGTCCACCAAAACCATCATTAGGAGAGCCTATCGTGGTTGCTCCTGTAAAGTTTGGAAAATTTAAACCAAAAAGAGTTGAGCCAGAATATAAATTCTCAGCAGCATCAAAAGTGGCTGTATTTCCCCAATTGTCAGACGAACCACCCGAATAAGTAGAAAAAACCAGTTCAGGGTCTATAATAAGAGGGTAATCTTTGTTGTAACCTTTTGGAAAATAAAAACTTACTATATTGTTTTGTAGAACAAAATTTGTTTTTATTTCTACTTTTTTTCTTCCAATTATTTGATAACTGACTGGCTTTTTCTCATAAATTTTACCTACAGAAGTGCTAATTTCGAGTGTTCCATCAGGTAAAATCATCATTTTATCTGCATAATTGTAATGCAGTTTAATCTGTTTGGGATTAGCATCTTTTTCGACTGTGATTTCATATTTAAGAGATTGTTCTTTTCTAAATAAATGATAGCTAATACCCTGATATATATTGGGATAGTAAACTTCTTCAAAGCCTTTTACATCACTTGCCCAATGTTTTCTATCACCTACATAATAATGATAATTGGTTGGTGTGTTTTTTTTTGATTGAACATTTACAGGATTTGCTCCTAAAAATTCTACTACAAAACTATGAGCTTTAATACCTTGCTGTTTTTCATACACAGCATATTCAGGGTGATTTTTATAAACTTCTTTGTGTTTGTGATAAGCCAATGCTTTTCCATCATAAAAACTATACTGGAGGGCGTTGTTATAAACAAATAGAAAGCCTGAAGGTAAATCAGCTCGAAAACGAATATCTTTTTCCCACTGATTTTTGTTTTCAATAAACGAAATTCCTTGTGTTTGCGTTTGATTAGTATGTTGCCCAAAAACAAGGAATTGTATAAAAATACAGATTGTAGTAAAAGAGAATTTAAGCATAAAACTAAATTTTTATTCTACACGAATTTATAGATAATTTATATAAAATCAATATCGTCCAAACTTAAACTTTTATAAAACCACAATGCAACGCATCAAAGGTATTCCTTTCTCTGAAACAAAAGCATTTTCCAAGACTTTTTTAGACTATATCACACAACAAGATTCTCTAAAAGAGTTTTATCAGTACTCACCCACCATAGAAAGTTTTGGAGAAATCTTGAAGAAAAAACAATTTTCAGATGCTCAAAGAAAAAACTTGCAAACAGCTCTCAAAGAGCAATATAAAGACCTCAAAATCTCTGAAAATACTCAAAAAAATATAGAGTTATTGCAAGACACTAAAACTTTTACAGTAACAACAGCTCATCAGCCTCTTATATTTTTTGGGGAATTGTATTTTGTGTATAAAATATTGACAGTCATTAAATTAGCAGCAAATTTAAAAGAAACATTTCCTGAGTATAATTTTGTACCTGTGTACTGGATGGGTTCAGAAGATCACGATTTTGCAGAAATTAGCCACTTTAGACTTTTTGGCAAAAAATATCAATGGGAAACTACCCAAAAAGGAGCTGTAGGAAGAATGAATTTAGAGGGGATAGAAGCTATTTTTCAAGAATTACCTGAAAAAGTTCATTTATTTGAAACAGCTTATACCCAAAATACAAGTCTTGCAAAAGCTACACAATGGACTGTAAATGAAATGTTTGGAGATAAAGGGGTTGTTGTGATTGATGGAGATAGCCCTATTCTTAAAAAAAATCTGATTCCTGTAATTCAAAACGAACTCATTACTCAAAAATCAGGGGATATTGTTAGAGAAGCTTCTGAGAAGCTGGAGAATATGGGTTACAAAGCACAAGTAAACCCAAGAAATATTAATTTGTTTTACTTAGATGAAAATACAAGAGAACGGATAGAACTGATAGATAATCAGTATCATGTGGTAAATACAGATTTATATTTTTCGGAGAAAGATATATTGCAAATGGCAGAAGAAACACCTGAAATGTTTAGCCCGAATGCTGTACTCAGACCTGTATATCAAGAACTTTGTATTCCTAATTTAGCGTACATAGGCGGACCTGGCGAAATAGCTTACTGGCTACAACTGAAAAACGTTTTTGAATATTTAAGTATTCAAAAGGTTGATAATCTGCAATATCCAATTCTTTTTCCTCGTACATTTGCCTTGATGTTACAAGGTAATCAACAACAAAAAATTGAAAAGTTAGGCTTAAAAATTGAAGACTTATTTTTGGATGAGATAACCTTAAAAAAATATTTTGTTGAAAAAAATACCACCAACAATTTTCGTTTAAATCAAGAAATAGAAGAGTTTCAGGAAATATTCAAAAAGATTCAACAAAAGGCTTTACAAATAGACAAATCGTTGGAAGGAGCTATTGCTGCTGAAGAACAAAAAACGGTCAAATCGCTAGAAAACTTAGAAAAACGCCTTCAGAAAGCCGAAGAACGTAACCAAGAAACCCAAATTACACAGGTTTTAGGGATAAAAGAAAAGTTGTTTCCTAATGGAGCATTACAAGAAAGAACAGATAATTTCTTGAATTTTTATTTAAACAACCCTCAATGGCTTGATAATGTGCATGATTTGATTGATCCTTGGGATTTTAATTTCCAGATAATAGGGCTTTTTTAAATTCTTTTTAGAAAAGAAAAACTATTTGGCATAATTTTCGTAAATTGATGCAATAAAACTAACTTATTTCTTATGAAAAAGATACTTACTTTTTTAGGTGTTCTATTTGCAGGAAGCCTGATGGCTCAATCTCTTGCTCCATATCAAAAACAAATAACAGTTACCAAAGGTGATGCAAAAGTTAATGTAGATTCTTGGGCTGCAAATGTTGAAAGAGGCTCTGAGGATGAATTGAAAGATGCATTTGAAGACTATATGAGTAAAAACTTCAAATTAAAAACAAAAAAGAATGGTAAACATGGAATAATTGTCCCAGAAGCAAATTTACCACAGGTTACTACTCGTAGAGGTGATGTGTACGTTCTATTTTCGAGCGAAACAGGAAAACCTGAAATGGCTGTTGCATTCATGATGGGTTATGATATTTACCTCAATAGCAAAGAGAATCCACAAGAAATGGATAGATTGAAAGAGTTTTTTGCAAATTTCTTGATGAGCCACTACAAAGGTTTTTACGAAAAACAAATCAGAGAAAAAGAAAAAGTATTGAAAGATTTGAAAGGACAAATGGCTGATAATGATAAAAAAGCAAAAGGTTTACAAAAAGATATAGAAAGCAATCAGAAAAAAATATCTAAAGAAAAAGATCAGTTGAAGAAGACAGAGATTGAAAATAAAAATGTGGCTGCTCGCCGTCAGATAGATGCATTAAACGAAATGAATGCAAATATCAACAAACAAGTAACTAATTACGAAAAAGAAATAGCTGATATTAAAGTTCAAATCGCAAATATTGGTAAATAATTTTGCAGGATTCTGTTTTTTTTGATTATTTGCCAACATCTTTTAACAAAAATATGGTTATGAAAAAAATTGTTTTATCTATTGCATTCGCTTTAATCAGTTTAGCAACATTTGCTCAAGATGATACTGGGTTTAAATTAGGGTTTAAAATAGGAACACCTATTGCCTTTAATAGTGTAAAAGCTACAGAAAATGGCATAGATGCAGGTTCTAATGGCTCAAGCCTTCGTTTTATGGCTGGTCCTATTGCTGATATTGTTTGGACTGAGCGTTATGCCTTAACAACTGGTATATTGTTTACTACTAAGCAGGCAAATTATACTGCTACAGACCAACTTACTGGATCTACGCTTAATGAAAAATATGGTTTACAATATATTCAAATCCCTGTAGGTTTGAAGTTGTTTACTGACGAACTTTTCACAAATGGTAAAGGTTATGTAAATTTTGGCGTGCAACCTGAAATTTTAGTAGGAAATAGCAGAAAATCTGGTAATTATGCTGATGGGCTAGGCAGAAATGCTAGTTTCGTTAAGAAGTTTAACCCTCTTGATTTTGGAATGTTTATTGGTGCTGGTGTTGAATACCAATTGGGTAACAACCCTGTTTTTGCAGGAATTGGATATCAACGTTCATTTATCAATACAGTAAATGAATTGGATGGAACAGCAACAAATTTCCTTTCTATCAAACAAAATTTATTTGTAATTGAGTTTGGTATTAAATTATAATCAAATACAATCTTGAAAAAAAAAGCCTTGAATTATTCAAGGCTTTTTTTGTTTTGTACAACCCATTCAATAGTGTCGTGGAGTGGGCGAAACTGAAAATCGGGTAAAAATGTATGAATTTTATGATTTCGATAAATAAAATGCATTTGTGATACTTTGGCTGTTTCTTTGCTGATAAGAGGTGGTTTTCGTGTAAATAAAGAAGCTACAGAGCTAGCTCGCCAAGCAATTTCAGCTAATAAAGGTGTAACTGGAATAGAAGGAGCTTTTCTTCCCATAGCATGTGCTATTCTATCAAATAGACTTTTGTATAAGATATTTCCCGCACTCATCACAAATCTTTCAGATTGGATGTCATTCTCAGCCATTTGTACTGCTACTTGAGCAATATCTCTTACATCTACATAATTGACACTACCCGTAGGATACATTTTTTTTCCATCTGCCACATACTTAAATAATTGTAAGCTTGTTCTGCTCCAATCACCAGCCCCAAAAACCAAAGAAGGATTTAAAATAACAGCCTTCATTCCTTCACTAATACCTCGCCAAACTTCCAATTCTGCTAAATATTTTGATTCTGCATATACTGTATTAAGTTCTGACTCTTCCCATTTGCTGTGTTCATCTATTTCTACTTCACCTTTTTTTCTTCCTAAAGAAGCAATGGAACTGATATGGATGAGTTTTTTTACATTTTTTTCTAAACAAATATTGACAATATTGGCTGTACCTTCTACATTTACCTGAAACATTTGTTTTTTATCTTTTGCTTGAAAAGACACCAAAGCAGCAGCATGTACGACAATATCTTCAGGTTCAATATATTGATCTAAGGCAACAATATCTAAAATATCTCCTTCTACCCAATTAATTTTATCTTCCCATTCTTTCACCCAAGAAGTATCAGCATTTTTTCTTTTCAAGGCTTTGATGGTATAACCAGCATCAGCAAAATATTTGGCTATATAACTTCCTACAAGCCCAGTTGCTCCAGTGATAAAAACTTGTTTCATATAGTTTTGCAAGAGTATTATTGAAAATTACAACAAAGATACACGAACTTGTGAATTGATTTGTTAAATTTGTAGTTATTTATAATGATTCTAACTTGATTTATTTTGAAAACTATTCAATTGGCTTTTTCTCGTTTAGTATTTTACTATCAATTGGCTATTGAGTCTTTGATGGAGAGGCAATTGCGTATGTTATTGGCAGGTTTGGGAGTTATGTTTGGAGTAGCTTCAGTGGTTGCAATGCTTGCAGTTGGTAAAGGTGCAAAACAAGAAATCTTATCTCAGTTAAAATTAATAGGTGGAAATAGTATTGTTATAAAACCTCTTCAGAATACACAAAATAAAGTGAATTTCACGAAACCATCTCGAGGATTGTGTCTTCAAGATGCTCAAAACATGAAAGAAGTATTCCCTAATCTAGCGTTTATAAGCCCAGAAATTTCTTTGAAAACCTTGGTGGTTGCAGAACAAAAATGGTTGCAAACCGCATTGTATGGTGTAGAGAATAGCTATTTTGAAATTATAGGATTGAAATGTAAAAAGGGGAGTCTTTTTAGTAAAAACCATATACTTGGAGCAGAAGCCATTTGCGTTATAGGAAGCAGTTTAGAAGCTAAACTTTTTGGAGGGAAATCTGCTTTAGGGCAATATATCCGTTGTGATGATCAATGGCTCAAAATAGTAGGAGTTTTAGATACTCAACCTGTTATTACTACCAATTTTGAAAACTTGGGTATTCATAACACCAATAGTTCGGTTTATGTACCTATTACAAGTCTTATCAGACGATTTAATTATAAAAAAAATAATAAGTCAGAACAAAATATCCATCAACTTACAAGACTAGTTGTTCAGGTGGAAGATGCTGTAAAATTAGTTAAAACTGCAGAAACAATACAAGCAATCTTAATGCGTTTACACAATGGACAACCAGATTTTGATGTGATTGTACCTGAGCAAATACTAAAAGAGCGTCAGAAAACACAAGAAATGTTAAATTATGTTTTGGGAGCTATTGCAGGTATCTCGTTACTGATAGGAGGGATAGGTATCATGAATATCATGCTGACATCTGTTTTGGAAAGAACCAAAGAAATAGGCATCCGAAAAGTTGTTGGAGCAACAGAAGTTGATATCAGAAATCAGTTTTTGGTTGAAGCAATAGTGATTTGCCTTTTAGGTGGTTTAGCAGGTATTTTAACAGGGTTTTTCATTTCTTGGGTGATTCACTTGACTATGGAAATCAATATTCTGATAGAATGGACTTTTACTTTGGGAGCTTTTTTGATAACAATTTTTATAGGAATAGCGTTTGGATGGTATCCTGCAAAACAAGCGTCTATTCAAACACCACACGACCTTTTGAGATATGAGTAAAAATAATCTTACACAAATTGTACAATTACATAAGTTGCCACAAGGAGTAAAAGCTATAGTTCGAAAATTTAATAGAGAAGATATTTTCCTCAAAACACTGGAAATGGGCATGTTACCTAACACAATCATTGAACTGGTGGGTATAGCTCCTTTAGGAGATCCTATTTGTGTAAAGGTATTAGAAACATTGCTTTCTATACGAAAATCGGAAGCAGAACATATAGAAGTAGAAATAATCAATGAGCTATAAATGATGAACAATGAATGATAGAAATACTCATGTTCTTTTTCTAAAACCTGATTATCTCATTTAAAAATTAGTATTATATAATTGACCATTAAAATAAAATTACGTGAAAATTGCATTGATAGGCAACCCCAATAGTGGGAAAAGTTCTTTGTTTAATCAACTTACAGGGCTGAACCAAAAAGTAGCTAATTTTGCGGGGGTAACAGTTGAAAAAAAAATAGGTTTTTGTGTATTATCTAACAAAGAAAAAGCCCAAATTATAGATTTACCAGGGACATACAGCTTATATCCCAAGTCGTTGGACGAACAGGTTGTTTTAGACTTTCTTTTAGATAATCAAAATATCGAAAAACCCGATTTAATACTTGTAGTAGCGGATGCTTCAAATCTACAACGCAATTTATTACTATTTGAAGAGATAAGAGATATAGGTGTTCCAACACTTCTTATACTCAATATGATAGATGTTGCCAAACAAGGTGGCTGGGAAATTGACATCAAAAAATTGGAAGGTTTGTTAGGTGTTCCTGTTGTAGCTACCAATGCTCGAAAAGGAGAAGGAATAATAGAGCTAAAAACAGCAATTATAGAAACAGTAAAAAATACTCATCAACCACAATTATTAGAATCTCTTTCTAATCACGAAAAACTTATCCAAGAAGTACAACAAAAATTCGATTTGCAAAATATTTATATTGCTAATTTGTACTTACATCATTACGAACGATTACACTTCCTTTCCAAAGAGGATAAAGAATATTTGCAGAAGCAACAAATTCAATATCAGTTTAATAGTTTATCATTACAAGCCCAAGAAACACTTGAACGATTTGATAAAATAGGCTCTGTCATTGCCAAAACAACACAGAAATACGAAAAAGAACATAATCCCTTACGTATTACTCAAAAAATAGATAAAGTTTTGTTACATCCTGTTTGGGGCTATGCTATTTTCTTGGGTGTGTTACTTTTGATGTTTAATGCTATTTTTAAATGGGCTGAACTGCCTATGACATTCATTGAAAACCAAACAGCTAATTTACAGGAAATTATCAAAAATAATTTACCTGATAGCTGGTTTACAAAATTGTTTGCAGATGGCGTGATTGCAGGTATTGGTTCTGTGGTAGTTTTTATACCTCAAATAGCACTTCTTTTTGCTTTTATTGCTATTTTGGAAGAATCGGGTTATATGGTACGAGCCATGATTATCATGGATAAACTCATGCGTAAATTTGGTTTAAATGGCAAAAGTGTTGTTCCTCTTATTTCGGGAGTAGCTTGTGCCATACCAGCCATTATGGCAACTCGTAACATTGATAACCGGAAAGAGCGTTTGATAACTATTTTGATAACGCCTCTGATGAGTTGTTCGGCTCGGTTACCTATTTATACAGTCATGATAGCCTTGATTGTTCCATCTGAAAATGCTTTTTGGTTCATTAGTTGGCAAGCATTGGCTCTTTTAGCCATGTACTTATTAGGAATACTCATGGCTCTTGTGGCGAGCATTATTTTGTCCAAACTGCTTAAACATCAGGATAATAGCTATTTTGTAGTAGAAATGCCCACCTATAAAATACCTCGTTGGAAAAATATAGGACTTACAATTTTAGAAAAACTCAAGACATTTACATTGGAAGCAGGAAAAGTAATTGTGGTACTTTCGGTGGTGTTATGGGCTTTGGCTTCGTTTGGATGGGGAGATAGCTTAGAACAAGCTGAAAATAAAGTGCGTAAAGAAAATGCCACACTTTCAGAAGAAAAACTTGAACCTCTCATCAATGCTGCAAAATTAGAAGCTTCTTATGCAGGGGTATTAGGTAAAACACTTGAACCTGTGATTAAACCACTCGGCTTCGACTGGCGAATAGGAATATCTTTAATTGCTTCTTTTGCAGCTAGAGAGGTTTTTGTGAGTACCATGTCTGTCATTTATGGTTTGGGTACAGATGACGAACAAAGTGTACGAGAACGAATGGCAAAAGAAATTAATCCGACTACTCAAAAGCCTTTTTATAGTGTGGCAGTAGGTTTTTCTTTGATGGTTTTTTATGCATTTGCCATGCAATGTATGAGTACAGTTGCGATTGTTTACAAAGAAACTCGTTCTTGGAAATACCCTATAGGTCAGATAATTGCATTTAATATACTGGCTTATATTTCTTCATTTTTAGTATATCAAATTTTAAAATAAATGAATATTAAAAAACTGCTCATATTATTCACTTTCTTTTGTTTTTGGGGATGCTCTTCTAATACTTTGGACAATTTTGACAAACAAGTATGGCTCAACGATGCCAAAGGCTGTAAAAACGAACGCCTCAAATATCTGGAAAGTATTGAAAAGCAAAAAGATGCTTTGAGAGGCTTATCACAAGCCCAAATTGTGGCTGTTTTAGGTAAACCAGATTCTCAGGAACTTTTGAAACGAAATGCCAAAACTTTTACTTATTTTGTGTCGCAAGGCTCACAATGTGGTTCGGGTACAAAAGAAGGTACAGCCTTAATTGTACATTTTGGAGCATTGAATTATGTCAGCGAATTAAGTCGAAATCAATATTAAATTTTAGACATACGAATATTACTGAATACAAACTCAATAGTACATTAAAATGACGAATCAAGAAAAAATAGGTTTCTTATTTGAGGAAATGCGTAAAGTGGTTATTGGACAAGAATACATGATTAATCGCTTGTTGATAGGCTTGTGTACCAATGGGCATATTCTTCTGGAAGGTGTACCAGGGCTTGCAAAAACAATGACTGTCAATACGTTAGCCAAAACCTTGCAGCTATCCTTCCAACGAATTCAGTTTACACCTGACTTGCTTCCTGCCGATTTGGTAGGAACAATGATTTATAATCCTAAAGAAGGCGATTTTGAGGTAAAAAAAGGACCTATTTTTGCAAATCTGATTTTAGCAGATGAAATTAATCGTTCGCCAGCCAAAGTACAATCAGCTCTTTTAGAAGCCATGCAGGAACGCCAAGTAACCATTGGTGAAACTACCTATCCAATGGATTATCCTTTTTTGGTGCTTGCTACACAAAACCCTGTAGAACAAGAAGGTACATATCCGCTTCCTGAAGCTCAGATAGATAGATTTATGATGAAAATCTATGTTGGGTATCTCAACAAAGAACAAGAGCTGGCTGTTATGCGAAGAATGTCGAATATGAATTTTAAACCAGAACTTCTAACAGTACTAAATAAAGAAGATATTACATCCATCAGGCAAGAAATAAATCAGATTACAATTTCTGAAACGCTTGAAAAATATATCATAGAATTGGTGTTTGCAACTCGTTATCCAGCCGACTACAATATGCGTCAGGAGGCTCAATATGTTCAATTTGGAGCTTCTCCAAGGGCTAGTATTAGTTTGAATTTAGCAGCCAAGGCTTTGGCTTATCTGAACCAAAGAGATTTTGTATTACCCGAAGATATTAAAGAAGTGGCTATGGATGTACTTAACCATAGAATTATACTCAATTATGAAGCTGAGGCTGATGGCATTACCACAAGACAAGTGATAGAAAGTATTTTGAAGAATGTTCCTATTACACAATAATTTTATAAGCAAACAACTTTGAAATTTAAACTAAAACTATATGCTTATTCGCTTACTTTTAATCAGTTTGTTATCTACTACTTGGGTATTCGCTCAAGAAAAGGACAAAAATAAAGACAAAGAAAACAAGGAAATCAAAGAACCCAAAGAAGCTAAAGAGCCTAATCAAAAGCTTTTTGATAGAAATATTGTTGAAACCAAGCAACAAACAACCATTACAGGTAAAAACATCAAATATACCACTCAGGCAGGCTATCTGACACTCAGAGATGAAACAGGTAAACCCAGAGCTGATATATTTTTTATGGCGTACATTCAAGATGGAGCGGATATGAATACTCGTCCTATAACTTTTACTTTCAATGGTGGACCAGGGTCGGCTTCGGTGTGGTTACACATGGGCTGTATCGGACCTAAAAGGGTAGTAATGAACGATAAAGGTGAACCTTTGCCTCCTCCTTATAAATATGTAAACAACGAATATAGTTGGCTCGATAAAACAGATTTGGTATTTATTGACCCAGTCAATACAGGTTATAGCAGGGCAGCCGAAGGCGAAAAACCTGCTCAGTTTTTAGGCTATGTAGAGGATATTGAGTCTGTGGGTGAATTTATTCGTTTATATTGCTCTCAGTACAAACGTTGGGCTTCTCCCAAATATTTGGCAGGCGAAAGTTATGGTACAACCAGAGCCGTAGGGCTTGCTAATTATTTGCAAAATCGCTATAATTTGTATGTAAATGGACTGTGTTTGATTTCAAGCATCTTAAATTTCCAAACTGCCCGATTTGACAAAGGAAATGATTTACCATATATTTTATTTTTACCAACTTATACAGCAACAGCTTTTTATCACAAAAAATTAGCTCCTGAGTTACAACAAGATTTATCGAAAACACTCAAAGAAGTAGAGAATTTTGCTTTAGGAGAATATGCTACTTTCCTTACCAAAGGCGATTTGGCTACGGAAACAGAAACTAAAAATGTAGCCGATAAACTGGCTCGTTATACAGGGCTTTCACAAACATATCTTAAAAACTGTTATTACAGAATAGAAATAGGCAGATTTACAAAAGAATTGCTTAGAAATGAAGGAAAAACAGTTGGTCGTTTGGATAGCAGACTCACAGGTGTAGATTATGATAATGCTGGAGAACGTTTTGAGTTTGATCCCAGTTTAGATGCCACTATCTCAGGACCGTACGCTACGGCTATTAACCATTATATACGCCACGAATTGAAATATAATAACAATCTGCCTTATGAGGTGCTGACAAGCCGTGTACAGCC
>Ga0209278_1001499_pt1 | contig 14081 bp, 10 predicted proteins | sample JI81BgreenDNA_FD_187504 | JGI IMG/M metagenome (GOLD analysis project Ga0209278, IMG submission 187504) | Wastewater effluent complex algal communities from Wisconsin, to seasonally profile nutrient transformation and Carbon sequestration -... | ecosystem: Engineered > WWTP > Effluent > Algae... | reverse complement strand
ACGCGGGCAATGGGATCGCCGGCCTTCACGCGCGCGCCATCGGTGACATACCAGCGCTCCAGCCGGCCCGGCACCAGCGCGGTGATGTTCTGCTGCCGGTCGCGCGGATCGAACGCGATGACGCTGCCGGAACCCTGCGCCGTCTGCACCCAGGGCACGAAGATGATGAACAGCAGGAAGGCGGTGATGCCGATGGCCAGGATGCGCGCAAAGGTGCGCATCACCGGCGGCGGGTTCAGGCCGCGCAGCGTCGCGAAATGCGATGCCGCATTGCCGTTGATCAGGCCGGCCAGCCCCTTCAGTTCGGGCGCGTCAGTCGCCATCGACCGTCTCCCGTCCGGCCTGGCTGCGCAGGGCATCGAATTCGCGCACGTCACGCACCAGTCGCTGTTCCTCCAACCCCAGCCACAGCCAACCATCGAGCACCACGTCTTCCGGGCGGTTGCTGAAATACAGGATGGAGGTGGGCAGGTTGCGGAAATGTTCGAACACCGCGTTCAGGCGCGGGCGCGGCACCGTGTCGAACAGCGGGGACAGCACCAGCAGCCGTGGTTCAGACAGAACGGCCGCCGCGAGCTTCAACTGCATCATCTTGGCGACGGTGAACGGCGCCCCTGTGGAAGACAGCTTGGTGTGGATGCCATCGGGCAGCAGGGCGACGCGATCTTCGAGACCGACGAGGCGCAGCGCCGCCATCTGATCGGCGGCGTTCTTGGCCGGATTGGCCAGTCGCAGATAATCCGCGATGGTCGATTCCACCATCGCCGCCCGGTCCAGCACCATGATGTCCGACCGCAGGGCCAGCGGGTTCATCATCGCGATGTCCACGCCGCCCAGCGTGATCATGCCGGTGTCTGGCCGGTCCAGCCGCTTCATCAGATCGGCAAAGGCACGTTCCATGCCGGGCACGCCCTGGCAGACCAGCCGCTCCCCGGCCGGGATTTCAAGATTGAGTTCGACAGGCCCGATCGGCAGTGTCTCGCGCACCCGGCTGAGCGTGAGCGCACCGCCCTTCGGCGGCGCCAGCGTGGCCGGCGTCGGCGGCTCCTGCTTGAGGCCATAGAGCAGCGACAGTTCCTCGATGGAGGCCGCCAGATCATAGACATCGTCGAGATAGGTGTAGAGGCTGTTCACGCCAGCAAACACGCCCGAGAGAATCAGTTCGGCCGCCACCAGTTGGCCAATTGACAATTGCTCCTGGATGACCAGCCAGCCGCCCAGTGCCAGAAGACCGGCGCTCGCAGCTGCATAGAGAAAATAGAAGGCTATGGTCTGCGGGAACTGGTAGCGAAAATGGGCCGCATGCGCCTTCACATAATTGGCTGTGACCTGCTCCGCGCGGTCGAGCGCATAGTCGATGTGCCGCGCCGACTTGTAGAAACCGTTGGAAGCACCCACTGTCTCAAGGAAATGTGCGGCATTGTATTTCTCGTGAGACAGGATGATCGAGGTCTTCATCGCCTTCTTCGACCAGATCGCCCACACGGCATAGAGCAGCGCGATGAGCACCAGGTTGAAGGCCAGGAAGAACGGGTGGTAGAAACTCGTCACCGCGAAGCCCACGATCATGCTCAGCAGGATGGTGAAGCCGCCGATCAGCAGCGAAGGCACCGCCTTCTGCATGTTGACCAGCTCGAAATAGCGATTGAACAGATCGATCCGGCGATCATCCTGAAAGAATGGATCGGCCGCATTGATGGCACGCACCGTCACGTCGGCCACCAGCCGTGCCATGAACCGGCGGCGATACAATTCCATCAGGTGGATGCGCAGGACCGACAGCAGGCCCGAGACAATGAGAAGGCCGAACAGGATGGCCGACAGGATGAACAGGGGCACCGGCAACGCCGTGTTGGCGATGCTGTTGATCAGCAGCTGCACCGAAATCGGCACGGCGAGACCGAGGATGGCGATGCCCAGGCCATAGACAATCGCCAGCCAGAAATAATTCTTCTCCGGCCAGAGGATGTCCTTCAACCAGCTGTAGACCAGCTGGTTGAGGTCCATCTGCGCGAGATCCTTGGCGGCCATGCGTCTCCTGTCACCTGCGGGCAGCGGCTGCCCATGTAGGGTGCCCTGCCACAACTGCCAAGGCCGTCCAGTGGAAAAATTACACCGCCGTAATGCAAAAACTGTCTGAACGGCATCTGTATAGCATGATGCGAGGCGCTTTAGCGACCGGCCGGTCAGTCAAGCCGCGCCAGCCCGTCGGCCAGGCGGCTGGCGATCTCGTCGATCTGGCCCGCGCTGATGATCAGCGGCGGCGACAGGGCGATGATGTCCCCGGTGACGCGGATCAGCAGGCCGGAATCGAACATCGCCCGGAAGATGGCCTGCCCGCGCGCGCCCGGCTGGCCGGGGATGGAGGCCAGTTCGATGCCGGCCACCAGCCCGAAATTGCGGATGTCGATCACGTGCGGCAGGCCCTGCAGGCCGTGCAGCGCAGCTTCCCACTGCCCTTCCAGTGCCCGCGCCCGCGCGAACAGCCCTTCATCGGCATAGATCTGCAGCGTTGCCAGCCCGGCGGCGCAGGCCAGCGGATGCGCACTGTAGGTATAGCCATGGAACAGCTCGATCCCCGGCGTATCGCCGGGAGCATGCACGATGGCATCATGCACGGCACGGCTGGCGGCGACAGCACCCATCGGCACGGCGGCGTTGGTCAGGCCCTTGGCCAGGCAGATGAGATCGGGCGTCACGCCAAAACGTTCTGCCGCCGTCGCGGCGCCCAGCCGGCCGAAACCGGAAATCACCTCGTCGAAGATCAGCAAGATGCCGTGCCGGGCGGTGATGGCGCGCAGCCGTTCCAGATAGCCCACGGGCGGCACCAGCACGCCGGTGGACCCGGCCAGCGGTTCAACGATCACGGCGGCGATGGTGTCGGCACCGTGCAGGGCGATGATCGCTTCCAGCCGGTCGGCGAGCTCCGCGCCGTGCGCCGGCTGGCCCATGCTGAAGGCATTGCGTGCCGGATCGTGCGTGTGCGGCAGATGATCGACACCCGGCAGGCCGGGCCCGAACGTCCGCCGATTGGCAACGATGCCGCCCACCGAAATGCCGCCAAAGCCCACGCCATGGTAACCGCGCTCGCGCCCCACGAAGCGCGTGCGCTGCCCCTCTCCCTTCGCCCGCCAATAGGCCAGCGCGATCTTCAGCGCGGTATCGACGGATTCGGAGCCCGAATTGGTGAAGAAGATGCGGTCCAGCCCGTCGGGCATGATGCCGGCCAGCCGCGCCGCCAGCCGGAAGGCCAGCGGGTGGCCAAGCTGGAAGCTGGGCGCGAAGTCCATCTCGGCGGCCTGGGCCTGGATTGCAGCCACGATGGGCGCACGGCCATGGCCGGCGTTCACGCACCACAGGCCGGCGGTGCCATCCAGCACGGGCCGGCCATCAGCGGCGGTGTAGTGCATGTCCCTGGCGGCAACCAGCTGGCGCGGATGGGCCTTGAAATGGCGGTTGTCCGTGAACGGCATCCACCAGTTCGAAAGATCGTTGGGGCTGGCCGTCGCCATTGCCTCAGCCCTTGGCCAGCAGCTTCTCGATCTCGCTGCCCAGTGCTTCGGGCTTGGTGGTGGGGGCAAAGCGCTCCTGCACCTGGCCGCGCCGGTCGATCAGGAACTTGGTGAAGTTCCACTTGATCGCCTCGCTGCCCAGCAGGCCCGGCGCCGCCTTCTTCAGCCACTTGAACAGCGGGTGGGCAGTGTCACCGTTGACGTCCACCTTGGCGAACATCGGGAAATCGACATCGTAGGTCAGCTTGCAGAAATTGGCGATCTCCGCCTCGTCGCCCGGTTCCTGCGCGCCAAACTGGTTGCACGGGAAACCCAGCACGGCAAAGCCGTTCGGGCCGTATTTCCGGTGCAGCGCCTCCAGGCCTTCATACTGCGGGGTGAAGCCACACTTGCTGGCGGTGTTGACCACCAGCAGCACCTTGCCGTCAAACTCGCTCAACGGCACCTCGCGGCCATCGATGGCGCTGGCGGTGAAATCGGTGATGGTCGTCATGGCTTTGCCTTTCAGGGCTGATGGGTTCCGGCCAGTGCCGCCGCGAAATGGCGGCGACACAGGGCGACATAGCGATCATTGCCACCAATCTCGGTCTGCTGGCCAGAGGTGACGGCGCGGCCCGCGGCATCGATGCGCAGGTTCATCGTCGCCTTGCGCCCGCAGGCACACACGGCCTTCAGTTCCGAAAGCACATCGGCAATGGCCAGCAGCGCGCTGCTGCCTTCGAACAGGTGGCCAAGGAAATCGGTTCGAAGGCCATAGCAGAGCACCGGGATGCCCAGTTCATCGGCCACCCGCGCCAGTTGCCACACCTGCGCCCTGGTCAGGAACTGTGCTTCATCCACCAGCACGCAATGCACGGTGTCGGCCGCATGGGCAGCGGCGACGGCGGCGAACAGATCGGTGATGGGCGCGAACACGTCTGCCGGGGCCGAAAGCCCGATGCGCGAGGCGATGGTGCCCTGCCCGGCGCGATCATCCACGGCGGCCGTGAACAGCAGGGGGTTCATGCCGCGCTCGCGATAGTTGAACCCGGCCTGCAGCAGCACCGTCGATTTGCCGGCGTTCATGGAGGCATAATAGAAATAGAGCTTGGCCACGCGCGCATCCCCTGCCCCCGTCATGCGCATTGTCGCGCCTGCCGGTCAACGGCCGACCGGGAGACGCCGGCCATTCGTTTTTGTTATTGACACTCGCTCTCAATAGCAACATGACCCGCGCAAACCTTTTGCTGATGTCGGAGTGATGATGCGCCGCCTGTCCCGCCTGCTGTTGCCCGCCCTTCTGGGCAGTGTTGCCCTGCCCGCGATCGCCAATGAAGCCGATGCAGACGCCAGCACGGCCAGCAGCGCCGCCACCATCATCGTCACCGCCCAGCGCGATCGCGACCGGCTGGCCGATATTGCCGGGACGCTGATCTTTGCCGGCAAGCTGGGCGATGTGGCGTTGCTGGGCGATCTGCCGCCGGTGTCCGGCCGCAACCTGCGCGTGGCGCTGGCCGATATTCCGGGCATCCTTGTGTCGGAAGTGTCGAACGGCTCGTGGGCCTCGCTGTCGTATCGCGGCCTGGGCGAGCCGCACGAAAGCTGGAACCTGCTCACCCTGCAGGATGCGGTGCCGGCCGTGCCAGACATGTACAGCTATCCGGCCGCCTATTTCATCCCGCCGCTGGAACTGGTCGATCGGGTCGAGTTCATCCGTGGCGCAGCTGGCCTGCTGTATGGCCCGCAGCCGGGCGGGGCGATCAACTATGCCATGAAGGGCCCGCGCCGCGAGAAGGGCGCAGAGATTGTCGGCCGCGTCACGCTGGGCAGCTGGGACGCGCGTCAGGGTCTGGCCAGCGTTGCGGTTTCCGATGGCCGGCTGGCCGCAGATGCCTATGTGCAATATGCCGCCGGCAATGGCCCGCGCCGCACCAACAGCGACAACGACCAGCTCACCACCCGGCTGCGCGGCCATGTGCTGGGCGATGATCTCACGCTCACGCTGGCGCTGGATTATTATCAGGGCAAGTTCGGCGAACCCGGCGGCCTGACCGAGGCGCGCATGGCCGCCGATCGTCGCGACGTCTCGACGGCGCGTGACCGGCTGCGCATCGAACGCTTCTCGCCATCGCTCGGCCTTGACTGGCAGGCGGGTGACAATACCCATGTGACTGGCCGCCTGTGGTACAGCCGCTTCGAACGGGAAAGCTGGCGCCAGGCTGGTGGCGGCTTCGGGCAGGTGACGCCGGACGCCAACGTGCTGATCCGCCAGTTGCAGACCTTCGACACCGCCGCCCTTGATCTGCGCCTGCGCCGCGATTTCGGCAGCAGCGCACAGCACAGCCTCACGCTTGGCGTGCTCGGCCACACATCAAGTGCACCGGTGTTCGTGGACAAGGGCAGCAGCAACAGCGATTTCGTCGGCACGGCTGGCGCCATCGCCCGCGCCACCCGCACCGGGGACACGGCCGCAGTGTTCGGCGAGGTCAAGCTGGGCTTCGGCGATGTGCAGATTGTCCCCGGTTTCCGGCTGGAACGGCTGCGCCAGCGCGTCACCGAAACGCTGGACCTGGGCACCGGCAGCGCCACCGGCGGCCCGCCCGGCGGCGCCAACGGCACGCTGGGCAACCGCCGCAACATCGACACGGTGGCGCTGTGGGGCGTGGGCATGACATGGGATGCCAGCGAGGATCTGCGCCTTGTCGCCAATGCCAGCCGTGGCTTCAAGCCCCGGCTCTACAATGATGGCGTCACCTTCCAGTCGGGCATCGATGCCGCTGGCGAGTTCGACGCATCCTATGCCTTCACCGTGGAAGCCGGCGTGCAGGCACAGCCTGCGCCGCCGCTGCGCATCGATGCCAGCCTGTTCCGCGTCACCTTCGAGGATCAGGTTGGCTTCCTGGCCGGGCCGCTGCCGGCCAGCCCGCCGTTCGGCGCGGTGGGGGCCGGCGGCGCGCGCCGACAGAATGTCGGCTCCATGCGCAACCAGGGTCTCGATCTGGCTGTTCGGCTTGATCTGCTTGGCCCGGACGGTCTGGGCACGGCGAAGGACACGCTGCGCCTGTCCGCCAATCTGCAGCTGCTTGATGCCACCTTCACGCGCGGTGCGGCAGCGGGCTTCACCCCGCAATATGCGCCAGGGCACCTGCTGCGTGCCACGCTGGCCCATATCGGCAAGGACGGCAGCCGCGCCAGCCTGACCTTCACGTCGGTCGGCGATCAGCAGGGCGCCGACAACAATGTCGCGGACTTCTTCCTGCCCGGCTACACGCTGCTTGATGCCGGCATCGAGCTGCCGATCGGCGAAGGCTTTGCGGTTGGTGCCGGTATCAACAACATCCTTGATGAACGCTATGCGGCGCGCGTGCGGCCGGGCGGCGGCGGCGGGTTCGATCCCGGCCTGCCGCGCAACGTGTTCGTCTCGCTGTCGGTCCGCCGCTGACGCCGGGCGGGCGATTTCACCGGTTGTTGCCGATGAAATCGCCCAGTTCGCCCAGGATGCTGCCTTCGCCGCGGTTCTGGCCGCGCCCCATGGCGGCCTGCATCATGCGGCCGGCAAGCCGGCTGAACGGCAGGGACTGGATCCACACCTTGCCCGGCCCGGTGAGGCGCGCGAAGAACACGCCCTCGCCGCCGAACAACATGGATTTCACCCCGCCAACGCTTTCCAGATCAAAGCTGACCGACGGCGTGTAGGCCGCCACGCAGCCGGTATCGACATGCAGCACCTCGCCCGGCGCCAGCGTGCGTTCGATCACCGTGCCGCCCATCTGCACGAACACCCAGCCATCGCCATCCAGTTTCTGCATGATGAAGCCTTCGCCGCCGAACAGCCCGGTCATCACCCGGCGCTGGAAGGCGATGCCGATGGAAACGCCCTTGGCCGCCGCCAGGAAGGCATCCTTCTGGCAGATCAGCGTGCCGCCCACGCTGTCCAGCTTGATCGGCAGGATGTGGCCGGGCGTGGGCGCGGCAAAGGCCACGCGCGCCTTGCCGCCGCCGTTGTGCGTGTAAACCGTGGTGAACAGGCTTTCGCCGGTGAGCAGCCGCTTGCCGGCCCCCATCAGCGCACCCATGAAACCGCCCTGCTGGCCGCCGCCGTCACCGAACACGGTGGTCATGCCGATGGCGGCATCCTTCCACACCATGGCGCCGGCTTCGGCCACGGCGCTTTCGCCGGGGTCCAGCTCGATCTCCACGAACTGCAGTTCGTGGCCCTTGATCTCGAAATCGATGTCATCGGCGATGCCGCGCGAACGGCTGTGCTGCCAGGGATTGGCCATGAAAATCTCTCCTCCGTTGATGCTGCCGCCGATGTAGGATGGCTGTATTGCTTTTCCAAGACGCGCCTGCCGCCGCGCTTGCGTCTTGCGACATGGCGGCTATCACGCTGGCATGACCAAGCCCCTGTTTGCCGTCCTCCTGCTGTCAACCGCCGTGCCGGCCCTCTCGGCCGAAGCCGAAGACGCGCTGATCACCGTCACCGGCAAGGGGCTGGCCGATCTGCCGGGCGATGCCGCGCTGTCGCTGGTGGTGATTGATCGGGATCGCATCCTGAACAGCGGTTCCAACCGGCTGGAATCGGTGCTGGCCGACATCGCCGGGCAGCAGCAGTTCCGCCGGTCCGACAGCCGGTCCGCCAACGCCACGTCGCAAGGCATCACCCTGCGCGGGCTGGGCGGCAATGCGTCAAGCCGCGCGCTGCTGGTGCTGGACGGCGTACCGCAGGCCGATCCGTTCGGCGGCTGGGTGGCCTTCCCGGCCTTTGCCACCGGCCGGCTGGACCGTATCCGCATCACGCGCGGCGGCGGCACCGGTTACTGGGGCCCGGGCGCCCTTGCCGGCACCATCGAGCTGGAAAGCGTGGGCGCACAGGCCCTGACCCCGTTCACGGGCAACATCGCCTATGGCAGCCGCGACAGCCTGGATGCGCAAGGTTCGCTGGGCCTGACGCGCGACGGCGGTTTTGCCATGCTGTCTGCCGCCTACGGGCGCGGCGACGGCTTCATCCCCATCGTCGAACGCAATCGCGGCCCGGTGGACCGCGCCGCCCCTTATGAACAGGCCAGCGCCAATTTGCGCGTGGTGGTGAAGCTGGCGCCCGACACCGAAGCGCAGGTGACCGCCACCGCCTTCACCGACAGCCGCGAGCGCGGCTTCGATTTTTCGCGCAACACATCCGAAGGCGTCGATGGCGCGATCCGCCTCGTCGGCCGCGGGCGTTGGGGCTGGCAGGCGCTGGCCTATGTGCAGACGCGCAACTTCACATCGGATTTTGCCGCCATCAACGACAGCCGCACCACCGCCACGCAAACGCTGGACCAGTATGACACGCCGGCCAGCGGCTGGGGCGGCCGGCTGGAAATCGCGCCGCCCATCGGCGGCGGTGTCACCCTGCGGCTGGGTGCCGACACCCGGCAACTCACCGGCCAGACCAACGAGCTGTTCACCTATGTGGCGGGCAGCCCCACCCGCCTGCGCGAGGCCGGCGGGCGCACCGGCACCAGCGGCATCTTCGCCGATGCCAGCATCGAGGCCGGCATCCTCACCGCCACCGTGGCGGCCCGGCTGGACTGGTGGACGATCAGCAATGGTCGCCTGCTGGAAACCACGCTGGCCACGGGCGCGCCGTTCACCACGCTGCGCTTCGCCGATCGGTCGGGCGAGGAGTTCACCGGCCGCGCCGGGATCGCCGTGAAGGCCGCCGATTGGCTCACCCTGCGCACCGCGGCCTATCGCGGCTGGCGCCTGCCCACGCTGAATGAACTCTATCGCCCGTTCCGGGTTGGCCCCGATGCCACCGCCGCCAATGCCCTGCTCAACCCCGAACGCGTCACCGGGGTGGACGCCGGCTTCACCCTCAGCCCGGCAACAGGTGTGAGCATCGGCGTCACCGGTTTCTGGAACCGCATGGATGATACCATCGCCAACGTCACCATCGCGCGCGGGCCGGGCAGCTTCCCGGGCGTCGGCTTCGTGGGCGCCGCCGGCTTCTACCGTCAGCGCCAGAACCTGGATGCGCTGGAGGTGTGGGGCTGGGAAGTCGATGCCAGTGTGCGGCAGGGCCCCTTCACGCTGCGTGCCAGCCTGAGCCACGTTGATCCCACCATCCGCGCCACCGGCGCGGCAGCACCGCTGGATGGATTGCGCCCGGCGCAGACCCCGCGCACCTCGGTATCGGGCGGCGTGGATTATGCCGGCCGGCTGTTCACCGCATCGGCCACCGTGCGTCACATCGCCAGCCAGTTCGAGGATGATCTGAACAGCCGCAGCCTGGATGCAGCCACCATGGTCGATGCGCTGCTGGTGGTGCCGATCATCAAGGGCTTCGCCATCGAAGGCCGCGTGGAAAACCTGTTCGACGCAGAGGTGCAGGCGGCACTGTCGGGCACCGGCGTGGTGGAACGCGCCTTGCCGCGCACGCTGTGGGTGGGGGCGCGGGTGAACTTCTGAGGTGCGGCAAAGCCCGTATCGACGGGGGCGGGCGGGCGGCGGTAGGCTTTTCGCCACCATCGACCTGAAAGGCCACGCATGAGCCGATACAGCAAGGGTGCGATCTTCCTCCACTGGCTGATGGCGGTGATGATCATCGGCAATCTGGCCGGCGGCTTCCTGCATGATTTCATTCCGCGTGGCAGCCCGGAACGCACGCTGGTGATGGATCTGCACAAGAGCTTCGGGCTGACCATCATCGCGCTCACCCTGGTGCGGCTGGGCTGGCGGCTGGCCAATCCGCCACCGCCCTTGCCGGCCTATTTCACGGGTGGAGAGAGATTGTTGTCCAAGGCGGCACATCTGGGCTTCTATGGCCTGATGCTGGCGCTGCCACTGTCGGGCTGGGTCGCGGCAGACCGCAACGACCGGCCGCTGGCGTTTTTCTGGATGCCGGTGCCCAAGTTCGGGGTGGGCAAGGCCACCGGCAGCAGCGCCAACGAGATGCACGAACTGCTGGGCTGGGCGATGCTGGCGCTCCTGGCGCTGCACATCATCGGCATCATCAAGCACCTGTTGATGGACCGCGACAATCTGCTGCCGCGCATGGGCGTGGGCCGGCCCCGGGCTTGACGCTGCGGCCTCGGCCCGGCCACAGCATGGCCATGGCCGATACGGTGAAGCTGCACGAAAGCTGGCGCGAACCGCTGGCAGGGGAATTCGCCAGCCCCCACATGGCGGCGTTGAAGGCGTTCCTGACCGCCGAGAAGGCCGCCGGCAAGGCCATCTTCCCCAAGGGCGGCGAGTGGTTCCGCGCGCTCGACCTGACGCCGCTGGACCAGGTGCGCGTGGTGATCCTGGGGCAGGACCCGTATCACGGCCCCGGCCAGGCACATGGGCTGGCCTTTTCGGTGCGTCCCGGCGTGCGGGTGCCGCCCAGCCTGGGTAACATCTACAAGGAACTGCAGGCCGATCTCGGCATCCCGCCGGCCCGGCATGGCTTTCTGGAGCACTGGGCGCGGCAGGGCGTGCTTTTGCTCAACACCAGCCTGACGGTGGAACAGGGCCAGGCCGCCAGCCACCAGGGCCGCGGCTGGGAACGCTTCACCGATGCGGTGATCCGTCTGGTGGCGGAGCGGGCGCAGCCTTGCGCCTTCCTGCTGTGGGGCAGCCATGCCCAGAAGAAAGCGGCGTTCGTCGATGCGACACGGCATCTGGTGCTGAAAGCCCCCCACCCCTCGCCCTTGTCGGCGCACAACGGCTTCTTCGGCTGTCGGCATTTTTCACGCACCAACCAGTGGCTGGAACAGCAGGGCAGCGCGCCCATCGACTGGGCGCTGCCGCCGGCGTGAGCCGGCCTTGCGGCCGGGGCCTCACGACAGCAGCCGCAGCAACAGCCACCCGCCATATGCCGCCATCAGCAACAGCGCTGACGCACGGTCCAGCCGCTGCCGCCCCAGCAGCAGGCCGGCCACCAGCATGGCGGCCAGCACCAGGGCCGGCAGATCAAGCGTGCGGGCGAGGCCAGCCGGCGCCGCATCGGCAATCGCCTGCACCGTGCCGGCCACAGCCAGCAGGTTGAACAGGCAACTGCCCAGCACATTGCCCACCACGATGTCGATCTGGCGGCGGCGCACGGCAATCACGGCGGTGGCCAGTTCCGGCAGGCAGGTGCCGAACGACAGCAGGGTGAGGCCCAGCACATCTTCACCGATCCCGGCCGCGCGGGCGAAGCCGGTCGCGGCGTCCACCACGCGATCGGCCCCCGTCACCAGCGCGATCAAGCCGCCGCCCAGCATCAGGATCAGCACGGGCGCGCCTTGCTGGCGCCCGGCCACCAGTTGCGCTTCGCGTTCCTGCAGGGCGGCTTCATCAGGCGCCAGTTCGCCCGCCTCACGCGTGAAACCGATCGCCAGCCAGCCGGCCAGCAGCAGCACCAGCGCAATGCCGCCCGGCCGGGCCGGCACCGGCGCAAAGGACAGCGCCGCCAGCCCCGCCGCCGCCAGGATCACGGCCACGGTATCATTGCGGATCGCGCTGCGCCCGATCGCGAACGGCCGCAGCAGCGCTGCCAACGGCAGTACCAGCAGCAAATTGGCCAGACTGGCACCGATGGCATTGCCGAAGGCCAGCGCCGGCGCACCGGCCAGCGCGGCGCGCACGCCGGTCACCAGCTCCGGCGCCGAGGTGCCGAACCCCACGATCACCAGCCCGATCACCAGTGCCGACACACCCAGCCGCCGCGCCAGCGCCGCACCGCCCCGCACGACCAGTTGGCCGCCTGCCATCAACAGCAGCAGCCCAGCCAGCGCTTGCGCGACAAGGGGAAATGGGATCGCCATGGCCCGTGCAGACTGCCGCGACGCGCCATGCCGAGCAAGGCATGGGCGCGGGAACGCGGCGCTACGCTGGTGTCAGGCGCAGTTCGGGAACGCCGCGGGCGCGTGCCTCCGCATTGTAGCGGGCCAGTTCTTCGGCGGTGAGCGCCTGCAGCCGCATCCGCACGGCATCCCATTGCCGGTCAAGGTCTGCCTTGCGCTGGAAGCGGCTGGCAGTCGGGCGGCCTTCAGCGCTGCCGGCGCCATAGCCACCGTCGCCCACCAGCGTGCCATAGAGCGCGGCATAGTGTGCGCTCAGGCCGGCCGGCTCGCCGATCTGGCCGGGCACGGGCAGCGGCACGATCGCGCCCTCCACGCCGCGCAGCGCAGTATCGAGCGCGGTGGCGGCGCTGGTGGCGGCGCCGGGCACGGCGGCCACGGCCTTGCGCAGCGCGCGCACATCGGCCAGCGTGCGATTCAGCGCGGAGATCGTATCGCGCACCGCCGTGGCGACGGCATATTGCGCGTCATAATCAGCCTGTTTGATGCCGGGCGCACGCGGGTTGCCGGTCACGATCAGCGGCTGCGTCGCCACCAGTGACCCCACGGTGAGCCGAACGATGTAGCGGCCCGGCGGTACCTTCACGCCCCTGCCGGCCGGTTCGGCCTTGCCATCGGGGCGCGGGCCCTGCGGCCCGGCGGCGCGCAGATCCCACACGATGCGGTGCGCCCCGGCATTCGTGGGCAACTGGTCAGCCTTGGCTTCGCTGGCGCCAAAGCGGCGCAGCACGGTGCCGCGCGCATCCAGGATCTCGATGGTGGCGTCCTTCGCCTCTGCGGCCAGCACATAATGGATCAGCGCACCGTGCGGCAGGTCGTCGGGCAGCAACAGGTCCACCTCCTGCAGCGGCGGCGCCACATAGCCACGGGCAGCAGGGCGCGGCGCATAGAGCCGGGCAGTGCGCGGCTGCGCATCGGCGGCCAGTTCGCGCAGCGGCCCCAGATCATCCAGGATCCAGAAGGACCGCCCCTGCGTGGCCACCGCAAGGTCGCCGCGGTGCACCTTCAGGTCCATCACCGGCGTGGCCGGCAGGTTGAGCTGGAGCGATTGCCAGCGCGCGCCATCATCGAACGAGACGAACAGGCCGAATTCGGTGCCGGCATAAAGCAGCCCGCGCCGTTCATTGTCCTCGCGCACCACCCGCACCGGGTGATTGGCGGGGATGCCATTGGTGCCATCGGCGATGCGCGTCCACGTGCGGCCGTGATCATCGGTGCGATAGATGTAGGGCGCAAAATCATCCAGCCGGTAGCGGTGCGCCGCCACGAAGGCGCGGCCCGGCGCGTGCGGCGATACCTCGATGCGGTTCACCGTGGTGAGCGGCGGCAGGCCCGGCGGCGTGATCTCGGTCCAGCGCTTGCCATCGTCGCGGGTGATGTGCAGGCGGCCATCGTCGGTGCCCACCCAGATCGTGCGCTTGTCGTGCGGCGATGGCGCCACCGCCAGAATGGTCGTGAAGGTCTCCGCGCCATTGGGATTGTCGGCGGTGATCGGCTCGCCCGGCCAGGCCTGGTAGCGGGCGTCGTTGGTGGTCAGGTCCGGCGAGATGCGCGTCCAGCTGTTGCCGGAATCGCGGCTGCGATAAAGATACTGGCTGGCCTGATAGACGGTGGCCGGATCATGCGGGCTGACCACGATCGGCGCCAGCCACTGCCAGCGGTTGATCTTGTCGCGCGGCGCGACCGCCATCGCCTCGGGATAGACGGTCACGCTCACCCGCGTGTCATTGCGCAGGTCCTGCCGGTTGATCTCGCCACCATAACAGCCGCCAAAGATGAT
>Ga0209278_1001498_pt1 | contig 14082 bp, 17 predicted proteins | sample JI81BgreenDNA_FD_187504 | JGI IMG/M metagenome (GOLD analysis project Ga0209278, IMG submission 187504) | Wastewater effluent complex algal communities from Wisconsin, to seasonally profile nutrient transformation and Carbon sequestration -... | ecosystem: Engineered > WWTP > Effluent > Algae... | reverse complement strand
TCACTCAAGCCAATCCCTCCACGGCAAGCGCGCGTCCGCGACGGCGACAAAGTCGCCGTTCAACAGGGTGTCGCGTTGGTTGTAGCGCAGCGGTTGGCCCTCGAGGTCGAGCACCGCGCCGCCGACCGCTTCGACCAGGCACTGTCCGGCCGCCGTATCCCACTCGGAGGTGGGGCCGAAGCGCGGGTAGAGGTCGAGCCGGCCTTCGGCGAGCAGGCCGAACTTCAGCGCCGAGCCCATGGGCACGCGCTCCGCTCCGGTCAGGCGTTCCAACAGGGCGGCCGTGCGCGGGTCGAGGTGCGAACGGCTGGCGGCGACGCGGAGCCCCACACCGGCCTGCGCTTCAGGCGACGGCACGCGCGCGGCGAGCGCGATGTCGTCACCGCCGGACTCCCGGCGCCACGCGCCTTCAGCGGCCAGCGCCGACCAGGTCACGCCGGTCACCGGCGCATGCACGAGGCCGAGCACCGGCACCCCGTGCTCGACGAGCGCGATGCAGACGCAGAACTCGCCATTCTTCTTGACGAACTCGCGCGTGCCGTCGAGCGGGTCGACCAGCCACAGCCGCGGCCAGGCGCGGCGCAGGGCGGGCTCGAGCGCGGCGGATTCCTCCGAGAGCACCGGGATGTCCGGCGTCAGCGCTTCCAAGCCAGCAACCAGCAGGCGATGCGAGGCAAGGTCCGCCTCGGTCAGCGGCGAGCGGTCGTCCTTGGCTTCCACGGCGAAATCGCGGGCGTAGACGGCCATGATCGCGCGGCCCGCGGCCTCGGCCAGTGCGATGGCCGGCTCGCGCAACGCGGCATACGTGGTCACGGCGCAGGCCTGCCGTGCGCCAGCCACTCACGCACGAGGAACAGCGCGGCGATCGAGCGCCCTTCCGAGAACTCCTCCCGCAGCATGAGCTCGTGCAGGCGGTCGAGCCGCCAGGGCACCACTTCCAGGGGCTCGGGCTCGTCGCCATCGAGCCTCTCCGGGAACAGCCCCTCGGCGACGACGAGCTGGATCTCGTGGCTCATGTAGGTCGGCGCCAGCGTGATCGACTTCAGGTGGGTGAGCCGCTCGGCGCCGAAGCCGATCTCCTCGCGCATCTCGCGGGCGGCGGCTTCCAGGCCGGTCTCGCCGGCGTCGATCTTGCCCTTCGGCAGCCCGAGCTCGTAGCGGTGCGTACCGGCACCGTACTCACGGATCAGCAGCACGGTCTCGGGGTCGGGCAACGCGGCGATCATCACGGCGCCGTGGCCCTTGCTCTTCAGGCGGTCGAAGCGGCGGCGCTCGCCGTTGCTGAACTCGAGGTCGACTTTCTCGAGCCGGTAGGCCCCGACATCGACCTCCTCGCGCCCGTGGATCGTCGGCAGGGGGCGGCTCATGGCCGGCCTCGCGCATGGACAGACCGGCAGCGGCTCACCATCATTCGCGGCATGACGCAGAACATTTCCATCGCGCCGATGCTAGCAGAGGGCGATGTCGAGGCCTTCCTCACCCGCGACCTCGCCGTCGTCTGGCACCCCTGCACGCAGATGCGCGAGCACCGGGGCGAGCTGCCCCTGCTGCCGATCCGCCGCGGCCGCGGCGCCTGGCTGGAAGGCGTCGACGGTCAGCGCTATCTCGACGGCATCTCGAGCTGGTGGACCAACCTGTTCGGCCACGCGCATCCGCACATCGCGCAGGCCATCGGGGCGCAGGCCGCCGAGCTCGAGCACGTGATCTACGCCGGCTTCGCCCACGAACCCGGCCTGCAACTGGCGGAGCGGCTGGTGGCGATCGCGCCGCGCAGCGCCACGCACGCCCCGCTCTCCCGGGTGTTCTATGGCGAGAACGGCAGCGCGGCCATCGAGATCGCGCTGAAGATGAGCTTCCATGCGCACCAGAACCGCGGCGATGGCCAGCGCACTCGCTTCGTCGCGCTGCAGAACGGCTACCACGGCGAGACGCTGGGCGCGCTGGCGATGAGCGACATCCCGCTCTACCGCCGCATCTACGCGCCGCTGCTGCTGGAGCCGGTGTTCGCGCCCTCACCGGATGCCTACCTGGCCGAACCCGGCGAGTCGGCCGAGGCCTGCGCCCGCCGCGCGGCGACGGCCCTTGCGGCCCTGTTCGAGCGCGACGGCGCGACCATCAGCGCGCTGGTGCTGGAGCCGCTGGTGCAGTGCGCGGGCGGCATGCGCATGCACCACCCGGCCTACCTCGCCGAGGCCCGCCGGCTGTGCGACGCGCACGGTGTCCACCTCATCGCCGACGAGATCGCCGTGGGCTTCGGCCGCACCGGCACCCTGTTCGCCTGCGAGCAGGCCGGCATAACGCCCGACTTCCTCTGCCTCTCGAAGGGGCTCTCCGGCGGCGCGCTGCCGCTCTCCGCCGTGCTCACCCACGACGGCATCTTCGAGGCCTTCTGGAGCGAGGACCGCAGCCGCGCCTTCCTGCATTCGCACAGCTTCGCCGGCAACCCGGTGGCCTGCGCCGCCGCCAATGCCACGCTGGACCTGTTCGAGACCACCGATGCCATCGCCACCAACCGGATCACGGCCGCCAAGCTCGCAACCGCGGCGGCGCGCTTCGCTGACCACCCGGCCGTCGGCGACCTGCGCCAGACCGGGATGATCCTGGCCTTCGAACTGGTCGAGGACCGCGCCAGCCGCCGCGAGTACGCCGACCACCCGCGCCGGCGCGCGCTCGCCGCCTACCGCGCCGGCCTCGAGGCCGGCGCCGTGCTGCGCCCGCTGGGCAACGTGTTGTACTGGATGCCGCCCTACTGCATCGACGACGAGGCCATCGCCGTGCTCGACCGCGCCACCGCCGCCGCCATCGAGGCCTACGTCCGATGCGCGTGATCCGCTGCCACGTCGAGGCGCCGCTGGCGGCCGATGCCGTACTGCGCCTGCCGGAAGAGAAGAGCCTGCACCTGCTGCGCGTGCTGCGCCTGCGCGAGGGCGATGCAGTGACGCTGTTCAACGGCGACGGCCATGACTACGCCGCGCGCATCACCGGCAGCGAGAAGAAGGCGGTCGAGGTCACGGTCGGCGCGGTCGAGGCGCGCCACAACGAATCACCGCTGGCCATCACCCTGCTGCAGGGCGTGGCGCGCGGCGACAAGATGGACCTGATCCTGCAGAAGGCCACCGAACTCGGCGTGCAGGCCATCCAACCGGTGATGACCGAGCGCACCGAGGTGAAACTCGATGCCGATCGCGCCGAACGCCGCATCGCGCATTGGCGGGGCGTGGTCGCCGCGGCCTGCGAGCAGAGCGGGCGGGCACGGGTGCCGACGGTGGCCGAGCCGCGCGCGCTGCACGAGGCGCTGGCCGACCTGCCCGCCGAGGCACGGAAGCTCATCCTCGATCCGCACCAGGGTCGTGCGCTCAAGGCGCTCGACATCGACGCGAACCGGCCCGTGGTGCTGGTGATCGGCCCGGAAGGCGGCCTCGGCGAACGCGACCACCGCCTGCTGGTGAAATCCGGCTTCGAGGGCGTGCAGCTCGGGCCGCGCGTGCTGCGCACGGAGACCGCCGGGCTGGCGGTGCTGGCGGCCCTGCAGGCCCTTTACGGTGATTGGGCCTGAGGCTCAGCCGAGCCGCGCGATCACGCCGCTGAATTCCTCGCGGCGCGAGAGCGCATCGACGGCGGTTTCCAACTCACTTCGAAGCGTCGCGCGCTCCGCGGCGCGCAGCGTCGCATGGCCCACCTTGCGGCCCTCGCGCGAGCTCTTGCCGTAATCGTGCCAGTGGCCGGCGGGACTGCGGAGCACCGGCGCGGCCTCCGGCATGGCGCCGACCCAGTTGAGCATCACGCTGTGGCCCACCGCGGCGGTGCTCCCCAAGGGCAGCCCCAACACGGCGCGCAGGTGGTTCTCGAACTGCGAGGTCTCGGCGCCTTCGATGGTCCAGTGGCCGGAGTTGTGCACGCGCGGCGCCATCTCGTTGGCCAGCAACTGCCCGTCGCGCACGAACAGCTCCAACGCGAACACGCCGACGTAGTCGAGCGCCTCGGCGACCTTCCGCGCATGCGCCACGGCCTGCGGCTCGAGCCCCGCGCCCTCGGCGCAGGGGGCCATGGAGGCCGAGAGGATGCCGTCGCGGTGCCAGTTTTCCGTCAGCGGCCAAGCGCGGAACTCGCCGTCGCGGCCGCGCACGGCCACCACCGAGACTTCGCGCTCGAAGGGCACGAAGGCTTCGAGGATCAGGCCGACTTTCGGCGCCTGCGGCCCCAGTGCGGCCCAAGCGGCATCGAGATCGGCGGGCGTCTTCAGGCGGAATTGGCCCTTGCCGTCGTAGCCAAGGCGACGCGTCTTCAGGATGCAGGGCAGGCCGATGCGCGCCACGGCCTCGTCGAGCCCCGAACGCGTGTCGACCGCGGCGAAGGCCGGCGTGCCGATGCCGAGCTCGTTGAACAAGGTCTTCTCGGCGAGGCGGTCCTGCGCGATGCGCAGCGCCCGCGGCGCCGGGAACACCGGGATGCGTGCGGCCAACCACTCGGCGCTCTCCGCCGGCACGTTCTCGAAATCGAAGGTCGCCACGTCGACGCGCGAGGCGAACTCGGCCAGCGCCTTCTCGTCGCGCCAGTCGCCGACGACCATCGGCACGAACTGGCCGGCGCAGGCGTCGGCGCTGGTGTCCATGGCGAGGAAACGCAGGCCGAGCGGCGCGCCGGCCAGCGCCATCATCCGCGCCAGTTGCCCGCCGCCGAGGATGCCGACGGTGGTCATGCGCGCGGGTCCGGCTTGGCCAGCACGGCGTCCGTCTGCTCGCGGCGGAAGCGTTCCAGCGCGGCCGCGACGTCGGCGTGGTCATGCGCGAGCATCGCCGCGGCGAACAGCGCGGCGTTCGCCGCACCGGCTTGGCCGATGGCGAAGGTGGCGACGGGAATGCCCGCCGGCATCTGCACGATCGACAGCAGGGAATCCAAGCCGTTCAGCGCCTTGCTCTGCACCGGCACGCCCAGTACCGGCACCGCGGTCTTTGCGGCGAGCATGCCCGGCAGGTGGGCCGCGCCACCGGCGCCGGCGATGATCGCGCGCAGGCCGCGCGCGGCCGCGGTTTCGGCGTACTGGAACAGCAGGTCCGGCGTACGATGCGCGCTGACCACGCGCACCTCGTGCGGCACGCCAAGGCGCGTCAGGCGGTCCGCGGCGTGCTGCATCGTGTCCCAATCGGACGTCGAGCCCATCACGATGCCCACCTTCACGGCGGTTTCCCCCTGACCTGCACCCGTCGCCATGGCGAGCCTCTCCGGCAAAACCGTATTCTAGACGCATCTTCCGCAACCCTCAGCGCCCCGCCGCCCATGGATCGCAAGCTCCTCGACCTCCTGGTCTGCCCGGCCTCCCACCAGCCGCTGCATCGCCTCGATTCCCCACAGCGCGACGCGCTGAACGCCGCGATCACCCGCGGTGAACTGCTTCGCGGCGACGGCCGCACCGAAACGCGGTCCCTCACCGATGCCCTCGCCAGCCGCGATGGGAAGCAGGTCTACCGCATCGACGACGGCATCCCGGTGCTGCTGGTCGAGGAGGCGCTGCAGACCGCCGGCATCGACGGCCTCGCCGCGCGCTGATGGCGGCCACTCTCGCGCTGCCGCCGCCGGAGGCGATCGAGGCCGCGGTGCGGGCCGCCCTCGCCGAAGACCTCGGCGACGGCGACGCCACGGCGCAGCTGCTCGAGGACGTCCCGGCCACCGCCCATGTCGTCTGCAAGGAGTCGGCGGTCATCGCCGGCGGCCCGTGGTTCGACGCCTGCTTCCGCGCGCTCGATCCGGCCATCTGCATCACTTGGCACGTCGGCGAAGGCCAGCGCGTCGAACCAGGCACCGTCCTCTGCACCCTCGAGGGCCGCTCGCGCGCCATCGTCAGCGCCGAGCGCAGCGCGCTGAACTTCCTGCAGACCCTCTCCGCGACGGCCACGACCACGGCGGCCTACGCGGCGGCGCTGGCGGGCACGCGCACGCGGGTGCTCGACACCCGCAAGACCCTGCCCGGCCTGCGTCTGGCGCAGAAGTACGCCGTGCGTGCCGGGGGCGGCGTGAACCACCGCATCGGGCTGTTCGACGCGGTGATGCTGAAGGAGAACCACATCGCCGCGGCCGGTTCGATCTCGGCGGCCGTCGAGCGCACCCGTGCCCTGCACCCGGCGCTGCCCCTGATCGTCGAAGTGGAGTCGCTGGACGAACTGGACCAGGCGCTGGCCACCGGCTGCACCCGCATCCTGATCGATGATTTCGACGACGCGATGATGCGCGAGGCCGTGCGCCGCGCCGCCGGCCGCATCCCGCTGGAGGTTTCCGGCAGCGTTTCGCTCGAGCGCCTGCCGGCCATTGCCGCGACCGGCGTGGACTACGTATCGGTCGGGGCGCTCACGAAGCACGTGCGCGCCGTGGACCTCTCGTTGCGGCTCAGCGCCCTAGCACCAGCCAGGCGATAACGGCCAGCGAGCCGACGATCACCACGCCGGCGATCGCCTTCATCAACCCGGCATTGCCGCCCGGCGACGCCGACTCGGCGGCAGGCGCCTTCTGCTGCATGTGCTGGATCTCCATGCCCGGCGCCACGAGGATCAAGCGCACCTGGTCGAGGCGCAGCTCATCGCCCGGGTTCAGTTGGCCGGCCTGCACGCGCTTGTTGTTGATGAAGGTGCCGTTCGACGAACCCAGGTCCTCGACCTGCAGGCCCGAAGCGTTCGGCTTCACCAGCGCGTGCCGACGGGAGATCTCCTCCACGGGGATCGCGATGTCGCATTCGGCGGAGCGGCCGATGGTCATGGGCCCAGTCACGCCGTACATCTTGCCGAAAGTATTGCCGGAGACGCCGCGCAGCACGAACTTCGGCGCGGCGGCGCGCACGCGCGTGGCCCCGCTTTCGCCATCCATCGCCATCTGCTGCGCGGCGGCCACCACCGAGGGCGGCAGCGGCGAGGCGCCTGCGACGGTCTTCACGGGCTCGGTGGCGACGAACTTCGCCACGACGGACCCGAAGCCGACCTGGTCGCCGGTGCGCAAGGCCATCAGTTCCTTGACCGGCTTGCCGTTCACCGTCACGGGGCCCGAGCCCTCGGGCAACTGCAGGTTGGCGCCGGTGCTGGTGATGTGGATCTCGAGATGTTTGGGCAGGATGCCCGTCCCGCTGATCACGACCGCCCCTTCCGGGTCGCTGCCGATGCGGTTCACGCCCGTCGCCAGCAAGGCCGTTGCGTGTTCGCCGTTAGGAAAAACCAGCTTCATCCCTCTCCCCCGTGATTGGCTGGAACCGTGAAGGCACGGCCGCGGCGGACAGTGTGCGCGAGCGGCAAGGGCTTCGTCACCCTCCCCCGCCGGCCCGCCTTGCATCGCGCCCCGCCGACCACCACATTGACCGGATGGATGCCCTCAGTTTCGCCTTTCTCCTGACCGTCGCCGCCCTTGCTTGGAACTGGTGGGCCGACCGCCGCGCCGCCGATGCCGCCACGCGCATCGCCCAGCGCGCCTGCGAGCAGGCCGGGGTGATCTGGCTGGACCAGAACGTCCAACGGGTGCGCAAGCGCCTTGCCCGCAATGACGAGGGTCGGCTCGGCTGGCAGCGCGACTTCGATTTCGAGTTCTCGGCCAGTGGCCAGGAGCGCCAGGTGGGTCGGGTCAGCCTGCTGGGCGAACGCGTTGTCGGTCTGGTGGGTCCGGATCGGCCGCCACCGCTGGTCTACGTGCGCCCCGGTGGCCTCTGAAGGCAGCCGAGGCCGAAGCCCTATTTGATGATGCGGAGATGGCCGCCGCGCTTGGGCGGCTCGGGGGCTGGATCAGGGCCATCGGTCGGGTCCTGCGGCGGCGCCACCTCGCCCTCGTCCGGCGGCAGGCCCATGCCCTGCCCGGTTTCCTGCGCGTAGACCGCGAGCACCGCGGAGACCGGCACCACGACCGAGTGGCTGACGCCCCCGAATCGCGCCATGAAGCTGACCTCGCGGTTGCCCAGTTGCAGGTGGGCGACGGCACGGGCCGCCACGTTCAGCACCACGCGGCCGTCCTTCACCGCCGAGGGCGGGACCTGCAGCCCCTCGTGCTGGGCGTCCACGAGGAGGTAGGGCGTCATGCCGTTGTCGACGATCCACTCGTGCATCGCCCGCAACAGGTAGGGGCGGTTCGAGGTCATCAAGGCCGGCGTGCCGCCGTCGCTCATGCGGGGATCTCGCGCAGGGCCTTCTCTTCCGGCGTGAGGCTGCGGATGAAACCGGGGTTGCGGAAGATGCGCTGGCCGTAGTCGTCGATCGGCTTGGCCTCCTTCGGCAACACGATGCCCAGCGACGGCAGGCGCCAGATGATCGGGGCCATGGCGCAGTCGGCGAGGCTCATTTCCGGATTCAGGAAGAACTTCGAGGCCTTGAAAAGCGGCAGGGCCGCGAGCACCAGGTCGCGAAGCTGCTTGCGGGCATTGTCGGCCTGCGCCTTGCTTCCAGCCTGCTGGGCCGCCTGCACGTGCGGCACCCACTCGTGCTCGAGACGCAGCATGGCCAAGCGCAGGCGGGCCCGTGACAGGGGGTCGATCGGCATCAGCGGCGGATGCGGGTAGCGCTCGTCGAGGTACTCGGTGACGACCGATGCGGAGTACAGCACCAGTTCGCGCTCCACCAACGTGGGCACCGAGTGGTAGGGATTCAGGTCGATCAGATCCTCCGGCGGGTGCGCCGGGTCGACCGGGACGAGGTCGTAGTTGACCCCCTTGGCGGCCAGCACGAGGCGGACGCGGTGGCAGAGGACGCAGTCCCTTGCGGAGAACAGGGTCAAGGTGTTGCGCAAACGCGGGCTTGCAGCCATCGGCACTTCCCTTCGACGCGGCCCTCGACCCCTCGCCGACGGCCCAACAATCCCTAACGTGCCGTAAATGGGCCGCGAACCGCAAGGGCCCGCCCCGACGGCCGGGCGAAGCCGGGGAAAAGCCTCCCCGGAAACGGCGAAGGCCGCCCGAGGGCGGCCTTCGAACGAACACCGGGCGGGGCGCCCTCAGGCCTCCCCTGGACCGGGGGGCGTCAGTGGATGTCCTTCCAGTATTCCTTCTTCAGCAGGTAGGCCAGCAGCGTGAAGAACGACAGGAACAGGATGACCCACACGCCGAGGCTCTCGCGCTTCAGGCGGGCCGGCTCGCCGACGTAGGTCAGGAAAGCGGCGATGTCGAGGATGGCCCGGTCGTACTCGGCCTCGGAGAGGCGGCCACGCTCGTGCTCCTGGATGACGAAGCCTTCCTCGGTCTTGCGCTGCTTGCCCTGCAGCTCCCACAGGACGTTGGGCATGCTGGCGCCGGCGAGGACGGTGTTGTTCCAGCCCATCGGGCGCGTCTCGTCGACGTAGAACGACTTCAGGAAGGTGTAGATCCAGTCTTCCTGGCCGATCTTGCCGCGGGCGGTGGTCGAGAGGTCCGGCGGCGCCTTGCCGAACCAGGCCTGGCCGTCGCCCTTGGCGAGGCCGGTCTTCATCACTTCGCCGATCTTGGCATCGCCCTTGATCAGGAACTGCTCGACCTGCTCCGGCGTCAGCTCGAGGTCCTCGGCCAGCCGCGAATAGCGCATGTACTGGAGCGAATGGCAGGCGGCGCAGTAGTTCATGAACAGGCCGGCGCCACGCTGCAGCGAGGCCTTGTCCTGCAGGTCGATCTGCGCGTCCTCGAGATGGACGTTGCCGGCGGCCGACGCCAAGGCCGGCGCGACGAGAAGGACCGCCGCGGCAAAGAGGGCGGAAATGCGCGACTTAAGCATGCGAGGTCACCCGCTCCGGAACCGGCTTGGTTTTGTCGATGGAGGTCCAGATCGGCATCGTGATGAAGAAGCCGAAGTAGAAGATCGTGCAGATGCGGGCGATCAGCGTCTGCGTCTCCGAGCCCGACTGCAGGCCGAGCCAGCCCAGCAGGACGAAGCAGATGCAGAACAGCGTGATCATCGTCTTGCTGATCCAGCCGCGGTAGCGCAGCGAGCGCACCTTGCTGCGGTCGAGCCAGGGCAGCAGGAAGAAGATCAGGGTCGCCGCACCCATCACGATCACGCCGAGCAGCTTGCCGGGGACGGCGCGCAGCATCGCGTAGTAGGGCGTGAAGTACCACACCGGCTTGATGTGCTCCGGCGTGACCAGCGGATTGGCCTCGTTGAAGTTGTCGAACTCCAGGAAGAGGTCGCCGAAGGTCGGAGCAAAGAAGATGATGAAGCTGGCGATGATCAGGAAGAAGCCGACGCCCACCAGGTCCTTCACCGTGTAGTACGGGTGGAAGGGGATGCCGTCGAGCGGCTTGCCCGTGGCCTTGTCCTTCACCTTCTTGATGTCGACGCCGTCCGGGTTGTTCGAGCCGACTTCATGCAGCGCGCCGAGGTGCAGCACAACGAGCAGCAGGATCACCAGCGGCAGGGCGATGACGTGCAGGGCGAAGAAGCGGTTCAGCGTCGAATCCGAGACGAGGAAGTCGCCGCGGATGAACTCGGTGAGGTCGCCGCCGATCACCGGGATCGCCGAGAACAGGTTGATGATCACCTGCGCGCCCCAGTACGACATCTGGCCCCACGGCAGCACGTAGCCGAGGAAGGCTTCGGCCATCAGCGTGAGGAAGATGAACATGCCGAGCACCCAGACCAGCTCGCGCGGTTTCTGGTACGACCCATAGATGAGCGCGCGGAACATGTGCAGGTAGACGACCACGAAGAACAGCGAGGCGCCGGTGCTGTGCATGTAGCGCACCAGCCAGCCCCACTCCACGTCGCGCATGATGTACTCGACGGAACCGAAGGCCTCGGCGGCGCTCGGCTTGTAGTGCATCGTCAGGAAGATGCCGGTGACGATCTGGTTGACCAGCACCAGCAGCGCCAGCGAACCGAAGAAGTACCAGAAGTTGAAGTTCTTCGGAGCGTAGTACTCCGACATGTGCTTCTTGTAGAACGGGATCAGGCCCGGGGTGCGCTGGTTGAACCAGTCCACCGCGCCGTTGACCGCGCTTTCGATCTTGGCGTTCATCAGGCGGCTTCCTCCGGCGCGATACCGACCACGACGCGGTTGGCATTGGCCTTGTCGAAATGGTACGGCGGCACTTCGAGGTTCGAGGGCGCCGGGACGCCCGAGAACACGCGGCCGGCGAGGTCGAAGCGCGAGTTGTGGCAGGGGCAGTAGAAGCCACCCTTCCACTCGCTGTCGAAGGCCTGCGGCTGAAGCTCCGGCACGAACAGCGGCGAGCAGCCGAGGTGGGTGCAGATGCCGACCAGCACCCCGATTTCCGGCTTGATGGCGCGGGTCTCGTTCTTGGCGAAGGCCGGGGTCTGGTCGGCGTTGTCCGACTTCGGGTCGGCCAGTCGCTCATCCAGCGTCGGCAGGGCGCTGAGTTGTTCGCCGCTGCGCTTGAAGATCCAGACCGGCTTGCCGCGCCACTGCACGATCATGCGGGCACCGGGCTCGAGGTCGAGCTTGCTGATGTCCACTTCGACCGGGGCACCCGCGCCTTGCGCTCGGGCGCTCGGCTTCCAGGTGCTGAGGAAGGCATAGCCGCCGGCGGCGGCGCCTGCGGCACCGACCACGGCGGTGGTCGCGGTCAGGAACCGACGACGCCCGTTGTTGACCCCTTCGTTGGCCATTCGGCTCTCCGAACTTCGCTGTACGTGAGGATGCGCAGGGCCCGAATGGCCCGTCGCAGCAGGGCGGAAGTGTAGCCGAACGGCCGTTTGCCTAACAACGGCGGAACGCCTAGGGCGCGCCCGCGCCCGCCATCGGAACGGCGACCGAGCCGGCCGCCCCGAGGGCCTCGCGGTAGCGCGCGTGAAGGGTCGCCACGCGGCCCACGTAGCGCTGGGTCTCGTCGAAGGGCGGCACCCCGCCGTAGCGGTCCACGTTGCCTTCACCGGCGTTGTAGCCGGCGGCGGCCAAGGTGATGTTGTCGTCGAAGCGGTCGAGCAGCCAGGCGAGGTACTGCACCCCACCGGCGATGTTCTGGGCCGGATCGAAGGGGTCGGCCACGTTGAAGCGGTCGGCCGTGGCCGGGATCAGCTGCATCAGGCCCTGGGCCCCCTTGTGGGAGACCGCATTGGGATTGAAGGCCGACTCGGCATGGACGATGGCGCGAACCAAGGCCTCGTCGACCCCGAAGCGCGCTGCGGCGGCGCGGATCTCAGCCGCGTAGGCCGAGGTGTTGAGGCGGACGTTGGAGAAATCGACGCCGGGCAGCGAGCCGCAGGCGTAGCAGGTCTCGACGTAGGTGAAGAGTGTGCGCACCGCGGCGCCGGCGTTCTGCGGGCGGACGTTGGTGTAGTGCGTCACGCCATCCTTCATGTAGGTGTAAACGGCACCGCGGGTCACCCGGGCGCCGCGCGCCGAGGGCGTCGCCGGCGTCGCGGCCGTACCGGGGCTGGCCTGGAACTCGACGCGGCGGGCCGGACCGGGCGCAGGCGCCTGAGCAGCCGCGGCCGGGCTGGGCGACGCGGCAGGAGGGGGCGTGGGGGCAATGGCCGGGCGGGGATCGGGCCGGTAATTGGCGGCCACCGTGCAGGTCATCCCGGGCTGGCGGCGGCTGCCGTAGTGCGAAATGCCATCCGGCCCGACGCAGCGGTACAGCGTCCCGGCCATCGCCGATGGCGACGCACCGGGGCCGAAGCCCAGCGCGACGACGATCCACCCGGCCAGGGCGGCGGACGACGCGGGCTTCAGGGCGCGGAGAGGACGCATGGCGCGCAGTGTCCCCCCCGCCCCGCCCGGCTGCCAAGCCCCGGGCGTACAATCCGCGCCCCATCCACCGGAACGGATTACGCACCGTATGCCCGGCAAGCTCTTCATCAAGACCCACGGCTGCCAGATGAACGAGTACGACTCGACCAAGATGGTCGACGTGCTCGCCGCCGAACACGGCCTCGAACTGACCGAGAACGAGGCGGAAGCCGACGTCATCCTGGTCAACACCTGCTCGATCCGCGAGAAGGCGCAGGAAAAGGTGTTCTCCCAGCTCGGCCGCTGGAAGGAACTGAAAAAGAACAACCCGAACCTCGTGATCGGCGTCGGCGGCTGCGTGGCCTCGCAGGAAGGCGAGGCGATCATCAAGCGCGCGCCCTTCGTCGACGTGGTGTTCGGCCCGCAGACCCTGCACCGCCTGCCCGAACTGATCGACGCCAAGCGCGAGACCGGCAAGCCGCAGGTGGACATCTCGTTCCCGGAGATCGAGAAGTTCGACAAGCTGCCGGAGCCGCGCGCGGAAGGCCCGACCGCCTTCGTGTCGATCATGGAAGGCTGCAGCAAGTACTGCGCCTTCTGCGTGGTGCCCTACACCCGCGGCGAGGAAGTGAGCCGGCCCTTCGAGGACGTGCTGGTCGAAGTGGCCCAGCTCGCCGAGCAGGGCGTGCGTGAGGTCACCCTGCTCGGCCAGAACGTCAACGCCTACCGTGGCGCGACCGAGGACGGCGGGGTGGCCGACCTGGCCGACCTGATCCGCGCCATCGCCGAGTTCGAGGGCATCGGCCGCATCCGCTTCACCACCTCGCATCCCATGGAGTTCACCGACTCGCTGGTGGAGGCCTACCGCGACGTGCCGAAGCTGGCGTCCTTCCTGCATCTCCCCGTGCAGTCGGGCTCCGACCGCGTGCTCACGGCGATGAAGCGCAACCACACGGTGCTGGAGTTCAAGGCCAAGATCCGCAAGCTGCGCGAGGCGCGGCCGGACATCTGCCTCAGCTCGGACTTCATCGTCGGATTCCCCGGTGAGACCGACCGCGACTTCGAGCAGACGATGAAGCTCATCGAGGACATCGGTTTCGACCAGAGCTTCAGCTTCATCTACAGCAAGCGCCCCGGCACGCCGGCGGCCAACCTGCCCGATGACACCCCCGCCGAAGTGAAGAGCGCCCGCCTGACGCGCCTGCAGGAAACGATCACCGCGAACGCCCGGCGGATCTCCCAGGCCATGGTCGGCACGGTGCAGACCGTGCTGGTCGAGGGCCCCTCGAAGAAGAATCCGAACGAAGTGACCGGCCGCACCGAGAACATGCGCTTCGTGAACTTCGCCGGCCCGCAGCGCTTGGTGGGCCAATTCGTGGACGTGGAGATCACCGAGGCGCTGAGCAATTCGCTGCGCGGCCGCATCGTCACCCGCGAGACGGTGGCCGCCTGATGGCCGACGCCGCC
>Ga0209278_1001496_pt1 | contig 14098 bp, 15 predicted proteins | sample JI81BgreenDNA_FD_187504 | JGI IMG/M metagenome (GOLD analysis project Ga0209278, IMG submission 187504) | Wastewater effluent complex algal communities from Wisconsin, to seasonally profile nutrient transformation and Carbon sequestration -... | ecosystem: Engineered > WWTP > Effluent > Algae... | reverse complement strand
GCCCACACCGACCGCACCTTCGGCTTCGACAGCGCCGTGGCCGTGGTGGCCGAGGCGCTGGACCGGCTGGCCACCACGGCGCGCAGCCACCGCCGCGTGATGCTGTGCGAGACCATGGGGCGCTACGTCGGCTGGATCGCGCTCGAGGGCGGCCTCGCGGGCGCGGCCGATGCCATCCTCCTGCCCGAGCGGCCCTACAGCGTCGACGCCGTCGCGGCCTTCTGCGCGGCGCGCGAGGCGCGCGGCCTGTCGACGCTGATCTGCATCGCCGAAGGCGCACACGCCGCCGGCGAGGGCCTGGCCGTGCGCGCCACGCTGCCCGGCAGCCCCGACCCGCTGCGCCTGGGCGGCGCGGCCGAGCGCCTGCAGCACGCGCTGCAGCCCTTGCTGGCGAGCGAGGTGCGCAGCGCCGTGCTGGGCCACACGCAGCGCGGTGGCACGCCCACGGCCTTCGACCGTGTGCTGGCCACGCGCTTCGGCGTGGCGGCGGCCGAGCTGGTGCGGCAGCGGCGCTTCGGCCGCATGGTCACGCTGCAGGGGGCCGACTGCGGCGAGGTCTCGCTCGACGAGGTGGCGGGCAAGAGCCGCAACGTGCCCGAGGGCCACGCGCTGCTGCGGGCGGCCGAGGCGCTGGGCTTGTGCCTCGGGCAGGGGCCGGCTACAGCAGGCGCTTGAGCGCCGGCGCCAGCCGCGGCAGCGCCGCATCGTCGCGGCCGAAGGCGAAGTCGGCGAACTCGAAGCCCGGGCCCACCGTGGCGCCCACGTAGGCAAAGGCGCCCACGGGCTCGGCGGCCTGCCACCAGTCGGCCGGCACCACGTGGCGCGGGCGGCGGCCGGCCGCCACGGGGCCGAGCTCCACGCGCTCCACGCGCGACAGGTCTGGCGGCAGCAGCCACAGCACCAGGCCCTCGCCCTCGAGCAGGTGCCACACCTCGTCGGAGCGCACGCGGTGCCAGGCGCTGGCCTGGCCGTGTTCGAGCAGGAAGTCGATGCTGGTCAGCGCGACGCGGCCCTGGCGGCCATCGCCCGGGTCGGCCGGCCGCGTGGAGCGGAAGACCTCGGCGTACCAGCCGCCCTCGGGGTGCGGCTGCAGGCCCAGCTCGTGCACCAGGGCGCGGGCGCGTGGTTCGTCATGCATCGCGCACGTCCCCCACCGGGTTGCTGCCGAAGTCGGCGCGGTCCACGTAGCGCAGCAGCTTGGCGGCCGCCGTGGCCGGGCTGTCGAGCTGGCCGGCGGTCTTGAAGCCGAGGAAGCGGTCGGCCTCGGGGAAGCGCGTGCGGTCGGCCGTGCGCAGCGTGACCTGCATGTCGGTGTCGATGATGCCGGGGGCCAGCGAGACGATCTTCGCGCCGTTCTTGCCCGCGTTCTCGCGCTCGGCCTCCTCCAGCGCCACGGCGCGCGCCAGGTGGTCCATGCCGGCCTTGGCCGCGCAGTAGCTGGCGCTGCCGGCCATGGCGCGGCGGCCCAGGCCTGAGGACACCAGCACCACCTTGCGCGGCACGGGCCAGGCCGCCGTGGCGCGCAGGAAGGCGGCGGTGAGCAGCAGTGCCGACTCCAGCCCCACACGCACCGCGGTCGAAAGCTCGGCCAGGTCACCCTCGGCCAGCGGCCCGGGCGTGCTCACCACGCCCGCGTTGTTGATGAGCGTGGCCGAGGTCGGCGTGGCATGCCCGGCCAGCCACTGCTGCAGCCGCGCCGCCACAGGCATGGGGTCGGCCAGGTCGGCGCGCCACACGAGCAGCTCGCCGCCCGCGGGCACGACCAGCGAGGTTTCACCGCGCGCGATGGCCAGCACACGGTGGCCGCGCTGCAGCAGTTGCTCGGTGACCGCGAGGCCGAGGCCGCGCGACGAGCCGGTGACGATGCTCAGGTGCATGGAGGTCTCCTGGGTGTTCGGATGGGGGTCAGTCGAGCAGGCGGCCCTGCACGGCGTCCTGCGGCAGCAGGAAGTGGCCGCCAGCCACATGGTGCAGCGTGCGCAAAGCCGGATGGCCGTCGAAGTGCCAGCGGCCCTGCGAGAACACACGCTCGTCGGCCTGCGCCGCCACCACCTCGCCGAGGAACAGGTCGTAGGCCTGCTGCACCTGTGGCTCGGGCAGCAGCCGGCACTCGAGCCAGGCCACGCAGCCGGCCACCAGCGGCAGGCCGGGTGTCGTGCCTTCGAAGCTCCCGATGCCATAGCGCTCAAACTTGTCGCCCACGCCCTCGGCGCCGCCGCGGGTGTTGCCCACGGTGAAGGCGAGGTCGGCCAACGCGGCGCAGGGCAGGTTCAGTGCAAAGCGGCCGCTGCCCTCGACCAGGCCGCGCGTGAAGGTGCTCTTGTCGATGACCACGGCCACCTTGGGCGGCTCGAAGTCCAGCGGCATGGCCCAGGCCGCCGCCATCACGTTGCGCTGGCCGCCGTGGGCCGCGCTCACCAGCACCGTCGGGCCGTGGTTGAGCAGGCGGTAGGCGTGTTTCAGCGGCACGCTCGTGCGGTGTTCGGGCATGCGCGGCATTGTCGCCGGCTAGAACGGCGCAGCGCTCTCGAAGCGGCAGGCCTGGCCGGTCTGCGGGTGCACGAAGCCCAGCTCGGCCGCGTGCAGCAGCAGGCGCGGCGCGCGCAGCGGCAGTGGCGCGTAGAGGTCGTCGCCCAGGATGGGGTGGCCGATGTAGGCCATGTGCACACGCAGCTGGTGCGAGCGGCCGGTCAGCGGGTACAGCGCCATGCGCGTGGCCGCGCCGTCGTCGCGCGGCACAGTGCCCAGGGCCTGCCAGCGCGTGAGCGCGGGCTTGCCGGCGAAGACGTCGGTCACCTGGCGCGGGCGGTGCGGCCAGTCCAGCCGCATCGGCATGTCGACCTCGCCCTCGGCGCCCGCGGGCGTGCCGGCCACCACGGCCTCGTAGCGCTTGTGCACGCGGCGCTTCTCGAACAGCAGCGACAGCGCGCGCTGCATGGGCAGGCCGCGCGCGAACAGCAGCAGGCCCGAGGTGGCCTGGTCGAGGCGGTGCACCACCAGCGCGTCGCTGAACACGCCCGTCACGCGCGTGACGAGGTTGTCGGTGACGCCCTCGCCACGGCCCGGCACCGAGAGCATGCCGGGCGGCTTGTCGACGACGAGCAGGGTCTCGTCGGCAAAGACGAGGCCGATGCCGTCGGGCAGGTTGGGGTGGTCGATCGGGGCAGGGCGGGCGTTCATCGGGCGCGCAGTCTCGCTCATCGCACGGCCTGTGGATGCCTCGCCACGCGGCCCTTGACGAAGCCGCGGCGCGCGGCGCACAGTTCGCCACCCGTCGCGCACCGCACACCCCGTGCCCCGCGCACCCACCTTCAGGAGGCCAAGCATGACCACCATCGCCACGCTGGATGCCCGCCGCCTGTCGGTCGCGACCGCCGGATTCCTGTTCCGCCGCTGATCGCCCCCCTGGCGTGACCCGTCCGGGTCACGACCGACAGCCCCCATCCCCACCGCCTGCGGCCCCTGCCGCGTGCCGGGCCTTGCCCGCCGCGCGACGAGGCCGCGCCACGCCCTTCGTGGCTCGTGCCCTGCGCGCGGGCCGCGGGCCCGGCTTCGCCTCGCTACCGCGAGGCCCGGTCGTGCCACCGCCGAAAGCTGACGCTCGACATGATCGACCTCGATCCCGAAGACCTGTTCCAACGCCTGTGTCGCTGGGGCCTCAAGCCCGTGCAGATGCAGGCCGCCGCGGCCGCGCTGGCCGCCGATCCGCACACCCGGCTGCTGCGCGTGACGCAGGTGCAGCGCGAGGGCCTGGCCGTGCACGACGGCCACGAAGAACGCGCCGCGCGCCTGCTGCCCGCGCTGCGCCACACGCTCGACGCGCAGGCCGACGCCATCGCCTGCGGCGACTGGGTGCTGGCGCGCGACGACGGCCACGGCACGCTGTGGGCCCACGAGCGCCTGCCGCCACTCACGCAGCTGGCGCGCCGCCTGCACGACGGCCGCGACAAGGTGGAGCGTGTCGTCATCGTGAGCAACGTCGACACGGCGCTGCTGGTGATGGGCCTGGACGGCGACTTCAGCCTGCGCCGGCTGGAGCGCTTCGTGGCCCTGGCGCGCCTGGCCGGCGTGGAGCCCGTGGTCGCGCTCACCAAGGCCGACCTCTGCGCCGACGTCCCCGCGCGCTGCCGCGAGGTGTCCGAGACCGTGGGCGCCGCCGTGCCCGTGGTGGCGCTCGATGGCCGCAGCGGCGACGCGGTGGCGGCGCTCGCGCCCTGGCTGGGCCTGGGCCAGACCCTGGTGCTGGTGGGCAGCAGCGGCGCCGGCAAGAGCACGCTCACCAACACCCTGGCCGGGCACGAGGTCGCCGACACAGGCGGCCAGCGCAAGGGCGACGGCCGCGGCCGCCACACCACCACCACGCGCACGCTGCACGGCACGCCGCAGGGCGCCTGCCTCATCGACACACCGGGCCTGCGCACGCTGCGCCTGGACGGCGATGCGCAGGCGCTCGATGCCGTGTTCGACGACATCGCCACGCTGGCCGCGCAGTGCCGCTTCCGCGACTGCCGGCACGAGGGCGAGCCCGGCTGCGCCGTGCGCGAGGCCGTGCCCGCGGCGCGGCTGAAGAACTTCCACAAGCTGCAGCGCGAGGCGCGGCGCGACCAGGTCACCGCGCTCGAGCGCAAGGCCGAGGTCGCGCAGTGGAAGGCCCGTGCCCGCCATGCGCGGGTGCGCATGGCTGCCAAGCGCTCGTGACGATGCCGCAGACGAGTTTCCGCCCCGGTGCCGCGCCCGTGCCCACACCGCGTGCCCGAGCCGTGCCCCCGAGCGCCGTCAGCGCTTGGGCGTGCCCTCGGGCAGCAGCGTGTCGCGCCGCGCCAGTGCCGGGAACCAGCGGGGCCACAGCGCCACCACCGCGAGCACCCCCAGGCTGCCGCCCACCACCGAGGCCAGCGGCCCCACCAGCGCCGCCATGGCGCCGGCGCGGAACTCGCCCAGCTGGTTGCTGGCGCCGATGAACAGCGAGTTGACGGCGCTGACGCGGCCGCGCATGGCGTCTGGCGTCTCGAGCTGCACCAGCGTCTGGCGGATGACGACACTCACCATGTCGGCCGCGCCCGTGATGGCCAGGGCCACGAGTGACAGCACGAAGTCGCTGGACAGCCCGAACACCGCCATCGCCGCGCCGTACACCGCCACCGCCTGCAGCAGCCGGGTGCCCACGCGGTGCCTGAGCGGGCGCCGCGTGAGCCACAGCGACATGAGCAGCGCACCCACCGCGGGCGCCGCGCGCAGCAGGCCCAGGCCCCAGGGCCCGACGTGCAGGATGTCCTTGGCGTAGATGGGCAGCAGCGCCACCACGCCGCCCAGCAGCACCGCCACCATGTCCAGCATCAGCGCGCCCAGCACCACGGGCTGCGCACGCACGAAGCGCAGGCCGGCGGTGACCGTGGCCCAGCTGGCGGGCTCGGCCTTGGGCGGCTGGTGTTCGTAGCGCAGCCGCGCCACCAGCGCCGTGCCGATGGCAAACAGCGCGGCGCAGCAGCCGTAGGTGGCGGCGGCCCCGGCCACGTAGACGAAGCCGCCCAGCGCAGGGCCCGCGATGATGGCGCCCTGCAGCCCGGCCGAGCTGAAGGCCAGCGCACGCGGCAGCACGGCGGCGGGCACGAGCAGCGGCGTCAGCGCCTGCTGCGTGGGCATCTGCAGCGCGCGCAGGGCGCCCAGCAGCACGCTCACGCCCAGCAGCGCCTCGCGGCTCATCCAGCCCGCGGCGCTGCCCCAGGCCAGGGCCGCGGCGCAGGCCACCTGCACCGCCAGGCAGCCGGCGAGGATGCGGCCACGGTGGTGGCGGTCGATCCAGTGGCCGGCGGGCAAGGTGAGCACGAGCGCCGGCACGAACTGCGCCAGGCCCACGAGGCCCAGGTCCCAGGCCGAGCCCGTCAGGTCGTACATCTGCCAGCCCAGGGCCACGAGCAGCATCTGGCTGGCCGAGACCGACGCGATGCGCGCCACCCACAGCTGCATGAAGGCGCGGTGCTGGAACAGGGGCGTGTCGTCGGTGTTCATGGGGTGATGGCGGGCAGCCACACACGCGCCGCGAGCCCCGGCCCGGGTTGGCGTGCATCGAGCGCGATGCGGCCGCCGGCCGTGGCCACGATCTCGCGGCAGATGGCCAGGCCCAGGCCCGAGCCACCCTGCGGCCCGGCGGCCGCGAACGGCTGGAACAGCCGCTCGCGCTGCCCCGGCGCCAGGCCCGGGCCGCCGTCCAGCACCTCGAGCAGCGCCTCGCCGGGCGGCGCGGCCAGCCGCAGCACCAGGCTGCCCCCGGCGGGCGTGTGCTTGATGGCGTTGTGCAGCAGGTTGCGCGTCAGCTCGCGCAGCGCCCAGGCGTGCGCGGCCACGGTCACGGGCTCGGTGTGCAGCTCGAAGTCGATGCGGCCGGCGGCGATGAGCGGCGCCAGGTCGAGTGCCACGCTGCGCACGATGGGCTCCCAGTCCTCGTGCGGCTGCTCGCCCTGAAGGCCCTGCTGGCGCAGCTGCTCCACCTTGGCCAGCGCCAGCAGCTGGTTGGCCAGCTCGGTGGCGCCCTGCACCGTGGTGTCGATCTCGGCCAGGGCCTGGGCGGGCTCGACGTCGCCGCGCCGCGCCGACTGCACCTGGGCCTTGAGCACCGCCAGCGGCGTGCGCAGCTGGTGCGAGGCATCGCGCACGAAGCGCTTCTGGTGCGCCAGCAGGTGGGCCAGCCGCGCCATCACGGCGTTGGTGGCCTCGACCACCGGGCGCAGCTCCAGCGGCATGGCCTGGGCGGGCAGGGGCGAGAGATCGGCCTCGTCGCGCTCTTCGAGCGCCTGCGACAGCCGCCGCACCGGCCGCGTGGCGCTCTGCACGGCCCACAGCACCACGCCGGCGATCAGCGCCAGCAGCAGGCCCTGCTGCCACAGCGTCTGCAGCAGCAGCTCGCGCGCCAGCGCGTGGCGCAGCTCCAGTGTCTCGGCCACCTGGATGGTGGCCATGCCCTGGCCGGCCGGGCCGGCCACGGGCTGCAGCAGCACGGCCATGCGCACGGGTTGTTCGCGGTAGTGGTCGTCGTAGAAGCGCACCAGGGCGGCGTACACGGGCGGGGCGTCGCGGCGTGCGTCGGGCGCGCGCGGCGGCGGCAGGTCGTCGAAGCCCGAGACGGCCTCACCCTCGAAGCCGGTCACGCGGTAGACCATGCGGCTGCGGTTGTCGGCCTCGAAGGCCTCGAGTGCGGCGTAAGGCAGGTCGGCCACGACGCGAACGCGGCCCGCCTCGGCGGGCTCCACGCGCAGCAGCTCGCCGATGGCCTTGGCGCTGGCCAGCAGCGTGCGGTCGTAGGCCGTGTCGGCGCTGATCAGCGCCTGCCGGTACAGCGAGACCGCGCCCAGCGCCACCACCAGCGCCACGGGCAGCAGGATGCCCCACAGCAGCTGCCGGCGCAGCGACAGCGGGGGTCGCAGGGCGATCAACCCGCCCCCGCCGACGGGTCAGCCAGGCGCAGCAGGTAGCCCAGGCCGCGCAACGTCACCAGCTCCACCGCCGTGCCCGCGAGCTTCTTGCGCAGGCGGTAGACCACCACCTCGATGGCGTCGGCCTGCACCGCGGCCTCGCCCGCGAACACCAGCTCGGTGAGGCGCTCGCGCGCCACGGCCTGGCCGGGGCGTGCCAGCAGGGCGCGCATGAGCGCGGTCTCGCGCACCGTCAGCTCCATGGGCTGGCCCTCGTGCATGACGGCGCCGCTGTCGGTGTCCACGCGCAGGCCGCCCCAGGCCGGCGCCTCGGTGCCACGCGCACTGCCGCGGCGGCGGGCCAGGGCGCGCACGCGGGCCTCGAGCTCGTCCAGGTCGAAGGGTTTGGCGAGGTAGTCGTCGGCGCCGGTGTTGAGGCCCAGCACGCGGTCGCCCACGGTGCCGCGCGCGGTGACGATGAGCACCGGCGTGTCCAGCCCCTCGGCGCGCGCCGCCGCCAGCACCTGCAGGCCGTCGGTGTGGGGCAGGCTCAGGTCGAGCAGCACCACGTCGGGCACGGCGGCGCGCCAGCGGTCGAGCGCACGGGCGCCGTCGCCGCACACCACCACCTGCACGCCGCGGCGCTCGAAGCTGCGCACCAGCGTGGTCTGCAGGGCGGTGTTGTCCTCGACGAGCAGCAGCTTCATGGCGGCGCGGATTATCGGCAGCGCCCACGCGGCGCCCGGGTCGTGTGCGCCCCATCCGGGCTAACCCCGAGGGGCGCGACAGCCGATTGACAGCACCCGTGGCCATCATCGGCACCACAACAACCCGCAGGAGACAACGATGCGCCGCGACACCTTCATCAAGTCCGTCTTCGCCACCGCCGCCCTGGGCGCGCTGCCGCTTTCGGCCCGCGCCGCGGCCAACCTGAAGATGATGATCCCCGCCAACCCCGGCGGCGGCTGGGACACCACCGGCCGTGCCCTGGGCAAGGCGCTGCAGGACGCCGGCGTGGCGGCCGCGGTGAGCTTCGAGAACAAGGGCGGCGCGGCTGGCGCCATCGGCCTGGCGCAGTTCGTCAACGCCAGCAAGGGCGACCCGAACGCGCTGATGGTGATGGGCGCCGTGATGCTGGGCGGCATCATCACGGGCAAGCCGCCGGTCAGCGTGACGCAGGCCACCCCGATCGCCCGCCTCACCAGCGAATACAACGTGTTCGTCGTGCCCGCGGCCAGCCCGTTCAAGACCATGAAGGACGTGGTCGACGCGCTCAAGAAGGATCCCGGCAGCGTCAAGTGGGGCGGCGGCTCGCGCGGGTCCACCGAGCACATCGCGGCGGCCATGCTGGCGCGCGACACGGGAGTGGACGCGAGCAAGATCAACTACGTGGCCTTCCGTGGCGGCGGCGAGGCCGTGGCCGCCATCCTGGGCAACAACGTCAGCGTGGGCGGCAGCGGCTGGAGCGAGTTCCAGCAGTACATCGAGAGCGGCAAGATGCGCGCCATCGCCGTGACCTCGCCCACGCGCCTGAAGGGCATCGACGTGCCCACCATGAAGGAGCAGGGCTTCAACGTCGAGATCGGCAACTGGCGCGGCGTGTACGCGGCGCCCGGCATCACGCCGGCGCAGGCCAAGGCGCTGGCCGACATGGTCGTCAAGGCCACGAAGAGCAAGGCCTGGGCCGAGGCCATGGAGAAGAACGCCTGGACACCCGCGCTGCTGACGGGCAAGGACTTCGCCGACTTCGTCGACCGCGAGTTCGCGAGCCTGCGCGCGACCATGGTCAAGGCCGGCATGGTCTGAGGCCCCAGGGCGACGACATGGCTGCCCTGCAGTCCGCGGCGCAGCGCCACCAGGCGCTGATCGGCGCCGGTGCGCTCGTGCTCGGGGCCCTGATGGCCTGGGGCGCCACCGGCATCTCGTCCGAGGCCGGCTACGGCGGCGTCGGGCCCAACTTCGTCCCGTGGCTGGTGGCGCTGGCGCTTGTGGCCTGCGGCGCCGGGCTGCTGTGGCAGGCCTTCAGCGGCGGCTGGCGCGCCATGGACGAGCCCTCGGGCGCCGCCCAGGGCGACTGGCGCTCGCTGGCCTGGGTGCTGGGCGGCCTGGCCGCCAATGCGCTGCTGCTGGAGCGCGCGGGCTTCATCGTGGCCTGCACCGTGTGCTTCGTGCTCGCGGTGCGCGGCCTGCGCGCCAGCGAGGGCAAGCCGCACGGCGGCCCGCGCGGCCTCGTGATGGACGCCGTGACCGGCATGCTCATCGCGGCGCCGGCCTACTGGCTGTTCACCAAGTTGCTGGGCATCTCGCTGCCCGGCCTCACCGGCACGGGGTGGCTGTAGATGGACATCTGGAGCCAACTGCTGGGTGGCTTTGCCACCGCGGGCACACCCGTCAACCTGCTGTGGGCCTTCGTGGGCTGCGCGCTCGGCACGGCCATCGGCGTGCTGCCAGGCCTGGGCCCGGCGGTGACGGTGGCCATGCTGCTGCCCATCACCACGCAGGTGGAGCCCACGGCGAGCATGATCTTCTTCGCCGGCATCTACTACGGCGCGATGTACGGCGGCTCGACCACGTCCATCCTGCTCAACACGCCGGGCGAGACCGGCACCATGGTGACGGCGCTCGAAGGCTTCAAGATGGCCAAGAGCGGCCGCGCCGGCGCGGCGCTGGCCACGGCGGCCATCGGCAGCTTTGTGGCCGGCACCATCGCCACGGTGCTGGTGACGCTGTTTGCGCCCTACATCGCCGAGTACGCCGTGCAGCTGGGGCCGCCGGAGTACTTCATGCTCATGCTGCTGGCCTTCACCACCGTGAGCGCGGTGCTGGGCAAGAGCACCCTGCGCGGGCTGACGGCGCTGTTCGTGGGCCTGGCCGTGGGCTGCGTGGGCATCGACCAGATCACGGCCCAGGTGCGCTACACCGGCGGCATCCCGGAGTTCATGGACGGCATCGAGGTGGTGCTGGTGGCCGTGGGCCTGTTTGCCGTGGGCGAGTGCCTGTACACGGCGCTGTACGAGGGCCGCACGCAGGCCACGATGAACCGCATGGGCAGCGCCCACATGACACGCACCGAGTGGCGGCGCTCGTGGCCGGCCTGGCTGCGCGGCACCTTCATCGGCTTCCCGTTCGGCACCGTGCCGGCCGGCGGCAGCGAGATCCCCACCTTCCTGAGCTACGGCCTGGAGCGCAAGCTCAGCAGGCACAAGCAGGAGTTCGGCACCACGGGCGCCATCGAGGGCGTGGCCGGCCCCGAGGCGGCCAACAACTCGGCCGTCACGGCCACGCTGGTGCCGCTGCTCACCCTGGGCATCCCCACCAGCGTGACGGCGGCCATCCTGCTGAGCGCGCTGCAGGGCTACGGCATCAACGCCGGGCCGCAGCTGTTCCAGACCAGCAGCACGCTGGTGTGGGCGCTGATCGCCAGCCTCTACATCGGCAACGTGATGCTGCTGGTGCTGAACCTGCCGCTGGTGGGGCTGTGGGTGAAGCTGCTGAAGATCCCGCGCGCGCCGTTGTACGCCGGCATCCTGATCTTCGCCACCATCGGCGTCTACGGCATGCGCCAGAGTGCCTTCGACCTGTGGCTGATGCTGGGCGTGGGCCTGCTGGGCGTGCTGATGCGGCGCTTCGACTTCCCGACCGCGCCGGTGATCGTGGGCATGATCCTGGGCCCGCTGGCCGAGGCGCAGATGCGCAACGCCGTGTCCATCGGCGAGGGCAGCTTCCGCGTCTTCATCGAGCGGCCGATGTCGGCCACGCTGCTGGCCGTGGTGGTGGCGGTGCTGGTGCTGCCCCGGGTGTGGAAGCTGCTGCAGCGGCGCGCGGCCTGAGGCCGGCGCGCCCGCGAATCAGTCCTTGGCGCCCAGGGCCAGCGCGTTGTCGCGGCTGGTCTTCAGCTCGGCGGCGTCGGGTGCCGACTTCGTGTCCCAGCCACCCAGGTGGCGCTCGGCCAGCGTCGCCATGGCCTCGATCCACGCCGGCTCGGCGTTGAGGCAGGGCACGTAGTCGAAGCGCTCGCCACCGGCGGCGAGGAAGGCGTCGCGCGCTTCCTGGGCGATCTCTTCCAGCGTCTCCAGGCAGTCGGCCGTGAAGCCGGGGCACATGACGTCGACTCGCTTCAGCCCCTCGGCCGCCAGCTTCTCGAGCGTGGGCTCCGTATAGGGCTCCAGCCACTTGGCCTTGCCGAAGCGGCTCTGGAAGGTGACGACCACCTGCTCGTGCGGCAGGCCCAGGGCCTGGGCCAGCAGCCGCGCCGTCTTGTGGCACTGGCAGTGGTACGGATCACCCAGCAGCAGGCTGCGCTCCGGCACGCCGTGGAAGCTGAGCACGAGTTTGTCGCCGCGGCCATGTTCGGCCCAGTGCGCACGCAGCCGATCGGCCAGCGCGGCGATGTAGCCGACGTCGTCGTGGTACTCGTTGACGAAGCGCAGCTCGGGCATGCGGCGCGCCTGCGTGCTCCAGGCCAGCACCTTGTCGGCCACGCTGGCGGTGGTGGCGGCGGCGTACTGCGGGTAGGCCGGCAGCACCAGCACACGCGTGGCGCCTTCGGCGCGCAGGCTGTCCATCACGCTGGCGATGCTCGGGTTGCCGTAACGCATGGCGTGGCGCACCAGCAGGTCGTGGCCGCGCGCCGCCAGGGCCTCGGCGAGGGCCGCGGTCTGGCGCTTCGTCCACACGGCCAGGGGCGAGCCCTCGGGCATCCAGACGCTGGCGTACTTGGCCGCCGACTGCTTGGGCCGGATGCGCAGGATCACGCCGTGCAGGATGAACCACCAGACAAAACGCGGGCTGATCTCGACGACGCGCGGGTCGCTCAGGAACTCCGCCAGGTAGCGGCGCAGCGCCGGGGCTGTGGGCTCGTCGGGCGTGCCCAGGTTGACCAGCAGCACCGCGGTGCGCGGGCGCTGGCCATGGCGGAAGGCGGGTTCGGCGCGGAAGCTCATGAGCCCGTTGCCCCGCTGCTGCGGCGCTTGAGCTCGCTGATCACCGTGGCCAGGTCCACCGGCTTGGGCCACACGCCCACGTAGCCTGCGGCCTTGGCCTCGCGCACACGCTCGGGCGCGTCGTCGGCCGTGCACAGGTAGGCCGGCAGGTCGGCGCGGCCGGCGGCACGGCGCAGGCGGGGCAGCAGCTCCAGGCCGTTGGCGTCGGGCAGGTGCAGGTCCACCACCAGCAGCGCGGGCTGCCAGCGCTGGGCCAGCTCCAGCGCCTCGGCGCCGGTGGCGGCCGTTTCGATCTCGACGCCCGGCGCGAAGCGCACGGTCTCCTCGAACAGCAGGGCGTTGATGCGGTCGTCGTCGACGTAGAGCACGCGCATGGATGGGGGATCCGGGAGAGGGGGGTTCAGCGCAGCTCCAGCGGCACCTGGGGCTGGGTGTCGGCAAAGCGCAGCACGTCGAAGGAGACACAGGCCGAGCCCGGGTCGGTGGGCGCGCCGCCCAGGCCGATGGTGCCGCTGCCGTGCAGCGTGCAGCTGCCGCGGCGCAGGCTGACGATCTCCCCGTCGGCAAAGCGCACGTAGGTGCCGTTGTAGGAGAGGTCGGTGATCTGGAAGCTGCCGCTGTGCCAGTCGACGCGCGCGTGCGAGCGCGAGACACGCGCGTCGTCGACGCTGAAGCTGGCTTGCGGGCTGCGGCCCAGCACCACGGGTGCCTGCTCGCTGGCGAACACGCGTGTCGTGCCGGCCCAGACCAGGCGCAGGCCGTCGGGCTCGCTGACGCTGCCGCCGAAGTCGCCGCTGAACTGCGTGACGGCCACGTCGGCGAAGGCGCCACGCCGGCCGCCCATCACGTGCACCTGCACGGGCTCGGCGCGGCCGCGCAGCACCAGGCGGTCCAGGCTGCGGAAGCGGCTGCGCAGGTCGAGCGGCAGGCCCTGCAGCACCTCGACCGTGATGAGCGTTTCGTTGTCGCCGGCATGGTCGAGCAGCCGCGCGGCCACGTTGACGGCGTCGCCGAAGCAGTCGCCGCGCATCTCGACGACCTCGCCGCGCGCCAGCCCCACCTGCAGGCGCAGCGCGCGCAGGCCCGACGAGGCACCTCGCTCGCTGCCCCGGTGCACCATGCCCTCGAGCACGTCGTGCATCAGCATCGCCGCCTGCACGGCGGGCAGCGGGTCGTCGAAGACGGCCATGAGGCCGTCGCCGAGGGTCTTGACCACGTGGCCCTCGTAGCTGCCCACGGGCCCTGTCATCGCGTTGATGACGTGCGTGACCACCGAGGTGGCCTCGGCGTTGCCCAGTGTCTCGAACAGCGCCGTGCTGCCGCGCAGGTCGGCGAACAGCACGGTGCGGTCGGCGATGCGCGTCATGCCGTCAGTGTAACGAGCAGGCCGTGAACTCCGTCACGTTCAGAGGTTGTCGAGGTAGGTGCGCAGCTTGTCCGAGCGGCTCGGGTGCTTGAGCTTGCGGATGGCCTTGGCTTCGATCTGGCGGATGCGCTCGCGCGTGACGTCGAACTGCTTGCCCACCTCTTCGAGTGTGTGGTCGGTGCTCATCTCGATGCCGAAGCGCATGCGCAGCACCTTGGCCTCGCGCGGGGTGAGGCTGTCGAGGATGTCCTTGACCACGTCGCGCAGGCCGGCCTGCATGGCGGCGTCCACCGGGGCCACGTTGTTCGTGTCCTCGATGAAGTCGCCCAGGTGGCTGTCGTCGTCGTCGCCGATCGGCGTCTCCATGGAGATCGGCTCCT
>Ga0209278_1001490_pt1 | contig 14120 bp, 16 predicted proteins | sample JI81BgreenDNA_FD_187504 | JGI IMG/M metagenome (GOLD analysis project Ga0209278, IMG submission 187504) | Wastewater effluent complex algal communities from Wisconsin, to seasonally profile nutrient transformation and Carbon sequestration -... | ecosystem: Engineered > WWTP > Effluent > Algae... | reverse complement strand
ATTGCATACGATTCCGAAGCTGGGATACTCCCAATATGGTTCTGCTCAAGGAGTAGCTACCGGGACCGGCACCGGCGGTTTTGTGCATCCAGCCCGGACTGCTAAATCCGCCAGCTAGACTGGAATACGAATAAAACTCGAATTCCGTAGCCAAACTATCGGGGTAGCCGTTGCCGGTAAGCGCAAACTGAGGCTGAAAAATTTGGGAACCCTGACTGTTAGTCGCACTCACGTATGGCGCCGTCCAGATATAACCAGGTCCAGGTTGTAGCGCATTCCAGTCTGCGATAAATCGAGGACTAAAATCAAAGGTTATGTAAGGCACTGTGGCAATAAACTGAACCTGATCGGTTGCCGGGAAATAACGTGCTAAAAAGCAACGATAACCGGTATTGGGCAGAGGCGTGAGCGGCGTAGGCAGTTGGTTGAGTGCGCCAAAGTCGTCGATAGTACCGGTAAACAAGATTGCACCCGGCACAAAAGGGTCAAACTTGGCGTCGCTAACGGTACGAGCCCCTGGCCACTGCTTTTCCCAAAGTAAATTGCCGTTGGTTGCGTCGAAAGCAGCGAGCCAACCCGAAACGTCGTTGTACAATCCGCTTCCCAGCAGTTGTGAACTGTCGCCATTGTAGCTCAGCTGCGTAAAGTAGTTGTTTTGAGCCGCTGGTCGCTTCCACACCCAACGTACAAAACCCGTTTGTCCATCTACTGCCATCAAAAAGGGGTCGAGCGCCAGCGGCTCAAATCCAATGAGGGTATCGTTGGGCAAATAAGTAGTGTCCATAAAACCGCCGGTGATGAAGAAGTCGGTATTAAAATCGGAGGCCACTGCGCTCATTACCCTTACTTTGCCGGGGAAATTGAGCTTCACTCGAGGCGATTGAAAGTTGATGGGCTGGTTCTGCGGGTAAAAACGCAACCTAAGGTTGCCGGTTTCAGGGGTGGTAAGGCTTCCCTCGGGCTGACTGGCCACCAATAAATCGAGCTGACCGCTGGAGATGACTGTTGGCTCGAAGCCTAAAGTGTCGTAATCGAGCAGTTCGTATTGGGCTTTTAAAAACTGGCCCTGAGCTTTGCTGAGCAAAAGTAGCCCGGCGAATAAGGTAAGGATAAAACAGCGCATGCGATGAGTTGGGAGTTAAATGTGAACGAAAGGGTTTTAATCGCTGAAAACAGCATACTTTTCAATAGAAACTTTTTTAGCCCTCTCGGTTGTAACTATCTTGGCGCATGATTTTTTCATATAGGAAAAGGTTTAACGTGTGGACTTTGTTTTTAGGTCTGCTCCTTTTTTTTCATTTTCCCCTTGCCAGCAGCGCACAAGACTCGAGCGAAACACGCTTAATTGCCTTTGTAGACGGCTTTTTCCGCCTCAATGCACCTACTTCGGGTAGGGGCGGTGGACAAACGTTTTTGTACAATCACGATAGCGAGGCACGGCCAGCCCTGAACCTTGTTTTGCTGGGCATTGAACATCGAACGAGCCGTTGGCGCACTGCTTTGAAGTTACAAGCGGGCACCTATGTAAACGACAATTACAGCGACGAGTTGCCGGCATTGCGACCCATCCACGAAGCAAGGATCGGTTGTGCGTTGAATAAAAAATCGAACCTATGGCTCGACGCCGGCCTATTTGCCTCGCACATTGGTTTCGAAAGTGCGATAAGTGCCGACAATGCCACCTTGAGCCGTTCGCTGCTTGCCGAAAATTCGCCTTATTACGAAACCGGTTTACGTTTGCAATATGTACCCAACCACAAGCTAGAAACCAACCTACTGCTCCTCACCGGTTGGCAAAGTATTTTGCCCGTAAGCCGCAGCACGCTTCCGGCCTTGGGCACTCAACTCTTGTACAAAAAAGGCGACTGGCTTGTGAACTGGAGCAGTTTTACCGGAACATTATATCCCGACAGTACTCGGCGGCTTCGATTTTTTCAGAATGTATATGCACAGCGCAACTGGCGAGATGTACTTCAATTTACCTTGGGTTTTGACGTTGGAGCCGAGCAAACCCAAAAAAGAGCTACCAACTACCACTGGTGGTATAGCCCGGTTCTGCTCATTCGTTACCAAACTACCACACGCTGGAAGTATTGTCTTCGAGGCGAATGGTACCGCGATAGCCAGGGGGTTGTGGTTGCTTCCCCCTCGGGCGTTGGTTTTTCTACCTTTGGCTGGTCGTTCAATGCCGATTACCAGGCAGCAAATAACCTGCTCGTACGGGCCGAACTAAGGCAATTGCGCAGCAATGGTGCCGATTTTATACGCGCATCGGGGTTTTCCAATCACCAACTTAGCTTGCTGGCTTCTGTTTCTTGGAGGATAAATCGAAGCATTTGACCACAAAAATGCTGTCAAGTATTATAGACTTCAATTCTTTTATGTAGTATTGAATCATGAGAACCTTTGCATTAATCTTCATCTGTTTGCTTTGTACGAAAGTGCAAGCCCAGCCGGGGTTTGGCTCCCTACTTATTTCGGGTGGTTATGGTTCTAGTTTCGACGATTCTAATTTGCCATCCTATATCAATCGTGCTAGCTTTAGTACCCAGTTTATGGAATTTCGGTTAGGCGGGTTCATCACAAAACGAACCCTTTTTCAATTATTCTATTCGCGTGAGTTCATCGATTTTCCTTTCACCCCAGCCATTTATGCTCCGAGTGGACGCAACTCTCCCCGTTTTGCGCGTGATATAGGCTTTGGCATCCTCATTCGGCCAACCCTGCTGGTAGCTCCATGGATGAGCGTAGGGATGGATATCGGACCGGGCCTTTGGAGACGAATTGACGCAACCAACGACAAAGAACTCCTCTCAGGTGGATCTATACTATTTAATCCTGTTATGTCTTTCTTTATTGGTAACCGTTTTGGGCTTGACCTCCGTTTTATTAGGACACATCTATCTATGAGTCTAGAAAATCAGTATAACGGCTATTTTTCTTATTTCGCAAAAGGTGCATTCATATTTCCTAATATTCAGCCAGGAATGGTTAGTATTTCGGCCTGTTGGTACCCGTTTGTAAAATAGAAGTAGTCCACCGTAACGCATGAAAATCTCAACCATGGAAAAGCCTCTCTACTTGATTCTTCTTACGGTTTTGTTGCTTTTAGCAGCCTTCGATTTAGCTATCTTGTTGCTGGTAAACAACTTACCTGTAGGACTTCAAGTGTTGGCAGCCTTGAGTGGTGTAGTGGTTTTGTTCGTATTTTTTGTCACCTTCCGACGTTACCGTCAACTTTTTGAGTAGTTGCGAGCTGCCTACGACTCCCTCTTTTGTAGTTTCACCGCATGGAATCGCCAGCGAAATCGGCACTGATAGCCCCTATACTGCACGGTCGGCACATTGTGCTGCGGCCCCTTAGCATCAACGATGACGAAGCCGTATACCGCTTGCGTTCCCAAGTCGAAGTGATGGAATTTATCCATCGGCCACTGACAAGTTCGGTGCACGAAGCCCGAGAATTAATTCTGAGCAATTTGCTCGATATGGAATTGGGCGATAGTTTAGTTTGGGCGATATGCCAACCGAACGACGATGAACTCATCGGGATGGTTGGCTTTTGGCGTTTGCAGCTGCAACACCAAAAAGGCGAAATCGGGTATTTACTTGATCCGAGGTTCAAAGGTCGCGGTTATGCCTCAGAAGCGGTACAAATCGTGCTTCAACACGTTTTTATCACCTTAGGATGGAATAAAGTAGAAGCCGACATCCTCCCCCAAAATCACGCTTCGATACGTGTGGTGGAGAAAGCCGGCTTCAAACAAGAGTTGCTGCTGCGCGATCACGAATACTGGGAAGGCCAATTTTACGATCAGGCTTGGTATGGGCTCACCCGTAGCGACTACCTCAAATCGCTAGCGTAGCTGGATATTAAAAGGTAAGGTATAAATCACAGGAACTGCCCTCCCCCGCTGTTTGCCGGGCGTCCAGCGTTTCATGGCTTTTACCGACTTGATCACGGCTGCATCCAGCCCTTCGCTCAATCCACGCAAAATCTTCACTTGCTCTACCTGCCCCTCGCGATTTACCACGAACGAAACATACACTACCCCCTGAATGCCCATATCCCGTTCGAGGGCAGGGTAGCGAAAAGCATTGCCTAAGTCGCGGAACAAGGCGGCTTCACCTCCAGGATATTCGGGCATGTCTTCAACAGTAATAAAGGGTTCATCGGCATCCGTCTCGTCGTCGGGGGGTAAGATAACTGTACCAGTACCTTGCCCGCTTGGATCTGGAGTAGGTTCCACCACCGGGTCGGGGTCGGGCGACGGCTCCGGGGAGGGTTCGGTCGCAACGGTATTCACGATGGTCGGTTTTGGAAGTGCTTTTTGTTGCGCCCGGTTTTGTACCGTAGTCGGAATATCGATAACCTCTAGGTCTGGTGAGCTTTCTCCTTCAAATTCAGGCAAGTTTACATCGCCGGGGCTGGCCCAGCGGAAGGCAGTGAGCGTGGTAGCCAAACTCAGGGCGAGGCCCAAGAGTAAAAACAGGCTGCGGTCGTAACGATAGCTTGGTTTCATAGCAGGAATTTTATACGCCTTCAACGCAGGCAATATTCGTTTTCTGCTGCCCCGCCGAAAAGCTGACATGTTGCTGATATTTTAACAATGCTATTAGGTGCCTTTGGGTCGCTGAGTTGTACAACGCCCTAACGATATGAAGACTAGATTAGCTACTTCGTCGCCACAGGCCCAAAAACCTGACCATGGGTTAAGCGCGCAAGTATTTTACCCAGGGCAGGAAAGGCACCCACCGATCGAAACAACAAGGTGGCAGGGGCTACCTTACCAAAAGCACCTTGCAAACGATAACTCACCGAGCTGCGGAGCTCAAAATGTGCACGCCATAGTTGATCGTAACGTGCTGCTAAGCGATCAAAATCGCTCGCCGAACGCCCGTACTTTTCCCAGCATTGGTGTAACAGCCAGGCGGCATGCAGCGCCATGCTCATGCCGTTGCCCGCCAAAGGAGCGATACTTCCTGCGGCATCGCCAAGCAACAAAACGCCTTCATACACCCTTGTTTTAGGCAAAAAACTGAGCTGTGAAATGCTAAGCGGCTCATCCCAACTAGGTGTAAGCGGTGCGAGCATCTCGTCAAGATGTCGATTTTCGTTGCGCAACTGCTGCTCTAATTGGGGAATACTGCCGGCCGACTTCAACCGCTCACTCGCTACCATGTAGCAAAAACAAACTTGGTCGTCTTCTACCCGCGACATGCCTCCGTAACCACCCCGAAAAGTATGTAAGGTGATTAAATCGGATGGTAAAGGGCCGTGATAATGCCATTTTACCCCTACATAATTACGGTTTTGCGGTGGCTGTTTGTGCAGCGATGTTCGCCGTCCCCAGCTACCTGCCACCCAAAAAGAGGTAAACAGACCCGAATTGGTTTCCACCTGGTAGTTTCCAGATTTACCGCTGATTTTGGTCACTTTGGTGCCCTCCAACAGTTCTACCCCAGCGGCTTTTGCTCGCTGAGCCAAACTACCGTCGAGCTTATGTCGACTCAATCCGAAGCCCCCCAAGGGTAAATTAAGTTCGAGCGCATAGTTGGGCACCGTTAATTTCAGACGTTGTATGTCGGGTAAGGCCCAATCGGTCAGCGGCAAACCCAGATGTTGCAAAAAGGCATGGCTTTCGTAGCTGATGTACTCGCCACACACCTTGTGCGCTGGATAATGTTTTTGTTCGCATAGCAAAACGCGTTGACCCGCTTTTGCCTCCAAAATGGCCAACGCCAAGCCTGCCAATCCACCGCCAATAACAATTAAATCGTACTTCATTCGACACTTCTTTTAGGCCACACGCAGAGCTGGTGACGAAACATACGTCGGTAGCGCAGTGTGTAGTTGAGTTGCGGAATACCTGCCAACATACGCCGCCAGTCGGCTTCAACAAATGAACGTTCTACGCTCAATGGCGCATCGTTACGTACCAGATACGAAGCTCCTGGCCATAGGCGGGTGATGAGTGCGATACTCCAGCGCGCAAACCGGTGGCGTTCTAAATCGTTCACGATGAGGCCGTGACCCGCCTGCACAATTTCCTGGATGAAAGCTGCAATCTCTTCGTTGGAAAAGTGATGGAAAAAGAGGGAAGCGTGAAAAAGAACACCGGGCGGTCGACTATGCAAAGCCTCCCGAAAATCGCCGACTACCCAGCTTATCTCCGGCCGATGATGATGTTGTTGGGCATAGGCAATACAATCGGCCTTTAAATCCCAACCTTCGAGGGTTATTCCTTGGGGTACTTGTGCGGCCAAACGTTGCAGGGTGTCGCCGCCACCTGTACCTATGTCGATGAGCGTATGAAATACAAAATGCTGTTGCATCTCGGCTAGAGCCAGCTCCGAAATGCGGTAGCCTCCCAGCCAGCGATTCACCAGTGCCAACTCCGCTAAATTCCGGTGAAGAGCCTCCACGGGCAGGTTTTCTTGGTCGAGCAACTCGCTGCGCCCCGAGCGATACGGATAATGCCAAAAGCTCATGCTGTAGGATTGAGAGGTATTGCGTACGCCATTTCTACCGACAATCCCGGACCAAAAGCGGCTAAAATCGTGGGTTTATGGGCTAATTCACCCTGATTTAGAATTTTCTGCAGCACAAAAAGCACCGAAGCCGACGACATATTGCCGAACTCACGCAACACCCCACGAGAAGGCGCCAGCTGCTCTTCGGTCAAACCCAACTCACGCCCCAATTGATCGAGTATGGTTTTGCCCCCGGGATGCAAGGCCCAGTTCCAGCTGTGGTCGGGAGCTTGTTGCCACTTTACGCCGGCCGAATGCAGGGCCGTACCGATGTGGGTCGACAAAAGTTGAGGCACATAGCTGCTCAAGCGCATCGCAAAACTGGCTTCTCCCAAGGCCCAACTCATATCTTCCTCTCCGCTCGCCAACAACTCGGCATAAAAGTCTTTAAACTCGAGCAAGGGAGTCTGCAAATCCGCTTCACCGGTCATGTAAACCGCCGCTGAGCCGTCGCCAAAGAGCAAATTGGCCAGTAAGGCATCGTCGTGTATAGCGTCCTGATAGTGTAAGCTGCACAGTTCGGTGCATACCACCAACACCCGGGCAGCCGGCTCAGCAGCACAGATATAATGGGCCGTGCGTAAAGCATGCAAGGCAGCATGGCAGCCCATGAAGTTCACGGTATGCCGAAACACATTTGCCGGTAGATGAAGCGCCCGCAACAAGCTCATTTCAAGTCCAGGTGCCGCCAAACCCGTGCACGACGTGTAAATGAGATGTGTAGGAGCACCAAATCGGCTCACAAGTCGGGCCGCTGCCTTCACCGAAAGGTGCAACGCTAAATCGGCATACAACGCCATGCGTTCGGCTATCCCTGCCCGAAAAGGCGCACCGTTCCGGTAATACAAAAGCGCCTCGTTCGGCGACTGATAGTCGGGTAATGCCGCGTATCGGGTTTCGATGCCACTTTTTTCAGCGAGCCAGCGCAATTTGCGCAGCAGTTGTATATCGGCCTTCGACTGATCGGCAACAAAACGTTCGAAATCCTGCTTGCCAATAGCGAAATCGGGCACTGCCGTATTTATACCGAGTAGGAAACTCATAAACCCAGGCCTCCTGCAACCAATAAGGCCACGTTTAACGTAGAGGAGGCTATGGCATTCATGACCATGGCATTGCTAAAATTGGCAGCGAGCGCGTCGCGTTTAACGCTGCGCCACCAGCTAAAAAACCACCAGAGGGTGGGAAGTAAAGCAACTACCAGGAGGAGCAACAAGCCCATCCTGTCGGCATTCCAAAGCGGCCAGAGTAAAAATGGCCCAGCAGCGCCAAAGACAAAGGCGCTAAAACGAAAGGTACCTTGCACCCCCAACCAGGCACTAAAACTCAATACCCCGTCGGCTTTGTCGGCCGCATGCTGATACACCTGCGTGAGCGGATAGGTACCGGCCAGCACCAGCGCCGATGCCAAATACCAGACTCCCGGCGCCCCAAGCTGCCGGAATTCGAAAGCCTTCTCGGGTAGATAGGCAGCACAGAGCAGCATGACCCAGGGACCTTGAAAAAGGACCACCGTAAGGAACCCAGCAATAGGGTATTTCTTTAAACGTAAGGGACGCCAGCTATACGCCCGCGAAGCCAAAATGTAGATGGCGATGCCCGCCGCCAGCGGCTGCCACCACCAAAAAGCCAGCGCGACGGCGGCAAAATCAAATGCCAAGCTCCACCACCGCAACGAAGCCGGTGCTTTAGGTGGATTGGCCATGCCGCCTATGGACCCTTCATCGCGATCTTGGAGACTGTTAAAGGCATTGCTGCTAGGGTATACCAACAGATGCAACAAAAAAGCCAACTGCACACTGCGCTCCCAGGAAGCCTCGGGCACCATGATCCACCCCATTAAAAATGCGGGCAACAAAAACCACGAAAAAGGAAAACGTAAATGCCGAAAAACAGGATGTTGCCAGAAAAAAAAGGGGTGCATGGGAACAATTTACGCTACACGAACTGAATCATCAAACAATACCTCACAAAATTGATTTTTGCCACCTGCGATAAGTCATTAACGCTTGCCAGGTTTGCCGTAAGCCAGCACCTTTTGCGCCCCTATCGAGGTTGCGACAGGCTACCACCCACATCATCCGCTGGAAGCGTAAGTGCTCCAACAAGCCACGCAACCACCACGAAGCAGGGTCGTATACATGGGCTGGCTCAGCATTGGCACCGTTTATTTCCAACACCTTGATTTTACTCGCCACCGTAAGCAAGTCGGGCTGTTCCACCATCACGTCCAGTCGACCGTAATCAAAACCATCTAACCCAGCCAGCAGCTCGTTAAAGGCCAATTCCATAGCCGGCGAAAGCTGAGTACGTGCATCTAAAAAGGTGGCACCACGGCTATGGTTGCCCGAAAAATGAAGTGGAAACCACTCCCCAGCACCAAGTACTTTTCGCCCCGTTGCTGCATCTATTTCGGGCCAAAACGATTTAAACCGACGTGCTCTCGGATGTTGATGCAGCAATTCTTCTAAGCGACTTACCCCATCTCCCACCACGCCTAGAGGCAGCTTCCAGGTAAGCGAGTGAATACGGAAATCGCCAGCTGCCTCACGCACCACAAAAACACCGAATTCAAAGCCGAAATGAACAAATTCTTGCACCAAATAGTTCCCCAACGGCGCTTTATGCCAATAGGCCAGCCACGCTTCATGATCGATAATTTTACTCACCAACCTGCCCCGCTCCCCCGTATCAGGCTTCAGGATAACAGGAAACGAAAAGCCCATGGGCAACTCCGGTAAGGCCGAATCAAACGGAATACAATGCGATTTGGGTTTATTTTCTTCTTTCAACCGATTCAACAATTCGCTCTTCGGTGAATCGAACATGCCGCCCCAAGCAAGAGCAGGATTCGCACGTACAAACCAGTTTATGTTTCCCTTCAGTACACCTAACAGCGCTCCCTGAATAAGTGCCGGTATATGCCAAAGTCTATCGGGCCAAAACTCAGAGGGGCGAAGTAACTTACTTCGCCTACGGTCAAAAAAGGAGAAGTCCGTGTTCTTCATGAGCGAGTAGGTCGAGGTAGCGGATACGGGCTTCTGCTGGCGACCAAAATAAGGAGGTAATGCTGGTGGTGCGCACCTTACCGCGATCCATACACAGGTCGAGCTCGGGATTTCCCACGCCCGCCGTCGCATGAAAATCGAAGATTTCATCCTGCTGGGGTGCATGGCCCACCCGATCAAGCCAAGTATGAAACCACCCGGAGCGAAGTGCGGACTGTTCGGCATTATACAAAGTAGCCGACTGCCACCAGCTGGGGCTTTGGGGATCGATTTGTTTGAGATGCGGCTGCTGTCCGTCCCAGCGTAGTTCGTGCAGGTGTACACTATTGGTTGGGTGCTCAATGACCACCAACGTAAAAGGTTCCATGCCGTCGAATTCGGAATTCGCTAAAAACTGCGCGAACGATGCCGCTTGCAGCAGTTCGGGCACGATTACCCCACGGCTACGACGATACGGTGGCCGATGCTCATGTTTGACGAAAGCACCATTCAGTAGGCAGGCCGTAGTGTGTAGATTGGTGCCAAACCAACTGCCACCCGTTCCCCGGTCGTAGGGGCCATACCAGTGCTTTCGCTCTTGCCCATGTTTGGTTGGGGCTGCGGCTGGCCGTAGGGGCGTTTCGTCGCGGTTGCTGGTAAATACAAAGCCGCCATTGGGTTGCGGGAAAAAGCTTACTGTGCACATGCTTGCTTCTGTTTCTGCGTGGAATAGGCCACACCAAAATCAGGAGGAAAGATAAGCTGTGGAAAGGCAGCAAAAGCTCCTACGCGAATTAAAGCTAAGTGATGTACCATATGCTCGTAGGCGTAAAACAGCTCACGGCGCAGCGAACTTGCGGCGGGCAGCGCATCTGAAAATACATCGGCATCCACGTGCAGTGTTTTGTCGTCGCAACTGGTCGAAAGATAGCGCGCCAACACATCGAGCACATCTAATGCTGCTTGAATCGAGCTTTCGAGCCCTAGTGTGCGTTTGCGATCGTCGTAATTTACCACTGGGGCTTCCTCGAGCAACTGCTGATAAAACTCCAAAATGTGTCGGGTATGTTTGCCAACACTACCCCCGAAAAAACAAGGATGTTGGAGTTGGTAAGCGCTATCGTCGAGTTGCAGCAGTAGGTCGCGCAGCTGTTGAAACGTGAGCAGGGTTTGAAAAGTAAGCGTATTCATTTCTTTTTCCGTAAGTCCAGTTCGATGTTTGCCACCACCTTGTCCGACATGATCAGCGAGGCCCCTCCTACACCAAAATCACGTCGGTTAAGCTCAAAGCTGCAGCTGAATGCAGCCCGCTCACCGGTAGTTTTGAATACATACGGAACTGCTATGGTTTTGGTTTTCCCGCGGATGATGATGGCGAAACGTGCTGATTTTTCGTCGGCACTCAGCAACTGCATCCGGAGTTCGGGATACCTTTTGGCATCGAAATAGTCAGCCCCCTGCAAGTGCCGATCGCGTAAACCGATGCCGGTAGCTATACTTTTCACCTTGGCCACACCGGTAATTAAAACAGGCACTTTGCCTGCTACATCGGTGATAAACTGACCTTCTACTTCACCGAATTTGCCATTCACCGTGAGGCCAGCATTATCGATGGTAAAACTCACTCGAACAGCGGTGGCCTCCCAGGCGATTTGTGTAGGTTGACTGATGGTATTGACGCTCAGCACAAGGCAAGCGCTGAGGAACAGAACAATTTTCATTAAAAACGGTATTGAAGTCCGAGCATAAAAAACGTGCTCTTACGCCGAAAACGGTCGTTAGCATCGCTTAAATTTTGGGTGGTGGTGAATTCGGTAAACAAATAGGTCATCCCCGTTTGGATCTGCCAGTTTTCGTTCACCTGATAACGCAAACTAAAATTAGAGTTTAAGCTGCCACGGTCGTTATCGCCTACCAGCAAAACGTTCAAAGCAGTTGGACTGCCTTTTTGCACCCCATTAAACGAAGCGTCTTCGGTACTGGTGAATACACCACTGCGTTCGGCGCCGAAGCTGGCACCTAGCACATCGATGTCGAAAGTAACCGCCCATTTAGGCAAAAACTGGTAGCCCAGCTGTACATACGCATTGAAGCTATTCACCGAGCTGCTGCCCAGCACTAGGGTATCGAGCTTGTCTTTCGTGGTCAAGGCGGCTGGTGCTGTGATGTAGTTTACGTTACTGCCGCGGAAGTGGGTATAACGTAAGCCGTAGCCCAACAGCAACCGTTGTTTTTTACCCAGTTGGTGCATTCGGCCACCATCGAGGCTGGCAGTAAATTCGTTGGCGGCAAAGCCTGTACTTAAACGTGCTGTGGTAGCAGTTTGCGACCAAACTGTGCTGCTAAAAAGCAGTAGAAATCCGGCTAAAACGATTTTTTTCATAAATGTGCGTGAGGTGGGTTTTAAGTATTGGATGGGTTTGCGATGCTTTCGCAGCCTATGAGTCGCGTATACCGAACAATACTGACAGCTCAAACAGTTTTTTTTTTGACAGATTTTGCTGTTTGCCTTTTCTGCCGCTTCTTTAGGGCCGAATGCGAAGCAAACCGACCCAAATAGAAGCCTGGCTTGACCAACACGGCGATGCGTTGTATCAGTATGCCCTCCTCAAGACCAACAACCCGGAAATTGCTGCCGATTTGGTTCAAGATACCTTTGAGGCGGTGATCCGCAGCAGCAGCTTTCAAGGGAAAAGCAAGGTGCGCTCGTGGCTCATCGGGATACTCAGGCATAAAATTACCGACTACTACCGCCGCAAGTACAAAGAGACAGGTGGCTATACGACCGACGACGATCACTTTTCGACAACCATTTTTTCGGCAGAGGGGTATTGGCAGGCGCATACAACACCTCAGCCTGTCGTTGAAGCGGAGCGTAATTTGTTGGATAATCCGGCCTTTTTAAAAGTGCTTGCGTTATGCCTCGACAAATTACCGGGCATTTGGAAGATGGTGCTCGAAGGGAAATACCTCAACGAAAAAGAAACAGGGCAACTTTGTCAGGAGTTGAATATCAGCACGACTAACTTCTGGCAAATCAATCACCGGGCTAAATTGAGTATGCAGCAATGTTTACAGGCGGCCTGGTTCAGGAGCGAAAGTCATGAATAGTCGTTTTTTTCAGATGAATTGTCAACAAGCTACCGTGCTCGTTGAACGTAAACTAACCAGCGGCATTTCGTTTTGGGATAGCTTACGTTTACGCTGGCACCAACGGCTGTGCGCGGTTTGCAAAAACTACGAAGACCAAAGTGCGCTCATCGAAAAATTCCTTCAACAAACCGAAAAACCCGTTTTCAAACTCCCGGCAGAGACCAAAGCCATCGTCAAGAAAAAAATCGCCGAGAAAACCTAGCGACTCGCTTGCCAAACGATGACCTAGCTAAAACCAAAAAGCTTCCGATTAGTTAGATAAACAGTCCTAAAGTCTTTATCGTGAGGGCCTTGGAACTATGAACGATTTATTCACCCGTTTTCACTATTTTCGATAGTTATTCCTCAAGCACATATGCGACAAATCTTACTTTACCTGCTGCTTTTTTGCGGCAGTTTCGCCACAGCAACGGCTGGCACCCCCCTGCCCCCCTTGTCGTTTCAGGGCGGCACCGTAGCTACTCCGGCCATGCAAGCAGCCGAATGGACCTCCGCTTGGCAACTGCTACCCAACTTCGAAGGCCGCAAGTACTTTTTAGTACGTTTCGACCATCTTTTGAAGCAGCAGGAATACGATGCCTTGAGCAAGAGTGGTTTGATTTTCGAAAGTTACATTCCGCAACAAGCGTATTTTGTATCCACTCCTGCCACTTGGTCGGTTGAAGCGTTAAACAACAAAGGGGTGGTGTATTTGTCGGCCATACCGGCAGTAGCCAAGCTCGATGCCCCGTTGGTAAACGACGATTCGTTTCGCCCCTTGGAACGTCGCGGAACGAAGGTTTTGGTGAGTATTTTACCCTTTCCGGGCGTGGCCCTTCAGCGCCTGAATCAGGAATTGTGGAGCAAATTCGACTTCCAACCCGAAAAAAACCGGTATAGCGACCATCTCGTCACCGCATGGATTGAGTCAGCAGCCTTACAACAGCTGGCCGCACATCCCGCCATTCAATTCATCGAGCCAGCGGCTCCTCTTGGAGAGCCCGAAGACCGCGAAGGTCGGTCGTTGCACCGCAGCTTTGCCATCGACAACCTGGCCTCAGGGGGTCGCCGTTACAACGGTCAGGGCATCGTGATGGGCATCGCCGACGATGGAGCGATTGGTCCGCATATCGATTTCAAAGGCCGCCTTACCCAATACACCACCAATTTCTCAGCCTCAAATACCCATGGCGACATGGTGGCAGGAATCGCTTTAGGAGCCGCCAACCTTAACCCCACCCGTTCGGGTATGGCGCCAGGCACCTATCTCCACATGTACAGCATTTCAGGCTATCCCCATGTGGTATCGGCACCCGCCAACTTTACCAACTTAGGTACTACCATTACGTCAACCTCCTACAGTCAAGGTAATGGCGGTGTTTACACTGCCGATGCAGCAACTATCGACGACCAAATCAGAAATACCCCTGTGCTCATGCACGTTTTCTCGGCAGGCAATGCAGGAAC
>Ga0209278_1001489_pt1 | contig 14125 bp, 9 predicted proteins | sample JI81BgreenDNA_FD_187504 | JGI IMG/M metagenome (GOLD analysis project Ga0209278, IMG submission 187504) | Wastewater effluent complex algal communities from Wisconsin, to seasonally profile nutrient transformation and Carbon sequestration -... | ecosystem: Engineered > WWTP > Effluent > Algae... | reverse complement strand
AGCGAGCAGTGGCAAAAACTGCTCGAACAATTGGTCGGGCAGGGGCCTGGGGCTGCTGCCCACCACGGTAAGGCTACGAACCGGCCATGGACTAAAACGTGCTACCCTTCCTGCCGCCATGCCGCCCAGCCCTAATCCCAAAAGGTGCAGGCGGTTGGTGTCTATTTCGGCTACTTGTGCCAATTGCCGGAGCGCCACCTGCACATCTTCCAACATTTCGGTTTCAAGGCTAAGCAGGCGCAAATCGGCCATCAATTCAGGACCGTAGCGAAACGTACGCTTGTCGAAACGGTAGGTGGCAATGCCCCGGGCTGCCAGTCCCACGGCCAGGTCGCGGAACATTTTGGTGGGGCCAATGCTGTGGTCTTTGTCTTGTGGACCTAAATCGGGCAGCAGCACCAGCACGGGGCAGCGTTGACAATCCGCAGGCAGGGTGAGAATGGCGGGCAGTACAATGGTATCGTGCCTGATGGGCAGGCTGAATTCGCGGTAACGGTCTGGCTCGTCGTAAGGTGGCGGTAGGTAAGAAGCGCTGGCGCCCGCTGCCAGCACCTGCAGCGCGCTGATGCGTTTGTCGGCTGCAAAGGCAAACTCTAGTCGGATACTTTGTTTCTCGAAATGCCACTGCCGATAGTAATAGGGCTTGTTGTTGCGCAGTACCAGGCTGTCGGAACCGCTTTTTTGAAAGGTGCCGTGCGCCAATTGCAGGCCTTCCCACACGGCTGCCAGCTGTTCGGCTGTGAGTTTTTGTGCCAGTCTAGGTGTAAGCAAACGGGTGGCTGCGACGAAATCATCGCGCTGCAGTCGGCCTACCAGGCTGTCGGTATAAGCCCGGTAAAGTTGGGTTTGTGCCCGGGTCGATATCCCCCAAAAAAGCAATAAAGACAAAAGCAGCAAGCGGTGCATCCTGCAAATAACGGCATTTGGAGGGCTTAGGTACAAACGAAAAGGTCCGACCTCCCGGCCGGACCTCGATACATGAAGAAGTTGGGTTGAAAATGATGTGGTTGTTCAAACAGGGTTTTTTACAACCGGGCTACATTTGCTCAATCTTTCCGGCACCGCTGATGCGTTTGCGCAGTACCTCAGGTTCGCCTTTGTAGCTCACCGCACCAACCCCGCTGATGTTCACGTCGAGCTGCTTGCTCACGTTCACCTCGGCGGAGCCGGCCCCCGACATTACCAGGGTCATGTTCTCCACGATGTATTCTTCTGCTTCGATGCTGGCGGCGCCGCTCAGGTTGATTACCACCGTTTCGGCCTTGCCTTCGAGTTCAAGGCTGCCGGTACCACTCACATCGATCTTCAGGATTTTCACATTCAATTCCAATTCGGCACTGCCTACGCCGTTGATGGCCAAAAAGAGGGTTTCGTTGTCGAAGCCACCGCCTGATACTTCAGCAGCACCCGAAATTTTGAGGCTTTCGAGGTGGGGCAACGAGATGATGATTTTGTCGCTAACCACCGGAACACCAAATTTTTTCTTGGCACCAGAGATTTCGAGTGTACCGTCTTCGATGGTAAGTTCCACGTTTTTAAGAGCGTCTTCGCCGCCTTCGATGCGCATTTCAGCGGGTCCTTTTTTCAGTTCTACTTCCATGCCACCACGCAGGTGAATGCCGGTAATGCCATCAAGGGGCAACACAGTGGTTTGTGCCAGGGCGTTGTGTGCCAGGCAAAAGAGCAAACCAACTAAAACAAGTAAAATGGGTAAAAAGGGTTTTTTCATGGGATGGTTTTGCCGGTAAGACGAAAGTACAAAAGGCAGGGTTGCATGGCCTCTCAAAAATTGGTAAAAAAAGTCCGCTTACTGTGAATGGCTGTTAACTCCCCGGCAATTTTTCTCCTTTCAACGACAGTTCCATGAGCTGCAGCAGGCGTTTTTGTCGGGTGACTTCGGTCTTGGCCAACTTCAACCAGCGAAGTGCAAATCGTTTGCTCGAAGGATTGATGGCTTCGAAAAAGGCGAGGGCATCGGGTTTTTGGGAAAGCGTTTGGCGGAGGTCGTTGGGCAACTGCAAATCATCAACATCTTCTAAAAAGTGCCACAAACCGGCCGCTTTCGATGCTTCTATGGCCGCGAGGCCTGGAGGTTGCATTTTGCCCTCGCCGATGAGCCGTGCCGCGCGGTCTTTGTAGGTGGCCGACCAATGCTGCACCCGTCGCGGACCGATGAGTTGCATGGTGCGCTGTTCGTCTAATTTGCGACGGATGCCATCAATCCAGCCGTAGCACAACAGGGCGTCGAGTACTTGGTCGGTAGAGAGGTATTTGGCACCAGCCGATTTTTTGAAGGTCACCAGCCAAACCGATTCCTTTTGCGCATGGTTGGCGGCCAGCCAGGCATAGAGGTCAGTTTCATTGTCGATTTCAATTTGGGCGAAGGAGTCGGTGGCAAGCATTTAGCTAAAACGCTTGAACGTTTTGCTTGTTTGCCAGCTTAAAAACAGGGTCAATGTGTGCGTGTGGCTTTGGATATTGAGGGTTTGATCTCAATTTTCCCACCCACTACCCTCAAAATGCGCATGATGGTGCTGAATTGTGGTTTAGAGCCTTTCGCCAGTGCCTTGTACAAGCTTGGACGACTTAAACCTGCTGCTTGAGCGACTTTGGTCATGCCTACTGCTTTGCTTACCTCATTCAAAGCAGACACCAATTCTTCATCCGTTCCTTCGGCCAGTACTTGGTTGAGATAGCTGGCAATCATTTCAGGGGTGTTGAGGTAATCGGATATGGAAAATGGGGAGGTATTCATGTTTATTTCTTTAGTTGTCTCCATAACTGAACTGCTTTTTCAATGTCGCGCTTTTGGCTTGATTTGTCGCCTCCGCACAGCAGAAGGATTATTTTTTGGTCTTGCTGCGCAAATTAAACCCTGTACCCTTTCGCATAGTCAATCTTTAGTTCTCGTATTCCTCCTTCTCCTACGGCTCGTACATCTCCAAATTGTTCATTCGTCTCGAGTCTTTGTAAACGGAGCAAAATGATAGCTTTTGCCCTAAGGTCACGCAGGTTTTTTTAACCATTTGTCAAAGGCAGTTGTCTTTTCAAGTTGGTACATAAAAATGTATTCACTTGGATACAACTTTAAGAGTTTGATCCCATAATTCCAAAGCTAAATAGCAGCTATTTAATCGTGACTAATTCCTCATCCGCACCACCACATTTCCCGCCTTCTTGCCACTGTCTACATAAGCATGGGCTTCACGCATTTGCGAACGGGGGAATACTTTATCAATGTGGGGGCGGAACTGGCCGGCGGCGATGAGCATTTGCAGCTGCTGCAGGTACTCCGTTTTTTCGGAGGTGAGGCTGCGGATGGAGCTGAACTTACCGCCGGGTGCGAGCAGGCTTTTCAGCTGCTTGGCCGGCAGCTTGCCCACCGCGTCGAAGATGCAGTCGAAATGCGCAGGGAACTGCGCCAGCGGTGTTTGGGTGTAGTCGATGACATGCTGTGCGCCCCAATTTTTGGCGAGGGCCATCTTACTGGTGCTGCAAACAGCCGTGACTTCGGCTCCGGCAGCCTTGGCAATTTGAACAGCTGCGCTGCCCACGCTACCTCCGGCACCGTAAACCAATACCTTTTTTCCGGCCGCCAAGCCGGCCGGCTTCCACAAATGCAAGGAGGTCATGCCGCCCACAGGCAGCGCAGCGGCTTCTTCAAACGACAAAACCGCGGGTTTATGGGCAACTACGCCCTGCGACCATTTTTCGGGGATACATACATAATCGGCAAAGGCGCCTTGCTTCAAGCCGGTGGTGGTTCCGTATACTTCATCGCCGATTTTGTAAGCCGTTACTTTTCCTCCCACGGCTTCCACCACGCCCGAAAACTCGTAGCCCAACACTTTTTTGCGGGGTTTGGGCCAGCCGCCAATGATTTTGATCATGAAACTGAAAAAGGCCGAGTCGGGGTGTTTGCCGCTGCGCATAATCACGCTGCCCACGCTCACACTGGCAGCATGCACGCGCACCAGCAATTCGTTGGCTTTGGGTTGGGGTTTGGGAATTTCGGCGGTTTCGAGTACTTCGGGACCGCCATAACGGTGATAAAGGGTGGCTTGCATGCAGGGAAAGGGTTTAACGAAAGGAAGACGTGCCAAACGTCCATAAAGTTGCGTGTGTTTGACTTTAAATGCAAAGCTTTCATATTTCGGACTAGTATCTTTGCGCCATGGCTCCATTACCCAACAACGAACAGGTTTTGCGTGCGCTCAGCAGGGTTCAGGAACCCGATTTGAAGCGCGATTTGGTGACGCTCAAAATGATTGAAAACCTCACGGTCGATGCCTCGGGCATTAGCTTTACCGTGATGCTCACCACCCCGGCTTGTCCGCTGAAAGACCAAATTGAAGCCGACTGTCGCCGCGAGCTGTCCGCAGATTTCGGCGATTTGCCCGTGGCCATCAGCATGTCGGCACGTACACTCGGACAAAAAACCGGGCGCGATTTATTGCCCGGCGTCAAGAACGTGGTGCTGGTAGCCTCTGGCAAGGGTGGCGTGGGCAAAAGCACCGTGGCAGCCAACCTGGCTGTGGCTCTGGCCCGTACCGGTGCATCGGTGGGCTTGATGGATGCCGATATTTACGGTCCGAGCATGCCCATGATGTTCGGCTTGCAAGGCCAGCGCCCCGAAATGGAGGGTGAAAAAATCCTTCCCATTAAAAAACACGGCGTGCAGGTGCTCAGCATCGGTTTGCTGATCGACGAAAAACAAGCCGTAGTTTGGCGCGGTCCCATGGCCAGCAACGCCCTCCGCCAGTTTTTTACCGATGTTTCCTGGGGTGAGCTCGACTATTTGCTCATTGACCTGCCTCCCGGAACCGGCGACATCCACCTTACCCTCGCACAGTTGCTCGAAGTGGCCGGTGCCGTGGTGGTTACCACCCCGCAGCAAGTGGCCCTGGCCGATGCACGCAAGGGAGCTGCCATGTTCAACATGACTTCCATCAACATTCCGCTTTTGGGCGTGATTGAAAACATGAGCTGGTTTACGCCCATTCCGCACCCCGAAGAACGGTATTTCATCTTGGGCAAAGGCGGTGGCCGAGCCCTGGCTGAGGAATTAGGTGTTCCATTGCTCGGACAAATTCCGCTGGTTCAAGGCATTGCCGAAGCTGCCGACCAAGGTCAACCCGTGGTATTGCACGAGGGCAATCCTTCGGCTGTTTATTATGCCGATTTGGCCGGAGCAGTGGCGCAGGCTGTGGCGGTTCGGAATGCAGCAGGGTAAAGGCAAGGGGCAGGGGGCACGGTGCAGGGCTGCCTCCGAGTCCTCCATGATCTCCGTGTTTCAAACCTACCGGATCAAGTTAATGTAACCTCTTAAGCCAAGGCCGTAGCAAATGACGTGACGCCACGTAATGCAGGGGTGTAAAGGCAGGATGCAAGGCGCAAGAGCCAACGTTTTCTCTGTGTCCTCTGTGATCTCCGTGTTTTTAAACCTACCGTATCAAGTTGATATGACCGCTTTTTTGGAATACAGGGCCATCGCAGCGGCTGTAGGAGAGGCTGTAAGCATACACCCCTTGGGGGTAGTCGAGCCCATCCCAACTGACTGCAAAGCCACTTTGTTGGTGCAGTAAAATACCCCAGCGGTCATATACATACAAGGTGAACCAGGCGTCGCCAACGGGTGCCCAGCTGTCGTTGAGGCCATCGCCATTAGGCGTGAAGGCATTGGGCAAATACACCGAGGGTTCGCTGGCTTCGTTGTACAAAGTGACCCGTGCGCGACCCGATTCGCAGCCATGGATGGTGCGGTTGGCAATGTACAAAGTCAGGCTGTCGAAACGGGTGCTGTAAGTGAAAATAGGGCCTACCGACAGCGGTACACTCAAACTATCGTCGCTGCCGTACCACACCAAATCGTTGCTCAAAGCATCGGGATGCGCAATGCTGAACGGCAAACGGAAACAAAGGGTGCTGTCAAAACCGCCGGGTACCAGGGGTTGCGGATTCACACGCAATTGGATGTTGACCGTACTGTCGCAGCCTTGGGCGGATAATAGGTTAAAGCTATAATTGCCCGCGATGGCAGTACGTGTATTGTCGGGCATCAAATAGGTTTCGTAGCTGCAAATGTCGGCCACCAGGTTGGTGATGGAAGTGGGGTGAACGGTCAATCGGGTTTCCACAATGCTGTCGCAACCGTTGGCTGCCATGCCTTGCAGCGTATCACGGTAAATGCCCGTGCTGATGGCCGAGCCTCCCCCGGGAAGCAAAAGGTTCTGTCCTGCGCACAAACTGGTATCGTAACCGAAGAAACTGTGCTCTAGCATTTGCAGTTGCACGCGCAAAACACTGTCGCAGCCGTTGGCAGACTGGTTGCGGAGGATGTCGATGTACAGACCAGCCGTGGTGAGAGCCGTTCCCCCGGGCAGGAAAAAGGTATCTCCCCTGCAGATGCTGGTTTGCAACAGGCTGTCGCCCAAGGGCAGCACAGTGAGGTTACTCACAATCACCGAATCGCAGCCAGTATAACTGGCGCCGGGAAGGGTATCCCGGTAAATGCCGTTGGTTTGAACGGCTTGTCCGAGCGGGCGCACATACCATTGGTTGGCGCAAATCACGGGGTTCAGGCTGTCGAGCGCCACGTTGATCATGGTCAGCTGGGTGATGATGATGCTGTCGCAACCCGAAATGCTGAGCAGGGTGTCGCGGTAGGTGCCCGATGCCGTGGCGATGCCGCCTCCAGGCAGGGTATACGGATTGGTGATGCAGCGGGTAAGCGTTTGGGTTTGGCTGTACACCGGGTTCACGCTAACTACTTGCCGGATAATACTATCGCAAGCACCCGCTGCCACCCCCACCAGGGTATCGATGTAAATGCCGGCTGTTTGCACCCATCGGCCACCGGCTAAACGCACACTGTCGCCGCTGCACAGGGCATATGCAATGGTATCACGTGCATGGAGAATGACCTGAAGCTGGGTAATGACCACGCTGTCGCAACCGTTGCTGCCACCGGCAAGGGTATCGCGGTAGGTGCCTGCCAGGCGTGCTGTATCGCCACCCGGTCGGAGGTAAAACCTGCCTTCGCAAATGCTCACATGTTGGGTGTTTGTAAGCAAAGGCGTGATGAGCAGCTGCGTTTCAATCACGCTGTCGCAGCCTGTGTATGCGGCGTTTTGCAGGGTATCGCGGTAGGTGCCTGCTGTGCGGGTACTGTCGCCACGCGGTCGTACCCACCATTGATTGGCGCAACGGGTGATGGTTTGTTGCAGCAAGCTGGCAGGCCGCACGTATAGCAGCGTAGTTACCACACTGTCGCAACCGGTGGAAGCGGCATTTTGCAGCGTATCGACGTACGTACCCGTTGTGCCCACACGGCGCCCACCTGGCAGGGTGAGGGTATCGCCAAAGCAGAGGGTGTCGGCACGGCTATGTGTGATAGCGGCCACAAACTGCAGTTGCCTCACCACCACGCTGTCGCAGCCGGCAAATGAGCTGAAGGTGTCGGGATAGTGGCCGTTTTGGGTGTAACGACCGCCTAGGGGACTGCTGAAAGTGTCGCCTGCGCAGAGGGTGTAAGCGATGGTATCGAGCGAGGGGGAGCCAATGCGGATGTAGATGGAGTCGAAGCGACTTATACAGCTATCTGCTGTAAACCGCTGCACCCGGTACCAGCCGGTATAACTGCTGTCGGGTTGCGGCACGGTTACTCTTCGCTGGTTCCAGGTCCTGTTCGCTGGTCCCTCCCAAACATAACGTGCGCCTGCCAGTGAATCGGCAAGCAAATGCAGGCTGTCGGCACTGCAAAACACATTGGCAGATTGAATGACGGGCCGAGGATTGGCGAAAATGGTTACAAATACCGAGTCGGTATAATCGCAAGCCGGACCGTAATTCACCGTCACTATTTGCCAGCCCGTGGCTGACGGCACTTTCCAGGCATTGCTTCCGCCGCCCTGCCAGCTGTAACTCAAGGCGCCTACGAAATTGTCGGCACGCAGTGTATCGCCCGGGCAAAGCCCCATGCTGTCGCTAGGAAAACCATAGGTAGTGCCCGGTTTGGCCGTGAATTGCCAACCGCTGTTGCCACCCAGGTTGGTGCTCAATCCGCCTGCGTAAAAGGCTGCTCCCCCTTGTGCGGCTATGTCGCGCAGCAGTACGAATTCGAGTGCAACGGTATCGGTGGCTTTGTGCAGTCGGGTAGCCGTGCCGTTTTGCAACGAAGCAATGTTGATGGGCAGGCAATTGATGCCCTGCGCCTGCATGTTGTTTTGCACAAAAACGGTATCAGCCGCCGGAAGCAATTGGCTACTGCCCGGGAAAATCAGCAGGCTATCGGTGCGTAATTTTTGCTCGATGCGGGTGTTGCCCCGTAAGCGAAGGGATTGGATTTGCAGGTTGTGGCTGGTGGTAATGGTATCGTTGCTGCCGGCAGTTTCGAAATACACCTTTCCGAGTTGTTGTCCGGCCAAACCACGCAAACTTTGCTGGTTACCGCGCAAGAAAATGCTGCTGTTTGCTGCTTGTAGCTGCAAATTGGCACTGTCGGCCCAAAACCAGGCCGGCTGCCCATTCAGGTAAATGCTGCTACTTCCGAGTAAAAGTTGCCGTGCACTGTTTCCGCCGGCAATCAGGGCAGCGGCTTGAATGCGGTGGTTTTGCGTTTGTAAGCCACCGCGGTCGATGTACAAATCGCTGTTGAGTTGCAGTGAATCGGAAAGGAGGTAACTGCCCGTGCCATCTATCCGAATGCGACCTATCCAGCGGGTGGTTGTAGAGCGCAGCTCGTGTGTGGGTTGGTTGCCTTTCAAACGGAGCTCCCCCTGCCATGCTATGAGCTGTTGCTTCCGCAGGATGAGGCTGCCCAGTATGTCCAGGTTGCCATTGCCTTCCCAACGCACACTTTGGCTGTTGGCTTCGGCTTCGAGGTAGGCGCAAAAGGCAGGTAGGTTGATGCGCAGGGTGTCGCCAATACCAAAACTGGCTGAGGTAAAATAGACCGAATCGGCCGAGGTCGGTACGCAGGCGCCACCCGCACCACCCGGTGAAAGCGACCATTTGGCCGGGTCGTGCCAGCTGCCACTGCCGCCCACCCTATACAACCTGCGAGCTGAAGCAGCGGTGAAATTCCAGCCACTATTCCCACCCAAATTGGTGCTGTTTTCTGCGAAAAAGGACGAGGTACCGCGGGTGTGTACATCGCGCAGTTGCAGTTGGTGGCCGTAAAGTGGATTGCCGTTTTTGTAGAGATAGACCGGGGTTCCCGAGATGCTTGATCGCACACTGATAGGGCCGCCACAATTGGCATAAAAGTCGGCCGTATCGCCCAGATACAAGCTACAACTGGCTAAAAGCTCGTAATCGTGGCCATCGCTCAGTTGCATGGTATCAACCCGGAAACGCGGGGTGTAAGACGCCCAGGTTGCAAACCGTCCGTTTCCCGCCATTTCAAGTCGTTCGAAATGGAGGGAATCAACCCCAAATATTACCGCGGTTGCTTGTGGATTGGTAAGTCGAACATGGCCATAAGAAATGGTGCTGTAATCGGTGCTGCTTCCAACCTGGACGTTTGCACCGGACAGGGTAAGGATGCTGTTTTCATGGAGAAATTGTACGCCATTTCCGCCGATGGCGCAGCGTTCATTGCCACCCCAACTTTCTACTTGGGAGTCCCTCCAATCAATCAAGCGGGTACCGTTACCACCGCTGCTAAAGTCAAAAAACGACAATTTATGACCTTGGGTAACCAATCCGCCGGTTTGGACATTAAAAATGCCCAACACCCGCAAGCTATCGAGCTGGTAATAGGTGCCTGAGCCATTAATTACCAGGGCATTTCGCAGGGTTACGCCCGAACTTCGGATTTCGTTGTATGCCCTGTTAGAGCGCAAATAAATGTACTGATGCAAATCCCAAATGAGTCCGCTTGGCAAAAACAACGAACCGTGAACGTATACCGACTGGCTCCCATTGATGGTCACTTGCCGACCTGCCCCTAACTGGTCCCAACGCCAGCCTGCACACCTGGCAGGACCAGAGGTGACACTCAAAGTATGACTACCTGCCGGGAAGGAATTCAAATCAAACACTACGCTGTCGAGTTCAGAAGGAGGGCAGCCCGAAGGCAGGCCACCACTGCTCAGCGACCAGTGCTGCCCATTGTTCCATTCGCCCCCTCCGCCTACCCAAAAGAGGGTACGGGGAACGGGCGGAATGATGGTCCAGCCCGTGTTGCTGCCCTGGTCGATGCCGTTGTTCACCGTGTACACACCTCCACCATGGGCTTGCATGCGGAATAAGTCGAAGTGCTGGAAGCTGTGGTTGCCTGGTGGGAAATAAAATCCCGAATTGCCCACATGTGCGCCAACAAAGCTGATGCGCTGATTGCAGGTGGCCGGTGCATCGAAGAGCGAACGCACCGTATCAACCGCACTAAGGTAGTAGGTGTATCCTGGTGCAAGTCTGAGGGTGTCGAAATTGCTAAGACCTCCTATTTCTACTTGTTTTTCGAGCACCAACTTGCGAAAGTTGTAGGCGTAGGTGTTGTTTGGAACGCCAGCCATGTAGAGGTTGTAGATACTGCCTTGACCTTGAAATACAACTTCTCCAAAACTCACCTGGTAGTTAAAATCATTGGTAGCCAGCCAGCAGCCATTTGCAAAAATGAGCCTTGAACTATCGGCCGTAAGTTGCATGTTTCGGCCCCGAACCACAAAGCCGTTGTAGCCCACGGCATGGGTAATGAAGGTGGAAGTGCTCAGGTTGAGCATGCGCACGGTGCTATCAGTGCTTTCGTAATTGCGGCAGCGAACCTGATATCCTGCGGTGTAAAGTCCACCTCTTTCCTGGTATATGTCGCCCTGCAGCGAGAGGGAATCGGTGAGCCGCCAGCTGCCAGTACCCTGTATGCGCAGGTGCGAGGCCAGTATTTTGCCAGCCAGTCGCAGCGGCCGGTTGGCTTGACTTCCAAGCAATCGCAGCTCACCGGTCCATTGCATGTCTACCAAAGGGTGCAGCTCAAAGCCACCAAAAACGTGGATGTGGCCGCTGCCCTGTAAAATCACGGGCATGGTTAGGCCTGTAAAATTTATATCGCCACAATTGATGCCGCTAGCCGGAATTTGTACGGTTTGGTTGGGCGCGGTGAAAGAAGCTGAGGTAAAAAACACCCTGTCGGAAGGGGTGGGTATTTGCATCATGTTAGGGGGGGCCCCGGACACCGACGACCAGTTGTTGAGGCTGATCCAACTGCCGCTACCGCCTACCCAATAATAATCTACGCCATAGGCCATGCCGCTGAACAAACAGCACAACACACTGAGCCAAAGGACAAATGGCGGTTTCATAGGTTTAGTCGGGTGAATATACTGAGCAATTTCAAAAACGCAAGCGGGCAAGGAGCGCGGGGCATGGGACAGGGTGCATGGCGCGTGAAGAGGCGGAAGGAGGCGGCGAGATGCGGAAGGAGGCGGATGGTTAGTAGACTTTAGATTTTTGCTGTGGAAATTATTTTTTGGTTGATTTTGACAGGCTTCAGAAATTGATTGAAAATTAGGAATCAGGAAAAAGCCATTTCGATTCATGGAGATGCAGATTTGGCAAGATGGCATGGCCATCTCTGACACGCTTGAACCAATTGCTGATCGAATGTAGGAGTTGCGAAAATTTAGGCATGCTGAGCAGCTTAGAGCCGCTTGTCTGAGCATTACAAACAACATTGCCGAAGGTGCGGGTTCATCGGGTAACAAGGAATTTGCATTGTTTTTGAACTATGCTCGAAGGTCCGTCTTTGATTGTGCCAATGTGATATTGTATTTCAATCGCCACCAATTACTTCGCGATGAAGAATGCGAGATCCTGTGTGGTGAATTGATGATTTTGAGTCAGAAAATTCATAATTTCCGGAAACAACTAGCCATTCAAGCCTGAATGGAGTCTTCTTAAGAGAAGAACCTTTTGAGTTGAATCAGCATGGGCCATGCTGTCAATCTCAGCTGGGCTTTTAATCGAGCCCGGTGCCACCTGCACCTTGCAATACGAAGTATTACCCGTAATTTCGCGGCATGAACGATTTGTTTCAGCGGGTTGATGAGGCGTTAGAAGGTATTAGGCCTTATTTGCAGGCAGATGGGGGCAATGTGCAATTGTTGGAAGTAACCCCCGACATGGTGGTAAAACTGAAATTGCTCGGCAGTTGCGAAAGTTGCAGCATGAGTGCCATGACCATGAAAGCCGGTATTGAAAAAACCATCCGCAAGGCCATTCCCGAAATTGTACGGGTAGATGCTGTAAACGAAAATCCCGCCCAAGCCTGATGAAACGCCCCGAACTGGTGGCCCAAATCAAGGCCAAAAAATCGTTTTTGTGCGTAGGCCTCGATGCCGACATCCACAAGCTCCCCAAACACCTGCTCAAAGAAAGCGACCCGGTATTCGCCTTTAACCGCGAAATCATCGACGCCACTTCCGATCTCGCAGTGGCCTACAAACCCAACCTGGCCTTTTACGAAAGTTTGGGCGTGCGCGGTTGGGACAGCCTCCAACGCACCCTCGAGTACATTCCGTCGGAGTGTTTCACCATCGCCGACGCCAAACGGGGCGACATTGGCAATACCGCCGATATGTACGCCCGTACCTTCTTTAAAACCTATGATTTCGACTCGGTGACCGTGAATCCCTACATGGGGCAAGATTCGGTAACGCCCTTTTTGCAATACGAAGGCAAATGGGCCATTGTCTTGGGACTGACTTCCAATCCCGGTGCCGCCGATTTTCAGTACTACCGCAACGAAGCCGGACAGCCCCTCTACATGCATGCCATGAAAAAGATGGCCGAGTGGGGAAGTCCCGAAAACCTCATGTACGTGGTGGGTGCCACCCGTCCGGCCGAGCTGGGCGAATTGCGCGCCATGCTGCCGCAGCACTTTTTCCTCGTACCCGGTGTAGGTGCGCAAGGAGGTAGCCTGCAGGATGTTTTCGCCCACGGCGCCAACCCTGATGTGGGACTGCTGGTTAATGCTTCACGCAGCATCTTGTATGCAGCGGGCAAGGTGGACTTTGCCGAAGCTGCCCGTGCCGAAGCTGCCCGCATGCAAGCCGAAATGGCTGCCTTGATGGCCGCTATTTAATTCCGAAACGACTTTTTTCTGGCATGGTTTTGATTGTCATGGCCGTGTAAAACGCGTTAAAATTTTCTTAAAGGGATGTAATAATTGGCAGCTTGCTTTATATTGCACCCATAATCTAAACCACGGAGGACCCTTATAGCCGCAACTCTACGCTAAATTCAATCTCATCTGCTATGAAAACGCAAGTGGTGAGCGTTAGCGATCAAGAGCTGATCAAGCGCTATCTGTCGGGCAAAGAAAACGCCCTGGGTCAACTTATCCTCCGTCACAAAAGCCGGGTTTACGCAACCATTTACCATTTGGTGAAGGACCGCGATTTGGCCGAAGACATTTTTCAAGACGCATTTGTAAAAGTAATCGACACCCTCCGCAGCGGTCGGTACAACGAAGAAGGCAAGTTTTTGCCCTGGGTGTTGCGCATTGCCCACAACCTCTGCATCGACCATTTCCGTCGTGCGGCTAAAATGCCAACTATTAGCGCCGGTGACGACGAAAACGATCCCTTCAGCTACCTCGACCTGAAGGAAGGCACCATCGAAGACCGCATCATGCAGCGGCAGTCGCACCAAAAGGTAACCCAACTCATTCAGCATCTGCCCGAAGAGCAGCGTGAAGTACTGGTGATGCGCATCTATGGCGGGCTCAGCTTCAAGGAAATTGCCGACGTGACCCAGGTGAGCATCAACACCTCCTTGGGGCGGATGCGCTACGCGCTCGGCAACCTACGAAAGCTGGTAGACCAATACCACATTAACTTGTGATGAAAAGGCGGCCGAATGGGTCGCCTTTTTGTTTAACCAGGCTTACGGGCAAACCGCAGCGGTATGTGTGGTATACCAAAGGCATAGTCGCTTAGCCTATCATAGGTTGTCAGGTATATAGCCCCAGAGGGGCGAAATGATTATAGCCTTATTATTATGCCCAAATCAATGAGACCTGTAAAGGCGGCATAACAGCCATCATCGGGTTTTCAATTGATCTCGTTGTTAGGTATGTTTGGATACAGCAAAAATGAATGCGGGTTGCACAGGCATTTCTGTTGAA
>Ga0209278_1001488_pt1 | contig 14126 bp, 3 predicted proteins | sample JI81BgreenDNA_FD_187504 | JGI IMG/M metagenome (GOLD analysis project Ga0209278, IMG submission 187504) | Wastewater effluent complex algal communities from Wisconsin, to seasonally profile nutrient transformation and Carbon sequestration -... | ecosystem: Engineered > WWTP > Effluent > Algae... | reverse complement strand
GCGGGCACAGAAGCTGGTGTGGCCGCTGGCCGGGACGTCCGTCTCTCCGCGGGTACGGCAGTCTCTTTGCAGGGCGGGGTGGAGTCTGGGCGAGACCTGCGCATAGACAGCCCGGCGCTCACGGGTGGTGCCACCTCCTGGCTGAATGCGGGACGCGATTTGTTGTCCAACCAATCCGCCACCGCCGTGCAACAGGCGGGCGCGCAATGGTCGGCGGTGAATACCGCCTCGCTGCAGGCGGGCTCACTGGATTTGCAGGGCCAGACGGTGGCGCGCGCCGTGGACGCGCAAGCGTCCGGTGCGCTCAGCCTGGGCGATCAGGCGCTGGTGTATGGCGTGGACGATGTGGCCATGGCGGCCGACGCCCTGACGTTGGGCAGTGGCACGGTGTACGCGGAACGCGACGTGGCTCTGACCGGCAGGAGTACCGTTGCCGATGTAGGGGCGGGGCTGCGCGTAGCTGGGCAGGCCATGTCGCTGTCGGCTGGCCAGGACCTGGTGCTTGCGGCCGGGCAGCGCTACGACGCTGGCAGCAGTCTGAGTGTCAGTGCAGGGCGGGACTTGCGTCTGGGAGGCTCGGTCGACCCCGACGCCGATGGCGTGCTCTTGTCTTCTGCCGGATCGATCGGTGTGACAGCGGGGCGTGATTTGACGGTGGAGCGCCACGGTCTGGTGGTTGGCAGTGGCGACCTTGCGGCGGATGCAGGGCGGCGCCTGGTGCTTGCCACCAGAGACTCCACCGCGGGCGTGCAGAACTACGCGCTTGGATCTGGCGGGAACATGTTGCTGCAGTTTTCCGAACTGGGCGTGGATGAGATCTTCACCGGGGCGGTCGCAGCCGGCGGCGATCTGATGTTCAGTCAGCGCTCGGCGGGGCGCAATAGCTCCTACCTGCGATTTGCCAACGGCTCGCGGGTGGATGCGGCCGGTACGGTACGAGCCGAGCGAGACGACGGCAGTGCTGGAAGCACTCTGAGCGTGTTCCTCGAGCCTGGTGCCGCATGGGTTGCCGGTGGGTTCGATCTGGAACTCGACCGGCTCGACTTGCAGAACGGGGCCTTGTTCACCGGTGGCACCGGCCAGTCGCGGCTCAGACTCAACCAGCTGTGCTCCAGCGGCATATTCAGCGCCGACTGCGCCCAGTTTGCAGGCACGCTGGTGGGCAGCGCGCGGACGGATCTGGAGTTGTCTGGCGACTTGGTGAACGCCGGGCGCATCAGCAATGCAGAGGTTGGGGACCCCGCCGCAGGATCCAGGCTGGCCATCACCACTGCGGGCAGCTTCACCAACAGCGCCGCCGGGTTTGTGGGAGGTTCGGACCAGCTGGCAGTCACCGTGGGCGACGGCGCAGCGATCCGCAACGACGGGCTGATGTACAGCTCCGGAAACATGGCCCTGTTGGGCGGCGCAGGCACCGAGATCACCAACGGGGCAGGCGCCACATTGCTCATGGGCAGTGCCCGGTCTGGTGAGGCGGACAACCAGTCGGTCATCGGTGGACTGGACGGATCGGCAGCCAGCATGACTTTCCGCAACCATGGCAAGGTCGAAGCGGTGGGGCAGGATTTGCTGATCCGCACCGGCAGGTTCTTCAATGAATTTGCAGCCCGGCCCGCGACCAGCTTCCGGCTGGTGTCCGACACCATGCAGATATGCCCCGACCGGCTGGCTTTCTGCGGCTTTGGCGGCGTGGCTTTCAACAGCCTGGAAAACCCGGCCGAGGTGTTTTACCCGCGGCCCCTGGAGACGGGCAGCCCCTTGAGCGAAAGCCCCACGGTGGACAGGGACGACCAGATTACGTGGAACGCCGACCTGCGCGGAAACTTTCCCAACCAGGATTTCGGCAGCTTTCCGGTGGTACGCGGCGGCAACCTGAATTACTACAACGGCCAGAAAGCCTACTTCGTCTTCAGCTTTGGCGAAGTGCGACAGGACTGGTACCGCGTCTACACCGACGTCGAGTTCTTCACCGACGCGGCCGCAGTGGCCGCCGCCACGCCGACAGTGAGCGTGGAGTCTGGCAACCTGACCCTCAGTGTGGACCAAGGCCACAACCAGGGGGGCCTGATCTCCACGACCGACCGGCTGACCATACAGGGCCTGACTGCGCCCGCCACCAGCAGCTTTGCCAATACCTCGCTCGACTTGGTGCAGCGCACTTCGCGCCAGGAAATCATCCGCAAGTTCCGCTGCCGTACCGACGGCATCGGCCCCGATGCTTGCCATTTCCGCAACCATTTGGGCAACTCTTCCTATCTGCTTGCTTCGTCTGACACGCTGTGGCGAGATTTTGTCCGTCTGCCCGATACGACCGTGACGGGTGTGAGCGGTACGGTGAAGGCCCGCGAGCTGGTGGCCACCGTGGGTTCTTTCCTGAACAGCGGCACTGGCGGGGGTGTATCCAGCGCATCTCCCCTCATTCCCGATGCAGTAGGCGCCCGCGGGCTGGCCGATGTAGGCCGGCCTACGGTGAATGCCAGCGGCCCGGCTCCTTCTTCGCTGACGCTGCCGGCTGGCAGCAACGGGCGCTTCGTCGCCGCGCGAAACCCGGCCTCCGGCTACCTGGTGGAGACCAATCCGCTGCTCATCTCTTTCGACAACCCCTATCTGGGCTCGGACTACCTGATGTCCCGCCTAGGCCTGAAGCCGGAGCAGTATCTGCTGCGCTTTGGCGACGCGGCCTACGAGGCCATGCTGATCCGCGAGCAGATACAGGCCCAGACCGGTGCCGCCCTGCTGCGAAGCGCCTACAGCGATTACGAGCAGCAGTCCCTGCTGATGGACAACGCTGTGGCTGAGGCCCGGCGTCTTCAGCTCAGTCTGGGTACGGCATTGAGTGCAGAGCAGGTGGCTTCGTTGCGGCAGGACATCGTGTGGATGGTGGCCACCCAGGTGGAAGGTCGCACAGTGTTGGTGCCGGTGGTTTATCTGACCGACGCCACGCGAGCCGCAGGCAGCTCGACCCAGGTTCTGGCAGAGCGCGCCATGATCACCGCCGACTCCTTCACGAACCGGGGAGGCGAGGTCAATGCGACGTCGCGCTTGCAGGTGGTGTCGCGGGGCAACCTGAACAACATAGGTGGCCTGATCGGTGGCGGCAACGTATCGCTGCGTTCGCTCACTGGCAGCATCAACAACGTCACCGAGACGCAGCGTCTGGGAGACGAGCGCAACTACTACACCGTCGCTGGACCCCGTGGCGGCATTGTGGCCAGTGGCAATCTGAGGCTCGAGGCCGCCGAGGACATCAACATCACTGGGGCTGATGTGGTCTCCGATGGGCGGGCCGCGCTCATCGCTGGCCGCGACGTCAACGTCACCGCGCTGGTGCTGGAGACCCGCAGCGAACGCAGCGGCACCCGAACCGGATTCCTGAACCGCCAGACCGATACGCGCACGGTCACGAACCAGTCCGCCAGTGCCGCACGCATCTCGGCCGGGGAGGGGGTGCTGGTGGATGCGGGCCGAAACATCGACGTGCTGGGTTCCGAGGTCGATGGTGGAGATGGCCTGGCGGTGTTGCGTGCCCAAGAAGGGGACGTGCGGATCCGAAGCATCGCGCTGCAGAGCAGTTCTTCGGGCAGCAGCGAACGCGAAGGATTTTTTGCCGAAGGCAGGTCCAACAGCACGGCGGATGCCAGCGAAGGAACACCTTTCTCCGCCTCCGGGTTCACCGGCTACGAGAAGAGCAGCAGCTCCTTCCAGAGCAGCGCCACCACCAACGCGGGCAGCCGGGTGGGGGGTGCCGGCGTAGCCGTGGTGGCCACGCAGGGGTCTGTCACGCTGCAGGGCTCGGAACTGGAGGCGGGGGACCAGGGTGCCCTGGTATTTGCCGGCAGGGATGTGAACGTGGTGGCGGCTTACGACACTTCGCAGACGACTTCATCGGCCTCACAGCACCGGTTCGGCATTTCTGCCGACGCCAGCACCGAAGGGGTGATGGGGGGACTGAAGACGCAGGGCGGAACCCAGCAGAGCGAAGAGCGCAGCAGCACTGCGCAAACCAGCGCCATCCGGTCCGAGGGTGGCATATCGGTCTCTGCAGGTGGCACGTTGCGGCGCGAGGGCGCGCTGTTCGAGGCGGCAGGGAACATCGACTTCACCGCCGACCGCATTGTGGACATGGCGGCCAGAAACGAGACTTCCACCACGTTCTCCGGGCAGACTTATGAGGCTGGAATCTCCGCCGGCGTGACCACCGGGCTGGGAGGTACGGTGGCAGGCATCGCCAGCGGCGAGGCGCGGCAGGTCAATATTTCTTCGCCGCAGTCCCAGGTGGTGGTGGGTGGGTCTGGCTCCAGCTATTCCGGCGGCTCGGGCAGCAGCACTGCCGTGGTCACGCAAATCCGCTCAGGTGGCAATGTGACCGTGACAGCAAGGTCCAGCATTCTGGAAGAGGGGACGCGCTACAGCGCTGCGGGCGATGTGGACATCACGGCGCAGTCCTACGAGAACCGCGCTGCAGCCAATACCCGCTTCTCGCAGACCGACACCTCCAGCGCCAGCTCATCGCTCACTGTGGGCGTGAATGCGGCCTCGGAGGCCAGCGCCACGATCACCGCGGCAGGCAGCAACGAGAAGAGCGGCACTGCATCCTCTCAGGCTGTGGTCGGGGGTTTTCAGGCTGGCCGCAACGTGAACATCCGAACCACGCAGGACCTCCGGCTGGAGGGCTCTGGCGTGCAGGCCGGTGGCGCGGTATCGCTCAACGCAGGCGGCAACCTGCGACTCGACCAGGCCAACGACACGGCCAGTACCTCGTCTTCAAGCCAGTCGGGCGGAGCCACGCTGTCGGCCAGTGTGTGTCTCGACCTGACTTGCGCGGGGGGCAGTGTGGCTGCCAACGCCCGCACGGGCGAGTCCCAGGAAAGCTCGCGCACCGGGCGCGCGGTGGTGATTCAGTCCGCAGGGGGCACCACCCTGTCGGCCGGCGGCAACATGACGCTGCAGGGCACCCAGGCCAGAGCGGGAGGCAACCTCAGTCTGTCCGCCGGCGGCGATATCGACTTCCAGGCTGTTTCCAGCAGTACATCGCAGACTGGTCGCGCCGACGGCGGCGGTGTGCAGGCAGGCCTCAACGTAGGCAAGAGCATGAACCTGGCCAAAGACGGCGGCGGCAGTGCTTCGGTGGACTTCGAGCGGGTGCGCGAGAGCGAGAGCACCGATACCCGCCGGGGCGGTGTGTTGCAATCCGGCGGGCAGTTGTCCATCAGCAGCGGTGGAAACACCCGGCTTGAAGGTACCCAGGCTACCGCGCGCACAGCCAGCGTGAATGTGGGCGGAAACCTGCTGATGGAGTCCGCCCAGAGCACGGAACGCGTCGATACGAAAAACGTCTCCGGCGGTCTGTCGGTATCTGGCGGGCGCAACGTGGGCGGCGGCACCGGTGACGGTGCTGGTGCGAGCAGCAATGCGGCGGCATCAGGCTCGGGCGGCAAATCGTTCGGTTTCAGCGCCCAGGCCGAGGTTGACCTGCGCGACAAGGACAACCTGACCAACCAGAATGCGCTGCTCCAGACCACCGGTGGTACCGAACTCAATGTCGGTGGCAACGCCACGCTGGCGGGTGCCAACATCCGCGCAGGGGGCGGGGTGAGCGGGGAGATCCGCGGTGCGCTGTCTGTAGAGACCCGCACCGACCGCGTCAGGGAGAGTGCCACGCGGGTGGATGCCTATGTGGGTCTGTCTTCGGTCAACGTGGGTGGCGACAAGGACAACGGTGCCGATACGGCCCGGCCCAGTGCGGGCGATCGTTTCGACCGCAGGCAAGGTCAGGCCATCGACACCCTGAACCATGCGGGCAGCACCGGCCTCATGCTCAAGGCAGAGTCCTCCGGCACAGACAGCCAGACCGCTGCCCAGCGCAGCGGCATCGACGGTGGCGCCGGCGGCCTGTCAGGGTTGACTGTGCGCCAGGGCGCCAACTTCGTGGGCGCAGCACCCGGCAGCGATGGCATGAACATCGAGGGGACGGTGACCCGCAGCGAGATCACGACGTTCACCCGCAATGCCCCCACGGTCTCCATCGATGTGCGCGGCACGGTCGCCAGCGCTTTGGGCTCCGAGGAAGCACAGGGTGGCACCATCAGCGGCAATCTGGTCAAGGGATCGAACTTGTTCCGTGACCCGGACAACGCAGCGCCGCGCAATGTGGTGCGCGGTCGCAATGACGCCGACAACGACAGCGCACCGGTCGTGCGCCGACCGGTCGATGACGCATCCCCCGCTGCGCCGCGCCGCGCGGCCGGAGGTCTCACCGAGCCGCCGCCGCCGTTGCGCGCGCCGGTAGCGGCCGATGCCCCGGTCACACGCCCCCGCGCAGGCGCGGTGGGGCAGGCCGATGCGCCCCGTCCCCGACCCACCGACGATGCGGCCCCCGCACAACGACCGCGTGCCAATGCAGACGCACCATCGGTACAGCGCCCGGTCCAGGCTGCCGATGCCGCCCCGGTCACGGTGCGTCCAGCCGCCGGCAGCGAGGCGCCTGCTCCGGCAGATTTGCCGCTGTCGCGGCCGCGTGCGCCTTCAGGGACCGAACCCCAAGTGGGCGATGCCGCCTCCGGTCCGGCGGCACCAGGGTACGCCACCGCGACCTCCGCGTACGACTCGGTCAACTCGGCTTACGACACAGTGGACTCGGCCTACGCGGCAGTTCCAGTGACCACTCCACCAGGGCGAACGGCCGTTGCAGTTCCCGATGCCGATACCACCGCCGCCTACAGCGTATCCGGCTATGCCTCCACCAACCCGGACTCAGACGCGGGCCAGGTGGCCTACGCGGTGGTTTCGCCCTATTCGGGGGACGCAGGGGCGCCTTCTCCTGAAGGTCCGCAGGTGTCTCAGCGGCAGCTGGAAGCCAACGCCATCAGGCCTACCTTTACGGATACCCGCGAACTGCCCAACCGGCTCATCGTGCGCGATCTCCCGGTGGAGTTCCGGGGTGAGGACCAGGGTGTGGCGATCAAGCAGATCAAGGTGGACCGCCCTGTGACCTACTTCTCCAGCGAGGAGAGGGCTTCGCTCGAGGTGGTGGTCGACCGGCAGACTGGCCGGCTCCACCTGGCCTCCGATCCCTCGCGCACGCCGCTCAACCTGCGGGGCGACGGCACTACACCGCCCATTTTTGTGGTGGATGCCGACGGTCGCATGTTTGTGCATCCCGCCCCCAAGTCTGGGGAAGTGCACCACTCCAGCCTGTCGGGCGGGCAGCCGGTGGCGCTGGCGGGTCAGGTTCTGGTGAAGGACGGCTTCATCGTGCACATCGACAATTTCAGCGGGCACTACCAGCCTACCACCGAGCAACTCAGGCGCACCCGCGGCTATCTGAAGCAGATACTGGGTGCCAACCTCGACCAGGCACCGCAGGTGGGTGTGGAAAGTGCCTGGGTGTCTGATCCGACCGGGCGGCAGGTGCGCTCCGTACGCTGGATCGATCTGACCCGCAATGAGCAGATTGCCCCGGTCGATGCGGCACAGCGCTGGACTGCCACCGACCAGCCCGCGCAGCCAGCCACGGTGCCTTCGTCTTCGGTGCAACCGGCGACGGCGCCACGCCGGCTTGCCACCGGGCACCCCAGCCGCAAGCGGCGGCTGCGGGGTGGCTGTCGGCGTGCGTCCCGCCACGGGTTGTGGCGGGACCGGGTTACCACCCGGTTCTGACCGCGCCGCGCCGTCACCGCGCTGGATGCGGGAGCAGCGTCAGATCGCCACGCGGTGGCGTCGCGGTGGCGTCGGTTTTGAAGACGGCCACCACGTCCACCAGCCGCTGCGCAAGATCCCGCAGCGATGTGGCCGCCGCAGCGCTTTCTTCCACCAGACTGGCATTTTGCTGGGTCGTCTGATCCAGTTGCTGCACCATGCTGCCCACCAGCATGACCCCGGAGCGTTGCGCTTCAGTGCCTTTGTCGATATCGGCCACGATGTCGCTTACGCGCCGGATGGACGCAACGACCTGTTCCATGGTCTGTCCGGCCTGGTCAACCAGCGACGTGCCTTTTTCCACCTGCTCCACGCTGGCGGTAATCAGTGCCTTGATTTCCTTGGCGGCTTCGGCGCTGCGCCCTGCAAGGCTGCGCACTTCGGAAGCCACCACCGCAAAGCCACGGCCCGCTTCGCCAGCACGGGCGGCCTCTACGGCTGCGTTGAGGGCCAGGATATTGGTCTGGAATGCGATGCCGTCGATGACACCGATGATGTCTCCAATCTTGCGGCTGCTTTCGCTGATGCCGCGCATGGTGTGCACCACCTCGCCCACCACATGCCCGCCCTGTTCGGCGGTGCCGCTGGCCTGCATGGCCAGCCCGGTGGCGCTGGAGGCGTGTTCGGAGTTGGTGTGGATGGAGGCCTCCAGACTGGCCATGGAATGGCTTGTGCTGTGCAGCGTGTCGGCCTGCTCTTCGGTCCGGTGGGCCAGATCATGATTGCCCTGGGCAATCTGTCCGCTCGCCGTAGCCACGCTGTCCGAGAGCTCGCGCGCCTGCACCACCACCCGCGCCAGATTGGCCTGCATCTGGTCCAGCGCGCGCATGAGCGCCGCCATTTCTTCGGTGGACTCCGCCTGTGTGCGCCCTCGCAGGTCACCCTGTGCGACTTTCTGCGCGAAACCTACCGCACGCAGCAGGCAGCCACCCACGATGGTGGTGATGCGCCAGCCCAGCGCCAGCAGCAGAATGGCTGCCAGCAAGGTGGCTGCCACCGTGACCACAATGGCGCGCTGCGCATCGCGTGCGCCTTGCACCGCTACATCCTGGGCAAAAGCCTCGATACCTTCTCCGGGCTTCTCCAGGCTACCTTCCAGCTGGTCGAATGCGGCGGTGAACACCGGTAGCTTCTGCAGGACTGCCGCACTGTCGGAGCTGGCCAGTCCCTGAATTTCCTGCCCGGTGGCCACGTACTGCCGCGCTACAGGCAAAGCCTCGGCCACCTGGCCCAGCACCTCGGCGGGCAGCGCCATGCCCTGCAGATCCGTCAGCAAGGACACCAGCCTTTCGCCGTTGGCCTTGAGATCGTCCTGGGCGGCTTTCAAGCCCGGGGCGTCGCCTTGCTGAACCGCCACGATGGCGGCCAGTACGTCGGAGCGGACTGCGTCGTGCATCATGTCCGCGTTGCCCGCAGCACGCACCGCCTGGGTGGCCACACTGGCCTGTGACAGACCACTGGCCAGTTGCCGTTCGGCCAGCAGCCCTACACCCCCGACCACCACCGTAGATGCCAACCCCAGCACAGCCAGGCCCAATACCAACTGCCGGACTTTCATTTCTGCCTCCGCGAATAAAAAGGGATTGCTGCCGTCTGCCGCCAGGGCTACGGCTGGTGCCGTTACGTGCCTGCGTCGCAGAACATCAAGAAGGCCCCCCGAATTCGCTGCAGGTCATGCAACGCGGCGCAGCAAGGGGCGGGGCTTGGCAAGGCAGAGACGGTGTCAGCAGGAGATGGACAACGGGTCTCCAGCTTGTGGTGGGGGTGTGGGGGATCGGAAGAACTTGATGAACCGCCGAGAAAATTCACACCGCATAGTCCAAATATTTCAAAACATCGTATCGCTTTTGTCGCTACAAGAAAACATAATGTTCAAAAACGACGCTCATATTTACGCCGTCGGACAATAAGTTCACATACTGACATGCTGCAGCCACGCCCTGCTTTCCGAAAGCGCAAGCCTTGCGGCGCGCAGCGTTGGGGTGTCACCCCCACGGACTCCTCCCATGCCACACTTTCTTGAAGCGCCGCGGCCCGCCAACGAGGCCGAGCGGTTGGTGAGACTGCGTTCCTACGCGGTACTGGATACGCCTGCCGAGGAAGCCTACGACGACTTCACAGCGCTGGCCAGCCAGTTGCTGAAGGCGCCCATTGCCCTCATTTCCCTGGTGGACGAAGAACGCCAGTGGTTCAAGAGCCGGGTGGGACTGGATGTGGAGGAGACCCCGCGCAGGTTTTCTTTTTGTGCCCACGCCACGCTCCAGAACGACATATTCGTCGTCGAGGACGCCCATGCCGACGTCCGATTTGCCGGCAACCCGCTGGTTCTGGGAGACCCACACATCCGCTTCTACGCAGGCTGCCCGCTGGTCTCGCCAGATGGTTTGGCCATCGGTACCCTGTGCGTGATCGATCACCAGCCCCGCCAGCTGACCGAGGAAGACGCCGTCACCCTGCGGCGGCTGGGGCGCCAGCTGTGCAGTTTGCTGGAACTGCGGCGCACTACCGCCGAGCACGCTGAATCGCAACGCTTGCTCATGCAGCGCACCGCCGAGCTCAAGCGCCTGGCGCTGGTGGCAGAGCGGACCCACAACGTGGTCATCCTGGCAGACCCCGGCGGCCGCATTACCTGGGTGAATGCTGCGTTCGAGCGGGTCACGGGTTACACCAGCCAGGAGGCCATAGGCCGCAAACCGGGGCAGTTGCTGCAGTTCCAGAACAGCTCGCCGGAGGCACGCAAGGAGCTCGGCTTGGCGGTGAAAGAGCGCCGGCGTGCCAAAGTGCAGATCCTCAATCGGGGCAAGCAAGGCAACATCTACTGGATGGATGTGGATTTGCAGCCCCTGTACGACGATGACGGAGAGTTCGCCGGCTTTGTGGCCATAGAGACCCAGATCACCGAGCTGGTGAAACACCAGGAGCATCTGGATGCTCTGATCGAAGCGGTGCCTGTGGGCCTCATCATCCACGATGGCCAGTTGCAGGTGCGGCGTTTCAACAGTGCCGCGCACCACATCCTGGGCGGGCAAGCCATGGAGCCAGGCGGTAACTTGCAGCCCTACCTGAACAAGCTGTTGCAGCAGGTGGCGCAACAGGGCGTGGGCAGCGAGAAGCAGCTGGTCAATCTGAAGAATGCATCGGGCGAGTCGCGCTGGCTGGGTGTGCGTGTAGCGACGCTGCCCAACACCCCGGGTTCGCCGCACGACATGATTGTTGCCCTGACCGACCAGACCGACCAGATCCTGGCGGGCAACTACATGGAGCTGGCGGCTCAGACCGCCGACCTGGGGCACTGGACGTGGTACGTGCAGGACGACATGGTCGAGCTGCCCCAGAGCTGGGCCCGGCTGCTGCAACTGGAGTCCCGGCGCATTGCCAGCAGCCAGTTTGTGCATCCCGACGACCAGCCCCTGTGCCGACGCACCGTGTCCGATGTGTTGCGAGGCCTGCAGACCACGTTCAAGTTCGAGGCCCGCCTGCGTACTGGTGATGGCCGGTGGCGCTGGGTGCTGTGCGGTGGTGCCGTGACCGAGCGCAGCAGCGAGGGCCTGGCTACCCGGTTCGCCGGCATCTTTCTCGACATCGATCCGCAGAAAAAGCTGGAGCAGGCCTTGCTGGTGGCGGCCACTACCGACCCACTCACCGGCCTGCCCAATCGCGTGGTCATGCACGACCGTCTGCGGCAGGCGCTGCATGCGGCACAGCGGCACGGTTACTACTGCGCGTTGCTCTACCTGGACCTGGACCATTTCAAGCGCATCAACGACAGCTACGGCCATACGGCCGGGGACGAGTTGCTCAAGCGTGCCGCTGCGCTGTTGCTGGACCAGTTGCGTGAGGAGGACACCTTGTCGCGCATGGGCGGTGACGAAATGATGGTGCTGCTGCCACAACTGGGGACCGATATGAAGACGGCCCAGAGGCAGGCGCACCGGGTGGCCAGCAAGCTCATGGCTGCGCTGGAGTCACCGCTGGAGTTCGACGGCAAGTCGGTGGTGGTGGGCGCCAGTGTGGGGGTAACGCTGTTTCCCAAGCAGCCCGATGAGACTGCTGAAGACCTGATCCGCGAGGCGGACACGGCCATGTACAGCGCCAAGGACGAGAACCGGGGCACGGTGCGTTTCTATGAACCCTCCATGCGCCTGGCCGCCACGCACCGCCTGCAACTGGACCACGACCTGCGCCAGGCGATGGAGGAGCGCTCCTTTGAGCTGTACATGCAGGGCAAATGGTCACCAGACCGAAGGTTGCTCGGTGGCGAGCTGCTGCTGAGGTGGAAGCATCCGGTACGGGGCTGGGTCTCGCCGGCGGAGTTCATTCCGGTGGCGGAAGAGTCCGAACTGATCCAGCACATCGGCAGGTACGTGCTGGAAGAGGCCATGCACATAGCCCAGACCGTTCGCCAGAGGGCGCCCGACTTTGTGGTGGCCGTCAACATCAGCCCCAAGCAGTTCCGGCGCGAGGAATTTGTGCGCGACCTGCACGCCCTGGTGGTGGGTTCCGGGCTACCGCCCGAGGCGCTGATGCTGGAGATCACCGAGGGTGTGCTGCTGCAGGAACAGCTGGCCCGGCGCGTGGTCTTGTTGAGTGAAGAGGGCTACCGCTTTTCGCTGGATGACTTTGGTACCGGCTACTCCAGCCTGGCCTACCTCAAGCGCCTGCCGGTGCACGAACTCAAGATCGACCGCGCTTTTGTGCGCGACATAGAAACCGATCCCGAGGATGCCGCCTTGGTGCAGGCCATCCTGGCGATTGCCGAGCGGTTCGGCATCCACACGGTGGCCGAAGGGATAGAGACGTCCGCGCAGCTGGACTTCCTGGCCCACCATGGCTGTGGCGCTGTCCAGGGTTTCTTGCTGGACAAGCCCCGGCCCTGGCGCCAGTTCGTACAGGAATTCCTCGGACCCTGATCGGCTCCCTTGACGCCTATGCGCCGCTGCGCCGCCGGGAAGAACGTGGCGGATCACTCGCCGGACTGAATGTCCATGACAAACACCATGCCCAACGCCCCCACGGAAGCGGTGCGCCCATTGACGGTGGTGTAGGACGCAACGCCCAGCGGGTGGTAGGTGGAGGTAAACGCGGCCAGCGCCCCCAGCCCCAGTGCCCCTGCCACCGGGCTACGCTCGGCAATGGCTGCCTTGATCTTTTCTCGATGCTGGTCGGGAGAGGGATTGAGCAGAAACGCCACGCCGATGACAGCGGCGGTGACAACAGCGGAGACAACAGTGGCCTTGGTCATGGTGGTTTCCGTGCAATGGCAGTGAATGTCAGGGTACCATGCCTGGCGCCATGGTCAGAAGGCACACTGTAGCCACCCCCCGATGAATTCTCTTGAGCCGACCCACCCAGGTTTGCAGATGGCGGTGAGGCTGGGCTGCCGCTACCCCCGCACGCTGCTGGCCGTCTGGCTGTTGCTGGCTGCCTTGTGCGTCGGGGTGGTGCTGCGTTTGGCAGGGGCCGCCTACGGTACCGACATCGAGCGCCACGACGGATCGGACTCGGTGCGTGCCAACGCCCTGATTGCTGCCCATTTCCCTCCGGCGGCCCTTGCGGTGCCCGGTTCTGCAGCGCAATCCACCGAAGTGCTGGTGTTCCATTCCGACACGCTCACGGTGGACGACCCCGCCTACGCTGCGGCCGCCATGGCGGTGGCCGAACGCCTGCAGGCCCTGGGCCCCGGTGTGGTTGCGGGCGGACGCAGCTATTTCCTGAGCGGTGATGCCGACCTGGTCTCTGCCGACCGGCACACCACGCTGGTGCCGCTGGTGCTGATAGATCCGCCCACCCAGGTGCGTGTGCTGCGTGATGCGGTGGTTGCGGCGGTGCAGGGCAGCGGCGTTTCTGTCACGCCAGTGGGCCCAGCCAGCGTGGGGCTGGCCTACCGCGAGTTGGCCGACAGCGACCTGCGCGCCGAACTGCGCATTGGTGTGCCAGCGGCCGTGGTGGTGTTGCTGCTGGTGTTTGGCAGCTTGGTGGCGGCCGCCGTTCCCTTGCTGGTAGCAACCGTTTCCATTGCGGTGGCGCTGGCCCTTACGGCGCTGTGGGGTCAGTTCACTCCGGTGTACTTTCTGGTGGTGAACATGGTGCTCATGATGGGCCTGGCCGTGGGCATTGACTACGCGCTGTTTGTGCTGGTGCGTTACCGGGAGGAACGCCAGGCCGGCGCCAGCGTGGTGCAAGCGGTGGAGCGCAGCGGCGCCAGCGCCGGTCATGCGGTGGTGTTTTCCGGGGCTACGGTGGTGGTGGCGCTGGTGGGCTTGCTGCTGGTGCCCACCAATGTGTTCCGTGGTCTGGCCGCGGGCGCCATTGCCGTGGTGCTGGTGGCTGTACTGGCCTCTCTCACACTCCTGCCTGCACTGCTGTGCCTGCTGGGGGACCGTGTGGATGCGCTGCGCCTGCCGTTGCCACGTCTCTTTCGTGGTGAC
>Ga0209278_1001487_pt1 | contig 14127 bp, 7 predicted proteins | sample JI81BgreenDNA_FD_187504 | JGI IMG/M metagenome (GOLD analysis project Ga0209278, IMG submission 187504) | Wastewater effluent complex algal communities from Wisconsin, to seasonally profile nutrient transformation and Carbon sequestration -... | ecosystem: Engineered > WWTP > Effluent > Algae... | reverse complement strand
TCATCATTATCTAATGCTATTGGACTTTTAAACTTTAAAACTAAAATGATTTGACTCTTGGGAGGCATATAAACATATTCTAAGTTAAACTCTTCTATGTTTTTTTGTATTTTATACTATCAGTGAGAGCTACTTTCTTTATATCAAAGTCTATTATATTTCTTTTAATATTTATCTTTAAATTATTTAAGTGCTTTTCTTCATTATTACGAATAGTAATTTGCTGGATAGACTCATATTTTTCTAAAGTATCTTTTTCTATAAATCTGGTAGGTATTTTTTCTGATAAAATATAATCAACATCATATTTGTCTTTATTTAACCAATATGTAAAGAGAGCAACAGCGAAGCCTGCTAAAATAGTTATTACTAGATATTTCATACATTTTATAATTAAAACTAAATATACAAAAAACAGATACTTTTAGGGTATCTGTTCTATTTTTCTTAATAATTCAACACGGGGCTTAACCAACGTTCAGCTTCATCTAAAGTCATTTTTTTACGTTTGGCGTAATCTTCTACTTGGTCTTTTCCTATTTTACCTAAGCCGAAGTATTTACTTTCTGCATTGGCAAAATACATTCCCGAAACTGCTGCTGTAGGATACATTGCATAACTTTCTGTAAGTGTAATACCTATTTTTTCAGTAGCTTGTAAAAGCTTGAAAATCATGCCTTTTTCTGTGTGATCGGGGCATGCAGGATACCCCGGTGCAGGACGTATGCCAATGTATTTTTCTTTAATCAAATCTTCATTGGTAAAATGCTCATTTTTAGCATAACCCCAAAACTCTTTGCGTACACGCTCATGCATCAGTTCGGCAAATGCTTCTGCCAAACGATCTGCAATGGCTTTTACCATAATAGCATTGTAATCGTCATGGTCTTTTTCGTAGGCTTCTACAATTTTTTCAATTCCAATACCTGCCGTTACAGCAAAAAAGCCCATATAATCTGTTTTGCTTGTTTCTTGTGGAGCTATGAAGTCCGCTAAGGCAAAGTTGGGTAAGTTCTCAGCTTTTTGGTTTTGTTGGCGAAGTGTATGTAAGACTTCAAGGGTTTCAAAATTACTTTCTGACACCAAAACATCAGCATCTTGTTCTTTTTCTTGTTTTTTCTTGGGCTGGAAAACCTGATGTTTGTGCTCACCATGCTTATCGCATTGGGTTGTAACCTCTACATTTTCAATATCATACAAAACAATATCATCATCTCCTACACTATTACATGGATAAAAACCTATGACTGCGTTGGCTTGTAGAGATTTCTCTGTGATGATTTTCTCCAACATTTTTTGAGCGTCTGCATAAAGTTTTCGAGCCTCTACTCCTACAATTTCATCATCTAAAATTTTAGGAAATTTACCTGCCAGCTCCCATGTTTGGAAGAAAGGTGTCCAGTCAATATATTTTGCAATTTCAGCTAAATCGTAATTGATAAAATACTGATTTCCTAAGAATTGAGGTTTGGTAATTGTTTGGCTGTTCCAGTCAATTTTTACTTTGTTTTTACGAGCCTCTTCTAAAGAAATGTAATTTTTATCTGATTTTCTATTTAAGAAGTCTTCTTTGATTTTGGCATATTCTTCTTTGATACCTGCCACAAATTTTTCGCTTTCTCCTGCCTCTTTGGTAAGTAATTTAGTAGCAACAGGTACACTTCGGCTTGCATCTAACACATGCACCACAGCACCAGAATAGTTGTGAGCAATTTTTACGGCTGTATGGGCTTTAGAAGTTGTAGCTCCTCCAATCAACAAAGGTACTTTAAAACCTTCTCGTTCCATCTCTTTGGCAACACCTACCATTTCATCAAGGCTTGGAGTGATTAGCCCAGAAAGACCAATAATATCTACATTTTCTTTTTTTGCTGCTTCTAATATTTTTTGAGTAGAAACCATTACTCCTAAATCAATGATTTCAAAGCCATTACAAGCAAGCACCACACCTACAATGTTTTTTCCAATATCATGTACATCTCCTTTTACAGTAGCCAAAAGAATTTTCCCAGCCGAAGAAGAGGATGTATCAGCATTCTTTAATTTTTCTTCTTCCATAAAAGGTAATAGATAAGCTACAGCTTTTTTCATTACCCTTGCAGATTTTACAACCTGAGGCAAGAACATTTTTCCTTCTCCAAACAAATCTCCCACGATATTCATACCATCCATCAAAGGACCTTCAATCACTTGTAGTGGACGTTCAAAGGTATGTCGAGCTTCTTCTACATCAGTTTCTATATAATCAGCAATACCTTTCATCAGGGCATAAGCAAGACGTTTAGCTACGGGTTCATTTCTCCACGATAAATCTACTTCTTGGGTTTTGCCTCCTTTGTCTTTAATTTTTTCGGCAAAAGAAACTAATCTTTCAGTTGCGTCAGGTCTTCTGTTCCAAAGGACATCTTCTACCAGTTCTAACAAATCTTTTGGAATGTCTTCATAAACAGCCAATTGCCCAGCATTTACAATACCCATATCCATACCAGCATGGATGGCTTTGTATAAAAACGCAGAGTGCATCGCTTCTCTGACTACTTCATTACCTCTGAAACTGAACGATATATTACTTACCCCTCCCGAAACTTTGGCATGAGGCAAATTTTCTTTAATCCAGCGAGTTGCATTTACAAAATCTACTGCATAATTGTTGTGTTCCTCAATACCTGTGGCAACAGTTAAGATATTAGGGTCAAAAATAATATCGTTGGCAGGGAAGCCCACTTTTTCAGTCAGAATATTGTAAGCTCTTTCACAAATTTCGATACGACGTTCATAACTATCGGCTTGTCCATTTTCATCAAAAGCCATTACGATAGTAGCTGCACCATATTTTTTTATCAAGTTAGCTTTTTTAATAAAATCCTCTTCTCCTTCTTTGAGTGAAATAGAGTTTACAACAGCTTTTCCTTGTACACATTTTAAACCCGCTTCAATTACACTCCATTTGGAGCTATCAATCATGATAGGTAGTTTTGCAATATCTGGTTCCGAGGCAATTAGATTTAAAAATACAACCATAGCAGCTTCAGAGTCCAACATGCCTTCATCCATGTTTACATCAATCATCTGAGCTCCCCCTTCCACTTGACTACGAGCCACAGCCAAAGCTTCTTCGTATCGTTCTTCTTTGATAAGCTTGGCAAAAGCTCTTGAACCTGTTACGTTGGTACGTTCACCCACATTGATAAAACGGATTTCTTTTGTAGCTTTTAAAGGTTCTAAACCCGAATATTTAGAGATTTCATCTCTTTGAGGTAATGGACGTGGCTTGTAATTTTTCGCAAGGTCTGCAATAGCTTTGATGTGGGCTGGCGAAGTTCCACAACAACCACCAATAATATTGACCAATTCATCTTTCAAAAAGCCATCAATAATGGATGCCATTTCCTGAGGTGTTTGGTCATACTCTCCAAAGGCATTAGGTAAACCTGCATTGGGGTGTGCAGATGTAAAGAATGGTGCCTTTTGAGCAATTTCTTCTGAATAAGGACGCAATAAATCAGCACCCAAAGCACAATTGAAACCTACTGAAAGCAGAGGCAAATGTGAAACAGAAATTAAAAATGCTTCAGCTGTTTGTCCAGAAAGTGTACGCCCCGATGCATCCGTGATTGTTCCAGAAACCATGATAGGTAACTTTTGACCAGTTTTCTCGAAGAAACTTTCTATAGCAAAAAGAGCAGCTTTGGCATTTAATGTATCAAAAATGGTTTCAACTAATAATAAATCTGCTCCACCATCTACCAAACCTCTTATTTGTTCTGTATAGGCTTCTACCAATTCATCAAAAGTAATAGCCCTAAACCCAGGGTTATTGACATCAGGTGAAAGCGAAGTGGTTTTACTGGTTGGACCTAACGAACCTGCCACAAAACGAGGTTTATCAGGAGTAATCGCTTTATAGGCTTCGCAAACTTCTTTGGCGATTTTTGCAGACTGATAATTGAGTTCATACACCAAATCTTCCATGTGATAATCTGCCATCGAAACAGAAGTACTGTTAAAAGTATTGGTCTCTAATATATCAGCTCCTGCTTCTAAATATTTTCTATGAATTTCTTTGATAATAGTGGGCTGAGTAATAGAAAGTAAATCGTTATTTCCCTTCAAATCGTGAGGGAAATCTTTAAATCTCTCGCCACGATAGTCTTCTTCTGTCAGCTTATATTGCTGAATCATTGTCCCCATTGCACCATCCAGTACAAGGATTCTCTCTTTCAGTATTTCGTAAATATTAGTCGTCATTTTTGTATAGGAATATTTTTATTTTCTTTGGGCTATAACAAGAACTCCATGTTGTTTATTATATCTCATAATTGCTACAAACATGTCTGAATTTTCTTCATTCAATAAATCATCAAGAGGTATATTATCAGTTTTTTTAATATTTTCATTAAATACTTGAATATTAAAAGGTTGTATTGAATATTGGAATACATCATCATGACCTGATTTTTTCCACTTGAACAGATTTAGATAATCAATAAATAATTGTCTATTTTGTTGAACACCATCTTCAAAATTTACTAAAAATGTGTAATTTGAATTTTTAATGGGAAGATTATATTCATGATAGAATAAACCTTTAAAATTTTTAATATGATAATTTTCAATATCTTTCTTTTTAAACTTAACACCTATTAAACCATTTGGTAAAAAGCTAACTCTATTTAGTGCTTTATCTTTTCTATGTATTGATTTTACAGTTTTTCCACTTATTTCTGAGAATTCATCATTATTATTCATAGTGCCTATCCAATTTCTAAATTCTTCATCCAAGCTAGAATAAGATTTATTACAATCCTCACAACAAAGCACAGTTATTCTATTCTTCTTATATTCAGAACTAAGAACATCAGATAAATTTCTAGCAGGTATATGTTCTTTTGTGCTATATTTTTTATCAAAAACTTCTGCACAATTATAACAGACAAATTGTGTTTCTTCCATTTTAAAACTCTTTTACCAACTCAAATCTTTTTATTTTTTTACCTTCCAATTCTATTTCTTCGGTGAACATGGCTAACGGACGTACCCAAACACCATATTCGCCATATAATGCTCTGTAAACTACCAACTTTTCACATGTTTCGGAGTGAGTAGCTATTTCTAATAGTTCGTATAAATTATTTTTGTAGTGTTTGTAAATGCCTTTGGGTAGATACATAGTTATAGACTGAATTTTAATACTAAAATCCAAAAAGACATTTCATAAAAACAAGTGTAGGCATTAGCGAAAAGGCTACACTTATCTTTCTCAAAACAAGTTTTGAGGGGGAATTGGCACCATTTTCCTTTCGGGTGGAACGGTTGCCAAGCCTTCATAGACCCCATGTCTCAGGCTTTCTGGATAAGTACTGCAAAATTAACAAAATATTTTGAGATAAAGTTTAGATATTTGAAAAAACATATATTTTTGGTTGTAAAAACTTGTCTATCAGTTTTTTGCATTTGTATTATTATATTCTTGAATTTTTTCTTTACAAAATGCATGAAAATAGTTAATTTGCTCAAAAAACAACTTAATATCAATACTATGGACGATTTTTTTGACGACGACTTCAACGACGACCCTAAAGATTTAGAAACGCTGCTAAATAACTATCGCAACTCTCCCAAAGATTATGATGCTGTTGTAGATTTAGGTTATCATTATTTAGATATTGATGACTTTGAAAATGCTATCAAATATTTTTCTGAAGCCCATGATTTAGAGCCTGAAAACCCCGAAGCAATAGAACAACTTGCTTTTGCTTACAGAGAACTTCGTAATTATAGCAAAGCCCTTGAATATTATCATGTGGCAGATAAGTTAGAGCCTGATGAAAACTGGATTTTGAAAAATATTGGTTGGTGTCTTTCGTCTATGGGTAGATATGAAGACGCTTTAGAATACCATATCCGTGTGAATAGAACAGAATCTTCTGATGCGTGGAATTTAAGAAATTTGGGTTGGTGTTATTTAAAACTTCATGATTACAATACAGCCTTACAATACCATCTTAAATCAGATGAATATGAAAGCAATAATCCTTGGAATTTAGGAAAGATAGGGTATTGTTATGGACAACTCAAACAATTTGAAAAGGCTTTGACATATCACTTAAAAGCAGCTGATTTAGACCCTACAGATGCATGGAATTTAAGTAATACAGGTTGGGCATACTCGTCGTTAGGCAATTACGAACAAGGCTTGACTTATCATAAAAAAGCAGCTGATTTAGACCCTGATGACTCTTGGAATATGAGTCAGATAGGTTGGTGTCTTTCTTCTATGGGCAAATACGGAGATGCGATTGAGTATCATGACAAGGCTGCCAAGTTAAATCCTATGGATTCGTGGAATACAGGGAACTTGGGTTGGTGTTATGGAAAAGTAGGGAAATATCAGGATGCTTTATATTGGCATACCAAAACCATGGAAGTCAATCCGAAGGATGACTGGAATATTGGCAATATTGGCTGGTGTTATCAAAAATTAGGAGATTATACAAAAGCATTGGAATATCACCTTAAAGCTCATGACATCAATACACAAGATTCTTGGAATGAACGACAAATAGGTTGGTGTAATTTTATACTTGGTAATTTGGAAGAAGCTCGTTTTTACCTAGAACGTTCAGAAGATTTAGGTAAAAATGGAGTGGTGATGCTCATGCTTGCTCATGTATATTGGTGCTTAGGACAAAAAGAAAAATCTGTTAACTATTATCAGGAAAGTATTTTACTTGCTCCTGACGAAGAAACATTCTTGAGAGATTATGATAGTGACTGGTCGTTGGTGCAAAAACATGGTATCAACGAAAAAGAATACTTTATCATGCGTGAAAAAGTAATTGAATATCGTAGAAATAACTCTCAGATAATCAAAGCGGTAGATTCAGGAAATATAAATGACCTGATTAGAATGGTAGAGGATAATCCTCAGAATTTTACAGCCAATTATGAGCTAGGAAATTATTATAAAAATAAAGAAAGAAATTATGATAATGCCCTGAAATATTATCTACAAGCCGAAAAGTTAAATGGAGAACACAGCAATTTATTAGAAGAAATAGCTTTGTGCTATAGAGAAAAAATGGACTTAGACCGTTCGGCAGAATATTACAAAAAATCGGATGCTCTCAAACCCAACAATACTTGGATTCTGAAAAACATTGGTTGGTGTTATTCTTCTCAGGATAAATATGATGAGGCTTTAGAATTTCATTTAAAAGTATTTAACCTAGACCCTACAGATGCGTGGAATTTGAGTAATACAGGTTGGTGTTATTTGAAGCAAAAAGATTTTGCCAAAGCAGTAGAATTTTTGCTATTGGCTGAACGTCAGTCTCCTAGAGATGGTTGGGCTTTAGGAAAGGCAGGCTGGTGCTTTTATAAGTTAGGTAATTACGAGAAATCATTGGAATATCACTTGAAGGCTCAGGCAAATAATACTTCTGAACCTGCATGGAATTTGGGTAGAATAGCTCAAACATATTTAGCTCTGAAGGATGTAGAAAAAGCCCAAACTTATATTTCTGATTCTTTGGCGATTGAAGATGATGCTTATTTTAGAGTTGTGGCAGGACATATTTGGCTCTGTTCTCAAAAAATTGATGAAGCTTTCAATAATTATAAAAATGGAGCAGTTCGTTATAGTTCGTGGAGTAATTTCTCCAACGATTTTGAAATAGACAGACAAGCTATTTTATCGTATGAAATCCCAGTTGAAACATTAGAAAATATCAAGAGCCAAATGGAAGATTTCTACAATAAAAATAAAGATGGAGGTTATGAAGATAATAATCCTCGATATGACAGAGATAGATAAAATTTATTTTTTTTACAAAAAGCTTCAAGAGTAAAATCTTGAGGCTTTTTTTGTGTCAATTTGTCAGGTTTTAGAGCTTGGAATAGCTTTTGAATAGCTGTTTAAAAAACTTAAAACAGAATAAAAATATGCAAGCCAAAGGTACACTTTCAATCAATACAGAGAATATTTTTCCCATTATCAAGAAATTTTTGTACTCCGATCACGAAATTTTCTTGCGTGAATTAGTTTCTAATGCTGTTGATGCTTGTCAGAAACTAAAAAGTTTGAGTTCTTTAGGAGAATACACAGGAGAGTTAGGAGAGTTAAAGGTACAAGTTGCTGTTGATAAAGATGCAAAAACCATTACAATCTCTGATAATGGAATCGGTATGACAGCCGAAGAGATTGATAAATACATCAATCAGATAGCTTTTTCAGGAGCAAATGAGTTTGTTCAGAAATATCAGGACAAAATTACAGATGCTCGTAACCAAATTATTGGAAACTTTGGTTTAGGGTTCTATTCTGCTTTTATGGTTTCTAAAAAAGTAGAACTAGATACAAAATCGTATCAGGATGCTCCTGCTGCCAAGTGGATTTGCGAAGGAAGTACAGAATTTAGTATTGAAGGTTCAGAGAAAAAAGAAAGAGGAACATCTATCACTTTGCATGTAGCTGAAGATTCCGAAGAGTTTTTGGATTCGGCTCGTTTGAACGGAATCCTAAAAAAATATGCTCGTTTCTTGCCTGTAAGCATTGAAATTGAAGGTGAAAAAATTAATGAAACACAACCCATCTGGACTCGCCAGCCCAATGAACTAAAGGATGAGGATTATCTGAAATTTTACAAAGAGCTATATCCATTCTCAGAAGATCCTCTTTTCTGGATTCACCTCAATGTAGATTACCCTTTCAACCTGACGGGTATTTTGTATTTTCCTAAGGTAAAAAGTAATATTGAAGTTCAGAAAAATAAAATTCAGTTGTATTCTCGTCAAGTATTTATTACTGACGAGGTCAAAGATATTGTACCTGAGTTTTTAATGCTTTTGCATGGTGTAATCGACTCTCCAGATATTCCTTTGAACGTATCAAGAAGCTATTTGCAAGCAGATGGTAATGTGAAAAAAATCAATAATTACATTACCAAAAAAGTAGCAGATAAACTTAATGATCTCTTTAAAGAAAATAGAACAAGTTTTGAAGAAAAATGGGATAGCATTGGACTTTTTGTGAAATATGGAATGATAACAGACGAGAAGTTTTATGAAAAAGCTGAAAGATTTTGTTTGCTAAAAAACAGTAAATCAAAATATTATACATTAGAAGAATACAGAAATTATGTGCAAGTAAACCAAACTGATAAGAATGGAAATCTGGTGTTACTTTATACCAACGATTCTGAAAAACAATACACTTATATAGATTCTGCTCAAAAACGAGGTTATGATGTACTGGTTTTAGAAGGCATGTTGGATAATCATTTTGGAGAAATGCTCGAAAGAAAGTTAGAAAAAACGCAAGTTCGTAGAGTAGATTCTGAAGTGATAGATAAACTTATTTTAAAAGAAGAAAACATAGACTCTGTATTGAATAAAGAAGAATCAGATAAAGTAGTTGAACTTTTTAAGAAGGTGATTAAAAATGATAAAATAACAATTGAGGTGCAAGCAATGCCTTTAGATGAAATGCCTGTACTCATTACATTGCCCGAATATATTCGCCGTATGCAAGAAATGAGCAAAGTACAAGGCTGGGCATGGGCGTTGAACGAAAATACTTTCAATGTGAGCATCAACGGAAATCACGAACTCATCCAAAGAATACTCAAAGAAACAGATGAAACGGTTCAAACTAAATTTGCTCAACATCTATACGATTTAGCTCAACTCTCACAAGGAATTTTATCAGGAGCACCATTAAGCGAATTTGTAAATAGAAGTATCAGTTATTTAAAATAGAAAAAAAGCCCTGATTTTCAGGGCTTTTTAATATGATTACTTAGGTTGTAGAGCTATATAAGGAATAATCATTTCCTCCATCGAAATACCCCCATGTTGGAAGGTATCTTTAAAATAACTCACATAATAATTATAATTATTAGGATAAGCGAAGAAGTAATCTTCTACAGCAAATACATAAGATGTTGATATATTGGGTTTTGGTAAAAATAATTTTTCGGGTTTACGAGCATCAAAAACTTCTTTTGCATCAAAACTTAAATTTTTACCTTGTTTGTATCTCAGATTGGTATTGACATTTTTATCTCCAATAATTTTAAAAGGACGTTTGACACGAATAGTTCCATGATCTGTAGTAATAATTAACTTGCCCTTTACATCAGCTACCTTTTTTATGAGATCGAGTAAGGGAGAGTGCATAAACCACGATTTAGTAATAGAACGATAAGCTGCTTCGTCAGGAGCAAGCTCTCGAATCATCTGCATATCTGTACGGGCATGTGAAAGCATATCCACAAAATTATAGACAATGACATTCAAATCGTGATGCATCAAGTTTTTAAAATTATCAACAAGACTTTTCCCTTGTGTATTGGTGATAATTTTATTGTATGAAACTTTAATATTAAGCTTGTTCTTTTCAACTTGTTTTCTCAAAAAGTCTTCCTCATGTAAATTTTTCCCTTCTTCATCATCTTCTCCCTTCCATAACTGAGGATAATATTTTTCCATATCGGAGGGCATCATGCCTGCAAAAATTGCATTTCGGGCATAAGCAGTGGTAGTTGGAAGAATGGAGTAATAAAGACTTTCCTCTTCAATATTAAAATACTCTCCAATAAGTGGCGATAAAATTCGCCATTGATCGTATCGAAGATTATCAATTAAAATAAAGAATGTTTTATTCTCAAAATTAGAAAATACTTTCTTTTTAAAAAGTTGGTGAGATAAAATAGGTTTATTGGCTGAGGGATCGTTCAGCCAGCTCTCATAATTTTTACAGATAAATTTAGTAAAATTGGTATTAGCTTCACTTTTCTGCATTTCCAATACTTCTCTCATACTTTTATCGTCGGATTGCTCTAAAGCTAATTCCCAGTGTACGAGTTTTTTATATACATCTCCCCACTCTTCGTAGTCAAGATTATCCCCAAAAGCCATGGCTAGATTTCTAAAATCTTGCTGATAATTGAGGTTCGTTTTTTCACTAATGAGTCGTTTGTTTTCTAAAATTTTCTTAACAGAAAGAAGTATCTGATTGGGATTGAGAGGTTTGATTAGATAATCAGAAATTTTAGCTCCAATGGCTTCTTCCATAATATGCTCTTCTTCACTTTTAGTAATCATGACTACAGGTACATGAGGCTTAATGGTTTTCATTTGGCTTAGAGTTTCTAAACCACTCATTCCTGGCATGTTTTCATCCAAAAAAATTACATCAAAGTTGCGTTCTTGAAACAAATCCAAAGCATCCGAACCACTATTGACAGGGGTTACTTCATATCCTTTTTGTTTTAAAAAAAGAATATGGGGTTTGAGCAAATCAATTTCATCATCAGCCCAAAGAATTTGATAATTCTGCATAAAAAATATTTTAGAGGAAAAGGTATAAAGGATACAGTTGCTTATAACAATAAAAATGCCAATAAATTTTATACCTTTTCAAGTTCTTCGTTATGAATCTGTTTTTTACGAGATAAGTACATATAAATTGCAGGAATCACATACAATGTAAGTACCAAACTAAATAACAATCCTCCCACAATCACAATACCTAAGGGCATACGACTTTGGGCGGCAGCCCCCAATGAAAGTGCAATGGGTAAAGCTCCAAGCATAGTAGCGAGTGAGGTCATTAGAATGGGGCGTAAACGTTGTTTAGAAGCTTCCAAAAGAGCTTCTAGCTTAGGGATTCCATGCTCTCGTTTTTGATTTGCAAATTCTACAATCAAGATACCATTTTTGGTTACCAGACCAATCAGCATAATCATGCCTATTTGAGAAAATATATTAACAGTTTGCCCAAATAACCAAAGGCTCAATAATGCCCCTGCAAGTGCCAAAGGTACTGTAAACATGATAATGAGAGGGTCTATAAAGCTCTCAAACTGAGCTGCTAAAACCAAGTAAATCAGCAATAAAGCTAATAAAAATGCAAATGAAGTATTGGAAGAACTTTCAGCATAATCTCTAGAAGGACCTGAAAGAGAAGTTGCAAATGTATCATCTAACAAACCTTTGCCAATCGTTTGCATGGCAGTGATACCATCACCAATCGTTTTACCAGGGGCTAAAGATGCTGAAATGGTTGCAGATTTATAACGATTGTAATGAAATAACTGGGGTGGATTACTGGTTTCTTTAATACTTACTAGTGTACTAAGTTGTATAAGCTCATTCCGATTGTTTCGGATATAAACTCTACTTAAATCTGTTGGCTCATCTCGGTTCTCTCTACTTACCTGTCCAATTACCTGATACTGTTTGCCATTCATCAAAAAGTAACCAATACGCCTGCCACTATACGCAGCTTGTAGGGCTTCGGCTATATCGGCAGTAGTAACTCCTAAGTCTTTGGCTTTGAGCCTATCCACCGTAATTTCAATTTCAGGTTTATTAAACTTGAGGTTTACATCCACAGCCTGAAACATTCCACTCTTTCGAGCTTCTTCCAAAAATTTGGGAATAACAGTTTTAATTTTCTCAAAATCAAAATTTTGTATAACAAACTGTACGGGCAAAGCTCCTCTTGAACCCAAACCTACTGAAATAGTTTGCTCTTGAACTACAAAAATACGTCCATCATTAAATTGAGCTAACTTTTTATTGGTATAATCAACAAGTTCTTTTTGTGAACGAGTACGTTCTTTGGGTTCTGTTAAGATTGCTCTTAAAAATGCAGAGTTTGTACTACCACCTGCAAAAGTTGCAGCTGTAGAGCTAAAGACAAGCCTTGCTTCAGGGATAGAATCCTTTAAAAATGTGGCAAATCTATCTACATAATCCGACATATAATCGAAAGATGTACCTTCTGGAGCTGTTACACTCAAACGGAAATTACTTCTGTCTTCCATAGGTGCAAGCTCAGATGGCAGGGTAGTAAATAACCAATAAATAGCTCCCATACACACACCAATAATTACAAAAGCCACAAACTTAACTTTTACAAAGGCTTGTAAGGTATTTTTATACCCTGATTCCATTTTTTCGAAGAAAGGCTCTGTTACTCTGTAAAACCAAGAGGGTTTGTCTTCTTTTTTATTGAGCCAAACATTTAAAACTGGTGTAAGTGTAAGCGATACAAATGCCGAAATTAGTACAGCCCCAGCTACAACCACTCCAAACTCTTTAAACAATGAGCCAACAAAACCTTGTAAAAATAAAATAGGTAAAAATACTACTGCAAGCGTAATAGAAGTAGAAATAACAGCAAATAAAATTTCATTACTTCCCTCTTTAGCAGCCTTTTGGATAGGATAACCCTGCTCCAATTTTCTAAAAATATTCTCTGTAACTACAATACCATCATCTACAACAAGCCCTGTTGCCAATACAATACCAAGCATTGTAAGGATATTAATAGAATATCCTGCTAAATACATAATAAAAAATGTAGCTATCAATGAAACTGGAATATCAATAAGAGGACGGATAGCAATAAGCCAGTTTCTAAAGAATAGATAAATAATAAGAACTACCAAGCCAAACGCAATAAGCAGAGTTTCAGCAACTTCTACAATAGATTGTTTGATATATTTTGTTGAATCGAATAAGACTTCAAAACGAATATGTTCTGGAATTTCTTTCTTGAGTTCTGCCAAACGTTTATTGAATTCCTCAGAAATCTTTACATAATTTGACCCTGGTTGTGGAATAATAGCCAAAGCCAAACCACCATTTCCATTCAGTTTCCAATTGGTTTCTTCCACTTCTGTACCCAACTCTATTCCTGCAACGTCCTTGAGACGTATAATCCCCTCCTGACTGGAGCGAATTACTACATTTTCAAAATCTGCTTCTGTAGAAAGTTTACCAATGGTTTTGATGGTAAGTTCGGTTTTATTTCCAAATACCTTACCACCAGGGATTTCAATATTTTCTCTGTTAAGAGCTTGTTGAATATCATTAATAGTAACATTGTATGCCTGCATTCTTTCAGGTTTGAACCACAAACGCATGGCATAACGTTTATCACCAAAAATATTGATACGGCTTACATCAGGTATGGTTTGTAGTTTTTCTTGAAGAACATTAGCTGCAAAATCGTTGATTTCCAAAACATTAAATTTTGTACTCTGGACTGCCAAAATAATAATAGGGTCAGCCGAAGCATCTGCTTTAGAAACCACTGGAGGAGCATCCAAATCT
>Ga0209278_1001485_pt1 | contig 14135 bp, 12 predicted proteins | sample JI81BgreenDNA_FD_187504 | JGI IMG/M metagenome (GOLD analysis project Ga0209278, IMG submission 187504) | Wastewater effluent complex algal communities from Wisconsin, to seasonally profile nutrient transformation and Carbon sequestration -... | ecosystem: Engineered > WWTP > Effluent > Algae... | reverse complement strand
TGTGAAAGGGTGTGTGCTTCACGCGGGCACCGCCTCGTCGATGACCTTCAAGACCCGCATCTCGTCCAGGAAGTCGACCTTCGCCTCTGGGTGGCGATCCAGAACCGTAAGGATGATCTGCCGCAGTTTGATGAACTGGGGCGACTCGTTCAGGTTCAGGTGAATGTCGATCCGCTTGTTCAGTTTGCCGTGCAACTCAGCCAGAGCCATGAGGGACTGGCGCACCTCTTTCAACGTGCCGAGTTGCAGCAGCTTGTCCTCGTCGCCCTTGGCCGATTGGAACAGGGCCTTGAGTTCGCCCAGGACCCACTTGAGGTCCGTGTCCACGTCGTCACCGAACTGGTCGGCGACGGCGGCGTTCTTCATGGCCGTCTGGACCCGGCTATCGTGCAGGGCCTGCGCGACGATGGCGAGCCGCTCGTCATCCGGGATGGTCGTGACGAACCGCGCGACCGACATGCCCGACACGCCGAGTTCCCGGCCTGCCTGCTCCATCGACATGCGGCCGAGAATGATCTCGCGGGTGTAGTGTTCCCGCTCGGCATCCGGCAGAAGGGCCATCTTGTGCAGACGGCCCGTGCCGAAGCCTTGGCCCGCGATGGACGTGGTCTTGGGCTTCGGGCCGGGCTTCTTCTTGATCGGGGGCGCAGGAGGCATCAGTCGGCGACGATTTCCAGAGGAACTTTCTGTTCAGCAGCGAGGGCTTTCGCCTTCTTGTAGATGCTGACGTCGCGCGCGTCGGCGCGGGAGATTTTGACGGGATCACCGACCTTTCGGAAATCCAGCGTGCCGTCTGGCTTCTTCGCGTCGGCAGCTGCCAGCAGGGCCTTGGCCTTCGACATGAGGCTTTCACCGCCCTTGATCTGGGCGGCGATCTCGTCGTCCTTCTTGACGTTCGCGAGCTTGTCCAGGAGTTCGTCGTTCTTGGCCTTGATACCCTTCACTTGCTCCTCAACGGAGGCGGTGAGTTGCGGAATGATCGCGGCGGCGATCATCGGCGCAAGGGCTTCGACCAGGGCTTTGGCTTGGGCGTCATTGTCAGGCATCGGTATGGACCTTTCTTGGGGTTGGGGTGGCTTGCGCCACCCCGCTTCGTCCCCACGAAGGGCCAAGGTGGCCTAACCAGCTTTGACCTCGCTATGATCGGTCCTATCCGGAATTGGCTGCAACCCTGGATTGAGGTAGCGCTGGGCTTGCGTCACGAAGCCGGAAGCGTCGCTTCTCGCCGCGGATCAGTTCTCCGCTTTCGACGCCTTGCGCGAGGACGGTCCGAATTCTGCTTTCCGTAAGCCGCCCGTTCAAGGACTCCTGGATTTCCGTCCAGGTGCGTGGCTCGTTCAGAAGGCTAAACACGAGGTCCTTCGCGGCTTTCATCGGGTCGACCTTTGGGATGATGCGCGGGAGCCGCAAGGGATCGAGGGGTTCTCGTGTCTTGCGAAACAAGCCTCCGCCCACGCGGTCGACGAGGCCGTGCTTCCCAAGTTGAGCGAGAAGCGTTTGCATTGCCTGTTCAGTGCCTCGCGTCTGCTGCGCAATCGCGGCGATGGAAAACTCCCCATCGGGCAGAAGCCGATAGAGTTCTTCTTTGCTGAACCGCTTCACACGCTCAGTCACAGGTGCAGGTTTCGGTTTGACCTCTGCCCACATCGCACGCGCCTCCGCCACGCCTTGCCGGAATTTCTCGTGGACCTGCTGGAAGTCAGCTTTGCCTTCCAGAATTGCGACAACGCGAAAGCGCAGCACGTCTGGGTCGACCCCTACGCAGTCACATTCCTCCCGACGGCGAAGTGCCCATGGGCCACTGCGCGCCGTCAGAAAGGCCATAGCTTCTCGCCGGACAGTACCAGCATCTGACGACTGGCCCCCGAACAGGTCTGAAACAGCCTGCGCGATGATCGCGAAGACAAGGGCTTGTTCTGGCGACCGCGTGCGGTCGCCTAGCAGTAGATCACCCGCTTCTGCCATGTCAGACTGTCGGGAGGCCGGTGGGAAGGGTCATGCCGCCGCCCTCGTCTTCGATCAGCGCGAGTTCTTCTTCGAGGCTGCGGTTGGGATCGACCACTTCGCCACGTTTCAGAGACAGGAGAAGCGTGTCGTGGGAGATTGCGCCCGACTGCCATGCCTTGATCAGCGCGGTCAGCAAGGAGGCGTCGATCTGGGACGACACGAAGTCACGGTGCATCTTGAGGACGACGTCTTTCGACGAGCCGGGTTGGGTCCAGTCTGCCGCGATGCGCAGCAGTTTCAGAAGCGCGGCCTCGACCATGTTGACCGAGGAGAACAGCAGCGACATTTCCGACCGAGTGCGCAGTTTCGCCGTGTCCGTCGTCTCGTTCCGGCCTTTGCCGTCATGGACCATGCGAGCGCCGAGAGTGGCCATTTGCGCGACCTTGTCGTCCATCGCGGCCTTGATCGACGCAATGCCTGCGCCTTGGATTTCCAGGACGCCACAGGTGGCGCCTTCGGGCAGGACCCAGAACGCGCCGCTGCCGATCTGAGTTGGCTTGTTCTTCTCGTTGATCGCACCGGCTACCCAGGGGGTCGGCTGGCTCGTCAGAAACAGCGCGTGCTCGTAGTCGGCGCTGTTCCGGTAGTGCGCCAGATTGACGTTCACGAGGTCGAGGAACGGGGGCTTCTCCGTGTCGGCTTTCAGGTTGTAGGGGCTGACGATTGCCACCGGAATGTCGAACAGGGGCGAACCATTGATCTGCGGGACCACGTCGTCATCGACCTGGACCTCGTCCGTGATGTTTCCCGCACCCGTGCGCCGCGTCGTGACGTGGAACCTGCGAACCGTGTAGGCGGGTTCGAGGCTGAGGACGAGGTGCTGCTCAACGCCGTCGTCCAGGTCCTCGTTGTTCTCGTGCAGCCGGATCATGGTCAGCTTCTGCCGCCCATCGACCAGTTGCTCGCGCCAGTCCAGAATGTTCTCAGCATGGAACGTCGAGATGAACGGGGCGGAAGTGGGGGTCGCGCCTGACTTCGGGTAGTCCAGGACCAAAGCGATGCGCCCGATGCTCAGGACTTCCGACAAGGTTTCTTCCAGAAGGACGTCAAAGCTGTTGCCCTCGAACGTCGCCGCATCCCGCATGGGTTCGAGGCGCGGGGGCAGTGTCAGGATCGGAGGGGTTCGCGTTGTCGCGCCCACCATGCCGCGCAGGGTGCGTTCTGCGACCCCGTAGAAGGAGGCTCGCTTGACATAAGCGTGGTAGGCACCACTGCTCATGCCTTCCGGCTTTGGCAGGTGCATCTGGCCTTCCTGATGGATGCGGTTTTGGCCCCGGATTGCGGACCTGATGCGGTCCCAGCCTTCCCGGTATTCCTGGTAGGTGCGGTGGTAGACCTTCGCCATCCAGCGTTACTCCAGGACCAGGGGGATCGCATCCGAATAGCGGATGGCGAAGCTTCCAGAGCCGTAGGAGACGCGTGGGCCATCACGCATACGGTCGATATGAACGCTTCCGGCTTCGGTGGTCTGGCGTTCAGGGTCTGACAGGAGCGTCTTGAGGGCGGCGACGAGGCCTGCTTTCGAGATAGGCAACGGGAACTCGGCAGAGGTCGAGCAGGTCGTCTCTTTCAAGACGCAGGTGTCGCCAGTGTCTTTGATCGTGACAGTCAAGAAGGTCGTCCTTTTGTAGGGGGCGGCGACGGGCTGTGAAAGGAACGGGGCGCACCAGCCCGTCGCCATGAGGGCCACGCGCGCATCTTGATCTTACAGCCTCAGGTTGTGGGGGCGCGACCGGAGTATGAGGTAGTGACGTCGGTTTGCAGGAGGATGCGGTCACTGCTGATCGCGGTCACAGGGGCGATGATGCAGGGGCGCAGCAGCGCGGGGCAGAAGGCGGTGTTGGGGTTTGCCCCATCGTGGTGGGCAGGACGTGGGGAAGGGGCAGCGCTGACGAGCTGGCTGGGGATTTGGCGGGGTTTGACGATGCAGGGGTGGTGGTGGGGTGATGCTGGAAATTGAATCTTCTGCATCTGCCCGGGCCGGGGTGGTGCGCTGTCAGAAAGGGGGTCGATTCCGCCTGATCGGCGTCGATCCTTGTAAATCCCGCCATGTCACAAGGTAACGCATGACCCAGCTGCTTAGTAATCAAGCGGTTGCTGTGGTTGACCGCGTCATTGAACATGATCCACGCGGCAAACTACGTCAGCATTATTGACGCATAACGGATCGCTGCGGGGAGACAGGCCCCAGGATGCCACCCGCATCACCACGCCTGACCAGGACGATACGCACTGCTTACGCACGAGCGCGCGATTGCAAATAAAAATGATGATGAGATTCTACTCAGGATCACCGCGATCTCATCATCATTATTTTTTGCAATCGCGAGCGCGCGCGACATCCCCCGCGATCCTGTCCACCCACATCTGCCACGGCACATCCTGATGCTTCGGTCGCACCACCGCGCCCCTGGATCGTATGATCGCGGTACGCGATGCAACGGCACAAGGACAACCTACCAATGGATTACCACCACCGCACAGGCTTCGGTCCCGAGATCACCGAAGATGACCTCAACGCCGCAGGACGAGCAGAGCTTGCGCGCATGAAGGCAATGCGCCCGCCTGAGGATCAGCACACCCCTGATGATCAGCCCGCCCAAGAAGGACACGCACAATGACCACGCACCAGCGCCTCGGCAACGGCGACAACACCCCGATGACCTACAGTCCGGAACAACTCGACATGCTGCGATACCACTTCGAGAGCATGGGCGCACCGACCGACCGCTTCGGCCTCGACCACTGGCTCAAGACACGGGTGGACGACGCGCTGCGCATCTCGGTCGTTGCCCAACTGTTCCCCGAACCGATCTCGATGCGGGACTATGCGCAGAACCAGTTCAATGCGGGCGTCAAGCTGAACGCGATCCGCAAGTGGCTTGCCCCCGTGACCGCCCCCGTTGAGCGGGAGGCGATCTTGCGCGACGTCGCAATGGGATCGCGTAGGATGGCCGCTGCTTAAAGCGGCTCGGTCCTGATCCTTACTCTCTCGAGGCGGAACACGTCGCCCGCCTCGTCGAGAGCCTCGCGAGCCGCCGCAATCTGCTCATCCGTCGCGTCATGCGAATTGAGGAGTTTCCTCAGCGCCGCTTGAGCAAGCCTCAGGTTGCGTTCGAGGGTCGCAATATCCCTCTCGTATCCAGTTCTGTGCTCCTCGCCCGCGCGCTCGGCTTGCAAAGCGGCTACCATCCCGCTCTTCCAGCCTAGCTTCTCTCGCGCAGTCGCTTCCCGCCACGTCATACCGTCGCTAGACGTATGCGTGATTTCTTGATCCACGAAGACGTTGCGCGCGACGTCATCCCACTTCCTGGAAAACCTGATCCTGTAACGCCGCCCATACAGGTCTTGGTTCAAGTCTTCGGGACCGTTTTCATCTGTCCGATCACCCCAAGGCTTTTCCTCAAACCAAGGCGTCGGGTCAAAGTCGGGTGAAGCCCTCGGAACCGCGCCTGGGAAGCCCGCTGCAACCATCGCGTCGAACTCCTCGCCAAATTCGCCACGACGGGCCTCTTCACTGGCAAAGATTTGAAGCGGGTCCTTCGGATCGGCCAAGTCGATCATGCTCGCCCATCCCGGAATGGCAACGTGCATGTCCTCGTACAGGACTCGCGCCTCCTCGAGCGGCATCCCGTCCTCGACCACCAGCGCATAGAAGTGCCTACCGAAGCGATTTAGGTTGAACTCTTCCCATGTTGGCGATGTAAGCCGCTTGCCGAGAGACTGCAATTCCGCGCGCCCGACCGCGAACATGAGCCGCACCCACCATTCATCGACGCGCGTCTTGACCTCAGCCACCTTGTCCTTGCCCATCGGTCGACCTGAGTACCACGCATTGAACGCGGACGCAGACACCGACAACTTCAGCACCTTGTGCCACCACGGCGCGCCCGCGATCTGCTTCATCCAGGCGGCAAGCGCTTCTGCATCAGGCGGGCCGTCCGCTGGCAGATACCGTCGCGGGTTCGCCTTCTGGCTCTCGCACAAATTGTCCAGCGCCTGCACGACCTCGATCCAAGCGGACTTCCCCTTCAGCGCCCGCTGAAAGGTGCTGTAGTGCATCGAGTCTTGGAACCAGTCCTCGTCGAATTCCGCATTGCAGAGATCGACGATGCGCTGCTGCGTGATGTTGAACTTGAACAAGTCGACCGCGACGTCCTTTGGGAGCGTGTCGAGTTCGCGCTCTTTGCTGTCATCCCGGACTGCCATCACCGATGCTCCTTCATCCAGGCCACCAGGTCATCATGCAGGTAGCGAAGGAACTTGGGCGTTGGTTGGCTGAACTTCGGCCCGATGCCGTCCTTGCGCCACCGGAACAACGTCTCCGTGGTCACGCCTAGGAATTGCGCGGCCTCGACCGGATTCATGGCAATGGGAGGGTTGGCACGGAACAGGTCTGCGCGCAGACCTTTGATCTCTTCTGCCAAGTCGGCAATCGTCGTCATAGGGAATCCCCGTCTGTGATGTGGGGCCTATGACCGAACGCGCCTCCTGCTCCTGAACTGTCGGGACAAGTCCCTGTCGTCGTTCGCGCGTCGGCCTGCCACGCGCAGCCAGGTCATGATCCCTGCGCGTGGAGGCATGTAACAACATTTAAGCGCGCACCTTCGCCAGTTCAACAACATTGGCGGGTGCAATCCCGATTTGCTTCTTGATCACCGACGCGATGACGTTCGCGGCCTCGTATTGCTCCTGGTGGCCGGGCTTCCCGTAGTGGCCGAGCATCCCGAAGCCTGCACCTTTCAGCGAGTGCAACGCCAACCACTTGGCCGATGCGAGGGGCAGATGGGTCCGCGCTATCGGCATCCAGTAGTGCCGCGCCGTGTTGCCCGTCGTCTGCCCGACCGTGTCGAGCGAGTACAAATGGACGCGCTTGCGGTCCTTGTCGAAGCGGTTTGACGGAAAGACCCACTCGCAATCGTCTTTTCTGATCGCCCAGAGCCTGTCGATGATCCGGCCTGCATCGTCACCGAGGACAACTTCACGGTCATCAGCTTGATGCTTGACGGGCATTGCGAGGTTGACGGCCCATGCTTTGCCACCCTCGACGTCCACCTGATAGACGCGCTCCCAAGTCAGTTCGAGCAGGGGCCTTGCGCGCATCCCGGTCCAGACGGTCAACTCCATCGCGAGCCGGATCACCTCGCGTTCGACCGACTGAATGTCCTTCCACCGATCCGCGAGCGGAATCGACATATCAATGTCCCCGTCCTCGCCCGCCCGGCTTCTGGTCGCTGTCGGGTCCGCGAGTCCTGGTACTTTGAGGTCAAGTTTCGACGACTTCGAGACGAAGTTCAGGACCGTGGACAAGACCCCGGCTGCACGCTGCGCTGCCTGCGGCTTTTCGAGTTGCAGGAGGTTCAGGTGGTTCGAGATCGCGTGGACCGGCAACTGATCGACCGCGACGTCCTCCCACTGTTTCAGGTGCTTCTTGAACGATGAGCGGTAGTCGGCAATCGTCGTCTCGGACATGGGACGCTTGCCCGTGATGTTCTTGCGTGCCGGGTTCGACCTGAGGGCGATGAACTCGTCAAGCGCCTGACCGATTGTCGGCAGTGCCGATGCCTTCGCAACCTCGGCCTCCTTCGCGGCCTCAACGGCCTTCTCCGCACGGCTTCGGACCTCGCCTGACGTGATCGAGTGCGCGACGAGTCCAACCTGATCCTTCGCCCACTTGCAGTGCGTGCCCCGGTTGGCCCACTGGCCGAGTTTGACTGAGCGAACCTTCTGGCTCACCGGGTCCCACTTATTGACCCACCACGTCTTCGTGCCGCCTGCGGTCACGCAAAGGCGCAACCCTTTGACCGCAGGGTCGGTGAACCAGGTCGTCGCATCGACCTTCAACTTGGCGACTTCTCCGTCTGTGAACTTGGTCTGTGGCATCGCGGGGATCCTTGTAAACGGCGGTTTTTCACAAACTCGACGTTACGATCCACCACCACTCTAACTCAACCGAATGTTGGTCAAGCACCTGATTTTGTTAGGTAAATGCGGTCAAACCCCACCGAGTGTTGTCACGTTCGCCGCGTTCGCAATGATAAGGTCAGGGGTTCGATCCCCCTCTGCTCCACCAATGACCTCATCTCCTGAAAATCCGGTCGCCTTGCCCTTTGCCGGGTGACTTCCGTCTGACGCTCTGACACTTTCGGCCCTGCTCACAGCAGCAGGGACGCAAGAGGGGGTTCGGGATGTCGACCAAGGTTTGCCTGGTGACCGGCGGCGGTCGCGGGATCGGCGCGGCGGTTGCGCGCGAAATGGCCGGGCGCGGCTATGCGCTGGTGCTCATGTCGCCGTCGGACAGTTGCGAAAGGCTGGCGGCCGAACTGGGCGGCGTGGCCCGGCGCGGCGTCACCCAAAGCGCCGAGGACCTGAAGGCCGTCGTCGACCTCGCCCTTTCCACTCATGGCCGAATCGATGCGGTGCTGAACCACACCGGCCACCCGCCGAAGGGCGACCTGCTGGCGATCAGCGACGAGAACTGGGATCTCGCCAACGATCTGGTGGTGAAATCCGTCGTCCGCATGGCCCGCCTCGTTACCCCGGTGATGGAGGCGCAGGGCTCGGGCTCCATCGTCAACGTCACCACCTATGCCGCGATGGAGCCCTCGCTCTGGTTCCCGGCCTCTTGCGTCTATCGCGCCGGGGTCCAGGCCTTTGCCCGGCTTTACGCCGACCGCTACGGCCCGGCCGGGATCCGGATGAACTGCCTTGCGCCCGGGTTCACCGACAGTCTGGACGTAGCGAAATATGGCGAGCTTGCCGCGTTGAAGCGGATCGGCCGCGTCGAGGAGCAGGCCAAGGCGGCGGCCTTCCTGCTGACCGACGAGTCCAGCTACGTGACCGGACAGACCCTGGTGGTCGACGGCGGTGTCACCCGCAGCATCTGACGGAAACGGACCTGCAAGCCACGGGGAGGCTTGCAGGTCCAGCCGGGGCGAGGGGTCACCACCGGCCCGTCACCGCAACAGGGACATTGCGGGTTCAGTCGGGCGCAAGACGACGCCCTTTGGCGCTGAAATCGGTAGGGGCATGGCCCGGCGGCATGACACCATGCAGCCGAGCCTTGCCGGAAAATGAACGGTGCGGCGGGGCGGTTGCCGACGGGCACCGTCGCCGGTCAAAGGGCTTCTGCGCCGAAAGGCCCGAACCGTCCCAAGACGTCTTCCGGCCTGCGCTGTCGATGACCCTGACTACCTCTGCGCGCCGGCGGCCTCTGTGGCAAAACGCACAGCGGACCTTCAGCCCCGCCGCCGCCCTGCGCCGCGCCCTGCGGCATCCGCACGGACGGGGCGCTGTCGAATCCATTGGACTTGCGGCGAATGGCCCGGCTAGAAGCGGGCCGGAACAGGCTGCGAAAGCTCGGCTTCAAGGGGGAGAAAGCCGGTGTCGAAAGCGGGGCTCGAGTCCGGCGGTGGGCGCAGGCAGGTGACTGCCGTCTTCATCGACATCGAGAATTTCAGTGCCATCGCCAGCGCCGCGGATGCCGAGGACCTGCAGGCCTGGCTTGACGACTACTACCGCCAGACCAGGCAGATCGTCGAAACCAGCGGCGGCGAGGTCACCGAATATCTTGGCGACGGGGTCGTGGCCGTCTTCGGGCTGGCGCGCGCCGAGGAACTGACCGCCGACCGCGCCGTCGATGCCGCGCTGCGCGCGGTCCAGACGGTGCGGCTTGGGCATGAGGGCCGGGGCCAGGTGCGGCTCCGCGCCGGCGTGGCGACGGGCGAGGTCGTCGTGCGGCCCGGAAGCGGCACCGATGGCTTGCCACGTCTGACCGGGGCGGTCACCACTCTGGCGCAACGCCTCCAGTCCGAGGCCGAGCCCGGCCGCGTCGTCATCGCCGAAGCGACGCTGGCGCTCTGCCGGGGCCGGTTCGAGACCCGCCCGCTTGGCCCGCGCCGGCTGAAGGGCTTTCCCGACGCCGTCGCCCTGCACGAGGTCGCCGGGCGCCTTGCCGCTGCGGGGATCGGCCAGCCGGAATTCTTTGTCGGCCGCAGGCAAGAGCTTGACCGGCTGATCGCGACCGAAGGGCCGGCGCTGGTCGTCGGCCAGGCCGGGATCGGCAAGACCGCGCTTGTCGGTCACCTGGCCAGCCAGTTTGCCGCGAAGTCGGTGTTCCAGGGCGATGCGATCGGCCATGGCTCCAGCTATCTGCCGTTCCGCGACTGGCTGCTGGACCGGATCGGCACGCTGACGCCCGACTATGCCGCGCTGGCCGAGACCTTTCCCGACCTTGCCGCCGCCGACCGGCAGGCCCTTGCGCTGATCCTTGGCCTTGACGAGGGGCAGGGCCTGTTGACCAGCCTCTCCAGCCTGGCGCTGAAGGGGTTGATCGAGGGTGCGATCTGGCATGCCATCCTGGCCCGGCAACCCGGCGGGCTGCTGCTTTTCGAGGACCTGCACTGGTTCGATGTCGCCAGCTTCGGCGTGGTGAACCACATCTGCGCCTCGCCCGAAGCGGCGCGGCTGCGGATCGTGATGACCAGCCGCGAGGACCCGAGGCTGGGCTCGCACTTGCAGGCCGAAGGCCTGACCCGGCTGACGCTTGCTCCGCTGTCCGAGGCCGACGCGGGCCTGCTGCTCGACCGGCTGGCGCTGGCCGATCTCGTGGGCGAGACGCGCGCCCGGGTGGTGGAACGGGCAGGCGGGGTGCCGCTTTTCCTGCAGCAACTGGCGCGGCGCGGGGGGACCGGCGGCCTGCCCGCGACGCTGAGCGATCTCTTGGGCGAACGGATCGACAGCACCGGGGCGGCAAAGCCGGTCCTGCAGCGCGCCGCGGCCCTGGGGCGGAGCTTCCGGCTCGACCTGCTTTGCGCCTTGGACGACGAGGACCCCTTGCCGCAGCTGCGCGCCGCCGCCCGGGCCGGAGTCGTGGTCGCGCGGGCGCATGACACCTGGGAGTTCGCCCATGCCCTGCTGGCGCAGGCCGCCTACCAGTCGATGCTGCGCCGCACCCGCGAAGGACTGCACGCCCGCATCGCTGAAATCCTGCAGGCCCGGTTTCCCACGATCCTTGGCCGCGAACCCGGGCTGCTGGCCGACCATCAGCACAAGGCGCGCCAGATCCTGCCGGCCGTCGGCAGCTATCTGCAAGCCAGCCAGAAGCTGTTGATGCAGGGCGCATTCGGCGACGCCGAGGCCATGGCGCGGTCCGCCCTGGCCGTGGCCGCCGACCTGCCCGAGGACCAGCGCGCCGAGGCGGAAATCGCCGCCCATACCATGATCGGTTCGGTGCTGATGCAGGTGCAGGGCTTTACCGCCGAGCCGGTGCGGCAAGCCTTCGACACGGTGCTCGCCCGGTCCAGCGCGCAGTCGCGCCTTGGGCCGGCGACCGCTCCGGCGCTGCTCGGGGCGCATACCCATGCGATCATCTCGGCGCAGGAGGCGCGGGCGAACCGGCTGGGCGCGCTGCTGGACCGGCTGGCCGAGGGCGCGGCTCCGACGGCAGAAGGCACCGAAATCCGGCTGGTGGCGCTTGCCGCCCGCAACGGGACGCGCTTCTACGAGGGACGGTTCGCCGAGCAACTGGACTGCATCGCCAGCATCCGCGCGCTCTACCGGCTGGACCGTCACGCCGGCATGATCGCGCGCTATGGCATGGACATGTTTGCCGCCGCGCAGATGTTCGAAGGCCCGACCCGCGCGATCCTGGGGCAATGCGACCTTGTCCCGGCCCTGGTCGCGGAAACCGATGCGCATCAGGCCGCGCTGTCGATCCCGGTCATGCAGCCCTATGCGCTGGTCTGGGGCTCGGTGCCGCTGTTCTATGCCGGCCACCTCGACCAGGCGCTGGCGCGTCTTGAGCGCGGGATCGCCGCCGCCCTGGCGCAGGGCGCCGTCTTCTGGCAGGTCATCGGCCGGACCTGGGCCGCGGTGATGGACCCCGAGGCGTCGCGTTCGTCCCGGGGGATCGACGACTTCGGCCAGTTGCTGGCGACGCTGCGCGCCATCGGGGCCAATGTCGGCGTGCCCTACTTCTCGGCCGTCCTGTCGTCCCGCCTGCTTGCTGCAGGCCGGGCGGACGAGGCGTTGGCGGTGTCGTCCCGCGCGCTGACCGAGGCCGAGGGCCTGCATTGCTGGCAGGCCGAGATCCTGCGCCTGCATGCCCGCAACTGCCGGGCCGCCGGCGATGCCGCTGCGGCCGAGGTCGCGCTTGACGAAGCGGTGGCCACGGCCGGCCGGCAGGGGGCGGCGCTCTGGCTGGTCCGGGCCCTGCTTGACCGGGTCGCGGCGGGGGGCTCGCCGCAGGGTCTGGCCGAAGCCATCGCCTGCTTCCCCGCCGAGGCCAGCCTGCCCGAACTGCGCGCCGCCCGTCCGCTCCTGGTGCTGCCATGACCGCCTCGCTGCTTCTGTCCAGGGACCTGCCGCTCTTCGCCGGGATCGGGCCGGAAGATCTTGCCGGGATCGAGCTTCCGGTCACCGAACGCCGCTATGCCGCCTGGGAGATCCTCTTCAACCAGCAGGACCAGTCGCGCGAGGTGCATTTCCTGGTCTCGGGCAGGCTGATGGCGCTTTACTGGACGGCCGAGGGCCGCGAGATCATCTTCACGCGCTTTGCCACCGGGGCTTACTTCGGCGAACTGGCCGCGCTGGACGAAGGCGACCGCTCGCTGGCCGTGGTGGCCCGCAGCGATGTCACCGTCCTGACCATTCCCGGCGCAAGCTTCCGCGCGCTTTTCGACCGGGTTCCGGCCTTGCGCTGGCGCATCACCCGGGACCTTGTCGCGCGCATCCGGGTGCTGACCGCCAGGACGCTTGAGCTGACCACCTACAGCGTCGAGGCGCGCGTCGCCTCCTACCTGCTGGGGCTTGCCGTCGATCGGGGGCAGCTCAAGGCCGGGGGGCGGATCGACGACGCCCCCACCCATGCCGAGATCGCGGCCTCGATCGGCTCGAACCGCGAGATGGTCAGCCGGACGATGAGCGGCCTGGCCAAGCGCGGGGCGATCCGCACGGCCCGGCAACGGATCGAGCTCCTTGACCCCAAGGTCCTGGCCGCCGAGTTCTAGCGGCGCCTCGTCGTGCGCCTTCGGCTTCTCCTCGGTGCGGGCGGCGAGGAGAAGCCGAAGGCGCACGACGAGCCTAACCGGCGATCTGCACCCCGGTCCCCCAGGCTTCGCATTTCCGCATCAGCTCGCCCGGCAGCGGCTGGTCGGTGAACAGCGTGGTGATCTCGGACAGCGAGGCCAGCCGGGCGGGGGCCGAGCGGTCGAGCTTGGAATGGTCGCAAACCAGATAGGTCCGCCGCGACTGCTGGATGATCGCCTTCGACACCCGCACTTCCGCCAGGTCGAAGTCCAGAAGATCCCCGTCCCGGTCCAGCGCCGAGACGCCGATCACCGCGTAATCCACCTTGAACTGCTCGAAGAACTGCGTCGTCAGCTCGCCGACGAGGCCCCCGTCCGTCCGCCGCAACGCGCCCCCCGCCACCACGATCTCGCAGCCCGGATTGGCCACCAGGATGTTCGCCACGTTCATGTTGTTGGTGATGACCGTGATGTTGCGGTGCGTCAGCAGCTCGCGCGCGACGGCTTCGGTCGTGGTGCCAAGGTTCAGGATCAGGCTGCAATTGTCCGGGATCGCCGCCGCACAGGCCCGCGCGATGGCGGCCTTGGCGCCCTCATTCATCCGCCGCCGCGCCTCGTAGCCGATGTTGGCGACCCCCGTCCGCAAGACCGCGCCGCCGTGGACCCGGTCCAGATGCCCGGCATCGGCCAGGTCCGAGAGGTCCCGCCGGATCGTCTGCAGCGTCACGTCGAAGCGTGCGGCCAGATCCTCGACCACCACCCGGCCCTCGGCCCGGGCCAGTTCCAGGATCTCCGACTGCCGAAAGTTCAGCGCCACGGGTTCGGTTTCCTTCGCAATCAGCGTTTCGGCTTTCTGCCACGCGGTCCGCCCGTTGTCAGCGGTTTTTTCGGTTTCGCAAGCGCGCGAATCTTTGCGCTTGCAGAATCGCACGCTGCAGATGCGAAGAAACGCCGTCGAAAATGTTCGCTTTCCCGCCATTCGCGCAAAAGCGAAAATTTCTATTGACGAGGCCGTGACAAACATCGCAGCTTCTTGGCCGGTGGAGGAGCCCAACGTGACGAACGCAAGCGCAGAGGTCGCAGCTGACCTCTTCATCATTG
>Ga0209278_1001484_pt1 | contig 14141 bp, 12 predicted proteins | sample JI81BgreenDNA_FD_187504 | JGI IMG/M metagenome (GOLD analysis project Ga0209278, IMG submission 187504) | Wastewater effluent complex algal communities from Wisconsin, to seasonally profile nutrient transformation and Carbon sequestration -... | ecosystem: Engineered > WWTP > Effluent > Algae... | reverse complement strand
CCCTCAGGCGCCCCGCGGGTGTGGCAACGCCGACAAGGGCCGGATCGTCGATGCCCTTTGCCAAGGCCACGGCACGGTTCAGCGCGGCCAGAGTCTTGGGGGAGGATGCACTCAGTGCAGCCGCCATGTCGCGCAGGGCCAGCAGGGAAAGCTCGACATTGCGCAGACTGCGGCCAGAGGCGCGGGCTTCGGCCTTTTCCGGGGCTGGGCGGTCAAATGTGCCCAAGGGCCGGCCAAGGCGCTGGTCACGCAGGTGTTCCAGCCCGGTTACGACAAGGGTGAACAGCGCCTGCCTCGCCTCGTCGGGCGAAAGATAGGCGGTGTTTCCCGCCGCCCCGGCCGTGAGCAGAAGCTCGGCATAGCCATTCGTCCAGCCATCGCGGATTTCAATGGCAAGGCGGGCCAAGTCGGATGCCGTGGCACGGATCAGCGGGCAGGGATCGGCGGGCAGCGGTGCCTCGGGCCAGAGCAGGCGTTCCAGCCCGGTCAGCCCACGCGCCGCGACCGACTGATCGGCAAAGGCTTCAGGGGAAAGTTTCGCCGGATCGCCGGTCAGCAGGGCAAGCTGCGCCTTGCGGCCTAACCCTTTGGGATCAGGCCAGAAGACTATGGCGAGGCTCCGCCCCTCATCCTCGGCCGGGCCAAGGTGGAGGTGCTGCACGCCCATCCAAGCATCGAAGGCGGCATGGAATGCGGGGGCAAGATGTTCCGTTTCACAGGTTTCACGGGCCAGTTCCGCCAGCGCCCCGCTTTCCGCCACCAGCCGGTCATAGCCGGGCAGGATGTGGCCTTTTACCACCTCGGCAACATCCGCCAAGGCGGGCAGCGGCATCAGCAGGCACAGGGCGGTCAGGGCAGCACGCATCACAGGCTTTCCAGAAAGGCGATCAGGGCGGCGCGGTCATCGGCGGGCAGCGTCACCACCCTATCCCGGGCGGACTGCGCCTCACCCCCATGCCAGAGGATCGCCTCCAGCAGGCTACGGGCGCGGCCATCGTGCAAGAACTGGGTGTGTCCGCTGACCGACTGCGTCAACCCGATACCCCAAAGCGGCGGGGTCTTCCATTCCCGCCCCGTGGCGCGGCCTTCGGGCCGGTTGTCGGCCAGCCCCTCACCCATGTCATGCAGCAGAAGATCGGTATAAGGCCAGATCAGCTGAAAGCTTTGCTCAGGTTGCCCCTCCAGCCGGTGGGTCACATGCTTGGGCGTGTGGCAAGAGGCACAGCCTAGGGTATGGAACACCTCTTTCCCGCGCAGAACGGTGGGATCATCCACCCCCCGCCGTTCCGGAACGCCAAGGTTGCGGGAATAGAAGGTCACAAGATCAAGGCTGGCGGCATCGACCTCCAGCCCATCGCGCAGACCCGCCTCTTGCCCATGCGGTGCGGCGCGACACTCTGCCTGCGTAACCGTGCAATCGCCCCACGGGTCTGGGTGCAGCGGGGTGGACAGGCCCATGTCGCCGGAAAAGGCCCCGGCGGACTGTTCCTTGACCGTCGGCGCCCCCGCCTTGAGGCCAAAGCGGCCCAGCATCGGCACTCCGAATTCAACCGAAGGCACGATTTGCGCCCGGCCCGAGATGCCATCGCCATCAGTATCGTCAGGATCGGCGAGCGCAAGGATGTCGGCGGCAGGGATCGCTTCCAAGAGGCCAAGGCCGATCATCTGGGGGGCCACGCGCGGCGACAGCATCGTGTCGGGATGCAGGGCACCATGGCCCAAGTCCGACACGGCATAGGCCGGAGAACGCAGCGACACCACCGTTCCATCGGCCAGCGTGACCGGCTGTTCGGTCCAGCTGATCTCCATCCGACCCTCGGCCGCGTGACCGGGGGCAGCGAAATCCTGCAACTGGCTGCCATAGGTGGGCTCGGGGCTGGTGGCCAGCCACTCCTCGATATCGGCGGGAGACGTGGCGCCCGGCACCGACAGGCGCAGGAACATTGACACGCGGCCATCCTCGGGCCCTTCTGGCGTGTGGCCGCGCCCGTCCTTCAGGTGGCAATCCTGACAGGCCCGGGCATTGTAGAACGGCCCCAGACCGTCCGACGCGAGGGTGGAGGCAGGCGAGGCGACCCAGGATTTGCGGAACAGCGCATTGCCCAGCTTGAAGTCCATCTCATGCACGAAGGGCATGTTGGCCGAGAACTGGCTGAAGGCGTCGGTGTTCATCCGCGCCCTGACGGTGGCTGCGCCGGCAGGCTTGTCCTCGAACGGCTCGGGCTTGGTGAAATCCGTAGGCGGCGCAAGGATGGCCGCGATCCGCGCGCTTTCGTCGGCAGTGCGGGAAACCACCGGCAGGTGGCGGTCGTCCAGATCCTGCGCGAAGGCGGGGGTGGCGATGCAGAGAAAAAGAAGGGGGCGGAGCATGACGAAATCCTCTCGCCCCCGTTTGAACGCCAGTTTTCCGACTAATTCAATCGGAAAATAGATACTGTGACCGTGCGTCTCATTCCGCCTGATCGGCTGGCTTGGCGTTGAGCATCCCGTATTTCTCGGCGCCGAGCCGGTCGAACAAGCCAAGTTGGGTTTCAAGGAAATCGATATGGCCTTCCTCGTCCGCGATAAGCTCATCAAAGAGCGCGCGCGAGACATAGTCGCCCACTGCGTCGCAATGGCGGCGCGCCTCGATATACAGGTTGCGCGCGTCATGTTCGCCGGCCAGATCGGCCTCAAGCGTTTCACGAAGGTCTTGGCCGATACGCAGAGGGTCAAGCTTCTGCAGGTTCGGGTGGCCTTCGAGGAAGATGATCCGCGCGATAAGCTTGTCGGCGTGGTGCATCTCCTCGATGCTTTCGGCCCTGCTTTTCGCCGCGACATGGCCATAGCCCCAGTCTTCCTGCAGGCGGAAGTGCAGCCAATACTGGCTGACGGCGGTCAGTTCCGACCGCAATGCCGCGTTGAGATATTCGATGACCTTTGCGTCGCCCTTCATGGCCGCCTCCGTGATGAATGGAAACGGGCCTGGCTGATGCGCTGTGGCAGTGGCTTGACCCTGGCCGCAAGGATAGGGCGGCAGAGGCGGGTTGTCCAATGCAAGAACGCAGGAAATGCGCGAAAAATCAGAGTCTTACAGAAACAGTCGGGTGTTTTTCATGGGTGGCTGAACGCGTGCGAAGAACCGGCACCTCCTCCCGGCTGGGCACGCGGAAGCTGCGGTTGCCTTTCATTGTCGCAAGGAACAGCGGCATGCAGCCGCCGCAATCGGCCCGCTTGCCAAGGGCATGGTATATCTTGCCGGGGGTGATGATCGTCTCGGGGTCAGAGGCGCGCATCCAGTCCACCGCGGCGCGGATATCGTGGTCGCTGATGGACTGGCAATGGCAGACGATCATCGCGCGCTCACTGAAAGACGGCCGAGGGATTGTCGAGGCTGTCGGATCCTTCGAAGCTGACCTTTTCCAGCCCAAGGACGGTGACCGCGCGCTCAATTGAGGCGGTCTGCGTCACCAGCGCGTTGACCGCCCCCATGATCAGCGCCTCGCCTTCGGCGTTGCCGGCTTCCAGCATCTGGTCATAAGCGAACCCGCCCTCGGCAGCCGCCTTGATCGCGGCCAGCGCGGTGACAGAGGCGTCGAGCTCCGCCCTCAGTTGCGCATCCACGCCCGTATCCTTTTCGGCGACAAGGTCCGAAAGCGAAGGTCCGGTCATCACCGTGCCATCAAGGCGGGTATAGGTGCCGAGATAGACGTTCCGGATGCCAAGCCCGTCGTAGTAATGGCTGTTGTGCGTGTTGTCGGAGAAGCAGTCATGCTCCTCCTCGGGGTCGTTGAGCATCAGGCCCAGCTTCATCCGCTCGCCCGCCTGTTCACCGTAGGACAGGCTGCCCATGCCGGTCAGCATGGCCAGAAGCCCGGCCTGCGAGTCGGCGGTCACGGCAACACGGCCCTCACCGCCTTCTGCCCAGGCAGCGGCCATGAATTCAAGGTCCGACACCAGAAGCTCCGTCGCGGCCTTCAGATAGGCGGCGCGGCGGTCACAGTTCCCCCCGGTGCAGCCGTCAGCCTGAAGGAAATCGGTATAGGGACGGTTGCCCGCGCCGGGGCCGGTTCGGTTCAGGTCCTGTCCCCACAGCAGGAATTCGATGGCGTGATAGCCCGAGGCCACATTGGCCTCGATCCCATCCGCTTCGTGCAGGGCCTCGGAGATCAATTCCGGGGTGATGGTGGTGGCGTCGATCTCGGCCCCTGACAGGGTGAATTTCGGCGTGGCGATCACGTTCAGCCCGGCAAGCGCGTTTTCCTCATTCGTCGCGGTGTCGGCGGCGACATAGTCGATCAGACCCTCATCCAGCGGCCAAGCGTTGACCTTACCCTCCCAGTCGTCGACGACCGCGTTGCCAAAGCGGAAGACCTCGGTCTGCTGATAGGGAACGCGGGCGGCGATCCAGGCCGTGCGGGCGGCTGTCAGCGTCGTGTCGGAAGGGTTGGCAATCAATGCATCGACGGCGGCGAGCAGTGCGCGAGCGGCGGTCAGGCTGTCGGAGTATTTCGCGGCGGCAAGGTCGGCGTAGTGAACAACCACCTCCTCTTGCGAGGCGGCCAGTGCCGGGAGGGCAGTGGTCCCAGCAAGAACAGTCGAAAGCAGGGCGGCGGCAAGGGTGCGCTTCATGGTGGGGTCTTTCGTCATTTGGTCAGGATCAGTTTGCCCTGACGGGTGATGCGCAGGGCATAGTGCAGCCCGTTCAGACGGATATGCGCGACAGGCCCGCCCTTGGTCAGATCGACCGCATCATGGCAGGGAATGGGCTCCACCTGCGGTGCATCGCAGTGCGCCGATGGGCGCGCGAAGGAGAAGTAAGTGAGCTGGGGTTGCGACATGGGGCCTCGGCGTGATGCCGGATCTATACCCGACAAAAATACTTTTCGTAAAGCTGATTATTTTTGTTGGAAATATCCGTTCCCCGCAGGTCCGATCCCGGACCATGGTGTTACATTTGCGAACGACCGCTTTCCGCCCGTTGAATCATTGATGGAGCCAGATGCGTAGACATCACGCACCTTCATCCGCACCGGATCGCAGCCGCGTTGCCTGCTGTCGATGGAGGTGTTGAAGAGGGCGAGATCTCGTCAGCTGTTTGCCATTTCGAGGTGGGCGCGTATCGACCAGACGTGTTTTGGTGCGATTGGCCTCTTCTGACCGACGATACGTCCCTTGTTCCAGACAGGTCGTCTTGGGCGGAGTGCGGGAAGTTGCTGGATTGACAAGGCGTATCCTCCTGTCCACCGACCCACCCTGCCCCGGACTATCCCGTCTCTTTGAATAAACCACCAAGCAACAATCTAATCCTTGGCCTAACCACAGTGGACCTTCGACCAAACCGACGCTGCACGCGACTTCGCGGATGAGGTGAGCGTTGAGCCGGGCGGAAGGCAGACCGTCATCACTCACCGGCGAAGGATCGGAACGCTGCCGGCTACAGGAACCGGAATTCCCTGCCCGGAACAGGTGATGCACCACAGGTCGATCCGACTTTGGGAAACTGCTCGCCATCCGCGCGGATCACCATTTCGCCCAGTCTGGGAACGTCTAGATAGACGATGGTGTCTGCCCCCAGCCGTTCGACATGGCGGACTGTTCCGGTCCAGCGCGGCTTGTCCTCTGTGATGCGCAGGTGTTCGGGCCGGATGCCGTAGGTTCGGCAGTCCTCTCCGGCCAATGCCCCATCGTAGAGGTTCATCTTCGGGCTGCCGATGAACCCGGCGACGAAGGGCGAGACAGGGGCGTTGTAGAGTTCCATCGGCGTGCCGACCTGTTCCACCCGACCCGCGTTCAGCACCACGATCTTGTCGGCCATCGTCATCGCCTCGACCTGATCATGGGTGACGTAGATCATGGTCGCCCCCAGCTTGCGGTGAAGGTCGCTCAACTCGATCCGCATCTGCGACCGCAGGGCTGCATCAAGGTTCGACAGCGGCTCGTCGAACAGAAAGACCTGCGGGTCGCGAACGATGGCCCGCCCGATCGCCACCCGCTGTCGCTGCCCCCCCGAAAGCGCCTTGGGCTTGCGGTCCAGAAGCGGGGTAAGTTGCAACGCCTCGGCCGCCGCCTCGACCTTGGCCTTGATTTCGGCCTTGGGAGTCTTCGCCAGCGAGAGGCCGAAGCCTATGTTGTCGCGCACGCTGAGATGCGGGTAGAGCGCATAGCTCTGGAACACCATCGCGATGCCGCGCGCCGAGGGTTCCGCGTCGGTCACGTCCCGCCCGCCGATCTCGATCACGCCGGACGTTGCCTCTTCCAGCCCCGAGATCAGCCGCAGGAGCGTGGATTTCCCACAGCCCGACGGTCCGACGAAGACGCAGAATTCGCCTGCCTCGATGGTCAGGTCGATGCCCTTGATCACGTCCACCGCACCAAAGCTTTTGCGGATGTCCTTCAGGACGACCGAGGATGTGGTCCCACCCATGCGCTACCCTTTCACGGCACCGGCCGTCATCCCGGCCACGATCTGACGGTTGAAGAAGACGAAGACCAGCAGAGGCGGGATCGTCACCAGGAGGATGTTCATGAAGAGCAGGTTGAACTGGCTCTGGAACTGGCTCTGGAAGTTGAAGAGGGTAAGCTGCACCGTCACGTTCTCCTTCCCCGGCAGGTAGTAGAGCGGGTTGGTGAAATCGTTGAAAATGGTGATGGACTGCACCACGATCAGCGTGACCGTCACAGGTTTCAGCAAAGGCAGGATCACGCGGAAGAACACCTGCCACGGGCGCGCGCCGTCGATGATCGCGGCCTCGTCCAGATCGCGGGGGATCGTGGCGATGAAACTGCGGTAGAGCAGGACGGAAAAGGCCAGACCGTAGGCCACTTGGATCAGGACCATGCCATGAAGCGTCTTGAACAGGCCCAGTCCCTGCAGGACCCAAATCGTGGGCACCACGGCGGGCGGCACCATGAGGCCGATCAGGATGCAGGCATAGATCAGCTTGTTCCACCCGGACGGCCGTCGCTGCAGCACATAGCCCACCATCGCACCGAAGATGACGAGCAGCGTCACCGCCCCGACCGTGATGACGGTGGAATTGAAATAGGCCAGCAGAAGCATATAGTTGCGGGTCTTCACCACGTCGGTCAGGTTCTGCCAGAATTGCCATTGATCCGGCCAGTCGAACAGGAAGAGAGCCGCTTCCTGCTTTGTCTTCACCGCCATGAAGAAGATGTAGAGGAACGGCAGGATGAAGATCACCGTCGCGACCAAGAGCGCGGCGATCCCGATGTTGCGCTGTCGCGCGGCGTCGCGGCGAAGGCTCACAGGTCGATCTCCCGTTTGTTGAACCACCATGTCATGGGCAAGATGATGAGGGCGATGAGGAGGAACAGGATCACGTTCCCGGCCGTCGACAGCCCATAGAACCCCGCCTGATATTGCTTGTAGATCACGCTGGCCAGAACGTCGGAGGAGAAGCCGGGCCCGCCCCGCGTCGTGGCCCAGATCACATCGAAGGACCGCAGGCCACTGATGAGCGACAGCGTCACCACCGTCACCGTCGCGGGACGCACAAGCGGCACGGTCACGCGCCAGAACTGCTGCCAACGTGTCGCGCCGTCGATCCGGCTCGCCTCGTAATAGTCCGGGGATATGGCAGCCAGCCCCGCGATGTAGATCAGCGTGGCAAGGCCCACGCCCTTCCAGATGTCGATCAGCGCGACGGAATAGAGCGCCAGAGTCGGATCCGACAGCCATGCCGGCCCGTCGATGCCGATCTGCGCGAGGCCAAGGTTGATGACGCCCCGCGTCGGGTGCATCAACGCCGCGAAGGTGATGCCGACGCCGATGGTGGAGACGAGGACCGGAAAGAACACCACAGACCGCAGGAACCCCTGAAACCAGATCCCCCCCGTCAGCAGCACGGCCAGCAGCAGGCCGAGAACCGTCTTCGCGCCCGAGGTGACGAAGGCGTAGATCAGTGTGTTGAAGAGGCCCTGTATCAGGAACGGTTCGCGGAAGAACTGGCGGTAATTTTCCAGTCCGATGAACTCAGCCTCGAAAAGGTCCCAGCGCGTCAGGCTGAACCAGAAGCTGGCGACCGTGGGCACGAGGAACAGCGTAACGAAGACCACCGCCGCAGGCAGCACGAACCAATAGGGATATGCCGATTTCCGCTTCATGTGCCCACGCTCCACAAGATGCCCCCGCCGCGGATCGGCGGCAGGGGCAGGACTGCCTCTCGTAGGGAGGTTACCAGTTCGGCAGTCCGAGTTGTTTGGCCTGCTTCTCGACATCCTGATCATAGAGCGCCGCCGCATCGGCTGCCCCGCGAATGCCCGAGCCCACTTCGACGGTGATTTGTTCGAGCGCGGGCCCCTTCACCGGCGACAGGAATTCCAGCGCGGGGGCCGTCATGCCCTCGGTCTGGAAATAGGGCATCATGTCCTTGACCGCGGGCGGCACATCGGCAGGCAGCTCGCAGCCCTTGATCAGGTAGGGGCCCGAGGCACCCGCCGCCCCGATCATCGTGTTGCAGCCCTCGACCGAGGCGACGTAGTTCAGAAACTTGATCGCCTCTTCCTGATTTTCGCTGGCCGCGGGCACGTAGAGCGCGGCTGGCATCCAGACCGTCAGGCCGTTCTTGGACGCATCCGGGCCGGGTTGGGCGAAGAAGCCGAGGTCGTTCAGGTTGTCCGGGAAGTTCTGTTTCACCGTGCCGATCCCGAAGGTCAGCATGGGATAATGCGCGCCCTCGCCGGTGGCGACCATGCGCATCCCGTCATCGAATTTTGCCACGCCGAAATCGGCGTTCATGTAGTTGGCCTTGAACACCGCCTCCAGATACTCGAACCCGCGCATCGCGGCGGGGGTCGTCGCATATTTGGCCTTGTTCGCCGTGTAGTCGGCGGCAAAGGTCGGCACCTCGGCCTGAACGTTGAAATAATCGGCCAGCACGAAGAGTTGGCTGGTCCAGGTGTCACCGAAGGTGGTGATGACCGGCACTTTGCCCGCTTCCGCCACCTTGGCGTTGTTCGCCATGAACTCGTCCCAGGACTTCGGCACCGACAGGCCAAGATCCGCATAGATCTTGCGGTTGTAGAAGATGCCCCCGCCCATCGCAGGCCCAAAGGGCACGCCGCGCACCGTTCCGTCCGGAGCGGTCACCACCTGCTTGAAGCTGTCCAGCACATTCGCCTGACCGTCGATGGCGGACAGGTCGACCAGTGTCTCGGATGGTTTCAGCGCTTGGAACAGCGAACCGGAGTTGTAATTGAAGATATCCGCCATCTCTCCCGTCGCCAGACGGGTCTTGACGATGTTGTCCCCTTCGGCCCCGCCTGTGCGCTGTTCGATGTCGAAGGTCACGTCGGGATTGGCCGCCGTATAGGCCGCCGCCAATGCCTCCATCGAGGCAACGGTTTCGGGGTTGTTGTCGATCAGCACCGACAGCGTTACCTCGGCCTGCGCCATGCCCGCTGCCAGAACGATCGCCCCGGCAAGGGCTGCACTGTATCTGATGGTCTTCATTGTGTTCTCTCCTCCCAGAGTGTTTTCTTGTCGTCAGTTCTTCAGGTCGAAACCGATCTCATGCCGCCCCGGCGGGACGATCAGTCCCTCCGGACCGACCGTTACGCTGCGGCCGTCCAGCGTCACGTTCATGCGCTGCGGGTTGGCGGTCAGCCGCCCGGTGCATCCTTCGGGCAGGGTCACGCCATAGGTCACCCGCCCGCCATCCAGCGCCCAGCCCGCCTCGATCCGCCCGTGGCGGCACTCATGCCAAGCGGCAACAGGCGAAAGCGCGGGCAGGATCAGGGGATCCAGCGTCACCTCGTCGAAACCGGGATGCTCGGCAACGGGGGCCACGCCCGCCACGCCCTCGAACAGCCATTGGCACACCGCGCCATAGGCATAGTGGTTGTAGCTGTTCATGTCGGGATCGTAGATCGTCCCGTCCTCTCCCAGCGCGTCCCAGCGTTCCCAGATGCTCGTCGCCCCCCGTTCCACCTGATAGAGCCAGCCCGGCACCTTGCGGTTGAGGAAGATCTTCTCGGCCAGATCGGCCATCCCGTGCATCGTAAGGGCGGGCAGGATGGCGGGCGTTCCGATGAACCCGGTGCCGATCAGGCCATCCGCATCCTCCACCACGCGGCGGAAATAGGCCTTGCCCGCCTCATGGTATTCGGGCGGTACCAGACCGTAGAGGAAGGCAAGGCTCCACGACGTCTGGTCGTTATGCGCGATCCGGCCCGAGGGCGAGAAGAACTCGTGCTTGAAGGCAGCGCGTATCGCCTCGGCCCGCGCGCGCAACGCCTTGGCCTGCGCCTCCTCGCCGATCACGTCCGCGATCCGCGCCGCAAGGTCGGTCGAGATGAAGTGGTAGATCGTCGCCGCGCAATCATCCGCGATGGTCGGGCGCGGCTTGCGGTTGTCCCCCACCGGCTGGATCCAGTCGCCGAAGGTGAAACCATGCGCGCCCCATTCCGAAGGTGGCCGCACGATCGGCCCGTCGGAAATGCCCCAGACGTAATCGAGCCATTTCACCATGGCCGGGAAATTCTCGACCAGAACGCCCTTGTCCCCGTAATGCAGGTAAAGCTGCCACGGGATGATGACGATGGCATCGCCCCAACCTGTCGAGCCTGCCCAGTCCCCCCGCCCTTCGATTGGATGCAGCCGCGTCGGATCGGGCGAGAAATGCGGAACCGCCCCGTTCGGGCGCTGATCATGCCGGACATCGCGCAGGTATTTTTTCAGGAAGCTCTCGCAATTGGCCAGCCAGCAGGCGGTTCCGGCAAAGACCTGCGCATCGCCGGTCCATCCCAGCCGCTCGTCACGCTGGGGGCAATCGGTCGGGATCTCGATGAAGTTGGACCGCTGCGACCAGATCGTGTTCAGCACCAGCCGGTCCACCTCGGGCACCGCGCAGGTGAAACCGCCTGCCTGCACTGGAACCGACGTCACCGGGACCTGATGGATCGACACAAATTGCGCCCCGCCCGTCAGCGTCACCCGCGCATAGCGGAACCCGAAGAAGGTAAAGAGTGGGGCATAGCTCTCCACCCCCTCGCCCTTGAGGGTGTAGTGCTGTTCGGCACGGGCCGAGCGGAAGTTGCGGTTGTCGAACTCCTGCCCCGGCCCCAGAACCTCGGAAAACTCCACACGCACATGCGCCCCAGCCGGACCCTTCACGGCGATCCGCGCATAGGCCCCACAGTTCTGGCCGAAGTCATGCACCGTCGCAGCCCCGTCCGCCCAGCTTTCCACGGGCGCGACGGGGTCCATCTCCTTCACGCACCCAGTCTCCTGCGGCACCAGCAGCGCATGGTCGAAGGGCAGCACCTCTACCCCATGCGTATCCGCGATGGCGATGCGCGCGTCATAGTCCTCGCCGTGGTAGATGCCGTTCCCCGTCACAGGTGTGACGCCGGACCGCCACGAGGCATCGGTCTTCATCAGCACGCGCCCGCCCGCCACCAGTTCGGCAAAGGCCCCGATCCGGTCGCCCCAAGTGTTCGGGATGGGGTTGAGCGCCCACATCAGCCGCGACCGATACCAGCCGTCGCCCAGCCAGATTTCCAGCCGGTTCCGCCCCGGTTTCAGGAGGGAGGAAACGTCATAGCTCTGATAGGCGATGCGGTCGTCATAGCAGGTCCAGCCGGGCGTCAGCAGATCATCCCCGACCCGCACGCCGTTCAGGAAGGCACGGTAAAGTCCTTGCGCAGAAAGATGCAGAACCGCGCCCGCGTCGACCGATGCAAGCTCGAACTCCCGCGCCACGAAGCAGCCCGCGCCTCCCGTCCCGGCATCGCAGGCCGGCGCGATCATGTCGGCAGAAAACTGATTTTTCGGCGATATGTTACCGTCTGCGGAACCAGCCCGCACCTGCCCCTCAAGGCCCATCCGATCATCCTCCCTACGGCCGAATCAGGCTCCTCTCCCAATTCGTATACCGTTCTACGTAAATCATTCTACAAACCGGTTTGCCTTGCAACGGTTTTTTGCTAGGCTGCCCGGCGGAGGAAACGGAATGGCCGATGGCGACAGCGAGTCACGCGTGACGATCCGCACCGTTGCGGCGGATGCGGGCGTGTCGGTCGCGGCGGTGTCCAAGGTGATGCGCAACGCCTATGGCGTGTCCGATGCGCTCCGCCTGCGGGTGGAGGCGAGCATCGAGAAGCTTGGCTACCGCCCCTCCGTCGCCGCGCGCGGCATGCGGGGGCGCACCTTCACGCTGGGCGTGCTGCTTGTGGGGATCGACAACCCTTTCCTTCCCGGCATCTATCAAGGCATCGAGAGCATCACCGAGGCGGCGGGCTACAAGATCATGGTGGGCGTCGGCGCCGCCCGCGCCCGGACCGAGGCGCAACTCATCGAACAGATGATCGACAACCGGATGGACGGGCTCATCCTCGTCGCCAGCCAAATCTCGGGCGAGACGCTGGAGCATTACGCCCGCCAGATTCCCATCGTCGTCGTCGGGCATCATGAACCTGCCGCGCAGGGCTATGACACGATCAACAACAATGACCAGATGGGTGCGCGTCTGGCCGTGCGTGCCCTTCTTGACAAGGGGCACCGGGACATCGCCTTCGTCACACAATCGGATCAGGAAGACCACTTCGCCGACGTCGCCCCCCAGCGCGAGGTCGGCTACCGCGCCGCCATGGCCGAGGCAGGTTTGACCGACCGTATCCGCGTCATCGGACTGCCGCAGCATGGCACGCCGCGTGATGCCGAGATCGATGCGATCCTATCCGCGACGGATAGGCCTACTGCGATCTTCTGCTGGTCCGACCTGGACGCGATCCCGATCCTGAGCGCGGCGCATCGGCTTGGCCTGCGCATACCCGCCGACCTCGCCCTCATAGGCTACGACAACTCGCCCGTTGCTGCGCTTTCCATGGTCGACCTCACCTCCATCGATCAGGACGGGCCGCGCCTCGGCAAGATAGCGGCCGAGGCCCTGTTCAGCCGAATGAACGGCCGCAAGATCGCGGAGCACATCGAGATCGATCCGACACTGATCCTGCGTGGAAGCATCTAGGGACGGGCGCGCCCCAAGATGAACGGACCCGCCGCCGTCGCAGATCAAGCTCGCGCAAGCCTGTCCTCGATAGCATACCCCTGCGAGGCCAGAGGTCAGGAGCGCTCGAGAATGCCACAGTCTCCGCATCGCCAGTCGTGGATTCTAGGAAATGGCAGTCGAACTCTGGCCCGGACGCACTCCAGCGCCGACGGCGGCCCCCATCCGTGATGATGTCAATCTCAGGCATTAAGCATGTGCTTAGGCATAGCCTTAAGCCTCCATGGTTAAGCCTGACTGTCCGGTCGAAATGGGAGCCAGTTCAGGGCCGTGATGATACACTGCAACTGCATTCAGCAAAAACATGCCTTGAGACTGCCACGTCGAGCTATTTGCTTGTCCCCCAAAGAAACGGACACATCGGAGACAATGCGATGATCTCGATCATGAACAATGCGCTGCCGACGACCAAGGATGGGTATGGCTATGGCCTGCAAGCCGTCGATGGAGACATGCTGAAGGTCAGGACGGTGGATCGGACCGTTGGTTTCGGCTTTCCCCAGCAATTCGGCGTGAACTGGTTCCGCTATGGGCGCAGGATCACCCTTGAACACCTGCCCATGCGGTGGCGGGCGTTCTCAAGTTCCGGAAAGCCTCTCGCAAGGTCACGGATCGACCTTCCCGATCTGGATTCCACGCAAGGCGCAAGCATCGTGTCGCAACGGTTCCGGGACATCGTCGAGCATTTCGAACCCGGCGTCCATCAGTTCGAACCAGTCCGGCTCATCTTTGCCGGGAACGAAGAAGAAGCTCGTCCATTCTTCCTTATGGTGCCGTGCCAGCGCGTCGTCATTTCGCTGGATCACGGACGCACGCGCCCGCCGATGCGCGCGTTCCCCGAACGTCCGGATCTGGTCAAGCCCGATCCGGCAAGACCGCTCCATTTCTTTGCCAGCGGCACATCGACTGCTGAATGGGCGCCCGTCTTTCTTCGTGAGGCCGTCGCCGGCAAGCACCTGTTCTGCGCTGCGGATTTCCCACGATGGCTCTTCGTTTCCACCGAACTGAGGCAAGCCCTTGAGGGAGCAGGCATGCTGGGTATGGCGTTCCTAGGGCCCTATGCGGTGACTGGCGAGGGCTGATAGGACAGGACTTAGGGCCATTGCCATGACCGGCCGAACGAGGAGCGCG
>Ga0209278_1001482_pt1 | contig 14176 bp, 10 predicted proteins | sample JI81BgreenDNA_FD_187504 | JGI IMG/M metagenome (GOLD analysis project Ga0209278, IMG submission 187504) | Wastewater effluent complex algal communities from Wisconsin, to seasonally profile nutrient transformation and Carbon sequestration -... | ecosystem: Engineered > WWTP > Effluent > Algae... | reverse complement strand
CCCGAACCCGGCCCCCGCCTCTTCCACCTTCCCCCCGGCGTCGATTTCGCGCCAGCCCTCGTCGCCGGTCTCCGCGCCCGACTGGCCGACGCACCACCCGAGGCGATGGCCCGCGTCACCCTCTACCTCAACACCAACCGCATGCGCCGCCGCGTCATCGACGCCTTCCTCGCCACGGGTCCCGGCATCCTGCCGCGCCTGAGAGTCCTGACCGACATCGCCGAAGGCCATCCCCTTGCAGGCCTCCCCCCCGCCATCTCCCCCCTCCGCCGCCGCCTCGAACTGACGCAGCTCATCGCGGGCCTCCTCGACCGCCAGCCCGATCTCGCCCCCCGCGCGGCGCTCTATGACCTTGCCGACAGCCTCGCCACGCTGATGGACGAAATGCAGGGCGAATCCGTCGCCCCCGCCACCATCGCCGCGCTCGACGTCTCCGACCATTCCGCCCACTGGGCGCGCACCCGCGAATTCCTGCGCATCGTCACGCCCTTCTTCACCGGGACAGAGGCACCCGATGCCGAAACCCGACAACGCCTCGCCGTCACCCGCCTGACAGACCTCTGGGCCACTAACCCGCCCCAAGACCCCGTGATCGTCGCAGGCTCCACCGGATCGCGCGGCACCACCGCCGCGCTGATGCAGGCCGTCGCCGCCCTTCCCCAAGGCGCGCTCATCCTCCCCGGCTTCGACACCCACATGCCCCGCCATGTCTGGGACCGCCTCGACGACGCCATGACGGGCGAAGATCACCCGCAATTCCGCTTCCGCCGCCTGATGGACCGCCTCTCCGTCACCCCCGACGCCATCCGCGCATGGACCCAAGCCCAACCCCCCGCGCCGGATCGCAACCGCCTCATCTCCCTCTCCCTCCGCCCCGCCCCCGTCACCGATCAATGGCTGGCCGAGGGTGCAACGCTCCCCGATCTCCTCCCCGCCACCGAAACCCTGACGCTCGTCGAGGCACCCACCCCGCGCGGCGAGGCCCTCACCATCGCCCACATCCTCCGCCGCGCCGCCGAGGACGGCACCACGGCCGCCCTCATCACCCCCGACCGCATGCTCACCCGCCGCGTCACCGCCGCGCTCGACCGCTGGGGCATCACGCCGGACGATTCCGCAGGTCGCCCGCTCGCCCTCTCCGCCCCCGGTCGCCTGCTGCGCCACATCGCAGGCATCATGGGCGCGAAACTCACCTCCGACGCGCTTCTGACGATCCTCAAACACCCGCTCGCCTTCACCGGGGCCAATCGCGGCACGCATCTGAAACACACCCGCGACCTCGAACTGAAAATCCGCCGCGACGGCCCCGCCTTCCCCACCGGGGCCGACCTGCTGGACTGGTCCGCCGCCCGCGAAACACGCCGCATCGAAAAGGGTCAGGACGCGGACGACCTCCCGCTTTGGGCCAACACCCTCGCCTCCCTCCTCGACGCCGGGGCCAGCGTGACCGAAGCGCCCCTGACAACCCTCACCGCCACCCACCGCGCCCTGACCGAAGCCTTCGCCCGCGGCACCGCCCCCGAAGGCTCCGGCGCGCTGTGGGAGAAGGAGGCAGGCGAAGAAGCCCTCAAACTCATGGACACCCTCACCCGCGAGGCGGACGCGGGCGGCACCCTCACCCCCGCCGCCTATGCCGACCTCTTCGACGCCGTCATCGCCCGTGGCGAGGTGCGCGAAACCGTCACCGCCCATCCCGGCATCCTGATCCTCGGCCCGCGCGAGGCGCGCGAACAGGGCGCCGAACTCGTCATCCTCGCAGGCCTGAACGACGGCGCATGGCCCCGCCTGCCCGACCCCGACCCGTGGCTGAACCGCCGCATGCGCAAGGATGCGGGCCTCCTCCTCCCCGAGCGGCAGGTCGGCCTCTCCGCCCATGACTACCAGATCGCCGCCGCCGCCCCCCGCGTGATCCTCACCCGCGCCACCCGCGATGCCGAGGCCGAAACCGTCCCCTCCCGCTGGCTCAACCGCCTGACGAACCTGATGGATGGCCTGCCCGAAAAGAACGGCCCCGCCGCGCTCAAGTCCATGCGCCAGCGCGGCAACGACCTCCTCGCCCTGACGGCGGCCCTCGAACAACCCAGCCCCGCCCAACAGGCCGACCCCCGCCTGAAACCCGCGCAGCGCCCGTCGCCCCGTCCCCCGCTGGACCAACGCCCCAAGGAACTCTCCTTGACGCGCATCAGCCAACTGATCCGCGACCCCTACGCGATCTACTGCCGCCACGTCCTGCGCCTGAAACGGCTCGACCCGCTGCGCCACGAACCAGACGCCGCGCTGCGCGGGCAGATCCTGCACAAGATCCTCGAAACCTTCGTCAAGGACCGCCCCGAAGGCGAAACCCTCCCCGCCGCGAAAACGCGCCTCATGGAAACCGCCCGCGCGACGCTCGACGACATGGTCCCTTGGCCCGCCGCCCGCGCCCTCTGGCTCGCCCGCCTTTCCCGCGCCGCCGACTTCTTCCTCTCCATCGACGGACGCGACGCCGGAACCCCGGTAGTGCTGGAGGAAGCCGGAAAGGTCGACCTCCCCACCCTCAACTTCCGCCTCACCGGCACGCCCGACCGCATCGACCGCCTCCCCGACGGTCGCCTGCATATCCTCGACTACAAGACCGGCAGGCCCCCCAATCAGGCCGAGCAGAAACACTTCGACAAACAACTCCTCCTCGCCGCCGCCATGGCCGAACGCGACGGCTTCAAGGGGCTGGAGGCGTCCGAAGTCGCCCGCATCACCTATGTCGGCCTCGGCACCACCCCCAAGATCGAGGAAACCGAAATCACATCCGCCCTCACCGCCGAAGTCTGGGAAGGCCTGCACGAACTCATCGGCCATTACGCGCACGAGGCCGCAGGCTACACCGCCCGCCGCGCCGTGCAGAAGGAACGCTTCGAAGGCGATTACGACCACCTCTCGCGCTACGGCGAATGGGATACGACCAGCCACCCGAAATCCCAACCCGTCGGAGGCGCGAAATGACGCAATCCGCCTCCGAACGTCAGGTGCAGGCCGCAGAACCCGCCTTCTCCACATGGCTCTCCGCCAATGCGGGCTCCGGCAAGACCCGTGTGCTGACCGACCGCGTCGCCCGCCTGCTTCTGGGTGGGGTGGAACCCCAACACATCCTCTGCCTCACCTACACCAAGGCCGCGGCGACCGAGATGCAGAACCGCCTGTTCAAGCGTCTGGGCGAATGGGCCATGAAACCCGACCCCGCCCTGCGCGCCGCCCTCTCCGAACTCGGCGAAGGCGCGCAGATCGACGCCGACACTCTGGCCAAGGCCCGCCGCCTCTTTGCCCGCGCCATCGAAACGCCGGGCGGTCTGCGCATCCAGACCATCCACAGCTTCTGCGCCAGCCTCCTCCGCCGCTTCCCGCTCGAGGCCGGGGTCAGCCCGCAATTCACCGAACTCGACGACCGCACCGCCCGCCTCCTGCGCGACGAGATCGTGGAGGAATTGGCCGACACCATCGCCCCCGACATCATCGCCAGCCTCGCCCGCGCATGGACGGGCGAAGACTTCGGCGACCTCGTGCAGCAGATCGTGGGCAACCGCGCCCGCTTCGCCGACCCCCTCACCCCGGACACCGCGCGCCGCCTCTTTGGCCTGAAACAGGGTGAAACCGTCGAAACCCTGCTCGCCGACACCTTCCTCGGCGACGAATCCGCTTGGATGCCCGACATCCTCACCGCCCTGCGCGCCAAGGGCGGCAATGACGAAAAGGCCGCCGCCAAACTCGCCCCGCTCGACCTCGCCAACCCCACCCTCGCCACCCTCGCAGCACTTGAGGATTGCTTCCTCACCGGGCCAAAGGCCAAGGAACCCTTCACCGCCAAGATCGGCAGCTTCCCCACCAAAGACACGCGCAGCGCCCTCGGCCCTCTCCTCCTCGACAGGCTCGAAAACCTCATGCGCCGCGTGGAATCCGCCCGCACCACTCGCTGCGCGCTGAATGCGATGGACCGCGCCCTCACGCTCCACCGCTTCGCCGCCGCCTTCCTGCCCCTTTACGAACAGCGCAAGGCCCAGCGCGGCTGGCTCGACTTCGACGACCTCATCACCCGCGCCTCGAACCTCCTGAACGACCCTTCCGTCGCCGCATGGGTCCTCTTCCGCCTCGACGGCGGCATCGACCACATCTTGGTGGACGAGGCGCAGGACACCTCCCCCGAACAATGGCGCGTCATCGAATCCCTCGCCGCCGAATTCACCGCAGGCTCCGGCGCGCGCGACGTGGACCGCACCCTCTTCGTCGTGGGCGACAAGAAACAGTCGATCTACTCCTTCCAAGGCGCCGACGTCGCCGCCTTCGATGCCAAGCAATCCACCTTCAAGGCCAAATTCCACGCCGTCCAACGCGCCTTCCAATCCCTCGAACTGGAACACTCCTTCCGCTCCTCCCCCGCCATCCTGCGCGTGGTGGACGAAACCTTCGGCGACCGCTTCCCCGCCGCCCTCGGCGGCAAGTCCAGCCACATCGCCCACTGGTCCGACCTCCCCGGTCGCGTCGATCTCTGGCCGCTGATCGAAAAGGCCGAAGCCGCGGGCGAAGACGACTGGCGCAACCCCGTCGACCTCATCACCGAGGAACACCACACCGCCCGCCTCGCCGCAAAGATCGCCGACGAAATCCACGCCCTCATCGCCGCCGGCACCGCCATCGAGAACCAAGGGAAAACCCGCCCCCTCCACGCGGGCGACTTCCTCATCCTCGTCCAGCGCCGCTCCGAATTGTTCCAAGAGATCATCCGCGCCTGCAAGGCGCGCGGCCTTCCCATCGCCGGGGCCGACCGCCTGAAACTCGGCGCAGAACTCGCGGTCAAGGACATCACCGCCCTCCTCTCCTTCCTCGCCACGCCCGAAGACGATCTCTCCCTCGCCGCCGTCCTCCGCTCCCCCCTCGTCGGCTGGACGGAATCCGAACTCCACGCCCTCGCCCAACCGCGCAAGGGCTATCTCTGGGAAGCACTCCGCGACCGCGCCGCCGACTTCCCGCAAACCCACGCGATGCTGACCGACCTCCGCGATCAGGCCGACTATTTCCGCCCCTACGACCTGATCGAACGCCTCCTCACCCGCCACGACGCCCGCCGCCGCCTGATCCAGCGTCTGGGCGCCGAGGCCGAGGACGGCATCGACGAACTCCTCTCCCAAGCCCTCACCTACGAACGCGGCAACGTCCCCAGCCTCACGGGCTTCCTCGTCTGGCTCTCCACCGACGAAGTCGAAGTCAAACGCCAGACCGACAGCGAGGGTCACCGCATCCGTGTCATGACGGTCCACGGCTCCAAGGGGCTGGAAGCCCCGGTCGTCATCCTCCCCGACACCTGCGACCGCACCTCCCGCGACCGCGACGAAGTGGTGGATGTGGACGGCACCCCCGTCTGGCGCACCCCGGCGGACGAAAGCCCCGCCGCCATCGCCGCCGCCCGCGCCACCCGCCAGCAACGCGAAGCCGAAGAACGCCTCCGCCTCCTCTACGTCGCCCTCACCCGCGCCCGCACATGGCTCATCATCTGCGGGGCAGGGGAGGCGAAGAAGGAAGACGAATGGTATCGCCTCGTCGAACAGGGGATGCAGGCCGCAGGCAGCGAAACCCTCCCCGGCGGCATCCTGCGCCATGCCTTCGGCACATGGCCCGGAGCCATGACGCAGGCCACGCCCACCACCACCCTTCCCGCATTGCCCGCATGGGCCACCGTGCCCGCCGCCACGCCCGCGCGCCCGCTGCAGCCGCTCTCGCCCTCGAACCTTGGCGGGGCCAAGGCCCTCCCCGGCGACGGGCTGGACGAGGAAACGGCCAAGGCCCGCGGCACCGCGCTCCACCTCCTCCTCGAACACCTCCCCACGGTCCCCGCCGCGGACCGCCCCGCCCTCGCCACCACCCTCATCCCCGACGCCACCCTCCGCGCCGACATCCTGCCCGAGGCGCTTGCCACCATCGCCGCCCATCCCGCGCTCTTCGCAGCCGACACACTGGCCGAGGTGGAAATCACCGCCGAACTCCTTGGCCGCACCCTCTTCGGCACCATCGACCGCCTGATCGTCACCTCCGACCGCGTCACCGCCATCGACTACAAGACGAATCGCACCGTCCCCGCCCACCCCGACGACACGCCCGACGGCATCCTCCGCCAGATGGGCGCCTATGCCCGCGCCCTGTCCCAGATCTACCCGGATCGGCAGATCGAAACCGCCATCCTCTGGACGCGCGAAGCCCGCCTGATGCCCCTCCCTCCCGATATCGTGAGTGCGGCACTCTCCCGCACCACGATCCCTTGACGAGTCCCCCGCCCATCCCTAGCTTCGTTGGCCGACATTCCATTCAGGAGATATGAAGATGGGCGCTGCGACCGTCGCCGTCACCGACGCCACCTTCGACGCCGAGGTCCGCAAATCGGACATCCCCGTCGTGGTGGATTTCTGGGCCGAATGGTGCGGCCCCTGCCGCATGATCGGCCCCGCTCTGGAAGAACTCGCCACCCAATACGCGGGCAAGGTGAAGATCGTGAAGGTCAACGTCGACGAAAACCCCGACAGCCCGGCCCAGCTCGGCGTCCGCGGTATCCCGGCGCTCTTCCTGTTCAAGGACGGTCAGGTCGTCTCCAACAAGGTCGGCGCCGCGCCCAAGGCCGCGCTGGAAAACTGGATCCAGTCGGCGATCTGATCCCCGACATCCCGATGTGAAGGGCGGCCCCTCGCGGCCGCCCTTTTCCTTTTCGCCCGCCCATGCCCATATGGGCCAAGGAACAGGAGGCACCCATGTCCGACGACAAATTCCCCGGCTGGCACGGCACCACCATCCTCGCCGTCCGCAAGGGCGGCGAAGTCGTCGTCGCGGGCGACGGGCAGGTCAGCCTCGGGCAAACGGTCATCAAGGGCACCGCCCGCAAGGTGCGCCGCCTTTCTCCCGGCGGGCGCGACGTCGTCTGTGGTTTCGCCGGGTCCACCGCCGATGCCTTCACGTTGCTGGAACGGCTGGAAAAGAAACTCGAATCCGCCCCCGGCCAACTCGCCCGTGCCTGTGTCGATCTCGCAAAGGATTGGCGGATGGACAAATACCTCCGCAACCTCGAGGCCATGCTGATCGTCACCGATGGCCGTGACCTCTTCGTCATCACCGGGGCAGGGGATGTGCTGGAACCCGAACACGATGTCGCCGCCATCGGATCGGGCGGCAACTTCGCCCTCGCCGCCGCCCGCGGCCTTATGCTGACGGACCTCCCGGCAGAAGACATCGCCCGCAAGGCCATGGCCATCGCCGCCGATATCTGCGTCTACACCAACGGCAATCTCACCGTCGAAACGATCAAGGGCTGACCCATGACCAACCTCACCCCGCGCGAGATCGTCTCGGAACTCGACCGCTTCATCATCGGCCAGCGCGACGCCAAGCGCGCCGTCGCCGTGGCGCTGCGCAACCGCTGGCGGAGAAAGCAACTGGGCGACGACCTGCGGGACGAGGTCTATCCGAAAAACATCCTCATGATCGGCCCCACCGGCGTCGGCAAAACCGAAATCAGCCGCCGCCTCGCCAAACTCGCCCGCGCGCCCTTCCTCAAGGTCGAAGCGACCAAATTCACCGAAGTCGGCTATGTGGGCCGCGACGTCGACAGCATCATCCGTGACCTCGTGGACGCCGCCATGATCGAAACCCGCCAGCGCATGCGCGACGAGGTGAAGGCCCGCGCGCACAAAGCCGCCGAAGACCGCGTGATCGAGGCGCTGGCCGGCAAGGATGCCCGCGAACAGACCCGCGACATGTTCCGCCAGAAGCTGAAACGCGGCGAACTGGACGGCACCGTCATAGAACTCGAGGTGCAGGACACCGCCACCCCCTTTGCGATGATGCCCGGCGGCAACGGCATGGAAATGCAGATGCAGGGCCTGCAAGACCTGTTCAAGGCCTTCGGTGGCCGCTCCACCCGCAAGAAGATGACCGTCGCCGAAAGCTATGACATCCTGATCGGGCAAGAAGCCGACAAGCTTCTGGACGACGAGGCAGTAAAGACCGCCGCGCTGGAAGCCGTGCAGGAAAACGGCATCATCTTTCTGGACGAGATCGACAAGATCAGCGCCCGCACCGATGCCCGCGGCGCCGATGTAAGCCGCGAGGGCGTCCAGCGCGACCTGCTGCCGTTGATCGAAGGCACGACCGTTTCAACCAAATACGGCCCTGTGAAGACCGATCACATCCTCTTCATCGCCTCGGGGGCGTTCCACATCGCCAAACCCTCGGACCTGCTGCCGGAATTGCAGGGGCGCCTGCCCATCCGCGTGGAACTGCAACCGCTGACCGAGGATGACTTCGTCCGCATCCTCACGGAAACCGACAACGCCCTGACGCGCCAATACAGTGCCCTCATGGCCACGGAAGAGGTCGCGGTGACCTTCACGCCCGATGGCATCGCCGCGCTGGCCCGCATCGCCGCCGACGTGAACCGAAGCGTGGAGAACATCGGCGCGCGTCGCCTTTACACCATCATGGAGCGCGTGTTCGAGGAACTGTCCTTCACCGCACCAGACCGCAGCGGTGAAGCGGTCACGGTCGATGCCGCCTTCGTCGAGACGAATGTCGGGCAACTGGCCCGATCGGCGGATATCTCCCGCTACGTGCTCTGACGGGCAGCACCGGCTTGACCCTGCCGGTAACTGCCCCGATCAATCGGGGCAGCCCTTGGAAGGAAAGTCATTTGCGCGGCCTCATCCTCCCGATCCTCCTGATCGCCCTGTCTGCCTGCACCGCCCGCGGCACGATGGTCGTCGTCCCCCCGGAAACCGCAGAGGGGCCGATTTCGACCGTCTATGTCGGCACCACGCGCGGGCTGGAAGGCACAGGTGTCTTCGGCAGCGAACGGTCCGAGGCGCTGCGCTTTGCCCGCTATGACGTGGCCATCCCGCCCCAGCGCGAGGTGGGCCAGATCAGCTATCCGAAACCGCGTCGCCCGAATGTATCGACCGATTTCGTCACAACGGGCCAGCGCATCTATTCCGCCGATGCCGACTTCCGCTCCGATCTCGGCACGGCCCTTGCCGCCAACGGGCGCGAGGCGATTATCTTCGTCCACGGCTTCAACAACACCTTCACCGAAGGGCTCTACCGCATCGCGCAACTGCGGCACGATCTGGAGGTGCCGGGCGTGGCGCTGCATTACTCATGGCCCTCGGCTGCCGAACCGCTTGGCTATCTATACGACCGCGACTCGGCCACCTTCGCCCGCGATGGACTGGAGGAATTGATCCGGGAAACCATCGCCGCAGGGGCCACACGCGTGACACTGGTTGCCCACTCCATGGGCAGTTACCTTTCGATGGAGGCCCTGCGCGACATCGCGCTGAAGGATGGCCGCATCATGCCGCAATTGCGGGGCATCGTCCTCATCTCACCCGACATAGATGTCGAGGTCTTCCGCGCGCAGGCCAAGGATATCGGCACCCTGCCCCAGCCCTTCCTGATCTTCGGGTCCGACCGCGACCGCGTGCTGCGGCTTTCCGCCCTGATCACGGGTCAGCGCGGCAGGCTCGGCTCCCTCGACAGCGTGGAAGAGCTTTCGGATCTCGAGGTCACCTATCTGGACGTCGGTGCCTTTTCCAGTGGTGGGGGCCATTTCGTGCCCGGAACCTCGCCCGCGCTCATCAAGCTGCTGGGACGGATCGGCGATGTGGATCAGGCCTTCGGCAACGATGCCGCCGGTCGCGCCGGTCTGCTTCCCGGCGTGATCCTGACCGCACGCAGCGCGACCCGCGTGATCCTTCGGCCCGTGGCCGACATCACTGGAGACAGCCTGAACTGATCACGAAAAGGATGGGCTTTTCGGGGAAAGGATGAGAAGACGGGCATCATGCCCTTTCTTGCCTTTCTGCGGGCCAACGCCCCCTTCCTTTTTGCGGGTTTCCTGCTCTCCTTCCTGTCAGGCTTCGGGCAGACCTATTTCATCTCGGTCTTCGCCGCCGAGATCCGTGAAACCAACGGGCTGACCCATGGGCAGTGGGGCACGCTCTATGCCGCCTGCACCATGACCTCGGCCTTCCTGATGCTGTGGTCGGGTGCCTTTACCGACCGGTTCCGCGTCCGCCACCTCGGCACCGCTGTCATGGCCGCGCTGACGCTTGCCTGCCTGCTCATGGCGACAGGTCCGACCGGCTGGCTCCTCCCCCTTGCCATTTTCGCGCTGCGCCTATTCGGCCAAGGGATGATGGTGCAGACGGCGGGCGTTGCCATGTCGCGCTGGTTCGTCGCGTCGCGCGGGCGTGCCCTTGCCGTTGCCGCGCTGGGCTTTTCGGTGGGGGAGGTGGTCATGCCGCTCGGCTTCGTCGCGCTGAAGTCGCTTTGGCACTGGCAGACGCTTTGGCTTGTGGCTGCAGCCGTGATTGCCGCCAGCATCCCGGTGATGTGGCGCCTTCTGCGCCTTGAGCGCACGCCGCAATCCATCGCGACAGAGAATGACGCCCCCGGCATGGGCAACCGCCACTGGACCCGGGCCGAGATGCTGCGCCATCCGTTGTTCTGGTGCGTGCTGCCTGCGCTGGTCGGCCCGCCCTGTTTCATCACCGCCTTCTTCTTCCAGCAGGTCCATCTGGCCGAGGTGAAGGGTTGGACGCACCTCTCCCTCGTCGCCACCTTCCCCGCCTTCACCGCCGCCTCCGTCACAGCCATGTTCGCGGGCGGCTGGGCGCTGGACCGCTGGGGAACGGCGCGGTTGATGCCGGTCTATGTACTGCCGCTGGCGGTGTTCTTCGCCATCTTTCCGCTGATCGACAATGTAGGAACCGCCTTCTTCGCGATTGCCATCATGGGCCTGTCATCGGGCGCGCAATTGACCATCCCCATGGCCTTCTGGGCGGAATTCTACGGCACCCGCCACATCGGCGCGATCCGCGCCACCATCGGTGCGGCGATGGTCCTTGCCACGGCCATCGGTCCCGCCCTTTCGGGCCGCCTGATCGATGCGGGCCACGACCTGCCCGAGCAGATGCCCTATTATGCAGCGTGGTTCATTGCAGCAACGGTCATCCTGACCCTTGGCATCCGAGGTGCAGCGCGCGATCTGCCCGCGCGCTAGCGCCGCCGCAGATAGACATAATAAGCCCCGCTACCCCCGTGTTTCAGATGCGCTTCCGCCACCTGCAACACGGCAGGCCCCATCGGCGGCATGCGCAGCCATTGCGGCACCTGATGCCGGAGCGCGCCCATCCGTGAGGGGATCGGTCCGTAATCCTCTCCCCGCTTTCCCTTGCCGGTGATCACCAGCACCAGCCGCATCCCGGCCGACTGCGCGTTAAGGATGAACCGGATCAGTTCCGGATGCGCCTCGGCCAATGTCATCCCATGCAGGTCGATCCGCGTCTCAGGCAGCAGTTTCCCCCGCACCATCTTGCCGTGCAGTTTGGCATCCATCTGCAGGGGCGCGGCCTTCAGCGCCTCGCCCAGACCCGGCGCGATGTCATGCGCCGGTGCGGTCTTGGATTTCTGGCCCAACCGGAATGGCTCTAGCCAGCTTTTCGGGATTTCCGCCTCGCGCGGCTTCGGGTCCACGACAGGGGGATGCGGATGCGCCACCGCATCCATGCCACGCAGGAAGCCCTTCGATTTCGGATGCATCGGCCGCGCCGTGCGCGCGACGGCCTGCCACAGCTCCTCTTCCTCGGGGCGCAAGGTCCGGCGGCGGGTCATCACATCCCGTCCGGGATCATCGCATAGGCGCGATCGATGGGCAGAAGCAGGACCATGCGCCCGCCATCCTTGACCACCCCCGCGGCATCGCCCGCCGCGCGGCCCGTGCCATAGAAGATATCCGCCCGCTGCGGCCCCTTGATCGCGCCCCCGGTATCCTGCGCCACCATCAGGCTGCGGATCGGGTCGGCACCCGCCTTTTCCACCCAGACCGGGGCACCCAGCGGCGTATAGGCCGGATCGATCGCCACCGACCGGAAGGCCGTGATCGACCGGCCCATCGCGCCGATGGGCCCCTTTTCGGCAGGAACCTCGTCCACCGTGCGGAAGAACACATAGGACGGGTTGATGTTCAGAAGATCCGACCCTGCCTGATTGCGCACATAGCTTGCGATTTCCTGCGCCGAGACCTGATCCATGCTGTGCGTCCCGCGCCGCACCATCTCTTGCCCGACGGATCGGTATTCGTGGCCGTTCCGCCCGGCATAGCCCACCCGCATCACGCGGCCATCGGGCATGCGTATGCGCCCGGACCCCTGCACCTGCAGGAAATACACATCGACCGGGTCATCCAGCCAAGCCAGTTCCAGCCCGCGCCCCCGCAATATCCCCCGCTCGATCTCGGCCCGGCTGTGGAACACCTGCCCATCCCGCAATTCGGGCGGGCGGCGGTAGATTGGCCATGCAAAGCGCGGCGTGCGGACGGGGGAACCGTCAAGTTCCGGTTCGTAATAGCCGGTGAACAGGGCGGGCGGTTCGCCGATCACCACGGGGCGGAAGAACAGTTCGAAGAATTGCCGCGCGCCTGCGGGCGTGTTCCCGGCATCGGCGGCAAGCCGGCAAAGCGGAAGCCAATCCTCGTCCTTCAGAAGATCGCAGGTTTCCCGGAAAGAGGCCAAGGCCGCGCGGTGGTCATCCTCGGCCCAGCCGTCAAGATCGGCAAAGCGCAGGATTTCGGCATGGGCGTGCTGTGCGGTCATGATGACCGCCAGCATAGCTGCTGCCAGTGCCGCGCGCATCAGTCTCCGGTCGCGACAAGCTGCCAGTTGGGATCGTTCGATCCCATCTTGCGGGCAAAGGTCCAGACATCGCGCTGCCGCTTGATCTCGGTCGGGCTGCCCTCGACCACCTCGCCCGCCGCATTCTTCACGACAGAGGTCAACTCGCCCACGAAGCGCACCGAAACTTCGGCCTCGCGGGTGTCACGGTCGAAAGTCGCATCATGCAGCGCCAGTTCGCGCAGGCCGACGAAATTCGCCTCCACCGTCAGGCCCTGCTCTTCGCGCAGGCGCACGGCCTCGTCGAAGGCTTCCGCCACATCGGGCGAAAGGAAGGACCGGACCTTGTCGATCTCGCCCTTCTCATAGGCCATCAGGATCATCTCATAGGCCCCGCGCGCGCCGCCGAGGAAACCCGAAACGTTGAAGCCCGGCTCTGCCATCTTCATCGCCGCAAGCGCCTTGGCCGCATCCGACCCATCAGCCACATGATCGACGATGTCACGATCCGGCCCGCCCTCGATCACCTCGAAGTCGCGGCGCGGCTTTGCGGCAGGGCGCACGTCGTCCAGCGGGATCGGCGGCTTTTCGAACCCCTCGCGCGTTCCAAGGACGGAACGCAGCTTCAGGATCAGGAATACGGCGATCCCGGCCAGAACAAGCAGCTGGATCAGGGAAGAGCTCATCTTAACCTCGGTCTTGCGATGCCATGCTTCGGCAGGGCCAGGGGGTTGGTAACTTCGTCGTCTCGGCCCTATGTAGGGGGGAGGGCCCCGCCTGTCTATGGTGGCCCCCCCGATTTGGCCGCAAGGACCGATGCCATGCCCGTTTTTGCCCTTCTTCTGCTTTGGCCGCTGCTGGAAATCGCACTTTTCGTAGTGATTGGCGGTGCCATCGGCCTGTGGCTGACGCTTCTGGTGGTGATCGGAACGGGAATTCTGGGCGTGGCCCTGCTGCAAAGACAGGGCCTGCGCAGCGCGGAACGCTTGCGGACGGAAATGGACAGGATGCGCGATCCGCTTGGCGCGGCGGGTGATGGCGCCTTGCGCGCGCTTGCGGCGATGCTCCTGATCCTGCCGGGGTTCCTGACCGATGCCTTGGGTGTGCTGCTGTTGCTGCCGCCCGTGCGTGGGATGATCGTGCAGCAGGTTGCCCGCCGAATGACGGTTGTTTCCATGCGGTCGGACCAGCCCGCGCGGCGCAGCGACGGGATCGTGATCGACGGGGAATTCGTCGAGGTGGAGACCGATCCCGCCCGCAACCCCGGCCCGCCCTCCGGCTGGACCAGGCATTGAGGCCCGGTCACCTTCCTGCTAGGAACCCGTCGTAGCGTGTTCCGGAGGAGGAGTGACAGGAATGGCCGAAGAAAACACCACCGACGGCGCAGCGCCCGCACAACCCGCCCAGCCGCAACTGCGCATGCAGGTTCTGGCGCAATTCATCCGCGACATGTCCTTCGAGAATATGGTCGCCAAGAAAGGCGTGACCTCGGGCGATGTGCA
>Ga0209278_1001480_pt1 | contig 14182 bp, 13 predicted proteins | sample JI81BgreenDNA_FD_187504 | JGI IMG/M metagenome (GOLD analysis project Ga0209278, IMG submission 187504) | Wastewater effluent complex algal communities from Wisconsin, to seasonally profile nutrient transformation and Carbon sequestration -... | ecosystem: Engineered > WWTP > Effluent > Algae... | reverse complement strand
GAGTAATCACCGCGGTTTTTCCCGCCAACGGGACGATCCGGTTTGTCCGGTTACTTCGTTTCCATCCTGGAAGGCGCCCTCCTCACGGTGGGCGTCTCCCTGGCCGCCCTTGGGGTGGCCATTTTGTTGGGACTGGCCGGTGCGGCGGCCAAGCTCTCGGGCCGCCCGGTGCTCGTGGGCGTGGCCACCATGTACACCACGCTGGTCCGCGGTATTCCCGAACTGGTGCTGATGTTGCTGGTCTTTTACGGCGGCACGATCGGCATGAATCACCTGCTGGAGGCCCTGGGCAGCCGGGCCACGGTGGACATCAATCCTTTTCTCGCCGGTGTGCTGACCATCGGCTTCATCTACGGCGCCTACATGACCGAGACCTTCCGCGGCGCGATCCTGGCGATCCCGCGGGGGCAGATGGAGGCCGCATGGGCCTTCGGCATGGGCCGCCTGCAGACTTTCCTGCGCATCACGCTGCCCCAGATGGTGCGCTACGCCCTGCCCGGCTTCACCAACAACTGGCTGGTGCTGATCAAGGCCACGGCGCTGGTGAGCCTGATCGGTCTGCACGAGATGACCTACCTCGCCAAGCAGGCCTCGTCGGCCACGCGCGAGCCTTTCACGTTCTTCCTGTTCGCCGCGGCGCTGTTCCTGGTCTATACCTCGGTGTCGCTGTGGGCCCTGCGCTGGCTGGACCGGCGTTTCAGCCTGGGCGTCAAGCGCCCGGGGGTCTGAGGCGGTGGCTCCATGAAGTGGGAAGTCATTTTCCAGCCCACCACCCTGGCGCTGTACGCCGAGGGGCTGGCCACCACGCTGACGCTGCTGCTGTCGTCGCTGGCGGTGGGCGCGGTGCTGGCGCTGGTGTTTGCGCTGGCCCTGACGAGCACGATCGCGCCGCTGCGCTGGATCGTCGGCGCCTACACCTATGTGATCCGCGGCACACCGCTTCTCATCCAGCTCTACCTCATTTACTACGGCATTTCGCAGCTGGAGTGGGTGCAGGCCCGGTGGGACGAGGTCTGGCCCTGGACGCACTTCAAGGACCCGTTCTTCTGCGCGCTGCTGGCGTTCAGCCTGAACACCGCGGGCTACACGGCCGAGATGCTCGCCGGCTCGATCCGCGAAACCGCCGCCGGCGAAATCGAGGCAGCGCAGGCCATGGGCATGAGCCGCTCCCTCGCCATGCGACGCATCGTGCTGCCCAGCGCGCTGCGCCGCACGCTGCCGGCCTACAGCAACGAGGTCGTGATGATGCTGCACAGCACCAGCGTGGCCAGCGCCGTGCCGGCCATGCTGGACGTCACCGCCGCGGCCAGCCGGATCTATTCCGATTTCTACCTGCCGTTTGAGGCCTACATCGCCGCGGCCTGCGTCTACCTGGTGATCACCTTCTCGCTGGTGGGGCTCTTCAAGCTCGCCGAGCGCCGCTTCCTGGCCCACCTGGCACCGCGCACCCACTGACCCGTCCCACCACCGGCGCTGCCCATGACCCGCGACGAGATCGAGCTGCTCAACCCCAGTCTGGGCACCCGCACCACGCTGGTGGCCTTTCGCTTCGGTGATCCCGACGCCCGCCCCAAGGTGACGATCCAGGCCAGCCTTCACGCCGAGGAACTGCCCGGCATGCTGGTGGCCCACCACCTGCGCGCTGCGCTCGAAGCCGCCGAATCCGAAGGCCGTCTGCGCGGCCAGGTGATCCTGGTCCCGGCGGCCAACCCGATCGGGCTGAACCAGCGCCTTGATTACAAGGCGATGGGCCGCTTTGAACTCGAGACCGGCGAGAACTTCAACCGCCACTACCCCGACCTCGCCAGCGCCGTGTTCGAAGCCGCTCGTGGGCAGATGGGCGCCGACGCAACGGCCAACGTGGCCACCGTCCGGCGCCTGGTGGGTCAATGGCTGGAAGCCTGGTCACCGAACACGCAGCTGGAGAGCCTTCGCCGCGCCCTGCTGCGGCTGGCCCACGACGCGGACGTCGTGCTGGACCTGCACTGCGACTGGGAAGCCGTGATGCACCTCTATGTGGAGGAGCCCTGCTGGGCACCGATCGAGCCGCTGGCCCGGCTGCTGGGCGCGCGCGCGGTGCTGCTCGCCCGCGATTCCGGGGGCGGCCCCTTCGACGAATGCCTCTCGGGCCTGTGGTGGCAGCTCGCCCAGCGCCTGCGGGCGGCGGGCATCGACGCGCCCCTGCCCCAGGGATGCGCCAGCACGACCGTGGAACTGCGCGGCGAAACCGATGTGAACCACGCGCTCGCCGCCCCGGACGCGCAGGCCGTGATGGCCTACCTGGTCCACCTCGGCGTGCTCACCGGCGAGCGCCCCGCCCTGCCCCCGCTGCCGTGCACGCCCACGCCCCTGGCTGGCTCGGAGACCTTGCACACGCCGGTGCCCGGCGTCGTGGCCTTCCACGCCCGCCCCGGTGACACGCTGGCGGTGGGCGATCCGGTGGCCGATGTCATTGATCCCACCGCGCCCGGTGCGTCGCGCGTGCACACGGTGCGCGCGGGCGTGGCCGGCGTGCTGTACGCCACCGTCGCGCAACGTTATGCGGTCGCTGGTGGCGAACTCGGCAAGATCGCGGGCAGCCGTCCGTTCCGCACTGGCCCGCTGCTGGGCGCCTGAAGCTTCCTCCCATGACCACCCCATCCGCCACCGCCGCCCCGGGCCAACCGCTGCTCGAGGTGCACGACATCCACAAACGCTTCGGCGCCAATGAGGTGCTCAAGGGCGTGTCCCTGCAAGCGCGCGCGGGCGACGTGATCAGCCTGATCGGCAGCTCCGGCTCGGGCAAGAGCACGCTGCTGCGCTGCATCAACCTGCTGGAAAAGCCCAACGCCGGGCGCATCGTCCTCGGCGGCGAGGAGCTGCAGCTCAAGGCCGACCGCCATGGCGAACTCCAGGCCGTGCGTGCCGAGCAACTGCAGCGCCTGCGCACGCGGCTGGCCATGGTGTTCCAGCACTTCAACCTCTGGGCGCACATGACGGTGTTGCAAAACATCATCGAGGCGCCGGTGCACGTGTTGGGGGTGCCGCGCGACCAGGCGGTGGCCACCGCGCGGAAATACCTGGAGCGGGTGGGCCTGCGTGGCGTGGAAGACCGCTATCCGGCCCACATGAGCGGCGGCCAGCAGCAGCGCGTGGCGATTGCGCGGGCGCTGGCGGTGGAGCCGGCGGTGATGTTGTTCGACGAGCCCACCAGCGCCCTCGACCCGGAGCTGGTGGGCGAGGTGCTGCGGGTGATGAAGCTGCTGGCCGAAGAAGGCCGCACCATGCTGGTGGTCACCCACGAGATGGGCTTCGCGCGCGAGGTCTCCTCGCACCTGATCTTCCTGCACCAGGGGTGCATCGAGGAACAGGGCGTGCCCGCCGAGGTGCTGGCCCGCCCGAAATCGGAACGTCTCGCGCAGTTTCTGAAGGGCAACCTGAAGTAAGCCAGGCGGGTCGGCGGCGCGGGCGTCCGCGGGCGCGCGACGCCTTCAGCTGGCCAGGCGCGAGGGCGATCCGCCCAGCACCATCGCGCCGTCCACCAGGCGGAACGACAGCGTGGGTGCGCTGAAATCGCTGAACGGCGCGCCCATGGCGATCTCGCCATCGCTGTGCAGCAGACACTCCTGCCGGCGCAGCACGATCACGTGTTCCCCGCCGTTGAACCGCACCCAGGTGCCGTAGCTGCTGGTGTCTTCCAGCACATAGCTGCCCGAACGGAACTCGATGCGCGCGTGCAGCCGCGACACGCGCGGGTCGCTGATGACAAAGCTGGCCTCCGCAGCGCGGCCGATTTCGATCGGCAGGTCCTTGATGCCAAACACGCGCGTGGTGTCCAGGCAGACCAGTTCGATACCGCTGTTGCGCGCGTCGTCTCGGGGCGGCAGCGAATGCAGCTCCGCCGGCATGGTCAGGAATTCCGAGGGCATCTCCGACTGCCACTCGATGCGAAACACCTCGCACGGCTCGGCTTTGCCTTTGATGCGCATCGGCCCCAGGCTGCGGCTGCGGATGCTGCCGCGCCCGGCGCCCAGCGCGTGCACCGCGGTGTCGCTGGCCAGGATCTGCTCCGGCCCGGCCAGATCGCTCAGGCGCGACGCCATGTTCACCGCGTCACCAAAACAGTCGCCATCGACCACGACCACCGCCCCGCGCGCCACGCCCACCTGCACCTGCAACTTGAGGTTGGAAGGCCACTGCCGGGCGCGCTGGGCGTGCTCCTGCTGGATCTGGACCACGGCATCGAGCGCCTTGCGGTTGTCGGTGAACGACATCAGCACGCCATCGCCCAGCATCTTCACCACCGTGCCCCCGTGTTCCTGCCCCTTGAAGCCAATCCACTGGGTCAGCTTGGTGATCGCCTTGGTGGCCCGGTCATTGCCCAGCGTTTCGAAAACCGAAACGCTGCCGGTGAGGTCGACGAAGGCGATGGTGAGGTCAGGCATGGGGCGCAAAAACGGGCCCGCCATGCGAGCGCACCACCGCATTCGACCACAAGGACGCGGCGTGGAAACAACGTACCCGACAAGGGCCCGGGAAAACCCCCACCGAACGGCTGGTCAAGTGCCCATTTGTACCCATCCGTATTAGTTTTTCTCAAGTAACTGTCGAGATTCGGCCGCTAAGCGCTTGATTTCGATGTTGTTTTTTGGAATCACCCTCGACCGCTTGAGACTGCGGTGATTGCCGTATGTCACATGTGCACCTTATGCTGTTTCTCCCGTTCACGATGCGTACCTTCTGACACATGCGGTGGTTCAAGCCCGGTTTGCGCAACAGCCTGTCGGCCCTGCTGGGGCCCGACCTGGCCCGTGACTATTCGGAAATGCTGGAGCCGGTGCGCCAGGCCATGCTGGACACGCTGGGCACGGAAGGTGCCCGGGCCAATCCCGGCCTGGTGCGGCGGCTGAAGTTCCTGCACGACGCCCACGCGCTGTGGTACGCGCGCGCCGAGGTGGTGGCCACGCTCAGCCGCATCCACGGCGAGGCCCTGGCGGTGCACCGCGTGCAGGCCCTCTCCCCCCTCTTCCAGGGCCTGATCCCGCAGGCCCTGATCGACGCCGCCCGCCAGCGCACCCGCTGAGCGCGACCCGCGCAGGCGCCGCGCAGTCAAGCGGCGGGGCCGGGGGCCGCGGTCGGGGGGTATCGTCAACCCCAGAGCAGCAGCGCGTCGCGCCCTTCCACCAGCAGCTCCACCGACTGCCCCACCGGCAACAACACCTTGGTCGGCACGTGGCCGAAGGGCAGCCCGGTGAACACCGGCACCGGGCAGCGCTCGCGCAGTCGCTGGACCACGCTCGCCAACCCGAAACCCCGGTCGTAGCCCGCCACCGGCGTGAAGCGGTTGAACGCCCCCAGCAGCACCGCTTTCTGCCGTCCCAGGATGCCGGCGTCGAGCAGTTGGGTGAGCAGTCGCTCGATCCGGTAGGGGTGTTCACCCACGTCCTCCAGAAACAGCACGCCGCCTTTCACCGCCGGGAGCCACGGCGTGCCCACGAGCCCGCACAGCACGCTGAGGTTGCCTCCCCACAGCGTGGCGCGGGGAATGTGCAGCCGGTGTCCGTCGCCGAAATGGCGCGCGTCGGCCACCGGCAGGCGCCAGCCAGTGCCTTCGCCCTGGCCCAGCAGCAGGTCGTCAAAGCACGCGGCCATGATCTCGTCGGGTGCCTCGGCGGTGCCGAAATCCTCGCCCAGGGCCGGCCCAGCCCAGGTCGGCGTCTTCTCCCGCGCCAGCACCGCCAGTTGCAGGGCGGTGAAGTCGCTCAAGCCCACGAACTGGGTGCCGCGGGCCACGGCGTCGGCGATGGCGCGGTACGGCAGGTCGCCCAGCAGGCGCGTGAGGCCGTAACCGCCGCGGCTGATCAGCGCCACGTCGGCCCCGCTGGCCGCGGCGCGCCCGATGGCGGCCAGTCGGGTGGCGTCATCGCCGGCGAAGCGCTGGTGGTGGGTGAGCGCGGCGCTGTCGAGCTCGACCGAGTGCCCCAGGGCCTGCAGCCGCTTCACGCCACGGCGAAACGCGGCCTTGTCGCGCACGGCGCTGGAAGGAGAGTAGATGTAGATGTGGCTCATGGGGCGGCGGGGGTGCGCTCGTTGGAGTGCGCTCGGTGGGGTAGCGGCCGCTCAGCCGGCGGTGAAGTGGCGCACGGCCGCTTCGGCGATGGGAAGACCGTGTTCCTGCACGAAATGGCCGGCCTGCGGCAGGCGCATCGGCTCGGGGCAGCCGCGGATCTGCGCCCGCAAGGCCTGCATGACCGGCTCGCCGAGCACCGGGTCCTGCAGGCCGATGGCCATCAGGCTCTGGCCTGTCCAGCGATCGCGCCAGAACGCGGCCGCCTCGCGCGACACGGCCGCGCCGGGCGCCTCGGGGGCGTCGGGCACCATCGGCGGAAAGGCGCGCAGGGCCGCGCGGTGGCCTGGGTCGGGAAACGGGGCGTTGTAGGCGGCGCATTCGGCCTCGCTGAGCTGCGGGTTGCCGCGGCCAAACAGCCGCCCGACGTCGAACGTCGGTTTCTGGGCGCACATCGTGCGCCAGGCCAGAAAGCCAGGGGACAGCGGCTCGGTGCCGGTGGCCAAGAGGGTGTTCATGACGAGCAGGCCGCGGTAGCGCGCGGGCGCGGCCATGGGCAGGGTAAGACCGAGAATGCCGCCCCAGTCCTGGACGACCAGCACGGTGCGCTGCAGGTCGAGGCGTTCGATGAATTCCAGCAGGACGCGGCGGTGGAAATCGATGCTGTGCGCGCTGTCTTTCTTGGGCTTGTCGCTTTTGCCGAAGCCGATCAGGTCGGGCGCCACCACGCGGTCGCCGGCGGCGAGGAAGACCGGGATCATGTGCCGGTAGAGATAGCTCCAGGCCGGGTTGCCGTGGAGGCACAGCCACACCCGAGAAGCATCGCGTGGACCTTCGTCGAGGTAGTGCAGCCGCCAGCCGTTCAGACTGGGCAGGTCGCTGAGGTAGTGCGGCGCCCAGGGGTAGCCGGGCAGGCCATCGAAGGCGCTGTCGGGGGTGCGCAGCGCGTCGTCGCGCAGGGGGTGAAGATTCACGCGTCGCTCCTTGAAAAAGCCGCGCAGCAGCGCGGCGGCTTCGTCGGCCGCCACGCCGCCGGTGACGCCGGTCTGGTGGTTCAGCGCGGGCTGGGCAAACAGGTCGATCACCGACCCGGCGCTGCCGGTTTTGGGATCGGCCGCGCCGTAGACCACCCGCGCCAGCCGGGCGTGGAGGATGGCACCGCTGCACATGGCGCAGGGCTCCAGCGTGACGTAGAGGGTGCAGCCGTCGAGCCGGTAGTTGCCCAGGGCCTGCGCGGCGGCGCGCAGCGCGACGACCTCGGCGTGGGCGGTGGGGTCGTGGTCGCCAATGGGCGCGTTGCGGCCGCGGCCGATGACCGCGCCGTCTTTCACCACCACCGCGCCCACCGGCACCTCCCCGGCCGCGGCGGCAGCCCGCGCCTGGGCCAGGGCTTCCTCCATGAAGGCGCGGTCGGCGGCGGGGTCGGTCGGGCTCATGCGGCGAGTGTAGACGCCGCCCGCCGGGGGTATCCGCAGGGCGCCGGGGCCCGGGGGCGCGTGGCATCATCGCGGGTTGTTCTGGTTAACCCGAATATGCCCCTCCCCGTTTCCGACCGCCGCTGGGAACTCGACGCGCTGCGCGGGCTGATGCTCGTGCTGATGACGCTGACCCACATGCCCACGATGTACTCGCTGCCGCTGGGCCAGCCGCTGGGTTTCGTGTCCGCGGCCGAGGGGTTTGTGCTGTTGTCGGCCTGCCTGGCCGGACGCGTTTACGGGGCCAGGGCACGGCGCCACGGGGTGGGGGCGTTGCAGACGGCCTGCCACGACCGCGCGCTCACGCTCTACCTCTGCCACGTGGGACTGCTGGCGCTGGCGTTCACCGCGATCGCCTGGTTCGGCGTCGCCAACCACCAGGGCGGCGTGACCGGCATGCTGGAGTTCTACCTGGCGGACCCGGCGCGGGCGGTGCGCGCGGCGCTGCTGCTCTGGTACAGCCCGCCGCTGCTCGACATCCTGCCGCTCTACATCGGGCTGATGTTGCTCACGCCGTGGGTGTGGCGCGCGGCGCAGCGCTGGGGCTGGGGGACGGTGCTGGCCGTCAGCGCGCTGCTCTGGCTGGCCCAGCAGGCCGGCGCCGGGGCGCGCGTGTACGCGGTGCTCTCGGACGGCCTACCGTGGGCCGTGCCATACGAGCGGATGGGCTCTTTTCACGGTCTGGCGTGGCAGCTCCTGTGGGTGGCCGGCTTCTGGCTCGGCAGCCGGACGCAGCCGCTGCCGGCGGTGCCGCGCGGTCTGGCGTGGCCGGCGCTGGCGGTGGTGGTGGCCATGCTGGCCTGGCGACACGCGGCTGGCCAGGACCCGATGCCCGGCGTGGCGGCGGTGGCGGCGCTGCTGGACAAATGGTCGCTCGGCCCCTGGCGCTTGCTCAACCTGGCCGCCTGGGTGGTGGTGCTGCTGGCCTGGGGGCCGCGGCTCGCACGTCTCTTGCCGCGGCCCCGTCCGCTCGAACTGCTGGGTCGCCAGTCGCTGCCGGTGTTCGTGGCGCATCTGGTGATCGTGATGCTCACGCTGGCCTTCTTTGGCTCACCGGAGGTGGTGCGGCCCTGGACCACGGATCTGGGGCTGTTGGCCGCGGCCTTTGCGGGGCTGTGCGGCGTGGCGCTGTGGCGGGAGAAGGCCGAGCGGTCGGCGGCCGGTGGCCGCTGGCTGTCAGGGGCGCAGGTGCGCTGAGATCACCTGCCGCCACAGGGCATAGCCCTCGGCGCTGAGGTGCAACTGGTCGCGCACGAACAGCTCGGGCCGGGGGCGGCCGTCGTTGTCCAGCATGGCGGTGTGAACGTCGATGTAGTCCAGCCGCTCGCCCGCCAGCGCCCAGGTCTGCACCAGCAGGTTGGCCTCGCGCATCGCGTCGGTCAGCGCCAGCCGCGACGGACTGGGCTTGATCGACACAAAAGCCACCCGCACCGCCGGCAGCGCCTGCCGAAGCCCGTCAACGACCCGCACGAAAGCGGCCAGCACGTCCTGCGGCGACGCGCCCTCGGCCAGGTCGTTCTCCCCGGCATACACGATCACGAGCCGGGGCGCGTGGGGCACCACCAGCGGGCCGATCCACGTCGGCCAGTCGCTCAGCCGGGACCCGCCCACGCCGCGGCGCACCACGGGTGTCTCGCCGGGGAAGGCCTGCTCCAGACCGCCCCAGAGCCGCACCGTGGAACTGCCGATGAACACGATGCCGCCGGGCACCGGCGCGAGGCGCTGGTCGAGCGCCCGCCACGCATCGACCTCCGCCTGCCACCGCGCGGGCGGCGGCGGGATCAACGCTGCCTGGGCGGCCGCCTCGCGGCCCAGCGGCCCCAGGCCGGCCAGCGCTGCGCTGCCAAGCCCGACCAGCCAGCGCCGACGCGACAGACTCATGCCGCCGACGCTCCTGTCAGGCCGAGGCGTCGCATCCACGCGGCCAGCGCGCGCTCGTGGTCGTTGCCCCGCTCGTAGGCCGCCAGCATGCCGGCGTGGGCCTCGGGGCGATGCTGGTTGAGTTTGAGCTTGGTCTGCAGGCTGGCCACGCGCAGTTCAAAGGCGTGGATGCCATTCATCATCTTGTGTTGATAGTCCTCGGGCAGCGCGCGCCACTGGGCGGCGTAGGCCGGGTCGTGGTCGTGGATCAGGTGCTTGAGGAGTCGGTCCTTGTCTTCAAACGACTCGATGAACCGCGCGCTCACCCTCGCATGCACCGCGACATAGCTCCACGTCGGCACGCGAACCAGATCGGGATACACGCGCGGCGACATGTAGGCCTGCGGCCCCTGGAACACCACCAGCGCCTGCGGCCGCGCGCGCAGGTGGGCCGCGTGCGGGTTGGGCCGCGCGACGTGACCCAGCAGCGTGATGCCGCCGTCTTCCTCGACCGCGTGGAGCGGGATCGGCGTGACGAACGGAAAGCCTTCGTCGTCGGTGGAAATCAGCTGGGCGAACGGCTGTTCGCGCATCACAGCCAGTGCGTGGGCCGGCTCGCGCGCAGCGAATTGGGGCGGAAGATACATGGGCTAGTGTTCAACGGTGGCGCTGCAGTGTAGGCCGCGTGGCCTGCCCCGGGTACAGTGGCGCCCCGCACCCACGCCCATCTGGCCCCCTGACGAGCACCATGCCCCGTTTCGCCGCCAACCTGTCCTTCCTCTACCCGGAACTCCCCTTCGCGGAGCGATTCGCCGCCGCCGCGGCCGACGGTTTCGGGGCGGTGGAATACCTGTTTCCCTACGACGAGGCGCCCGCCACGCTGGCGCAGCGACTGCGCGACCATGGCCTGCGCCAGGTCCTCTTCAACGCGCCACCGGGCGACTGGGCGGCGGGCGAGCGCGGGCTGGCCGCCCTGCCGGGGCGGGATGCCGAGTTCATGGCCGGGATCGAGCGGGCGCTCGACTACGCCACCGCCCTCGCCTGCCCGCGGGTCCACGTGATGGCCGGCCTCCTGCCCGCCGGCGCCGATCTGGCCCGCCACCGCGCCTGCTTCGTGGAACGCCTGCAGACCGCCGCCGCGCGCGCCGCGACGGCGGGCGTCACGCTGACCATCGAGCCGATCAACCCGCGCGACATGCCCGGCTACTTCCTCACCCACCAGGCCCAGGCCCACGCCCTGCTCGACGACATCGGTGCCTCCAACGTGCAGGTCCAGATGGACCTGTACCACGCCCAAATCGTCGAAGGCGACCTCGCCACCCGGCTGCGCCGCTGGCTGCCCACCGGCCGCGTCGGCCACCTCCAGATCGCTGGCGTGCCCGAGCGCCACGAGCCCGACATCGGCGAGATCAACTACCCGTACCTGTTCCGCCTGATCGACGAGCTGGGCTACGACGGGTGGATCGGTTGTGAATACCGGCCGCGCCGGGGCGCGGTGCCCGGCGGAACCTCGGCCGGGTTGGCCTGGCGCCGAGCCAGGGAAGGTCGGGCTGGGTAGCGGGCCTGATCCTTCAGCGCTGCAGAGGGATCACTCCCACTCGATCGTCGCCGGCGGCTTGCTGCTCACGTCGTAGGTCACGCGGTTGATGCCGCGGACCTCGTTGATGATCCGGCTCGACACCCGCTTGAGCAGGCCGTAGGGCAGCTCGGCCCAGTCGGCGGTCATGAAATCGCTGGTCTGCACCGCGCGCAGGGCGACCACATAGTCGTAGGTGCGGCCATCGCCCATCACGCCCACGCTTTTCACCGGTAGGAACACGGTGAAGGCCTGGCTGGTCAGGTCGTACCAGCTCTTGCCCGAGTGCGGCTCAATCGTCGATCGCAGTTCCTCGATGAAGATCGCGTCGGCGCGGCGCAGCAGGTCGGCGTATTCCTTCTTCACCTCGCCCAGGATGCGCACACCCAGGCCCGGGCCCGGGAACGGGTGGCGGTAGACCATGTCGTGCGGCAGGCCCAGGGCCACGCCCAGCTCCCGGACCTCGTCCTTGAACAGGTCGCGCAGCGGCTCCAGCAGTTTCAGGCCCAGCTGCTCGGGCAGGCCACCCACGTTGTGGTGGCTCTTGATCGTGACGGCCTTCTTGCTCTTGGCACCGCCCGACTCAATCACATCCGGGTAAATCGTGCCTTGCGCCAACCACTTGGCGCCTTTTTTTGATGCGCCACTTGAAGTCAGTTTGGCGGCCTCGGCCTTGAACACGTCCACGAACAGGCGGCCGATGATCTTGCGTTTCTGTTCCGGGTCGCTGACGCCAGCGAGTTCGCCCAGAAACAGGTCGGCCGCGTCCACGCGCACCACCTTCGCGTGCAGCTGGCCGGCGAACATGTCCATCACCATGTCGCCCTCGTTCAGACGCAGCAGGCCGTGGTCGACGAACACGCAGGTGAGTTGGTCGCCGATGGCGCGGTGGATGAGCGCCGCGGCCACCGACGAATCCACCCCGCCCGACAGGCCCAGGATCACCTCCTCGTCGCCCACCTGCGCGCGGATCTGTTCCACGGCTTCGGCGATGTGATCGCGCATCACCCAGTCGGGGCGCGTGCCGCAAATCTGCAGCACGAAGCGCTCCAGCATCGCGCGGCCCTGCACGGTGTGGGTGACCTCGGGGTGGAACTGCACCGCATAGAAGCGGCGTGCCTCGTCGGCCATGCCGGCAATAGGGCAGCTGTCGGTGCTGGCCATGAGCTTGAAGCCTGGGGGCAGCTCGGTCACCTTGTCGCCGTGGCTCATCCACACCTTGAGCATGCCGTGGCCCTCGGGCGTGTGGAAATCGGCGATGTCTTTCAGCAGCGCGGTGTGGCCGCGCGCCCGCACCTCGGCGTAGCCGAACTCGCGGGTGCTGGAGCCTTCCACCTTGCCACCGAGTTGCTGCGCCATGGTCTGCATCCCGTAGCAGATGCCCAGCACCGGAATCCCCAGCTCGTAGACCGCGTCCGGCGCCTTGTCGTCCACCTCGTACACGCTGGCGTGGCTGCCGGAGAGCACGATGCCCTTCAGGCGCCCGTCGGCCGCGAACCCGCGCACCCACTCGCTGCTCACGTCGCACGGATGCACCTCGCAATAGACGTGCGCCTCGCGGATGCGGCGCGCGATGAGCTGGGTGACCTGGGAGCCGAAGTCGAGGATGAGGATCTTGTCGTGCTGCATGGTGGTCGGTGAACCTCGAAAAAGACACGGGCCGCCTGGAAAGACGACCCGTTGAGCAAGAGACCACCCACCCAGGGCACCGCGGAACTGGCTTGGCCAGGCCGCAGGTGCCGCCCCCTGGGGGGTGACGCCGCAGGCGGCGCGGGGGGTATCAATCAGCCCGGTAGTTCGGCGCTTCCTTGGTGATCTGCACGTCGTGCACGTGGCTCTCGCGCATGCCGGCGGCCGTGATCTGCACGAACTCGGCGCGGTCCTTCATTTCCTGGATCGTTCCGCAGCCGCAGTAACCCATGCTGGCGCGCACGCCGCCGGCGAGCTGGAAGATGATCGCCACCACCGAGCCCTTGTAAGGCACGCGGCCCTCGATGCCCTCGGGCACCAGCTTGTCGGCGTTGGGGTTGCCGGTGCTGCTTTCCTGGAAGTAGCGGTCGGCGCTGCCTTGCTGCATGGCGCCGATGGAGCCCATGCCGCGGTAGCCCTTGTAGCTGCGCCCCTGGTACAGGATGACCTCGCCCGGGGCCTCTTCGGTGCCGGCGAACATGCCACCCATCATCACGCTGCTGGCGCCCGCCGCGATGGCCTTGGCGATGTCGCCGCTGTAGCGGATGCCGCCGTCGGCGATCAGCGGAATGCCACTGCCGCGCAGTGCGGTGGCGACGTTGTCGATCGCCGTGATCTGGGGCACGCCCACGCCCGCCACGATGCGCGTGGTGCAGATCGAGCCCGGCCCGATGCCCACCTTGACCGCGTCTGCACCGGCTTCCGCCAGCGCCAACGCAGCCGCGCCAGTGGCGATGTTGCCGCCCACCACATCGACCTGCGGGTAGTTCTGTTTGACCCAGCGCACCCGCTCAATCACGCCACGGCTGTGACCGTGTGCGGTGTCGACCACGATGGCGTCAACCCCGGCCTTGACCAGCGCCTCCACGCGCTCTTCCGTCCCCTCGCCCACGCCCACCGCCGCGCCCACGCGCAACCGGCCCGCCGCATCGCGTGCGGCGTTCGGGAAGTTGAGCTGCTTGGTGATGTCCTTCACCGTGATCAGGCCCTTGAGCTCAAAGGCGTCATTCACCACGAGCAGGCGCTCCAGCTTGTGCTTGTTCAGCAGCGCTTTGGCCTCTTCCGGCGTCGTGCCCTCCGGCACCGTGATCAGCCGCTCGCGCGGCGTCATGATTTCGCGCACCGGCAGGTCGTAGCGGGTCTCGAAGCGCAGGTCCCGTCCGGTGACGATACCGGCCACCGTGCCGTTGGCGATCACCGGAAAGCCGGAGACGCCCAACTCGTCGGACAGCTTCATCACCTGCCGCACCGTGGTCTCGGGGGTGATCACCACCGGATCGCGCAGCACGCCGCTTTCATAGCGCTTGACCTTGGCGACCTGCGCCGCCTGCTCGGCCGCGGTCAGGTTCTTGTGGATGATGCCCATGCCGCCTTCCTGCGCGATGGCGATCGCCAGGCGGGCCTCGGTGACCGTGTCCATGGCAGCGGACACCAGGGGCAGGTTGAGCTGGATGTTGCGGGAGAAACGGGTGGCCAGCGAGGTGTCCTTGGGCAGGACCTGGGAGTACGCGGGCACCAGCAAGACGTCGTCGAACG
>Ga0209278_1001479_pt1 | contig 14186 bp, 13 predicted proteins | sample JI81BgreenDNA_FD_187504 | JGI IMG/M metagenome (GOLD analysis project Ga0209278, IMG submission 187504) | Wastewater effluent complex algal communities from Wisconsin, to seasonally profile nutrient transformation and Carbon sequestration -... | ecosystem: Engineered > WWTP > Effluent > Algae... | reverse complement strand
GCTGATTGATCAGTTCCTTGTCGGGTTCCATCCGTGCCTTGAGCGCTTTCACATACTTGGCCCGAAAAACTTTGCTCATCGCTTTGACCGGAAACAGGTACTTCCCCTGCGTTTTGGCAGTCTTCCACTTTTGGTGCTTAGTCAGTCCGCCTCCCGGCACGATACAGTGCAAATGTGGGTGAAGGCTAAGGGTTTGTCCCCAAGTGTGCAGAATTGCGATCATTCCGGTCTTGGCTCCCAGGTGTTTGGCATCCTTGGCAAAGCAGCGAATCGTCTGCCAGGCTGCTTCAAACAGGCTGTCATAGATAGCCTTGGGCTGGTACATCGCCAGCTGATTCAGCGTGTCCGGTAAGGTGAATACCACATGGAAGTAGGGAACGGGGAGCAATTCGGCCTCGCGTTTGGTAATCCAGTCCTCTCTGTTCTTACCTTGACACTTCGGACAGTGTCTGTTTCTACAACTGTTATAGCTGATCCGGGTAGTTCCGCAGTCGGTACAAGCATCCACGTGTCCGCCTAAATCGGCTGTCCTGCAGCGTCTCCCCTCCTTTTTTTTATTGAATAATTATCAAATCTAGAGTAATCCCTTGGCTTTTAACTCTCTTTGAAGAAAGAGATAGGTTTCCATCTTTTGCTTGTCAATAAAGGATTCTTCCATTAGTTTATTTTCTTTAGGTTGGACTGAATCTCCTCCTTTCACAACTTCAAGTATGATTTTCTGATTTGATTCAATCAATTTATTAAACCAATCAACTTCCTCATTTTTGTCTTTATCAAATCCTGAAAGATGGATACTAATTTGATTTTGACCACCAAAATGCTTAACACTTAAAATAAATGTAAGGGAGTAATTATTTGAATTCAAAGAATAATCGCTTACTTCATTTTCAAGTTGAATTCTTATAGATTCCATAGATCTGAATTTAATTAATAGGACATTTATCAAAGGGCCAAGCCCTGAAAAAGTTGGATTTTATTCCTTGAATCAATTCCTTTTATGTGTATCCGGAACATTGCACGTAGGATTCTTCAAGTTTAATAAACTAGTTGAAAAATCCCCCTAGCCCCCTTGACAAGGGGGAATCCGCCTGTTTTGAACCTCTGAGCTAATTTTAAATTGGTAACGTGCAAACAAGCGGATACACATAATCCCTTTTGACTTTTTAGAATTAGAAGAATAGAAGAACTAGTTTGTATATTGGACTAGAAGGGATACTAGGCCAAATCTAGCCTCATTTACTCATCTCGTCTAAAATCTTAGGATAGCTTGCTGTCCTTGATTTTAGGTAGTTTTTGCCTAGCGGGTTGAAGTTCAATCTCAGGGCGATAAGAGAAAAATGGAGCAAAGGAATCTTCAAAGTCCTATTTTCAAATCCTTCTCAATGTCAAAAAGAAAATGTGATCATGCTACATCAACTTAAATGGCTGGCTGTAATCCTAATTCTAGGAGCTTGTACGGCTACTGTCCAAACACAAGAACCCTCCATTCCCGAAGTGGAAGACCAATCTTGGCAAACCGAAGTCGAAAAGACGGTAAAGCTTTTTGGCCATCGCAATTGGATAGTCGTCGCTGATGGGGCTTATCCGCTGCAAAGCAATCCTTCCATCAAAACCATCACGGTCGATGCGGATCAGTTGGAGGTAGTGGAGTTTGTCCATGAAGCGATCAAGCAGTCCAGCCATGTGGATGCGACGATTTTTTTGGACAAGGAACTTGACTATGTATCCGAGGAGGACGCCAATGGAATTACCGCTTACCGAAACGGACTTTCCAAACTTTGGGAGGGCAAGCCTACTCAAAGTTTACTGCATGAAGACATCATCCGCCAATTGGACCAATCGGCCAACCTATTCAATGTCTTGATCATCAAAACCAATCTGACCATCCCATACACCTCCGTTTTTTTCCAATTGGAATGCGGTTATTGGGATGCAGAGGATGAACAAAGACTTCGCAAGGCAATACCTCAACCCTAATTCAACCACCATGAGTGAAAAATTCACCCCGGAGACCTGTGATCCGAGCACCGGCTGCTGTTCTCCAAAACCAGCTGCTGATACCACTTCCTCGCAAAGCATCGTGCGAAGAGATTTTTTGAAAGCGATGGGCCTACTTTCAGGAGGCATGTTGTTGGATTTTCCTGCTTTTGGGCTAAAAAAACCGAACCCCACTTACACCATCCCGACCGACAAAGGACTTTCGGCAGCCTGGTTTGAAAGTCTTTACCAAAGAGGTGAACCGGAATCCTATTCAGGAAAGGATCTGGCCTACATCGGTATGCCGATTGGGGGCTTGTTTACAGGCACCGTCTACATCGGAGGAGATGGGAAGCTGTGGTTATGGGATATTTTCAACCAGCAAAAAGAAGGGATAGTCGATATAACCTATGAAAACTGGCAGGGGAAAAAGAGGGTTCGGCCGAGAGATGGAGCGAATTTTATCTTCCCGGTGTCGCCTGAATATCCCTTTGAGCAAGGCTTTGGAATCCGTGTCCTGCAAGACAAATTGGAATGGAAAAAAAGCCTGGATTTTAAGGAATTTGAGGAAATCACATTCAAAGGCCAATACCCGATCGCAGAAGTAAGCTATCGGGATGCTCAGCTTCCTGTGCAGATTGACTTAAAGGCTTTTTCTCCATTTGTTCCCTTGGATGTGGATTCTTCCAGCTATCCCGCTACGGTGATGCGCTTTCGAGTCACCAATACGAGTAAGGAAAAAGCAAGTGTGGAATTAGCAGGCTGGCTGGAAAACGCCGTGCTGAATAATTCAGAAAATGCGGCCAATGTCACCTTGGTAAACCGGATTGAGAAACGTGCCGCTCATCAAGCCCTCTTTTGTACCGCACAAACCGACACGGAATCGGTAAAAAATCAGCGGGATTTTGGCAACATGGCTTTATTGCTTTTGGATGGTGGCAACTCCGCCAAAGGAGACGCGGGAGTTCCGATCAGTGGGGACCTCCTTTTTCCACGAAATCAAAAAACGGAAGACTCGGCAGTCCATGGAAAGCAATTGTGTGGAGCTTTGAGCCAAACCCTAGAGCTGAATCCCGGAGAAAGTAAGGACATCACGTTTATCATCAGTTGGTATTTCCCAAACATTACCCTTCCTCAAAACGAAAATTCCAAAGGAATTAATCAGGGGAGGTATTACAAAAAACGCTTCCAAAATGCCTTGGAAGTAGGAGTGGAGCTCGCTGAGCGATTTGCTGACTTGCATTCCCAGACGGTTTCCTGGAGAGATACTTTTTACACGGAATCCACTCTTCCCCATTGGTTTTTGAACCGGACATTTCTCAATACCTCCATTTTGGCAACTGAGACCTGTTTTCTGTTGGAAGACGGACGGTTTTGGGGCTGGGAGGGGATTGGCTGCTGCGCCGGCACCTGTACGCACGTGTGGCATTATGCGCAGGCCTTGGGTCGGATGTTTCCCGAGTTGGAAAAGAACCTGCGGGAGAAAACAGACTTTGCCGTCATCGACCCGGCTTCAGGGGGCATAGACTTCCGAGGCGCTTTGGCGCGGCAGTATGCTGCTGACGGTCAGGCTGGGGTAGTGTTGCGTGCGTATCGGGATTTCCTTTTGTCGGCAGATCATTCCTTCCTGAAAAAGAATTGGACGGACATCAAACTTGCCCTGCAGTATTTGATTAACCTGGACAAAGAAGACGGAGAGGCCAACGGTACCATCTTCGGCGAGCAGCACAATACCTTGGATGCCGAGTGGTTTGGGAATATTCCGGTGATCACCTCCCTCTATTTGGCCGCACTTGCTGCCTCTGTGGAAATGGCCATCGAGATGAACGATACCTCCGCAGAAACTGCCTATCGAGCGATCTTAGAAGCAGGAAAAGCCAATATCGAGAAGCTTTTCAACGGAGAATATTTCGTCCAAAATGAAGATCCGGCACACAAAGATGCGATCGGTGTTGGGGCGGGATGTTACATCGATCAGGTATTTGGACAGGGATGGGCGTATCAGGTGGGGCTGGGTCGATTGTATAATGAGAACATGATTGTGAGCTCCCTTGAGTCGCTTTGGAAATACAATTTTGTGCCGGACATGGGCGTCTTGAGAGCGAGTTTGTCCCCGGAGATCAACGGTAGGCCTTATGCGCTTTCAGGGGATTCCGGTTTGGTGATGTGTACTTGGCCTCTGGGAGGAAAACGGGATGATTGGGAAAAGCATTGGCAGTATGGTTACTTCAACGAATGCATGACCGGCTTTGAGCATCAGGTGGCCAGCCACATGATTTGGGAGGGCTTGTTGGATTATGGTTTTTCGATCGAAAAGGCCATTCACGAGCGATACAGTCCGGCAAAAAGAAACCCTTTCAACGAAATCGAATGCAGTGATCACTATTCCAGGGCGATGGCTAGCTATGGTGCCTACATCGCTGCCTGTGGCTTTACCTATCATGGTCCAAAAGGTCAGCTCGGATTTGCACCCAAAATCAATCCCGGAAATTTCAAAGCAGCATTTACAGGTGCCGAAGGCTGGGGAACCTTGGAGCAAGAAAGGACAGCAAGTGCTCAATCCAACCGGATCAAACTCAACTATGGGAAATTAACGTTACAGGAAATCAGGGTAGAATTGCCCAAGGAAAAAACGGCAAAGTCGATCCAGGTAACTGTGAATGGCCAAGCCATGGATTCCACCGTTGCACACGAAGGAAATAAGGTAAAGGTGATTTTTCCGCCGGTGACGATGTTGAAAGGTGATGTGATTGCTGTTGGAATAAATGCGTAGAAGGTAATTCTTTCGGGTGGTAGAAATGGTTCTTAAAAAGTAAGTTTTAAATTCACCCAGCCTAATTGAACCTCAAGCCTTATAAAATAATAGTCTACGCCCAGGGGGGAGTAGGCTGGAAGCGAACGGCCCCGAATGCCGCTGTCTCTAAGCTGAATCCCTTTATAAGCCATTTTAATGACAACCTTCGAAACTAAACGACATATCGAAATTGACGAAAACTATCAAGGTGTAAACTTGACAGAGTTTGGTTTTTCGGCTGACAAGCATTTGGACAACGACCAAATTGTTGACACCTTCATTCGGACAAAAAATTTCAGTTATAACAGCTTGAGAGACTGTATTAAAAAAGAACCCGACAAAGGATTTCTCAGACGAGCATTTGATATTGACAAAATAAAAATCTCTGATTTCAAGAAAACGGACAAACAAGGAATATCAAAATTCCTTACTGACTTTTCAAATGAACCAGATTGGGGAGATGACAGAGACGATTTTGAGAAACTACTCGACAGGTATTTTGAAATTGATAGAGAATTTGCAAACAATGAATTTTACATACTATCAAAAGATTGGTTTGACAAAGACGATGAAAGATTAATAGAGCCGGAAAGTTGGTGTTACACCTATTATTTTCTCATTATTTCTGTTGACAGAAATTCAAAAACCTTGACATTGACAGAATGGACTTATGACTGAAAACCAAATTACAAAAAAGAAAACGGCCCCTCTACGCGTAGTCTCTACTCATCAAATTTGAGGTTCAAGTTAATGCTAGGCGTAATTTGTAATTACGCCTTTCAATTCAACCAAATTTGTAATTTGCTAACGGCACGAGACAACATGAAAGAAAGCCAATTGCAACCCTAGAGGTATCGGGATGGTAAGGAAATTAGGCTTGGGCCAGCTTGCAGGGCGGGAAAGTTCACCCAGTGCCTTTCTGAACTTCAAGCCTTACAAAATACTAGTCTAGGCTCAGAGGGGTGAAACTGCGTAGACACAAAAGTTGGCAGTAATAAAACGAGAAAAAAAAGATGAGTTTAATTTTTAAAAAGCAGTATCCTGAATTTGAGGAGAATGAGTATACAGAAAACGAAGAGGTAACATTTGAACAAGCAATTATTCAATTAAAAGATTACGATTGGGACACGGAGAATTCTAAAAGTGAAAAGATTATCGAGGAGCATGCCGAACCTTCGATTCGACTAAAGAATAGTCAAAATCAAATTTTGGACATATTTCGAGGTGATAAAGAAAAATACACTTTGATATATACATCAGGTACTATTGTACCGAGAAGTAGGACATCATATGTCAGTGGTCTTGAATCACTAATTGAGATCATAAAACTATTCGAGAACTCTGAAAAAGACCAATTAATTAAAAGACTAAAGGTCGGAAAGTATTATCAAAGAACACCGTTTATCCTTGATTTAATAAGGAGATTTATCGAGGATGAAAAGGTTAGGTATTCACGTGAGACAATTACAGAGGATTATTCCTATCGCATTAAGTTGACGTCAGTTCTAAATAAACTGACATGGTCCTTTCTCTTTTTTCTTATGGCTCCAGTCATTTGGTTATTCGCGGGTAATGACAGACAATTTGATTTAAGTACTTTCTTGTGGGTACAAATTCTATCTTCAGTATGGGGAATTCCGGGTTGCATTCTGACATGGAACTATTTAAAAATGAATGGTGGCTGGACATTATACTTTAGAAAAAGAGATAATACATTCATACTAGTGACATCCAAATCAAAGGAAATTTTCGACAAGAAAGATTTTACTATTCGCATAAAAACAGAGAACAATAGCCATGCACCGTGGAATTCGTTTGAGTACACAACTCTTGTAAAGAATGATGGGAGACAGATTCATCTATCTAATCTTCTAATTAAAAGCTCAGAAATTGATAAGCTCTTCGGAAGACTTGAAGAGAAAACGGAGAGCAAAGGGTTTCAGTTAATTAAAGATAAAGAAGTTAAAGGTCTCCTCTAAGCCTAGTCCCTACTCACCAACTTTAAAGTTCAACTTAAGGCTAGGCGTAATTTGTAATTACGCCTTTCTATCCAACCAAATTTGTAATTTGCTAAAAGAACGAGACAACATGAAAGAAAGCCAATTGAATCCCGAAAGGTATCTGGATGGTAAGGAAATTAGGCTTGGGCCAACTTGCAGGGCGGGAAACTTTACTCACCCAGCACCTATCTGACCTTCAGAGATGCTGAGAAGAAACTACGCCTAGAGGGGTAAAGAACTAAAATGACAAATTGGTAGAAATGATTGACCGAGACTTTTGCGAATTTTTAGAATATCAAATATGCAAATCATTTGAACATTCTGACAATGAAGATATAAATGGATTTTGGTGTGACGGAGTGCTTATAGACCAACCTGACAATTGCTATTCTCAAAAGTTTGTAAATGACAATAGACAAGTAAAATTGAAAGCATTTATCGGCAAAGACGGGCAGACCGAATATGAATTGACTTTGAAATTTGGCAACAAAGCATTAAGCCGATTTGGAAGAAACTTAGATATTAAAGAATGTGTGCCCAATCCAGACAAAAATAATTGGTTAGATATTGACACTAAACAAAATAAAATTGAGATACAACTTGACTAAAGACAGAAATATATAAGGGTGAAGTTTCAACCTTAACCCAGCACCTTTCTGAGCTTCAAGGGTACTGAGAAGAAACCCCTCTACGCGTAGTCACGACTAATCAACTTTGAGGTTCAAGTTAAGGCTAGGCGTAATTTGTAATTACGCCTTTCAATTCAACCAAATTTGTAATTTGCTATAGGCACGAGACAAAATGAAAGAAAGCCAGGTGTAACCCGAAAGGGGTCTTTGCTCATACGGGAAACTACGCTGAGAGAGGGGTTTTACCTTTACCCACCATCTGTTTTTAAAACTTTAAACTCAAAAAATGATAATATATTCATTCCAGAAGAGTGATAAATCAATGAAAAACTATTTTAAACTGATCTCAATTTATTCGATTTTAATTTTTTCCTGTGGATCAGAGAAAAATGAAAACTTGAACTGTGTTACTAAGGATAATTCCTTGGAAATTTGCATTCTGAAAAATTGGAAAATAGAGGAAAATTCGGACTATTTCTTGTTGGCTCAACTTCCAAATAGAAATGACTTTTTTGCAATTAATAGAATTGTTAATCCAAATGGAGATCAGATGTTTTATGACTACTTAACTGGGACTCATGAAAGATTTTTTTATCCTGAGATAGAATTATTAGATTATTCAATTTATGAATTTGTAAATAAGGGATTTCGACATCTTTATTCGACTTATGAATTTAAACTACAAGGAGAGAAAATTAAATTTATATCTATAACATTTAATCACAATGATTTTTTTTATGATATTGTATTAAGGGCAAATATGGATAATCCTTTAGATATTGAAAATGAGTTTAGAAAAATAGTAATACCAAGTTTAAAAATAAATGGTGAAAAATTGTTTTTCTTAGATATGGTGCCTGAAAAAATAAATGAATTAAATGCCGAGCCATTGGATAGCTTATTGATGAAGTAGTAATTTAAATGATAAAATTCCTCAATGAGCATAGTTTCTACTCATCAACTTTGAGGTTCAAGCAAAGGCTAGGCGTAATTTGTAATTACGCCTTTCTATTCAACCAAATTTGTAATTTGCTACAGGCACGAGACCAAATGAAACAAAGCCAATTGCATCCCGAGAGGAATCTGGATGGTAAGGAAATTAGGCTTGGGCCAGCTTGCAGGGCGTGAAACTTCAGCCAGTGCTTTTCTTAACTTCAGAGATGCTGAGAAGAATCTACAGAGGAGAAATACTCGAAACCGGTTTCGCCATGTACTCCAATAGGCATGTCGTACGATACTGGTTTCGCAAATACAATCGTTAAATGTAAGCTTTCCCAACACCCTCCTTATGAAAAAGGCTATCATTTTTATTTCTCTTTGCTTGACAATTAATGTGTCAAAAGCACAAAGTTTATTGACCAAAGATTCTTTGGATTTTGTTTTCAAAGAAACACTTGCAAAATCAAGAAATGCAGTCAGCGATGCGACCAATAACTGGCGATATGATAACTCTAACGACGATTATTTTAAGAAAGACACGCTAATATTTAACACCGCTCGGTCTTATAAGTTGGATTATTGCAATGGTATTAACTGGAGCTTTTACAAAGAAAAAAACTTCATTCTGGAATTTGCTCAAAATTGCAACGAGCCTCCTACAAAATTAAGATCCAAAGAAGAAGACTACATGCGATTGGAGATCAAGCAAATCGATGGAAAGCTTTTTTTAACATTATTGAATAAAAACGGGTTATCAGACGAGTTTGAAATTTTAGATTTGAAAAGAAACAATCCTTTGTCGAATGGAGAGAGTGCATTTGACTACACAATAGTTTTGCTTCGACACAAATAAATCCCATCTAAGCGTAGTCACTACTCATCAACTTTGACGTTCAAGCTAAGGCTAGGCGTAATTTGTAATTACACCTCCTCTAGGCGTAGATTCTATTTTCAATCTTTGAAGTCCAGAAGATGGCTGGGTGAAGTTTGTAACTTCACCCTCATATCCTTACCATCCCATCAGCTATCGGGATGGCAAGGATCATACAATCAACAATAATCCACTTCTATCAAACCCTTCAAACCAGAATAATTCCTAGCACTCGAGTATAAATATTCTTCCTCCTTTTCGACAATTCCTGCCCTGACTGGATTCTCGTGAATATACTTCATCCTACTCTCGATCATTTCAGGCCGATACAATTCTATCGCATGATTGTCATGGGTCCAAAACTGCAAATCGCCTGTACGCTTATTAAACTCAGCATGGTACTCAAAAATCATCTTCATCCATTCCCGCCTGCTTTCCTGTGGGTTCTCCAATATCAATTTCAACAACTTCTTACTCGTGAATTTTTTAAAATCCCTTACCCAATCCGAAAGCTTCCCATCTTTTTGCTGAACCACCAAATGAATATGATTACTCATGATCACATATCCATACAAGTACAATCCCTTTTCCAACCGGCAATACGAAAGGTTTTCCAAAATGAAATCCCGATATACTTTTCGTGTAAAAACATCTGCCCAACCGACAACCTGAAAGGTAAGAAAATAGGGCATTTCTTGATCTCTTATCTGGTAAGCCTCACCCATAAAACAATGTTTTCGATAACAGCAAATTACAAATTTGTCTGAATATAAAGGTGTAGTTACTCCCGCATAGCTATCGGGACTACACCTAGTCCTAATTATGTCTCTACTTCACCTAGAGGTTAATAAGGGTTTGATGGCCAATTACAAATTGGTAGGGATATGTGGGTGAAGTTACAAACTTCACCCAGCACCTATCTGAACTTCAGAGATGCTGAGAAGAATCTACGCCTAGAGGGGATGAAGTTACAAACTTCACCCAGTACCTTTCTGGACTTCAGAGATGCTGAGAAGAGCGGAGAAGTTACAAACTTCACCCAGCGCCTATCTGAACTTCAGAGATGCTGAGAAGAATCTACGCCTAGAGGTTCCATTTTTCAAAATCACCTTGATTTCAAAGGATTTCCAGAATCTACTTTTTTAATTTTCCGTTCTTAGCTTCAAATGAATTTTAGAATGAACAGAATTCTTTGGGTTGGTTTTTTCCTTTGGTTTGCCGTAAATAGTATTGCTCAGGAAACTTCGCATCGCTTAGGAATGGAATCACAAGTGGGTTGGATCATTCCCCATAATCCCGAGTTGAGAGAGATCGCTTCTTCACGGCCGGTCTCTTTTGCCTTCTCTTCTCAATGGATGCGAACCTCACAGAAAAACTGGGAAGCCTGCCATTGTTTTCATTACACAGGTCTTAATTTTTCGGTTGTGGATTATCAAAATCCCCGCGAGTTGGGGCAGGCTTGGAACCTCTCGGGTACGTTTGAGCCGGTACTTCATAGATCAGGGTCGTTTTCTATGAGCTTATTGACAGGCTTGGGAGTGAGCTACCTAACCCGTGTTTTTGATCCTGTGGAAAATCCCAGAAACACCTTTTTCAGTACTCCGGTCAGCTTTTTGTTGACTTTGGCTCCCAAGGCAACCTACGAACTCAACGATCATTGGGCGCTGCAAGCCTCGCTGGCGTATCACCATATTTCCAATGGCGGTCAAAAACAGCCTAATCGAGGCATGAATTTTCCGATGCTGAATCTCGGTCTGGTCTATTTTACCCAAAAGGCAGAACTGCCTCGATATGAAAAAACGCCGCCTTCCAATCGCTGGTACTTTTACATGGACTTGGCTATGAATACCCGTGAATCTGAAGAAAAAACCCGGAGACCAAATCTGATTCTTTCAGGTGGAGCTTATCGCAGAGTGTCCGGAATAATCGGACTTGGAGGAGGCTTGGAATTGGCCCAAGATTTTTCACTTCCCGTACAAGAAAGCAGGTCTGAGTCCTTGATTCCCGGGATTTACCTGGAAAACCATTTTCTGTTTGGGCGTTTTGATTTCAGTCAGCGATTGGGTAAGTACCTCCATAAGCCCGAAGGATATCGGGAAAGTGAAGCATTTTACCAGCGCTACCAGCTTTCTTACCGAGTGGGAAAGCACCTGAGTCTAGGGGCTGGACTCAAGGCCCATGGCCATGTAGCCGAATACCTGGATTTGAGAGTGGGATGGAGGTTTTGAAAATGGAGGACCTTATCAAAATACGACCCTGGATTGTCATAAAAGCAAAAACCCTGAGTTCCATTTGAACTCAGGGTTTTGTGCTTATTTAACTGAGAAGGGGCTGGTTTTTTGCAATTCCAGGCTTCTATTCGTTTTTACTTGCCATATAATTGCTTGCTCACTGACTCGTATTTATCTCCTTCTTTCCAAACTGGCTTTTGATCCCAGTTGGCGATTTTTTGAGCCGAAAGGATGTAGGACTTCCAGTAGGTTTGGGCATAATTCAGATCAAAACTGCTCACATGGTCGCCGGCTTTGTGGTAGTACTTGTTGATCTCATCGTCAAAAGCTGTAAAACCCAAGGAGAAAGTCGGCGCTGGAATTCCTTTTCTTGCAAAGTTGACATTGTCCGAGCGGTCATAAAGTCCTTGCTCAGGAGATGGATCAGCCATGGCTTTTACCCCAAACTCACTCACTGCTTCTTCGATCAGGAAATCTGCACTGGTTCTTCCCAAACCAATTACCGTAATTCTGGAGGTGTCATTGTAGCCTCCGTTGTCAATGTTGAGGTTGTAAATGATCTGATTGAGCGGAATGAGTGGATTGTTTGCAAAGTAGGCGCTGCCAAGCAATCCTTTTTCCTCAGCGGTCCAAAGGGCAATCAAGATGGAGCGCTTAGGTGGGTTTTTCGCAAAATACTTAGCGGCATTCATGACCGCTACCGTTCCTACGGCATTGTCACGGGCACCATTGTAGATCGAATCTCCTTGGGCATCCGGTGTGCCTACACCCACGTGGTCATAATGTGCTGAAAGCAGAATGTACTCATTTTTGAGTTTTGGATCAGTTCCTTCAATCCAGGCCACCACGTTCTTTCCATCCACAGATCGGTTGTTCTTGCCGCTTACCTCGAGCGTTGCAGCAGAAAGGGCTTCACCTCGGAGTTGATTTTTCATATCCTCTACCCAGATGTAGGTAAGGTCGCTGGCACTGCCTTGGTCAATGGTCAATTGACTTCTGTTTAGAAAATTGGCTGCCAACTGCCAAGGCACAGAAGGAGCATTAAATCGCTCGATCAAAGCCACGGCTCCGGCTTCTTTGGCACGTTTGGTTTTTTCTCCACCCAGTGAAAAAAGATCCGATGGCGTCAGACGGTTGGGTGCTCCGACATTGGCGACAGCAATTTTCCCCTTCAGGTCCTTTCCTGCAAAATCCTCCGCCATGCCAAAACCTACCTCTACCAGCTCAAAATTTCCAGAAAGGGACTTTCCGTCAAGCACGAGCATGTTTTTGCCTTGCGTATAATCCGCAGCACCGATTTTAACTGTCCCTGATTTTGGAGGGCTGGACAGCCTAAACGGAATGTTTTGATAAAATCCATCTGCTCCGGGAAGTGGCTTGGCACCGTATTTTTTGAGTTCATCCGCGATAAACGTGTAGGCCAACTTCATCTCCGGTCGGGCTGGATCTCGTCCCATCAGCTCGTCGGAAGCCAAATAGGTAAATTGAGAAATGGCAGCCTTGCCATCAAATTTCTTTTCAATGTCTTGTTTTTGTGCCCAAACCAGCGAACTGGAGGCAATCAAAAGACCAAGAGTCAACAGGGATTTTTGCATAGGGTAGTTTATTGTTCTGGACTAAAGTAAATCAAATTTCGGTTTGGGCAGATTGCCTCATAAAAAATCCTTGGGGTTCCAATTTAATTCCAACATGATTTTTTGAAAATGAACAGGAGGGGGGCAACTGATCTGAATCCGCTCTTTGGTTATTGGATGGATAAAACCCAACTTCCAAGAGTGCAAAAGGAGGTTTTGAAGCGCAAATTGCTTTTCAAAAAAGATGTTTTGCTTGTTGTCTCCGTGCTTTTTGTCCCCGATAATGTAGTGGCGGATATGCGCGAGATGGCGTCTGATCTGATGAGTTCGGCCGGTAAGTAAGTCCATTTCGAGAATACTATACCGACTGGTAGGGTAGCGCCCTGTGGAATTGAAGGGGATTTCGGATTCAGCCAAAACCCGATACCTCGTCTGAGCTTCCTGGAGTTTATTGGATCGCTCGCTGTGAAGGGGATGGTCTATTAGGCCTTCTTTTTCAGTTGGAATTCCCCGAACGATGGTTAAGTAGTGCTTTTGAATTTCCCGCTCCATAAAGAGAGCTTTGAGCACGGGGAGGATCTCTTCGTTTTTTGCAAAAAGTAAAATTCCACTTGTGGCCCGATCGAGTCGATGCACGGGAGAAACCCAAGAACCAATCTGATCCCGAAGCTGAATCAAGGCATTTTCATCTTCACCAAAAGCCTGACGGGTACGATGAACCAGCAATCCGGCGGGCTTGTCGATGATCACTAGTTGTTCGTCTTCTAAAAGGATATCTAACATAGGGTTTTAACCACGGAGGAGATCACGGAGAGAAAAGAGGACGGCTCAAAGAAAGGAATTAAGAACTACTTTTTCCCACAGATTTACACGGATCAAAATCACAGATTGTACAGATTAAAAAAATCCGTGAAAATCTGTGCCCTTTTCTGTGCCCATCTGTGAGAAAGGACTCAGAAAATCGTCCCGCTACCAATGCATTCCTAGCCTTTGTACCAAGCCACAAATTGTCCTGAGGATATCTAACATAGGGTTTTAACCACGGAGATTCTGTGTTTAAAGTCAAGAAGAAATCAGGATTTTCTTAATTTTCGTTTCTTAAGTCGGCATCAGCCAGACTGTAAAGGGAACCATGGTTTTTACCGTCTTCCCTTTTTTCTTCATAAGCTGG
>Ga0209278_1001477_pt1 | contig 14189 bp, 16 predicted proteins | sample JI81BgreenDNA_FD_187504 | JGI IMG/M metagenome (GOLD analysis project Ga0209278, IMG submission 187504) | Wastewater effluent complex algal communities from Wisconsin, to seasonally profile nutrient transformation and Carbon sequestration -... | ecosystem: Engineered > WWTP > Effluent > Algae... | reverse complement strand
CGTAGGTGGCGCCGATCTTGGCCAGGAAGTAGATGTTGCCGCCCTCGGCGATGCAGCGGTTGAGGTCGCGCGCGAGCACGGCGTCCTTCTGGGCCTGCGTCATGGGCCACTCGTCGAGGTAGGCCTTCGGGTCGGCCAGAAAGCGCTCGCGGTTGGGCGCCTTCATCAGGCTCATGCAGAACTGGTTGAGCCAGTAGCCCTTGCGCGACTGCTCGGCGTCGAAGATCGTCGTGCCAGGCACGTCGAGATACGGCTTGTCGAGAGCCATGGTCAGACCTCCTCGGGCCAGTACAGGCGCATCGGGTTGGTGACGAGCAGCTTGCGCTGCAGCTCCGCCGTCACCGCGATGTGCGGGATGAAGTCCACCAGCAGCCCGTCGTCGGGCATGTGGTCCTTGAGGTTGGGGTGCGGCCAGTCGGTGCCCCAGAGCACGCGGTCGGGGAAGGCCTCGACCACGGTGCGCGCGAAGGGCACCACGTCGCGGTAGGCCGCGGCCTCGCCGTTCAGCGCCGGCGGGCCGGCCACGCTCAGCCGCTCCGGGCAGCTGACCTTGCTCCATACGTTCTCGTGCTCGCGCATGAACTTCATGAACAGCGCGAACTCCGGCCCGTCCACGGGCTTGCGCACGTCGGGCCGGCCCATGTGGTCCACCACCACGGTGGTGGGCAGCGCGGTGAAGAAGTCCCAGAGCTCGGGCAGGTCCTGCGCCTCGAAGTAGATGACGACGTGCCAGCCCAGTGTCTTGATGCGGCCGGCGATCTCCATCAGCTCGTCTTTCGGCGTGAAGTCCACCAGCCGCTTGACGAAGTTGAAGCGCACGCCGCGCACGCCGGCCTCGTGCAGCTCCTCGAGCTCGCGGTCGGTGACGCTGCGCTTCACGGTGGCCACGCCGCGCGCCTTGCCGCCGCTCGTGGCGCAGGCGTCGGCCATGGCGCGGTTGTCGGCGCCGTGGCAGGTGGCCTGCACGATGACGTTGCGCGCAAAGCCCAGGTGGTCGCGCAGCGCGAACAGCTGCGCCTTGCTGGCATCACAGGGCGTGTACTTGCGCTCGGGGGCAAACGGGAACTCGGCGCCGGGGCCGAAGACGTGGCAGTGCGCGTCCACCGCGCCCGCGGGCAGCTGGAAGCGGGGCTTGCTCGGGCCGGCGTACCAGTCCAGCCAGCCGCGGGTCTTCTCGAAGGCGCTCATGCGTCAGCCCACCTGCTCGAAGGGGAGACCGGCGTACTGCTCGGCCAGGGCCGCCTGCGCACGCTCGGAGTTCTTGAGGTAATCCAGCTCGTACTCCTGCGCCTTCTGGTCGAACTCGCTGGTGTCCGGGAAGCGGTGCAGCAGCGTGGTCAGGTACCAGCTCGTGCGCACGCTGCTCCACACGCGGCGCAGCGCGGTGGCGCTGTAGCCGTCCAGGCCGCTGGCGTCGCCCTGCCCGTACCAGCGCGCCATGGCGCGCGACAGGTAGAACACGTCGCTCACCGCCAGGTTCAGGCCCTTCGCACCCGTGGGCGGCACGATGTGCGCCGCGTCGCCGCACAGGAACAGCGCGCCATAGCGCATGGGCTCGCTGACGAAGCTGCGCAGCGGCGCGATGCTCTTCTCGATGGTGTCGGCCTCGGTGATGGCCGCGGCCATCTCGGCCGGGAAACGTGCCTTCAGCTCGGGCCAGAAACGGTCGTCGGGCCAGTCCTCGACCTTGTGGTCCAGCGGCACCTGGATGTAGTAGCGCGAGAGGTTCTGGTTGCGGTAGCTGGCGAGTGCGAAGCCACGCGGGTTGTTGACGTAGGTGATGTCGGCCAGCGGCTTCACGCGCGCCATCACGCCCAGCCAGCCGAAGGGGTAGACCTTCTCGTACTCGCGGCGCACGCCCTCGGGGATCGAGCGCCGGCTCACGCCATGGAAGCCTTCGCAGCCGGCGATGAAGTCGCAGTCGATGCGCCGGGCTTCGCCACCGTGCACGAAGGTGACGAAGGGCTTGGCGCCCGGGCGGCCGTCGTGTTCGTGCAGCACCACGTCGGAGGCCTCGTGCAGCACCGTCTGCCCACGGCCGTCGGCGGCGGCAAACAGGTCTTCCTGGATGGAGGTCTGGCCGTACACCATGAAGCGGCGGCCCAGCGTCTGGTAGGTGTCGACGAAGAAGCTGTCACGCCCGGCCCACGCGATGCGCATGCCGTCGTGCGGATGGCCCTCGGCGTCCATGCGCGTGGCCAGGCCGTTGGCGCGCAGCACGTCGACCGTCGTGCTCTCCAGCACACCGGCGCGGATGCGCGCGAGCACGTGCTCGCGGCTGGAGCGCTCGATCACGACGCTCTCGATGCCGTGGCGGTGCAGGATCTCCGACAGCAGCAGCCCCGCGGGGCCGGCGCCGATGATGACGACCTGGGTCTTCATGTCTTCGTGTCCTTGAGGGCCGCCAGCAGGCGGTCGGATTCGGTGCGCCAGTCGGCGCTGCGCGCAAAGCCGGGTTGGCCACGCGTGCCGAACACGCCGGCATCGGCGAGGTCGGCGATGTGCGCCTGCCGCTCGGCCGTGCCGGCGGCACTGAAGGGCTCGAGCCCCGCCTCGCGCACGGTGACGGCCACCTCGCGCACCTCTTCGCTGCGGCGGCGGCCGTGTTCGATGACACGCTGGAAGAAGTAGCTCGCCTGCTTCTCCCAGTCCAGGCCTGGGAAGGTCTCCTGGAGCGAGGCGATCACCGCGTCCTCCACGCCGTGGTGCCGCGCCGTGGTGAAGCTCTCGATCAGCATGGCCTCCAGGCCCTTGATGACGATGCTTCGGCACATCTTGCTGGCGCTGGCCTTGCCCAGCTCGGCGCTGTGCACCTTCGGCGCAAAGCCCAGTTCGTCGAGCATCGGCTTGAGCGCTCCGGCGTGCGGCCCGCCCAGCAGCAGGGGCACGCGGCTGCGGTAGGGCGGCACGCTGGTCATCACCGCGCCTTCGACGTAGCGGCCGCCCGCGGCGTGCACGATCTCCGCGGCGCGGATCTTGGCGCCGGGGCTGGCGCTGTTGAAGTCGAGGAAAAACGCGTCCTTCGCCATCGCCGGCGCCACGGCCTCGGCCACCGCGACGGCCTGGCTGGCCGTGACGGCGCTGATCACGAGCGTGGCGCCATGCACCGTGGCCGCCGCGCTGGCCGCCAGCACCACGCCCAGCGGTGCGGCGTGCTCGCGCAGCGGCTGGCCATGCGGCGTGTCGAGCTTCAGGTCGTAGGCGCTGACCGCCACGCCGCGTGCGCGCAGGTCTTCGGCCAGGATGCGGCCGACCTCGCCATAGCCGATGAGAGCGACGCTCATGGTGGCGGCCCTCAGTCGATGTACTTCAGCCCGGCCGCCGCCAGCGGCTCGCGCATCTTGTACATGTCCAGGCCCAGCACGCCGCTGGCCAGCTTGGCGCGCTTCTCGCCTTCATTGGCCTCGCGCCTGGCCGCGGCCTCCAGCGTCTTCTCGGCCAGGGCACGGGGCACGCAGACCACGCCGTCGTCGTCGGCCACGATCACGTCGCCCGGGTGCACCAGCGCGTCGGCGCAGACCACGGGGATGTTCACGCTGCCGAGCGTGGCCTTGATCGTGCCCTTGGCGCTGATGGCCTTGCTCCACACCGGGAAGCCCATCTCGCCGAGGGTCTTCACGTCGCGCACGCCGGCGTCGATGACGAGCGCGCGGGCACCCCGCGCCTGGAAGCTGGTCGCCAGCAGATCCCCGAAGTAGCCGTCGGTGCAGGGCGCGGTGATGGCGGCCACGACGATGTCGCCGGGGCGGATCTGCTCGGCCACGACGTGCATCATCCAGTTGTCGCCCGGGTGCAGCAGCACCGTCACGGCCGTGCCGCTCACCTGGTGGCCGGCGTGGATGGGGCGGATGCCGCTGTGCATCAGGCCCACGCGGCCCATGGCCTCGTGCACCGTGGCGCTGCCGAACTTCGCCAGCGCGTCGGCGATGGGGCCGGGCGTGCGCGTGATGTTGCGGTAGACGACGCCGAGTTCGTACATGCTCAGAGTCCCTTCTTCTTGAGCGCGGCGTCCAGCCGCGGGTACACACGCCGCGCGTTGCCCTCGTAGATGGCGTGTTTGTCGGCCGCGCTCAGCTGCGTGCTGGCCTCGATGTAGCGCTTGGTGTCGTCGAAGTTGAAGCCGGTCTCGGGGTCCACGCCGCGCACGGCGCCGATCATCTCGCTGGCAAAGAGGATGTTCTTCACCGGGATCACCTTGGTCAGCAGGTCGATGCCCGGCTGGTGGTACACGCAGGTGTCGAAGAACACGTTGTTCAGCAGGTGGTCGGCGAGCAGCGGCTTCTTGAGCTCCTGCGCCAGCCCGCGGTAGCGGCCCCAGTGGTAGGGGGCGGCGCCGCCGCCGTGCGGCACGATGAACTTCAGCGTCGGGAAGTCCTTGAACAGGTCGCCCTGGATCAGCTGCATCACGGCCGTGGTGTCGGCGTTGATGTAGTGCGCGCCGGTGGTGTGGAAGCAGGCGTTGCAGCTCGTGCTCACGTGCACCATGGCCGGGATGTCGTACTCGACCATCTTTTCGTAGATCGGGTACCAGTGGCGGTCGGTGAGCGGCGGGCTGGTCCAGTGGCCGCCCGACGGATCCGGGTTCAGGTTCAGCGCCACATTGCCGTACTGCTCCACGCACTTCACGAGTTCGGGGATGCAGGTGGCGGGGTCCACGCCCGGGCTCTGCGGCAGCATGGCCGCGGGGATGAAGCTGTCGGGGAACAGCTGGCTCACGCGGTAGCACAGCTCGTTGCAGATGGCGGCCCAGGTGCTGCTGACTTCGAAGTCGCCAATGTGGTGCGCCATGAAGCTGGCGCGCGGGCTGAAGATGGTGAGGTCCGAGCCGCGCTCGCGCATCTTGGCGAGCTGGTTCAACTCGATGGTCTCGCGGATTTCGTCGTCGGAGATCTTCAGGTCGGCCGACTTCGGCATGGCGGCGGGGTCCTTGATGCCGGCGATCTGCGCGTTGCGCCAGGCTTCCAGCGCCTTGGGCGCGGTGGTGTAGTGGCCGTGGATGTCGATGATCATGGTGTCGGGGCTCAGGCGGGTTCGAGGCCACAGCGCCGCTTGATGGCGGCCGCGGCCTCGTCGTTGAACAGGGCCAGGGCGGCGCGGGCGGCATCGGCGTTGGCCGTGCCCGTGCCGAGCGCGGCGCTGAAGGTGGTGACCTGCGCCGCGGCGCCGGGCAGCGTGCCCAGCACGGTGATGCCGGGCTGGCCGGCCAGCTCGGGCATCTGCTGGAAGCCGAGTTCGGCATCGCCGCGCGCCACCAGCTGCGCCACGGGCACGCCGGGTGGCGCCTGCACCAGGCGGGCGGCCAGCGTGTCCTTCAGGCCCCAGCGCTCGATCAGCGCCAGCAGGTGGTTGCCGCTGGGGCCGGTGGAGTAGCCGATGGTGCGTGCTGCGGCGACGGCGTCGCGCAGCGCGGCCTCGGTGGCCAGGTCGGGCCGCGCCGCGCCCTCACGCGCCGCCACGGCCATGGCCGAGCGCACGAGGTCCACACGCGGGCCCTGCACGTGGCCGGCGGCGAGCAGCCTGTCCAGCGCGTCGGCGGCCAGGCAGACGAGGTCGAAGCGTTCACCCGCGGCCACGCGCTTGGCGGCGTCGACGCCGCCCACGCTTTCCCAGTGCACGGCCGGGCCGCCCGCGGCGGCGGCGTGCTCCGCCAGCGCGGCCAGCACCTGGCGCGTGGCCATGGACGAGATGCCGGTCAGGGGGGTGTTCATGGTCGGTGGGATGGTCGGGAGCGCCGATTCTTCGACCGCGCCGCCCATGTTTCAACCGCACACCCCCACTAGCTGCTAGAACAAATCGGCATAGCATGCGCGCATGGACCTCAGGCAGCTCAGCGGCTTCGTGCAGGTGGCCGAGCTCGGCAGCTTCACGCGCGCCGCGGCCGTGCTGCGCGTGGCGCAGCCGGCGCTCAGCCGCCAGGTGCGCGCGCTCGAGGTGGAACTGCGTCAAACCCTGTTCGAGCGCAACGGCCGTGGCGTCACGCTCACGCCCGCGGGCACGCGGCTGCTGGCGCACGGCCGCGGCATCCTGCAGCAGGTGCAGCGTGCCGTGCAGGAGCTGGAAGAGCTGCGCGGCCAACCCACCGGCCTGCTGTCCATCGGCCTGCCGCCCACGCTGAGCCGCACGCTCACGGCGCCACTGGTGGAGGGTTTCCGCACGCGTTTCCCGGGGGCCGGCGTCAGCGTGGTGGAGGGCCTCACGCACTACATGCTCGAGTGGCTGGTGCAGGGGCGCATCGACGCGGCGCTGGTCTACAACGCCACGCCGTCCAGCAGCGTGGCGCTGGAGCCGGTGCTGGAAGAGCGGCTGCACCTGATCTCGGCACGCCCCGCGGGGCGCGGCGCGGCCAGGCCGGCGCCCGTGCCGCTGGCCGAGCTGGCCACGCGCGAGCTGGTCATCCCCAGCCGGCCGCACGCGCTGCGCATGCGCGTGGAAACCGCGCTGGCCGAGGCCGGCCTGGTGCCGCGCGTGGCGCTGGAGATCGAGAGCGTGGCCGCCATGCTGGCCCTGGTGCAGCGCCACGCCCTGCACGCCGTGCTCTCGGCCAGCGCCCTGGCCGACCACCCCGCGGGTGATGCACTGCAGGCCCGCCCCATCCAGATTGCCCCGCGGCGGCCGCTGACCACCAGCCTCTCGCTGGCCACGGCCGCGCAGCGGCCGCGAGGGCCGCTGCTCGAGCAGGCCGCGGCGCTGCTGCTGCAGCTGGTGCGCGAGCAGGCCGAGGCCGGCGCCGCATGAACGTCGACCTGGCCATCGTCGGCGCCGGCATCGCCGGTGCGGCCGCGGCGTGTTTTGCCGCGCCGCACGCGCGCGTGCTGCTGCTCGAGCGAGAGCCACATCCCGGCCTGCACAGCACGGGCCGCAGCGCCGCGATGTTCGAAGAGAGCTATGGCCCGGCGCCCGTGCGGGCGCTCACGCGGGCCAGCCGTGCTTTTTTCGAGCAGCCGGGCGCGGGCTTTGCCGAGGCGCCGCTGCTGCAGCCGCGCGGGGCCCTCTTCATCGCCGCGGCCGAGCGCCTGGCGCCGCTGCGCGAGCTGCTCGCCACGCTCCTGGCCGAGGGCGTGGCCGCGCGCTGGCTGGGCACGGCCGAGGCCCAGGCCCTGTGCCCCGCGCTGCGGCCCGAGGCCGTGGCCGCCGCCGTGCTGGACCCCGGCGCCGCCGACATCGACGTGCACGCGCTGCACCAGGGTTACCTGAAGCGCGCCCGCGCCGCGGGTGCGGTATTGCGCTGCGATGCCGAGGTGCAGCGACTGGAACGTGTGGCCGCGGGCTGGCGGGTGCACACCACTGCGGGCGTGGTGGAGGCGGCGGTGGTGGTCAACGCCGCCGGCGCCTGGGCCGACGAACTCGCCGCCCGCGCCGGCCTGCCCGGCGTGGCGCTGCAGCCCAGGCGCCGCTCGGCCTTCGTGTTCGACCCGCCCGCAGGCACCGACGTGCGCGCCTGGCCGCTGGTGGTGGACATCGACGAGACGTTCTACGTCAAGCCCGAGGCTGGCCTGCTGCTGGGCTCGCCGGCCAACGCCGACCCCGTGCCGCCCCACGACGTGCTGCCCGAAGAGCTCGACATCGCCACCGCCATCCACCGCATCGAGATGGCCACGACGCTGAGCATCCGCCGCCCGCGCCGCAGCTGGGCCGGCCTGCGCAGCTTCGTGCCCGACGGCAGCCTCGTCATCGGCCCCGAGCCCGGCGAGCCGGCGTTTGTGTGGCTGGTCGGCCAGGGCGGCTATGGCATCCAGAGCAGCCCGGCCGCGGGCGAGCTGGCCGCGGCGCTGGCGCTGCGGCGGCCGCTGCCCGCCTGGGCGAACGAAGAACTGATGCACGCCCTGCGCGTGCGCCGAAGCATTTGACCCAATGCGTTGATGGGGTTTGTGGCCGCGGCCATCATCGCCCGTCCAAGACCAACCGCCAGGAGACCGACGATGGCCCGTCTGAACGTGAACGGCCGCGTGCGCGAGCACAGCGCCGAGCCCGACACCCCGCTGCTGTGGGTGCTGCGCGAGCAGCTGGGCCTCACCGGCACCAAGTACGGCTGCGGCGTGGCGCAGTGCGGCTCGTGCACCGTGCACGTGGACGGCGCGCCGGTGCGCAGCTGCGTGCTGCCGGTCTCGGCGGTGCAGCCGTCGCAGAAGGTCGTCACCATCGAGGGTCTGCATCCCAAGGGCGAGCACCCGCTGCAGAAGGCCTGGGTCGCCAACGACGTGCCGCAGTGTGGCTACTGCCAGAGCGGCATGCTGATGGCCGCCGCCGCGCTGCTGCGCGACAAGCCGCGGCCCACGGACGCCGACATCGACGCCGCCATCACCAACATCTGCCGCTGCGGCACCTACAACCGCGTTCGCGCCGCCATCAAGCAGGCCTCGGGGCAGCAGGTCGCGGGCTTCGACGTCATCCACGTCGTGAGGAGCGCCTGACATGAGCGCTCAACTCAACCGCCGTGAATTCCTCGCCGCCGGCAGCGCCGGCTTTGCCGCCGTCGCGGCCGGCTCGCTGGTCGTCGCCGTGCCTTCGGTGGCCTCGGCCGCCACGCCCACGCCCGAGATCGGCGCCTGGGTGGTGGTGCAGCCCGACGAGCGCGTGATCGTCCGCATCGCGCGCAGCGAGATGGGCCAGGGCACGCTCACCGGCCTGGCGCAGCTGGTGGCCGAAGAGCTGCAATGCGACTGGGCGCGTGTCACCACCGAGTACCCCACGCCGGGCCAGAACCTGGCGCGCAACCGCGTCTGGGGCAACTTCAGCACGGGCGGCAGCCGCGGCATCCGCGAGAGCCAGGACTACGTGCGCAAGGGCGGCGCCGCCGCGCGCCAGATGCTGGTGCAGGCCGCGGCACAGCGCTGGGGCGTGCCCGCGGCCGAATGCCAGGCGCAGAAGGGCGTGGTCACGCACGCGGCCTCGCGCCGCCGCGCCAGCTACGGCCAGCTGGCCGAGGCAGCGTCCAAGCTGCCCGTGCCCGCCGACGTGGTGCTGAAGGACCCCAAGGACTGGACCATCGCCGGAAAGCGCCTCGCGCGCCTGGACACGGTGGAAAAGACCAACGGCTCGCAGGTCTACGGCGCCGACCTCAACCTGCCCGGCATGTTGAGTGCCTCCATCCGCGCCTGCCCGGTGTTCGGCGGCACGGTGAAGGCTTATGACGAAGCGCCGGTGCTGAAGATGCCCGGCGTGAAGAAGGTCGTGCGCGTGGGCAACAACGCCGTCGCGGTGGTGGCCGACACCTGGTGGCGCGCCAACAAGGCGGTGAACGCGCTGCGCATCGACTGGGACCTGGGCCCGCACGCCGGCGTGCAGCAGGCCGCGGTCGACGCCATGCTGCGCGAGGGGCTGGATGCGCCGCAGGCCGTGTCGGGCAACAACCAGGGCGACGTCACGGCGGCGCTGGCGGGTGCGGCGCGCCGCATCGAGGCCGTCTACGGCTACCCGCACCAGAACCACGCCACGATGGAGCCGATGAACGCGACGGCCAAGTGGACCCCCGAGCGCTGCGAGGTCTGGACGCCCACGCAGAACGGCGAGGCGGCCCTGGCCGCCGCCGCCGAGGCCGCGGGCCTGCCGCCGGCCAAGTGCGAGGTCTACAAGATCCACCTCGGCGGCGGTTTCGGCCGCCGCGGCGCGGTGCACGACTGGGTGCGCCAGGCCGTGGCCATCGCGAAGGAGCTGCCTGGCACGCCCGTGAAGCTGCTGTGGAGCCGTGAGGAAGACATGACCCACGGCCTGTACCACCCCATCACGCAGGCCAAGCTCACGGCGGGGCTGGATGCGCAGGGCCAGCTGCAGGCCCTGCACCTGCGCATCAGCGGCCAGAGCATCCTGGCGGGCATCTTCCCGCAGAACGTGCGCGAGGGGCGCGACCCCGTGGTCTTCCAGGGCCTCAACGCCGGCGGGCCCGAGGCGGCCATCGGCTACACGGTGCCGAACCTGCGCGTGGACCACGCCATGCGCAACCCGCACGTGCCGCCGGGTTTCTGGCGCGGCGTCAACCTCAACCAGAACGCCATCTACCTGGAGTGTTTCCTCGACGAGGTGGCGCACGCCACGGGCAAGGACCCGCTGGCGCTGCGGCGCGAGCTCATGAAGAACCACCCCAAGCACCTGGCCGTGCTCGAGGCCGCGTGCAAGGCCGCGGGCTGGGGCACGCCGGCGCCTGATGTGAAGGGCCAGAAGGTCTTCCGCGGCCTGGCGCAGACACACGGCTTCGGCGCCTACGTGGCGGCGGTGGCCGAGGTCAGCGTGAGCGCGGCGGGCGATCTCACGGTGCACCGCATCGTGGCCGCCACCGACCCGGGCCACGTGGTCAACCCGCAGCAGGTGGAGGCGCAGATCGAAGGCAGCTTCGTCTACGGCCTGAGCGCCGCGCTCTACGGCGAGTGCACGGTGCAGGACGGCGCCATCGCGCAGAAGAACTTCGACACCTACCCCATGCTCAAGATGGCGCAGATGCCCAAGGTGGAGTGCGTGCTCGTGCCCACCGGCGGCTTCTGGGGCGGCGTGGGCGAGCCCACCATCGCGGTGGCGGCGCCGGCGGTGCTCAACGCCATCTTCGCGGCCACTGGCAAGCGCATCCGCCAGCTGCCGCTGAAGCAGCAGCTGAAGACGGCGTGAGATGGGGGTGATGGCGGCACTGGCGCTCGGGGCGGGCGTGGCCACGGCGCCGGCGGCGTGGGTGGCCGTGGGTGATGGCATCCCTGAGCCGCTCGCCGGCCTGAAGGGCGATGCCACGCGCGGCGCGGCCCTCGTGGCCGACCGTGGCAAGAGCCTGTGCCTGCTGTGCCATCAAGCGGCGGTGCAGGGCCCGCACGCGCCCGCCGCGCTGCAGGGCAACGTGTCCACCAACCTGCGCGGCGCCGGCACCCGCTGGAGCACCGCGCAGCTGCGCCTGCGCGTGGCCGACAGCCGCCACCTCAACCCCGCGAGCCCCATGCCCACCATGCACCCTGCGCGCGCCGACGCGGCCACCGACACCGCCGCCCGCGTGCCCGCGCCCGCGCGCGGACAGCCCGTGCTGAGCGCGCAGGAGCTGGAGGACATCGTGGCCTGGCTGGAGACGCAGCGGTGATGCGCCGGCGCGATCTGGCGGGCGCCAGCGTGGCGCTGCTGGCCTGGCCGCTGGCGGCGCGCGCCACGCCGGCGCTCGATGCCGCGCTCGCGGCCTTCACCGGCGGCCAGCCGCTGCGTGAGGGCCGTGTCACGCTCGACATCGCGCCGCTGGTCGAGAACGGCAACGCCGTGCCGGTGACGATCGCCGTGGCCGACGCCGAACCGGCCCAGGTGCGCCGCCTGGCCTTGTTCACCGAACGCAACCCGCAGCCTGAAGTGGCGGTGTTCACGCTGGGTGCGCTGGCCGGCCGCGCGGTGGTGTCCACGCGCATGCGCCTGGCCACCTCGCAGGGTGTGATCGCCGTGGCGCAGCTGGCCGACGGCAGCTGCTGGCAGCGCCGCGTGCAGGTGGTGGTGACGCTGGCCGCCTGCGTCGAAGGCGATTGAGGAGCCACCCATGACCCTGCGCACCCTGCTCACCGTGCCCGCCCGCGTTCAGCCGGGCGAGGCCTTCGAGGTGCGTGCGCTCGCACAGCACCCCATGGAGACCGGCTACCGCCGCGGCAGCGATGGCGCGCTGCTGCCGCGCGACCTGCTGCGCCGCATCGAGGCCCGTTTCGAGGGCGAGCTGGTGTTCAGCGCCGAGCTGCACGCGGCCGTGTCCGCCAACCCCTTTGTCGCCTTCTGGCTGCGTGTGCCGGCCGGCGGCGTGCTCACGGTGGACTGGCAGGGCGACGGCGGTGTGGCGCACCGCGAGAGCCGCCGCATCGACGTGGCATGACGCCGATGTTGCGTGCCCTCGGGGGCGCCGTGCTCGGGCTGTTCCTCTCGGGCGAGGTGGCGGCGCAGCCTGCGCTCGACCCCCGCCGCTCCGGCTTCGATTTCATGAGCCCGGCCACCCAGGCCATGCAGCGCGACGACAGCGCCAACCCCGCCTTCCTGTGGGTGGAAGACGGCCGCCGCCGCTTCGAGGCCGACTGCCAAGGCTGCCACGCCGTGGCCAGCCTGCGTGGCGTGGCCGCGCGGTACCCGGCCTGGGACGGGGCCTCGGCCCAGCCGCTCACGCTGGCCGGCCGCATCCGCAGCTGCCAGCAGCGCCATGTGCCCAAGAACCCGCGTGGCCCCGAGCTGGCCTGGGAAAGCGAGGCCCTGCTCGGCTTGGAGGCCTTCGTGGCCCACGCCTCGCGCGGCCAGCCCATCGCCCCGCCCGACGACACCCGCCTGGCACCCGCACGCGCCCTCGGCGCGCAGCTGTACACGCAGCCCTTCGGCCAGCTGAAGATGAGCTGCGCGCAGTGCCACGACGCGCTGGCCGGCCGCCGCCTGGGCGGCAGCGCCATCCCGCAGGGCCACCCCACGGCCTACCCGCTGTACCGGCTGGAATGGCAGGGCCTGGGCTCGCTGGAGCGGCGCTTGCGGCAGTGCTTCAGCGGCGTGCGTGCCGAGCCTTTTGCCTTTGGCAGCCGCGAGCTCGTGGCGCTGCAGCTTTATCTCGCGCAGCGCGCCGCGGGCATGGTGGTCGAGAGCCCGGGGGTGCGGCCATGAGCGAGAGCCCGGCGCTCGCCGACACCCGCCGCTGGCTCGAGCGCGCCGTCATCGGCCTCAACCTCTGCCCGTTTGCCAAGGCCGTGCACGGCAAGGGCCAGATCCGCTGGGTGGAGAGCGCAGCCCCGCAGCCCGCGGCGCTGCTGGGCCTGCTGGTGGACGAGCTGCAGCTGCTGGCCGCCGCCGAGCCCGAGGCCATCGACACGACGCTGATCGTGGCGCCGCAGGTGCTGCCGCGCTTCCGGGACTTCAACCACTTCCTCGGCGCCGCCGACGAGGCCCTGGCGCGCCTGGGCCTGGAGGGCACGCTGCAGATCGCGGCCTTCCACCCGCGCTGGGTGTTCGAGGGCACGGCCTCGGCCGACATCACCAACGCCACCAACCGCGCGCCGCACCCCACGCTGCACCTGCTGCGCGAGGCCAGCGTGGCGCGCGCGGTGGCGGCCTTTCCCGATGCCGAGGCCATCTTCGGCCGCAACATGGCCACGCTGCGGCGGCTGGGGCCGGTGGGCTGGAAGAAGCTGCTGGAGGGTTGATCAACCCGCCAGCAGGCGCCGCACCAGCAGCGCCGCGATGCCCAGCATCGTCAGGCCGATCAGCGCATCGAGCACCTGCCAGGCCCGCGGCCGCGCAAACACCGGCGCCAGCAGCCGCGCACCGAAGCCCAGAGACGTGAACCACACCAGGCTGGCCGCGGCCGCGCCCAGGGCGAACCACCAGCGCGTGGCGCCCATCTGCGCGCCCACGCTGCCCACCAGCAGCACGGTGTCGAGGTAGACGTGCGGGTTGAGCAGCGTGAAGGCGGCGGTCTGGGCGAGGGCCGCGCGGCGCGACAGCGGCGCCGTGCCTGCCGCCGCATCCAGCGTGGCCGGGCGCCGTGCCCGCACCAGCGCGCGCAGGCCGTAGACGGCCAGGAACAGCGCGCCCGCGGCCGTGAGCGCCCCGGCCAGCAGCGGCTGGTGCCCCAGCACCGTGGCCAGGCCTGCGATGCCAGCCAGCATCAGCACCGCGTCGGCCGTGGCGCAGAAGGCGACGATGGCGCCCACGTGCTCGCGCCGCAGCCCCTGGCGCAGCACGAAGGCGTTCTGCGCGCCGATGGCGACGATGAGCGTGAGGCCGAGCGCGAAGCCCGTGGAGGTGGCGGCCAGGGCGGCCGGGGAAGCGGGTGTCATGGCCCTGATGCTGCCCGGTGCGCGCGCACCCGCGGCTTAGACTTGCTGCGGCCGCCGCAGCGGCGCTGAACCCGCCCCCAACGATGCTCGACTACTCCCTCGTGGCCGCCGTCGCCGCCGTGGTGCGCGAAGGCAGCTTCGAGCGCGCGGCCGAGGCGCTGCACGTCACGCCCTCGGCGGTGTCGCAGCGCGTCAAGCTCATCGAGGAGCGCCTGGGCCAGCCCCTGGTGGTGCGCGGCCAGCCCTGCCGCGCCACGCCCGCCGGCGAGGCGCTGTGCCGCCACGCCGAACGCCTGCGCCTGATGGAGCACGAGCTCGCCGCCGCCGTGCCCGGCCTGCAGGCGCTGGACGCCGGCGTCGCCGCGCCGCCCACGCTGGCGCTGGCCGTCAACGCCGACAGCCTGGCCACCTGGTTCATCGCGGCCGTGGCCGACGTGACGG